>Ga0335079_10000312_pt1 | contig 56066 bp, 44 predicted proteins | sample Lox_Sample_33_FD_206719 | JGI IMG/M metagenome (GOLD analysis project Ga0335079, IMG submission 206719) | Soil microbial communities from Loxahatchee National Wildlife Refuge, Florida, United States - Lox_Sample_3.3 | ecosystem: Environmental > Terrestrial > Soil > Wetlands | place: USA...
TTCTTCAGTTTCGTGTAACAAGAGCCGACGTAGTTCGTAAGAGTGAGGAAAGCCACCTTTGGATTCCATTCCGCGAATAAAAGCAGAGCCCGGGCAATCCACCATGATCTTCAGAGAAATCCATGACGGGGCCAAAATCATCCGGTTCGAGAATTGTGACTGTTCATGAGACTTGTTGATACGAATTGTTGTAATGCCTGCTGGTTGCCGGTCCAGGGCATCTGTTTCCTTCTGATCGCCTGCTTGTTCAGTCCGGCATTTGCCGCCGCGTCGGATCGTTCGGACTCCATTTCCTACAAGATTAATTGTCATAGGTGCGAGACCAATATTAAGCTCACCGGTAAACTCGATGACCCGCAATGGCAGCTTGCACAGCGGGTCGAGGTTGCCTATGAAGTTACACCCGGGGAGAACACGCCGTCTCCGCAGAAAACGTTTGTGCGCACGATGTACAATTCAGAGTATGTGTATTTCGGATTCGACTGCAGGGACACGACCATCTCGTCGATCCGTGCACATATTACCGATCGCGACAAGATGTATGATGATGACTGGGTGATGGTCATTCTCGATACGTACGGCGATTATCAGAGATCGTACGAATTTGTGGTAAATCCGTACGGGATTCAGGGAGACCTGTTGCGGACATCGAATAATGAAGACGACAGTTTTGATGCAGTATGGGAATCGAAATCGGCGATTGATGATTCCGGTTGGACTGCGGAGATGGCGATCCCGCTCAAGAGCATGCGCTTTCCCGCGATACCGGAACAGAATTGGGTCGTGGATTTTCTCAGAAATTATCCCAGGGCGAGCCGCGTGCAGATTTCCTGGACCCCGATCAGCCGCGATAACCCGTGTCTGCCCTGTCAGGGCGGACACATCGAAGGTGTCAGAGATGTCCAGTCGACTACCTCGGTCGATCTCCTGCCGTACGTCGTTGGCCAGGAATCCGGCCAGCTCCAGGATGGTTCTGATCCGACATCCCATTTCGATAATGGTGACGTGAAAGGTCGGGTGGGAATCGGCGCGCGATACGCCCCGTCTCCCGATCTCGCCGTTGAAGGGACGATCAATCCCGATTTCAGTCAGGTCGAATCGGATGCGACACAGATCAGCGTGAACTCGAACTATGCGCTGTTCTATCCCGAGAAGCGTCCGTTTTTCCTTCTGGGCGCGGATATGTTCCAGAACCAGACGCAGACATTTTATACCCGTTCGATCAATAATACTCTCGCAGCGGCAAGAGTCATCGGCAAAAGCGGTTCGCTCTCGTTTGCATATCTCGGGGCATCGGATCGGAATACCCCGTACATCGTTCCCGGCGAGGAGAGCAGTGATGCGGTTGCGACGGATATCTCATCGTTCTCGAATGCCGTTCGGGCACGCTATGATTTCGGGAAAGAGAACTATCTGGGTGGTACGATCATCACGCGCAATGCGACCGATGCTCACAATTATGTCGGGGGTGTTGACTGGAACTACAAATTCTGGGAGAATTACTACTTCCAGGGGGAGATGTTCTATTCCGACACGAAGGAGCTCAACGATACGAGCATTCTTTCGGATACCCGGCAGCTTGGATCGACGGGGAACAACGCGGCATTCAACGGAGAGCAGTACAGCGGCGGCTCGACGATGCTGACGCTTCTCCGGAACGCGCGCGACATCAGCTTCAGCGTCGAGTATCTCGACCGTGCCCCGACATTTCAGGCACAGGACGGGTTCGTCACGAACAACGATACCCGCGAGCTGTTTCTGCAGGAATCGTACTCCTTCTACACGAACAACGGGTTTCTCGATATGTGGCAGATCTTCATGAACAACGGTCTGCATTACAACTACGACGGGATCAGGAAGGAGAAATGGGCTTTGCCCGGGCTCTACTTCCAGCTCAAGAGCCAGACAAACATCAATCTCATTTACTTTCTCGTGAATGACGAACTCTACCAGGGAATTGAATTCTACAAAATCAACAGGGGAGAAATTACCATCAACTCGAGGCCTTCGAAACTTCTCACACTTTCGTTCGACGGCACGTTCGGGAAGTTCATCAAGCGGGTAGACTCGGCAGATATAGGAACGGGACATACCATCAGCGCGGAAGCGACGGTTCGTCCGACTTCTCAGCTTGTCCTCGACCTCACGTATTCCCGTTCGCGGCTTTCCAGTGTTGCGACCGGGGATCTCTTCTACGATGGCTATATTATGCGCGGGACGGCTATCTACGACTTTACGGCAGCGCTCTTTCTGCGATTGATCGTCCAGTATGACGAGTTCAGCGGCGAGACGGATATCTATCCTCTGTTGAGTTACAAGCTGAATCCCTACACGATTTTCTATGCCGGCTCGACATTCAGCGACAACGATTTTGGGCAGGTCTACGGCATGCGCGAAACCTCGCGCCAGTTCTTTCTGAAATTGCAGTATCTGATTCGCAGCTGAGCGGAAATCCGCAGCAGATTCACGTTTTGCGGGCCGGAATTCCGGAAATCCTTTCAAATGGTCGTGATACACGATATTGACAATCGGCCCCTGATTTCGTAAATTTCGTCATCAGAAGAGCGGTTCCTTGGAACCCGTCAGTGAAATTTCCCTAAGGGATAGATTCACGGACGGGTTTTTTGCTTTCCAGGGTGTGGCGTGAACTCATTCAATTTCCGCGGTGAACCTGCACGAAGCTCTCCATGTCTTTTCAGTCGCCGCTGAATGAAAGGAGCAGACAATCATGTTTTGTCCAAAGTGCCGATACGAGTACCGGAAGGGATTTACAATCTGTACCGATTGCAATATTCCGCTCGTGGAAGAATTGGCGGAGGCGAACGAAGAATCTGAGGTCCTTACCGATACGCGCTTTGTGGAGGTGCTTTCCACCTATGATCAGTCCGATATTGCACAGGTGAAAGGTATCCTGGATGCTGAAAAGATCAGCTACTATGTGCAGGCGGAGATGAGCAGCTACCTCTTTCCGTTCGCCCAGCCCTCCATCGTCATGGTTGAACGCTGCGATGTCGGGAAGGCAATCATGCTCATCAGACCCCTCAAGCTCAGGTTCCTGCGCATGATTTTCTCGGGAGATCACTGAATCATGAATGGCGTTACTCCGAGCTGGTTTTCGGATGCTCTCCTCGCGATGCTGATGATCGTTGCAGTTGCGCTGATGCTCTTCAGACATAAGAGGAAGAAAAAGGCAGGAATGTGACTCTCCTGCCGTGATGTGACTGTCCTGTTTGTACCCCTCCCCGGAATGGTTCGCAGGGGGAGGCGATGATGGTGTTCTTCAATCTCAATTCCTGATAATGAAATCTCTTCTCCTGATTGTGCTGGCCGGCCTCGTCGCATTTGGAGGTTGTCTTAAACACACCGACGAAAGCATCATCCGCGATCGGCTCGCAGAGTTTGACCGCATCTACGAGTCCAAACAATTTGGGCAGCTCGAGCGGTTCTACCACCCGAAGTACCTTGAAGATGGAGGATGGGGACGGAAACCCGGCTGGTTCGCGAAATGGAAGACGAATCAGGAGCATCTCTACAGTGCATATCCAAGACTGCAGATTCACAGAACGATCATCTCTGTTGATCGCGTCGGGTTCGCGTATATTGTTCAGGAAGTGTTTTCGCTGGATGGAATTGATTCCGCGGGACGTACGGAACCGATCCGCGAGAGTGCGAGGCATCAGCTGACCTTTGTGAGAGAAGGCGACGATTGGTTCATTTCGCAACAGCTGATGACAAGAGTCTCACCGTTCTATGACAGTCTCTCTGAAAAGTACGATGGGATCGGAAGAATCGGGCTGGCGTATGTCTGTCAGACCTCGCTCGATTTCGTGTCGGTTATCGACCCGGTGCTCCGCAAGGTCATCGGTGTAATTCCCTGCGGCATTGGACCCACATCCCTGGCATTTGCAGAAGGGAGCCACCGCGGGTATATCACCAATTTCCGTTCAGGGACGATCACGGTCTTTGATAAAAACACGAATGAACGGATCACCGATATCCGCGTCGGCCTCAAGCCGGCGCATGTCGTGGTCGATCCGGAAGAGAGATATATTTACGTGGGGCATCAGTCGGTGGACGGGATCTGGGTCATCAGTGCAAAAACGAATGAGGTGTTTCGGAGGATTCCGATGATAAACGGTGCGATGCGGTGGAACACGCTCGCGGAAAAACTCTTCGTCTCCAATATGTTTGACTCGACGCTCGTGATCATCGACCCGGCAAACAGTTTTCAGACCACAACGATTGCCGTCGGCGGGAGGCCGATGGAACTGGCATTCTCGGCGGACGAGAAATTTCTCTATCTTACGAACTTCTGGCTGAATGAGGTTCAGAAGATCGATGTTTCCTCCGGGACGATCGTGAACCACATCGGTCCGGTCTATAATCCGCGGGGGATCTGTGTTGATCCGGATGGAAAGTTTGCCTACGTCACGAATGTGCTCTCACAGAAATTGACGATCATCGATCTGGCGAAAGATGAAGTGATCGATTCCGTCGATATCGGCCGTGCGCCGACGGGAGTTTCCTACGGCTGCGCGACGCGTACACTGTTTGTTTCAAACCAAAGCGCATACCGCATCACAGAATTCGACCCCGTTTCCCGGTCGATCAGGGATACCATAGCCGTTGCCGATAATCCCATCGATGTGATGGTCGATAATGGAAAATCGGGGATAAAATTCTGAATGAAGGTGTTCGAAATTTCAATCATCGTGCGCTTCAACTTCCAACAACTACCATGACTTCCAGGAGATGAACATGAAAGGTAACCAGAAACTCATTGGGGTTTTAAATGAATTGCTTGCGGATGAATTGTCGGCGATCAGTCAGTATATGGTGCATTCCGAAATGTGCGAGAATTGGGGATACGGGATACTTCACGACGCCATCGAGCACCAGGCCATCGACGAGATGCACCATGCCGAATGGCTCATCAACCGGATACTCTTTCTGGAAGGAAAACCGATCGTCTCGAAACTCAATCCGATAAGGATTGGCTCAACGGTGGAAGAGATGGTTGGATTTGACCAGAAGGCGGAGTCCGGCGCGATCCAAGCGTACAACAAAGGCATTGCGCTGGCGAGGGATGTCAAGGATCAATCGACGGCAGACCTGCTCGTGGAGATTCTGAAGATGGAAGAGAAGCACATCGATTGGGGGGAGGTGCAGGTCTCCCAGATCGAGCAGATGGGTCTCGAAAACTACCTCTCAATGCAATCCGGCAAAGCCGAAAAGTAAGATTTGCCGCAGTTTCAGATTATGGTCATTCCGCGGTCATGAACCATTTCATGACCGTGGGGTGATCAGATCACTTCAGATTTCCACTTCCTGGCGGTTCCCATCAATCCCACAACTGCCACGCCCCCAAAAGCGAGGGGCGCAAGGAGGGGCTTATCCTTTTCCTTCTCTTTCGTAGCGGCCTGGGTTTCCGTGGTGACTTTTTCGTCATCATCTTCATGAATGTGAAAGTAGACTCCTGTTCCTGCAACAAGGAATGAAGCAAGCAGGAGGATCTGAAGAGCACGGATCCACTTCTCTTTCCACAGGATAAATGTGAGGATCCCGACGATCGTGGCAATGAGACAGAAGGCCAGCGGGACACATGCGATCACGTCTTTGGTGAGTATCGACCAGTGCTCGATGGTCGTATCCAGAAGGAGGAATCCAAACCCGGCCGAGGCCGTCAGGACAAGTAATCTGTTGAGTGAATAGTTTTTCATGGGAGTAAAGTGTTGTGAACGGGTAAGCAAGGGAAATACAGAAATGATACATCAATGTACGGAAATCGCACGTGGGGGACAACTGGCTCGACTGAGATCGGGAAACGTAACGGTCGAACGGGCGAACGTAAATACTACTTGACAATAACGAAAACTATGAGTTTATTCATTCTTCCGGGAAACGATCAGCCCGGGAAGTTGACGAAGCACATCATCAATCATTACGGAGAAGGTATTCATGGGGAATCCGCTCTTTGCACGTAAGCCGCTCTCGCTTCTGCTGGAGGAGATGAAAGGAGAGAACCGCTTACGCCGCGTGCTTGGTCCGGTGACGCTCACGAGTCTGGGCGTCGGTGCCATCATCGGAACGGGAATTTTTGTTCTTACGGGTGTTGCGGCACATGACAAGACAGGCCCGGGCCTCGTCCTTTCGTTTGTGGTATCCGGAGTTGCATGTATTTTCGCAGCACTCTGTTATGCCGAATTTGCATCGATGGCTCCTGTTGCCGGCTCTGCCTATACGTACGCATATGCCACGCTCGGAGAGTTGTTCGCCTGGATCATCGGATGGGACCTTGTTCTTGAATATGCGGTAGGTTCGTCGACGGTGGCTCATGGCTGGTCTGCGCATTTCCAGGATCTTCTCAAGAGTTTTGGGGTATCGGTGCCGTTCGCCGTTGGGAACGCTCCATTTGATTTTGATCCCGCGAGCGGTCACTTTTTTGCGACCGGTGCGGTCTTTGACATTCCGGCAATAGTGATCACGGCAGTCATTACCACCATCCTCATTATCGGTATCCGCGAAAGCGCGCGGTTCAACGCATTCATGGTTGCCGTAAAGCTCCTGATTGTATTGTTCGTCATTGTGGTTGGAGCATTCTATGTAAATCCCGAAAACTGGAAACCCTTCGCTCCCTTTGGATTCAGCGGGGTCAGCTTTTTCGGACACACGATTGCCGGTCAAACCGGAACCGGCGGTGCCCCTCTCGGGATTCTTGCGGGCGCAGCGATCATCTTCTTTGCGTACATCGGATTTGATTCTGTTTCAACGCACGCCGAAGAAGCCAAGCGACCGCACCGTGATGTTCCGATCGGGATCATTGCCTCATTGATCATCTGCACCGTCCTGTACATTGCCGTCTCGGGAATTCTGACCGGCATGGTGCGTTACGACAAGATTGATATCAACGCTCCGGTCTCCGCGGCATTCGGGCAGGCAGGGCTTCCGTGGGCCCAACGGCTCGTCGATGTCGGTGCCATCACGGGGATCACCTCCGTACTTCTCGTCATGATGCTGAGCCAGCCGCGGGTTCTCCTCGCAATGGCGCGTGACGGTCTCGTACCCACGTCATTTTTTGGTGCTGTACATGATAAATTCAGAACGCCGTGGAAGTCGACGATGCTGACGGGTCTTTTTGTCGCAACGATGGCGGCATTCCTGCCGTTGAGAATTTTGGCCGAGCTCACAAATATTGGTACACTCTTGGCCTTTACGATCGTCTGTTCTGCGGTCCTCATTATGCGCCGGACACATCCTGATGCCGAGCGGCCCTTCCGGGCACCCTTGGTTCCGTTTGTCCCGATTATGGGAATTCTCTCGTGCCTCCTTCTTATGTTTTCTCTTCCGGTAGAAAACTGGTGGCGGCTGATTATCTGGCTGCTGATCGGGTTTGTCATCTATTTCGGATATGGAAGAAGGCACAGCGTTATGGCACGCCTGCGCAAGCAGGAAGCAGCAAAGATCAACGGCGGCGGTTACGCCATGGAGAAGTAACGGGAAATGAGATCTTCCGCTATGGCAATTGCACGGTAAATGAAAAACCCCGACTTCGGTCGGGGTTTTTGTTTGGAGAAAGCATGCTCGAATTGTGGTGAGAGTCGTCCCAAACCTCTCCGCGTTTGAACTCAGAGCGTGAACTCTTTTTCCATCAGCTTGTTTTTCCTGAACTCCATCAGCTCGGCCGCTTTTTGTGCGATGTGCTCGCCGCTCACTTCGAATTCCTTCACCAGCTCCCACGGTGCTCCGGAATCGCCGAAGCGGTCCTTCACTCCGATTGCGCCGGTGAGGATCGGCTTCCCGTAGAGGTCCTTGCTCTCTGTGAGCACACTGCTTACTCTCCATGCCAGCGCGCCGATCTGATGTTCCTCGGCGGTGAGGATGACGCCTGTTTCTTTTGCGGCACGCAGGATTGCCTGCTCATCGATTGGCTTCAACGTGTGCATGTTGATGATCCGCGTCTCGTAGCCAAACTCCTTCTTCAGGATGTACGCTGCACGCATTGCCTCCGGTACCATTGGTCCGCAGGCAATGATCGTCAATTGCTCGGACTCATTCTCGTACTGCTGGGCGAGGATTGTGTCGAACGCGTCGATAAACTGCTGCGTCTCTTTCCGCAGGCGGATGATGTTCGCTTTTCCGAAGATAAACGGTGTTTTTTCGCTGCTCACCACCGGCGTCGCTTCGCGTGCGAAGCGGATATACTTCGGGCCCCGGTGTTTCATGAGGAAGTATGTGGTTGCTTTCTTTGTCTCCACGCTGTCGCACGGGACCAGAACTGACATGTTCGGAAGTCCGCACATGGCAAAGAGGTCTTCGAGCGCCTGGTGTGTCGCACCGTCGGGTCCGACGGAGACACCGCCGTGTGCACCGGCAATGAGGACGTTTACGTTGCTGTAACAGACTGAGACACGAATCTGGTCGAGATTCCGCGCTGCGGCAAATGTTCCGTACGTTCCGAGAACCGGGATCTTTCCTTCCCGTGCGAGGCCTGCTGCAGCCGCCGTCGCCGATTGTTCCGCAATTCCCATGCTGATCCACCGGTTCTTCCGCTCCGGCTTCGTTGCGTAAAAGTCGCTGATCGTGATAGAGCCGGATATATCCAGGCCGAGGCAGACGATCCGTTGATCATCACCGTTTTCAAGGAGTGATTGCCCGAACCCTTTCCGGGTCGGCTCCATCTTTACAATCATCTCCTTGTCGGTATTCCACCAATAGTTATGTGAAAATTTCGGCATCTTTGCGTCCAGCTTCCGGTCAATTTCTTTCTGGGCTGATTTCGCTTTATCGAGAAGGGCGGCATAGGGAATTTTCTCCGCGATACCCAATTCCTGAAGTCCTTTTACCAACTCTTCGGCGTTCGGAGACTTGCCGTGCCATCCGGCAACATTCTCCATGAAACTGACTCCCTTGCCCTTCACCGTGTCGGCAATAATCACCACCGGTTTTCCAACACCCGCTTTTGCCTTCTCAAGTGCATCCACGACATGATTCATATTATGTCCATCGACGCGGAACACCTTCCAGCCGAAGCTCTGGTATTTTTCAACCAGCGGCTCCACTTCCATTACATCGGAAACCTTTCCGTCGATTTGAAGTCTGTTGGTATCAACAATGCCGATCAAGTTGTCGAGCTTATGATGCGATGCTTCCATCGCTGCTTCCCAGATCTGGCCTTCCTGCTGCTCTCCGTCTCCCATGATGCAGAAGATCCTGTGCTTCCTTCCGTCGACTTTTGCGGCGAGTGCAACGCCGACGGCAACGCTGAGGCCCTGGCCGAGCGATCCGCTGGAGAGCTCGACACCGGGGAGCTTCAACCAATGAGGATGTCCCTGAAAAGGGGACCAGAGTTTACGGAGGAGAACCGTTTCATCGAGCTTGCAGAATCCTGCAAACGCAAGACCGAGATAGAGACTCGGTGCCTTGTGTCCCGTTGACCAGATGATCCTGTCGCGATCTTCCCACGATGCATTTTCCGGATCGTGATCGGCAATCCGCAGGTACAGCGCTGCGGTGATGTCCATGACGGAGAGGGTGCCGCCGGCGTGTCCTGATCCCGCTGCCGTGAGCATGACGAGATCATACCCGCGCATGAGTTTTGCCGCGTCTTTCAGTTCGTCGATCGAATAGGTTTTTCTGATGCGTCCGCTTCTTGAGTCAATGAGTGCCATGGGATTTACCTCGAAATGCTGTTGGGTCTCTTCCGGTTAAGAATCTTATGTAGAACAGTCATATGCCGAATTCGTGCCAGAACTACCTGCGCATTTTCAAAAGAATAGAATGAACTCAGCCGCTGAATTCTCAATACTGTAATGAGTGAAATAAGGGATTTTCACGTGTGAGAAATGGTATCCGAATGGAACGCCGGGGGAACTGGTGGCCCGTTGCGAGGCGGCGCGTTTACCCCTTTTAGGCGTCCGCTGGGCCAGGGAGATTCGTTCTCTCACGAATATGGCACTGTAGTTGCTCCATATGCATCATTGCAGGCAGAACCCCTGCCCTGGTGTACGCGGCAACTCAAGGGATCAGGTGCAGCTGATCATGCAGAAATGGACGGCAGACAGATTCAGATGAGATTGCAGTATCCTCCTTCTGTGATGAACATATCGGTCTTCGTTCGCTGTGTGGCGAAGCAAAATAAACCGCTTTCCGACTGTCACATCCATACCCAAGCCGGGTGTGGTTTTGGTGCAATCACCCAAAAATTCTGAACGTGCTCCGATGCTCCTGAAGAATGCAACAACGCTTGTCCTTGATCCTCCCTCGATCGTCGCGAAAGATCTGAGGATCCGCGACGGTGAGATCGTTGAAGCCGGAACGCGGCTTTCCCGTACCCGGGGTGAAGAGGTTGTCGATCTCGAAGGCCGTTATGTCATGCCCGGACTGGTGTGTGCACATACACATCTCTACTCGACGCTTTCACGCGGTATGCCCCCGCCTTCACGCCCGCCCGAAAATTTTCTCGACATCCTCCGGTCTGTCTGGTGGAAGCTCGATCGTGCACTTGATGAAGATGCCATCTACTCCAGCGCGCTCGTGGGCGGCATCGAAGCGCTGCTTTGCGGCACGACGACGATTGTGGATCATCATGCCTCGCCCAGGTGCATCCACGGCTCGCTCGACATCATCCGGGAAGCTCTGGCGGAAGTGGGCGTGCGCGGCGTTCTCTGCTATGAGGTCACGGACCGCGGCGGGGCACGTGAGCGGGATCAGGGGCTCTTGGAGAACGAACGGTTTCTTCATTCCGCCGGTTCGCACCCGTTTGTCCGCGGTATGCTCGGTGCACATGCTGCATTCACCCTGAGCGATCATACACTCCGGCGCTGCGGAGAGATGGCCGATCATTACTGCACCGGAGTTCACATTCATGCTGCAGAGGATTATGCGGACATTTCGAGCGCAGCAGAAGATTATCAGACCAGATTGGCCGACCGCTTGTTGCGCAATCATGTGGTGAATGAACATTCCATCCTGGCGCATTGTGTTCATTTTTCACGAAAGGACTTTGAAAAACTCCGCAGGGAAGAATGCTGGATGGTCCATAATCCGCGATCCAACATGAACAACAGAGTGGGTCACGCCGCACTTGAATATTTTGGAGACCACGGAGCGCTCGGTACCGACGGGTTTCGGGCCGATATGTTTGAAGAATCCCGCTGTGCATTTTTTAAGAACCAGGAATCCGGGGACAAGGACCTGCCGGTATCGATCGCATCGATTCTGGCAGGCGGCAACCGGATGGTTTCACACCTTTTCAGGAGAAGGTTCGGGAGTTTGAATGAAGGATCGGTAGCAGATCTTGTTGTGCTCAGGTATTTTCCCCCTACGCCCTTGACGAGAGATACTCTGACGGGCCATTTCCTGTTTGGGATGGATGCCTCGATGGTCGATTCGGTTATGGTGGGAGGAAAATGGCGCGTGCGCAAGGGAAACGTCGTCGGATTCGATCCCGTACCGGTTTACGAAAAAGCTTCAAGGATTGCGCGGAAATTGTGGAAGAAGATGACGGAATTGTGAGAAGAAGGGATGGCCGATCATAAGATAGTCGGAAAACCCGAACGGCGTGTCGACGCTCTGGGAAAGGTTGCCGGGACCGCGAAATATGCGGCCGATTACAATCTTCCCCACCAGCTCTACGGTAAAGTCCTCCGTGCGAAATACCCTCACGCCAGAATCCTCTCGATCGATAGTTCGGATGCGCTCCGCCTTGAAGGAGTTGAAGCGGTTCTTACCGCCGGGGATATCCCCGGAGAAAAATCATTCGGCACCATCCTGAAGAACCAGGCGATACTCGCGGCCGAAAGAGTACGGTATCTGGGGGACGGGGTTGCGCTGGTTGCCGCACGGACTCCTGAACTTGCAGAGCATGCCGTAAGTTTGATCCGCGTTGAATACGACCCGCTTCCGGTGGTTTCCGATCCCGAACTCGCCATGAATCCCGAATCGCCCAACATCCACGGCGAGAGCAATGTCTTCGTCCACCATCATGTGTATAAGGGGGATGTCGGAAGGGGGTTTACCGAAGCCGACTTTATCCTCGAACGGAAATTCAAGACGCAGTTCGTTGAGCACTCGTATCTCGAGCCCGAAGCTGTACTGGCTGAACCGCTGGAACACGGCGGAATACGTGTCACGGGCTCCGTGCAGAACCTCTTCTCAAGCCGCAGGTCTGTCGCAGCGGCACTCGGCCTCGATCTGAATAAAGTCGAAATCATTCAGGCCACACTCGGGGGTTCGTTCGGCGGGAAGGATGAAGTGATGACTTCGATGTGCTGCCGGGCTGCACTCCTTTCCCTGAAAACCGGGAAACCGGTGAAGATGGTGAACAGCAGGGAAGAGTCAATGCTCGAGAGCTACAAGCGCCACCCCTACGTCATGTATTATCGGTGGGGAGCCAGGAACGACGGCAGCATCACGGCGATGGAGATCCGCTGCATTGCCGATGGGGGTGCTTATGCATCGATGAGTCAGTTTGTGACGTGGAGATCGGTTGTCCAGGCAACCGGGCCGTACTCCTGCGAGAATGTCAAGACCGATGTTTACGCGGTATACACGAACAACAATTATACCGGCGCGATGCGTGGATTTGGCTCTCCGCAGGTGAATTTCGCGATTGAATCGATGATGGACGAGCTCGCGGAAAAAGTCGGAAAGGATCCTCTTTCCATCCGCCTGCAGAACGGGTTTGAGGACGGTGCAGTGACTGCCACCGGTCAGACCCTCAGCCATCGCGTGAGTCTCAAAGAAGTGCTGACAAAGGCAGCCGCGGAAGCGAAGTTTCTGGAGAAGTGGAAGAAGTATCGCGGATCGAAGGACTCACCGATGAAGCGCGGCATCGGTCTCGCCTGCAGCTACCGGGGAGTAGCTCTCGGAGCCGAGGGAACTGATGCCGCTGGCACGATCGTCTCTGTCCAGACCGACGGGAGCGTGATCGTCTCTTCCGGCATTACCGATATGGGACAGGGTGCGCAAACCCAGATGTCGCAGATCGCCGCGGAGGTTCTCGGCATCTCGATGGACCGGATTCAGTTCCTGAATACAAATACGAGCCGCGTCCCGGATTCGGGTCCGACCGTCGCCTCGAGAGGTACGATCATGGGCGGCTCTGCGGCAAAGAAAGCCGCTGAGGTCGTGCGCCAGGCGTTCCTCGATGTCGCATCCGTTATGACCGGCATCTCGGCCGGGAATCTTGATCTCGAACAAAATTATCTCGTTGATTCGCGCTCTCACCTGCGGCTTGCGAGTTTCAGTGAACTCGCGGCGGAATGTTTTAAGCAGGGAAAACCGATGTACGGGTTCGGCTGGTATAAATCGCCCAGAACCTCCTGGGATGAAAAGAACGGAAGCGGCGAAGCATATTTCACATTCGTGTATGGGGCGAATATTGCTGAAGTCGAGGTGGATACCGGAACGGGAAGAGTGAATGTGCTGGAAGTCGTCGCGGCCCATGATCTCGGAAAAGCGATCAACCGGTCGACGGTTCTTGGGCAGATTTACGGTGGAGTCGCGATGGGTCTCGGCTACGGTCTTCTTGAGGAATTTGATTTCGAGAATGCTGTTCCGAAGCAGCTGAACTTCGATGAGTATCTCATCCCGACCTCGATGGATGTCCCGCACGTAACGCCCATTATTGTGGAAAATGAAGATGCTGCCGGTCCATTTGGCGCGAAGTCGATTGGTGAACCGGCGAATGAGATCGCCGCTCCGGCAATTGTCAATGCGATCTTCAATGCGACGGGCAAACGGGTCTGCGAGCTTCCCGCAACGATCGAACGAGTATTGCTTGGCCGCAAGCTCACACGGGCAGGAGAACGGGGATCGTCGATTGCTCATCATGCTCTTCATGCGGAAGACACATCAGAAAAATTCCGATTCCGGAAATGAAGACGTTCGAATATACCGCCGCGGAATCAATCATGCATGCGAGTGAACAGCTGTCCCGCTGGTCGGGCAGTGCCTCCATTCTGGCCGGAGGCACCGATTTGTTGATCGCACTCCGCCATGCAAACGGCAGTTCGCCGAAATGCCTCATCGATATATCGAGGATTCCGGAATTGCGGGGCATTACCTTGAAAGGGGATACGGTCACAATCCGACCGCTCACTGTACACGCGGAACTTGAGAAGTCATCGTGTATTTGTTTGCACGCGCCGTTCCTTTCCCGGGCTGCGTCGATGATCGGTTCACCGCAGATCCGGAATCGCGGAACGGTTGGCGGAAACATCATGAACGCGGCCACGTGTGCCGACACGGTTCCTCCTCTTATTGCGCTCGGCGCGGGCATATCGCTCAAATCGGTTCGAGGAACCCGCCGCATGCCGCTCGAGCAGCTTTTCACCGCGCCGTATGCAACGACTGCGGCAACTGACGAAATACTTGAGGAGATTGTATTTCCGGTACTTCCAACCGGAGCGACAAGCGCCTTTATCAAACTCGGTAGGCGGAACGCCCTATCGATCGCACGATTAAGCATTGCAGCGGTTCTGGAGTTCGACTCCGGAGGGAAGATCAAGGATGCGCGGATTGTCCCCGGGGCCGCATTCCCGACGTGGCGCCGTATGTCGGAGGCAGAACACCTCCTGAGGGGGGAGATTCCATCGACAAAGTTATTTGAAGACGCGGGTAAAGCCGTTGCGGCAGCGATGATCTCGGAGACCGGCATGCGCTGGTCAACGGCATACAAAGAGCCCGTTCTGGTGACACTGGTAACCCGAGCATTGCAGGAATGCGAGTGCTGTCGTCGGAAGGAACAGTTTGAACGATGAAGATCACGGTATCCATAAATCGTAAGCAGTACAAAACGGATGTGATGCCCAACAGGACTCTTCTCGATTTTCTTCGGGAAGATCTTGGTCTGCTCGGGACAAAGTGCGGCTGCGAAATCGGCGAGTGTGGTGCCTGTACCGTCCTTCTGGATGGCAAGGCCGTGAATGCTTGTCTCATCCTGGTTCCACAAATTGATGGCCGCGAAATCTTGACGGTCGAGGGGCTTTCTTTGGAGAATGTCCTTCATCCGCTTCAGGAAGCGTTTTTGGATCATAATGCTGCACACTGTGGTTTTTGCACGCCCGGAGTTCTTCTCAGCGCCAAAGCACTTCTCGATGAAAATCCGACGCCGTCCGAGTATGAAATCCGTGCTGCAATTGCCGGGAATCTCTGCAGGTGTACCGGTTATACACAGATCATCGAGGCGATAGAAGATGCGGCGCAGCGACAGCAGCTCGGGTCACAACGCGAAAATTCATTACGAGAGGGCCGTACGAAGCGATGAGAACCAGGAAAGGAATGTGATGATGCAGCCAACGAATGTCCGCGCGGTGTATTCTGCCCGGCGGGCCAGTGAAGAAGCGGAGCGATGCCTCTATTGCTTCGAGGCGCCATGCAGCCAGGCATGTCCTGCACACATCGATATTCCCGAATTTATTGCCATGATCCGGTCGAAGAATATTTCCGGCGCATCGGGGGTTGTGAAGACGGCGAATGGATTTGCGAATGTTTGCGGGAAAATCTGTCCGGAAGAAATTTACTGTCAGTCAGTCTGCAACCGCGCGAGTATTGATGCACCGATCATGATACGCGAGCTGCATTATTACGCGACTCGTGAAGGTTCTGCCCGTGGCCCGGAAAGATTCAAATCAGTCAATCCCATTCCGAAGAACGTCGCCGTCGTCGGTGGGGGACCCGCTGGTCTGAGTTGCGCGTTCGAGCTTTCGCTTCTCGGGTATTCCGTCACACTCTATGAGTCAGATAAACTGGGAGGTGTACCACATTCCGCTATTCCATCATTTCGGCTGCCAACAGAGGTCCTGGAAGATGATGTTGAACTTCTTTCACGAAATGCCACGGTCATCCGCCGCAATGTGCAGCGTGGCGCACTCAAGCACATCCGAAAGCGATTCAGTGCGGTTTTCCTCGGCGTCGGCTTGGGAAAGGACAAGCCGGTCGGACTCAAAGGGGAAACCCTTCGGGGAGTCTATCCTGTCCTGAAATTTCTGGAACATGCCAAGCATAGATCCAACAGATTACCCATTGGCAAACGGGTTGTTGTGATAGGCGGGGGAAATGTCTCCCTTGATGCCGCTGCCACGGCGAAGAGGATGGGTGCAGAGGAAGTTCTCCTCTTATACCGGCGGAGTGAACCCGAAATGAAAGTCTGGAAGAGTGAACTTGAGGAAGCCCGCGCACAGGGCATTCAAATTCTCTATCTGACCATTCCTGTCAGGATTGTGGGAAACGGATCAGTCAAAGAAATCATCTGCCGCCGGACAAAGTTGTCAAACAAAATCGATTCTTCAGGAAGACGCATACCCGTCGAAATAGCGGGATCGGATTTCCCGATTCAGACAAATTGCATTGTCACTGCCATCGGGCAGTCTCTCGGTTCAGATTTTCTACCGGACGTGGGAAGATCTTCACGCGGTTTCATTGCTGTAGATCGGAAGTTCCGCACCTCGTTGAAGGGAGTCTTTGCGGGCGGTGATGCCATTTCGGGTGAAGGGACAATCGTGCAATCTGTCGCCCATGGAAAACAGGCGGCCCGCGAGATACATGCATTCCTGTCGGGATCGGAGCGCTGAGAGATGAAGAAGAATAGCGATACCATCCGTTCTGGTCAGTCAATTTTTCAGCAAAGAGATCTCTCCTGTAATTTTCTCGGACTGCATTTCGAGAACCCCTTTATTCTGGCAGCAGGGCCGTCGACGGACAATCTCGAGATGGTACGGAGGGCGTTTTCAATGGGTTGGGCAGGTGCAATACTTAAAACTACTTCGGTGGAGGGCACACGTGTCGATCTGGCCTACCCCATGATGAGCAGTTTCGATCATGAGGGAAAACGGCTTTTTGGAATGGGAAACATCGACTTGATTTCCGAGCACCACATCGATCGTGTGGAAAAAAATGTCCGTAAGCTCAAGAAGGAATTTCCTGAAAAGATTGTCGCCGCCAGCATTATGGCTGGTAAGAAAGAAGACTGGCAGCGTTTGGTTGAGCGTCTTGAGCGCGCAGGTGCGGATTTTATCGAATGCAGTTTTTCCTGTCCGCAGGGGAATATCGGTGAAGACCCCGGAAAAATGCTTGCCCAGAGTGTGAGTGCGACGGAGTTGACGGCGGGGTGGGTCCGCGAGGCCGCGCGGAAGATTCCTGTATCGATAAAAATTACGCCCCATGTGACTGATATCGTCGAGGTTGCCCGGGCAGTGAAGCGCAGCGGCGCAAATGCACTCACGGCTTCAAATTCCGTCCAGGGACTCATGGGGATCGATATCCGGACGTTCGTCGCATTTCCGCATCTCGACGGCCGCTCGACATACAGTGGACTGACGGGACCCGCGATCAAGCCGATCACTCTCCGCACGATTGCAGAAATTGCACGCAATGTCGATATCCCGATCTTTGGAACCGGTGGCGCATCAACCTGGAGCGATGCCGTGGAATTCATGGCGGTCGGCGCAGGAGTCGTGGAGTTCTGCACTGCGGTCATGCACCACGGGTTTAGAATTATCTCCGATCTCCGCAGCGGCATGTCGCATTATCTCGGGGAGATGAACTTCCGTTCCGTCGAGGAAATCCGTGGACGGGCGCTTCCGCATCTTGTCGTGCACGACGACCTCCCCCGACGTTCCGTGCGGAGCCATATCCATGAAGAGCTCTGCGTGAAATGTGAAGACTGTTATGTCGCTTGCCGGGACGGCGGACATACGGCAATCGACCGGCGGAAGAGCCGGATCCCGATTGTCGACTGGGATCGTTGCGTCGGCTGCGGACTCTGTCAGTTTGTTTGCCCCATTGGCGGCTGCATTGAAATGATGACACTCGACGCATGATTTCCGCACTCTGAATTCCCACGTGATGATGACTGCCGCGGGTGAAATGGGATGAATCCCTATCAGAAAATTTATCAGAAAGCACGGGCCCTCCAGGACGAGACGCTCCGCGTTGCCATGGAATTGATCCGCACGCCATCATTTTCATCAAAGGAGCATGATGCTGTGCAGGTTCTCTGCCGGGAAATGGAAAAAATCGGATTGGATGAAATCCGTATCGACGGCCTCGGCTCCGTCATCGGGCGCATCGGCAATGGACCGCGGAGCATCGCCTTCGACGGTCATGTCGACACCGTGTACGCGGGCGACCGGAACCAATGGAGCAGCGATCCGTTTGTGCCGAAAATTGAACACGGAAAGTTGTGGGGCCGGGGAAGTGTTGATCAGAAAGGCGGGCTTGCCGCGATGTTGTCTGCTGCCCGCATCATCAAGGAATTCGATCTCTGTCAAAACCACACCGTGTATTTTACCGGCACGGTTATGGAAGAAGATTGCGATGGGCTCTGCTGGCAGCACCTTATCCGGGAAGAACATCTTCACCCGGATGCCGTCGTCATCACAGAACCGACAAACCTGTATCTCTACCGCGGCCATCGCGGCCGGATGGAAATGGATATTGAAATCAGGGGTCGAAGCTGTCACAGCTCGACGCCCGAGTGCGGCGACAACGCGGTTTACAAGCTTGCCCGCATAGCTCTGGAGATCGAAAAACTGGATAAGCGGCTTGTTGCCGACGCTCACCTCGGTAAAGGATCGGTTTCCGTCACTGTCGCGGATTCTTCATCACCCTCAGCGTGCGCGGTTCCGGATGGCGGAATTCTTCGGCTCGACCGCCGACTGACGCGTGGGGAAACGAAGGACAGTGCGATTGCGGAAGTTCATGATGCCATCCGTCGGGCAGGATATAACGACGCAACTGTTAGCGTACCGATATATCGCGAGGCGGCGTATACCGGTAAGGTATATCCGACAGAAAAGTACTATCCGATGTGGCTGCTGGATGAGGATTCGCCTTTTCTGAAAAGTGCGATCGATGCCTTTGAAAGTGTTTTTGGAAATCGTCCTCAGGCCGGCATATGGGGATTCAGCAGTAACGCAGTCGCGGTTGCCGGAATGCATGCGATTCCCTGCGTGGTCTTCGGCCCGGGAAATGAGCTTTTGGCGCACACGGCGGATGAAGCTTGCGAAATCGGGCAGCTCACGAGCGCTGCAGCGTTTTATGCTTCACTCGTCGCCCATCTCAGCGGCGGAATTGAACATGATGTGCACAACTCAATACCCGGAACATTATAAGTGCAGCCGGTGGAATTCGTTGCAATGATCGAAGTAATTTCCTATAATGAACAACTATGCTCTCGCGGAACATGAGCAATATATCAGGATGGCTGGATTGAATCTTGCTGAGAAAATCAGGGATGCAGGTGTGGTTGGTGCAGGCGGTGCCGGATTCCCGTCGCATGTGAAAGCCGATTCCAATGTGGAGATTATTATTGCCAATGGCGCCGAGTGCGAGCCGCTGATTCACAAGGACTATGAGCTGATGTGCCGTCATCCCGCCGAAATTGTGCGGGGTGTCGAGCTCATGATGCAGGCGACAGGTGCCAAACGCGGCATTATCGGTGTTAAAGAGAAGAACAAGCCGGCCGTCGATGCGCTTTCGGGAGCCCTCCGCGGAAAAGATATCACACTCCATCTCCTGGGAGATTTTTATCCCTCCGGCGACGAATACATCCTTGTCTATGAAGCCACGAAGCGGCTGATTCCTCCGCAGGGAATCCCCCTCGATATTGGAGTTGTGGTGAACAATGTGGAGACCCTGTATAACATTGCACGGTCGGCTGACGGGTCTCCGGTCACAGAGAAATTCCTGACTGTTGCCGGGGCAGTTGACCACCCCGTGTCCTTTCATGCACCTATCGGTATGTCATACCGAGATGCCATTGCCTCTGCGGGAGGGGCCACCGTCGAAAAGTTTGGCGTCTTTGTGGGCGGCATCATGATGGGGAAACTCGAGTTCGATCTTGATCTCCCAATTACGAAGACCACTGCAGGTCTCGTCGTTCTCCCGCTCGAACATACACTGGTTCAACGCAAGCAGCAGCCGGAGTCGTCCATGCACCGTATCGGAAAATCCGCCTGCGACCAATGCAGCTATTGTACGGAGTTATGCCCCCGGTATATGCTCGGCTATGATGTCCAGCCCCATAAAGTGATGCGAAGTCTTGGGTTTACGCACACCGGCGAGAATATCTGGAACCAGTACGCGATGCTCTGCTGTTCGTGCGGATTATGTACGCTCTATGCCTGCCCGGAAAGTCTATTCCCAAAGGAAGCATGTGACAAGGGGAAGCATGATTTGAAAGAAGCCGGTATTTCCTGGTCGGGGAAAAAGGAAGTGGAGATTCACCCGATGTATGAAGGCAGACGAACTCCGTTGAAACAGCTCATGAAGCGGCTCGGGGTGGAAGAGTATAATACGCCGTCGGAATATTGCACGAAGGATCGCGCTCCGAATCATGTGAGCATTCCGGTGAAGCAGAGTATCGGTACGGCGGCTCAGCCGATCATCAGGTCGGGTGACCGTGTAAAAAAGGGAGATCTTATTGGTAGGGTGCCGGATGGAAAGCTCGGTGCGAACGTCCATGCGAGCATCAGCGGTGTGGTAAAAAGCGTCGGCGAGACGATCGTCATCGACGAAGCATGATGGATGCCGGAGATCACGATTCCGGCTCCTGAAGTAGTGTAGCAGCGCAAATCCCGTTCTTCAGTTCATCAAATCCTCGTTCTTCACAAAAGGTATTCTCATGGAAAAAAATTCGATCGGCTTAATCGAGCTGACGAGTATTGCAGCCGGATTTCAGGTCGCGGATGCAATGCTGAAAGCAGCTGAAGTTGAAATTATATTGTCCCGGACGATCTGTTCGGGTAAGTATATGGTCCTCATCGGCGGGGATGTCGCAGCGGTGACCTCGAGCGTCGAAGCCGGGGGAATCGCAGGAAGGGGTTCGATCATCGATGCCTTCATCATTCCGAACGTTCACCCTGCGGTCTTTCCGGCGATTGCCGGGGCGAGCCGGGTCGATGTTCTTGAATCGCTCGGTATTGTCGAATCGTTCTCCGTTGCCTCGCTGATTGAGGCCGCCGATGCGGCCGTAAAGGCAGCGCGGGTTCAGCTGATCGAAATACGACTGGCAATGGCGCTCGGCGGGAAAGCATTTCTGACGTTGACCGGCGACGTCGCAGCGGTGCAGGCGGCTGTTGATGCCGGCGCGGCCGTCGTCTCGGAGAAGGGATTGCTTGTGAACAAGGTTGTCATCCCTCAACCACGAAGAGAACTTTTATCGGAAATTGTTTAATAACACGTCCAGCAAACGGCTCATACCATACGGATTTCTCGATGTGTGGTGGTGGTCGCCGCCTCACACAGGGCGATGGACGGACATCACACAGAACAAAAGGAGAAACGTACAATGCGTAGTTTTTTAGGTCGTGATATTCTCTCACTCAAAGAATTTGAACGGAGTGAATTTTTCCGTGTATTCGAGATCGCGGAACGCCTCGAGCCGATCGCACGGAACCGCCGTAACAGTGATTTGCTCAAAGATAAAACACTCGTGACAGCATTTTATCAGCCGAGCACACGAACACGTCTGTCCCATGAATCGGCGATGCATCGTCTGGGGGGTCACGTTGTCGGCTTTTCGGATGCGAAGATGACGCGCGCCGGCGACTTCTACCAGGAGAGTATTAAGGATACGGTGAAAATGCTCGAGTTCTATGGCGATGTTATCGCTATGCGCCATTTCCAGAAAGGTGCTCCGCACGAGGCCGCAAAATGGTCTTCCATCCCGGTCATCAACGGCGGCGATGGCTGGGGCGAACATCCCACGCAGATTCTGACCGATCTTCTCACGGTCTACCGTGAACGCGGCCGTATCGACGGTCTGAGATGGCTTGCCGTCGGCGATATGCGCATGCGCACCATGCATTCTCTTGGTTATGCCCTCACACAATTTGACTGCCCGGTCACGTTTGTCGGCCCACCCGCAAATGCACTTTTCCCCAACTCGCCGGATATGAAAATGCCCGAAGAGTATAAGGCGGACTTCAGGCAATACGGCCTGAATTTCAGCGAAGCCGACCACGTTGAGCAGGCAATCGCCAATGCCGACGTTATTCTGGTGGAACCGGTCATCCAGGCCGATTATGCATCGTCCAGGGTGGAGGCGACCAAAGACAAACCGCTCACTCCCGCGAACTTCAAGATCACGCGTGAGCTCCTGATGTCGAAAGCAAAAAGCAACATGACCCTTCTCCATTCTCTCCCCCGCATGGATGAGATCCCCGCAGATGTTGACATCACCCGCTGGTCGCGGTACTGGCAGGAAGCATTTTACGGTGTTGTCATGCGGATGGCGCTTCTTGCACTCGTGCTCGGCGCAGTCGAATGACAGTAAGATCTTGACGGGCAGTCCGGATTCGATTGAAACCGGACTGTCCCGTCGTTCGGATTTCACACCACAAAGGAGAAATTGATATGCAAACCTATCTTCACAATCGTGATCTCATCGGAGATCTCGATTTCAGCAAAGAAGAAGTTGAAACGGTGCTCGATGTCGCCTTCGATCTGAAGCGGAAGCGGGCACTCAACGAGCCGCACGCGGTCCTTCGCGACAAGGTTCTCGCCATGATGTTCTTCTTTTCCAGCACGCGTACCCGCGGATCGTTCGAAGCGGGCATGGCACAGCTCGGAGGACATGGCGCATTTATCGAATCAAAGTCGACACAAATCGCACACGGCGATACTCCGAAAGAGATCGGAGAAATCTTCGGCCGGTATTTTGATGGCATCGCAATCCGTCATGTCGATTGGGGAATCGGCAACAAATACCTCAACGAGGTGGCGAAATATTCGCGTGTCCCGGTTCTCAACATGCAGTGCGATATCTATCATCCATTTCAGATCCTAGCCGATCTCATGACCGTGGTTGAGAAAAAGGGAAGAGATCTTCGCCGGAAGAAGATGGTCGTTTCATGGGCGTATGCTTCATCTTACCAGAAACCGATGTCGGTACCCCAGTCTCTGATCCTTCAGATGCCGCGCTTCGGGCTCGATGTCACTCTTGTCCATCCTCCGGAATTCAAGCTGATGCCGGACATCATGGATCAGGCACGCGAGCAGGCGAAAAAATACGGTGTGGGATTCGAGGTCGCGGATGATATGGATGCCGCGTTCAAGGGTGCGGACGTGATTTATGCAAAATCGTGGGGAGCTATGGTCCACACCAAAGATGAAAAGGACGGAGCAAAAATCATCAGCAAATATTCCTCCTGGATCATGGATGAACGGAGACTGAAACTGGCGAAGCCGGATGCGATTTATATGCACCCGCTTCCGGCAGACAGGAACATCGAGGTGACGGACGGAGTCATGGACGGACCGAATTCGGTCGTTTATGACGAAGCCGAGAACCGTATGCACGCGCAAAAAGCCGTGATGGCATTAACCATGGGGTAACATGTAAGAACTGATGGGCGGCCGGCATGTTCGACACACCAGCCGCCCAACATGGAAGAGCGTAATTCTTCAATGAGGAGAAAAAATTGGTAACCAGAAAAAAAGCTGTGAAGAAAACAAAAAAACACCCGTCCGGGAAAACATCAAAAGGGCCGGCGAAATCGAGGCTGGCAGTTGTGGCAATCGGCGGGAATTCGCTTATCAAAGATTCACATCATCAGACTGTGGAGGATCAGGAAGGCGCGCTACGCGAAACCGCTTCGCACATCGCCGATATGATCGAACAGGGTTGGGATGTTGCGATCGGACATGGGAATGGTCCACAGGTCGGATTTGTGCTCCGTCGTTCGGAGATTGCTGCCAAAATCGAGGGAATGCATGAAGTCCCTCTCGATGTGTGCGGTGCCGACACACAGGGAGCGATCGGCTACGAGCTTCAGCAGGCACTTCAAAATGAGCTCTATCACCGGGGAATCCGGAAGAACTGTGCGACGATCGTGACGCAGGTTTTGGTGAATCAGAACGATCCGGCATTCCGGAATCCGTCTAAACCGATCGGCGGATTCATGGAGAGGGACGAAGCACTCCGGCGCGAAAAAGAAATGGATTGGAGCGTTGTTGAAGATGCCGGCAGAGGATGGCGTCGCGTCGTTCCGTCACCGCTTCCGGAGGAGATCGTCGAACTTTCCACCATCAAGGCCGTACTCGATCAGGGAATCGTTGTGATCACCGTAGGCGGCGGCGGAATCCCGGTCATCGATGTCGGGCAGGGTGAGTACCGCGGTACCGCAGCGGTCATCGACAAGGATTTTGCCAGTAGTCTGCTGGCTCGCGAAGTGAAAGCCGACCTCTTTCTCATCGCGACCGCAGTTGAGAAAGTCGCGATCAATTTCGGTAAACCGAATCAGCAGTGGATCGACAGGATGACGCTGGATGAAGCAAAGGGGTATCTTGCCGAGGGGACGCATTTCGCAAAAGGCTCGATGGCGCCGAAGATCCAGGCGATCATCTGGTTCCTCGAGAACGGTGGGAAGCATGCCGTCATCACGAACCCTGAAAATATCGGGCGCGCGCTTCGAGGTGAAACGGGTACACACATTATGCGAACGTAGATGATCCCTTATCATTTTACCTGCATCCTGTGCGGGGAGGAGTATGATCCCGAAACCACGCGCTATGTGTGTCCCAAACATGGTGATGAGGGTATCCTTGATACGGTGTACGATTACAAACGCCTGAGCGCCACCACATCTCCGCAGTCGGTCTCAGCGTCGCGCGATTTTTCCATCTGGCGGTATGCGCCGCTTCTACCGGTACAGAACGCTCGGGATTCCGCGCCGCCTCTGCAGGTGGGCTGGACGCCTCTCTACCGATCAACAACGCTCAGTGCAAAGCTCGGGTTGAGAAATCTCTTCTTCAAGGATGACGGGAGAAATCCAACCGCATCACTCAAGGACCGCGCGAGTGCCGTCGTTGTTGCCTGTGCACGTGAACTCGGTGTAAAGGTTATCACGACCGCGAGTACCGGAAATGCCGGTGCAGCGCTTGCCGGTCTTGCTGCCGCAGCGAAAATGCCCGCGGTGATCTTCGTACCGCAGACCGCACCGCAGGCAAAGATCGTGCAGCTCCTGATCTTCGGAGCGCGCATTCTTCTCGTCAGGGGAACATACGATCAGGCGTTCGATCTCTGCCTCCAGGCGTCGAAGGAGTTCGGCTGGTACTGCCGCAATACCGGATTCAACCCCTATACGGTCGAAGGCAAGAAGACTGCAGCTCTCGAAATCTGCGAACAGCTCGGATGGAAAGCCCCCGATGTGATATTCGCCTCCGTGGGTGACGGAAATATCATCAGCGGATTGTGGAAGGGATTACGCGATCTTATGGCGCTCGGCTGGATTGACCACATGCCAAAGCTTATCGGTGTCCAGGCGGAAGGTTCTGCGGCATGCTATCACGCGTGGAACAAGGGTACTGAACACATCACGGCAATCAATGCACAGACGGTAGCGGATTCCATCAGTGCAGATCTGCCGCGTGACGGGGTGCGTGCAATTCGGGCGGTTCGTGAAACAGGCGGTGTCTATCTCACGGTGACCGACGAAGAAATTCTCTCGGCAATTCCGGAGATTGCCCGCGGTGAAGCGATCTTTTCTGAACCCGCCGCATCGGCGGCATATTCCGGGCTCAAAAAGGCAGTCAGGCAGGGACTCGTGAATCCGGAGGAGACGGTGGTATGCCTCCTGACCGGAAACGGGTTGAAGGACATCGGGAGCGCGATGAAAGTTGCGGGAGAGGGAACCATCATCGATCCCACAATGGAAGCAGTCAAACGATTGAAATTTACCTAACTACGAAGGAGAAGGAAGTGTCCAAACTTATATCAGGTCCTACATTTGAGGAAATGCTTCATCCCGGCAAAATCAACCCGGACATCCGGAAGCGCGCACTGGAAGCGAAGACGAAGGATCCTCTCGATCCGATCAATCTCTTCAACATCACCTGGCGTGACAGCAAGAACAATATTTACTACCATGTCATGCCGAAGGAACTGACCGGCATCGACGCAAATATCGTCGTCCTGTACGGAAAGGATTTTCCGAGCGGCTCGCACAAAGTCGGCGCGGCCTATTCGGTGCTTATCGAAATGCAGTCGTTCGGGGAAGTGGATCCCAGCACGCACACGCTGGTGTGGCCGTCCACGGGAAATTATGGCATCGGCGGTGCCTACGTCGGATGCCGCATGGGGTTCGACAGCATCGTCGTGCTGCCCGCCGGAATGAGCCAGGAACGATTTCAGCGCATCGAATCGTACGGTGCAAAGATCATCAAGACGGTCGGATCGGAATCCAATGTGAAAGAAATCTATGACGAAACACACCGTCTGCGCAAAGATGCACAGGTACGTATCCTCAATCAATTCGAGGTCATGGGCAATTACAGGTTCCACTATCATGTCACCGGAAATACGATAGTGGAACTTGCCGATGAGCTCAAGAAGCAGGGCGTCGGTACGGGAAAAATCTCCGCATACTGTTCGGCGATGGGAAGCGCCGGAACAATCGCGGCGGGTGACCGGTTGAAGCAGGTCTGGCACGATCATAAGATCGTTGGTCTTGAGCCGATTCAATGTCCGACATTATACAATAACGGGTATGGTTCCCACGACATCCAGGGTATCGGCGATAAACACGTGACGTGGATCCATAATGTCATGAACATGGATGCCATCATGTGCCTGGATGACATCGAGTGTAAGAAAGGATTGCAGCTCCTCACGGAAGAAACCGGCTGGAAGACGCTCGAAAAGCGGCTTGGTGTGCCTCGTGCATCTGTTGAGAAGATGTCGACGATCTTCGGGATCAGCGGTGTATGCAATGTCCTTGGTGCAATCAAAACAGCAAAATTTTATGGCTTCGGTAAGAACGATACGATTGTGACGATTTGTACAGACGCGATCGACCGGTATCACTCCGTCATGGGGGACATGACGAAGCGCTTCGGGAAGATGGATGAAGCGGAGGCACTCGCCAGGACCCACATCTTCAGTGACCAAACCACCGACTGGGTTCATGAAGGTACGACCGACATGCGCCGCCAGTGGCATAATCTGAAATATTATACATGGGTGGAGCAGCAGGGAAAAGCTGTCGAGGAGCTCGATGCACAGCTCGATCCGGAATGGTGGCTCAAGCATCAGAAGCTTGTTGGTGAAATCGATAAGAAGCTTCAGTCTGCCCGCAAGTAGTTTTCTTAAACAGGTGAAATTGCGGGGCTCGGGAAGACGCTCGTTCTGAAATTGTGATCGATTGAGATGTGGAGATTTCCATGACGTCCGGGATCATTCTCGCAGCCGGTGCATCATTCAGGATGGGAAGTCCCAAAGCACTCCTGAATGCAGGACAGAAGACCTTTCTCGGTCATATCGGCAGCCTGTTGGCGAATTCCGGTATCGTTGATATCATCGTCGTCCTGGGGGCCGATGCGGAAACGATCCGTGGTTCGATCACCACATTTCCAGGAACAGTTGTCGTCAACGAACACTGGACGAACGGCCAGCTGTCATCTCTTCGCGCGGGCCTCGACGTAGCTGTCCAGCACTCAGCCGACCATATACTTGTCTGGCCTGTCGACAGGCCGTTGGTCCGTCAGCAGACGCTCACTTCCATTATCGCGGCATCGGCAGCGAATTCTTCATCGATGATCGTTCCGACATGCCGAAACCGGCGCGGCCATCCCGTCATTTTTCCGGAAAACTACTTCGGTGCACTCCGCGATGCACCGCTGGATACCGGTGCCCGATATGTTGTGCGGAAATATGCTGATGCAGTTTTTGAATTCGAAACAGAGGATGAAGGAATCCTCCTGAATATCGATACGCCGGAAACCTACCATCAGATCGCGGCAAGATTTTTCCAGAACCCTTCCGGAAAAAGTTCGCCCTGAGTTCTCCATCCGGCAATCCTGCTCATACCTGAGAAGCCCGATTCAACAATGAGAAACGTTCTCCTCTGAAGACGGCGCTGATCTTCATTTCCCGGGAAAAAACACGATGAGTTTATCCTGCTCTCGTGGCATACATCTTGCGCCAAAACCTGATAAAATATGGGTATCCGCTATTGGTCACCCACATTCTTTACCTGAACGGAAGGAGTGAGGTATGAAAAGGATTCGCACGATCATCATGGGAGCCGCAGGGAGGGACTTTCATAATTTCAATACGGTCTTCAGAGAGAATGATGCGTATGAGGTTGTTGCATTCACTGCGACGCAGATCCCCAATATTGAAGGGAGAAAATATCCCACAGAGATTGCGGGTCCGCTGTATCCGAAGGGAATTCCCATCTTCCCGGAATCAGAACTGAATTCTCTGATCGAAAAATATGAAATCGATGAAGTGGTGTTTTCGTACTCTGATGTGTCCTTCAATTATATCATGACGAAGGCGGCGCAGGTCATTGCAGCAGGAGCCAACTTCAAAGTGTTGAGCGCGCGTTCGACGATGTTGAGGACACACATTCCGGTCATCGCCGTCGTTGCAGTCCGGACAGGAGCGGGAAAGAGTCAGACATCCAGACGCGTCTGCGAAATTCTTCACAGCATGGGGAAGCGCGTGGTTGCCGTGCGGCATCCGATGCCGTATGGGGATCTCGTGAAACAGAAGGTTCAGCGGTATAGTACGCTTGACGATCTCGTGAAATTCCAATGTACCGTCGAAGAGATGGAAGAGTATGAGCCGCATATCGTCAGCGGGACGATTATTTATGCCGGCGTGGATTACGAGGCGATCCTCCGGCAAGCCGAAAAGGAAGCCGATGTTATCGTGTGGGACGGCGGGAACAACGATATGTCTTTCTATAAGCCGAACCTCACAATTACGGTCGCAGATCCTCACCGGCCGGGGCATGAGCTGACGTACTATCCCGGTTCAACAAACATTCTCCTCGCAAATGTGATTGTGATAAACAAAGTCGAATCGGCGACGCGGGAGAACATTGATATCGTCAGAAACAACGTGCATTCCGTAAACCCGAACGCGGTCATTATTGAAGCGGCTTCGCCGATCAGCGTTGAAGATGAGAAGATCATTCGTGGCAAGAGAGTTCTCGTGATCGAGGATGGGCCGACGCTGACGCATGGTGAGATGTCGTACGGCGCGGGCGTTATCGCGGCAAGGAAGTTCGGCGCGTCTCAGATCGTTGATCCGCGGCCCTGGGTCGTCAATTCCATCGCCGAGACCTTCCGGAAATATCCCAAGATCGGGACACTTCTGCCGGCTATGGGATACAGCGATAAACAGGTGAAGGACCTTGAGGAAACGATCAATCACGTCGACTGCGATGCTGTGATCATCGGCACTCCCATCGATCTGCGCCGCGTCATTAAGATCAAGAAGCCGTCAGTTCGCGTAAGTTACGACCTCGCAGAAATTACAAAACCTGACCTCGGAGAAATCATCACCGATTTCTTCACACGTTCCCACGATTGAACGGAGACATTGCATGAAACGGGATTTTTTGAGTATTGCAGATTATTCGTCAAAAGAGCTGCTCGATATTCTGGAGCTTTCGCGCCAGGTCAAGGAATTTCCCACGAATTATTCCGAGACGCTCCACGGGCGCTCTGTTGCGATGATCTTCGAAAAACAATCTCTCCGCACTCATGTCACGTTCGATGTCGGCATTTACCAGCTCGGTGCTCACGCCGTCTACCTCACCCAGGGCGACATCAGTCTGGGGAAGAGGGAATCGGTATATGATACCGCCAAAAATCTCGAGCGGTGGGTTCAGGGTGTCGTGGTTCGCACCTTTGCCCACTCGACCTGTCTCGAGCTCGCTGCAGCAATGGCGGATGTTCCGGTCATCAATGCCCTTACCGACCGGGAGCATCCCTGTCAGGCGGTGGGAGATTTTCAGACAATGAAGAAGAAACTCGGATCATTCAAAGGAAAGAAGCTCGTTTTTGTGGGGGACGGGAATAATGTCTGTCACTCGCTCATGCTCCTGGCGGGGAAGATGGGAATGGACTTTATCGCGGCAACCCCGCGGGGATATGAACCAAATATGCAGGTCTTCAAGTCAGCTGCGGCTGCCGCACAGGAACATGGTTCGGTCATGGACATCAACCACAACCCCCGTGAAGCGGTGAAACACGCCGACGTGATCTATACCGATGTTTGGACGAGCATGGGCCAGGAAGAAGAGAAAGAGGCGCGCATACAGGCATTCAAGGAATTTCAGGTCAATGCAAAACTGATGTCCCATGCGAAGACCAAGGCGTACTTCATGCATTGCCTTCCTGCCCACCGCGGTGAAGAGGTCACCGATGAAGTGATAGATTCTCCAAACTCCATCGTCTTTGAAGAAGCAGAGAACCGGCTCCATTCACAAAAGGCAATTCTCCTCACGCTCATGCACGCGGATTAGCGCTCTCCTCGTTCGGTAACCGCGCTCCAAAACTCCCGAACAGGTTTCGTGGAGATATCCATACCCGGATCCGGGTCGTTCGACAGTTACAACAGGATGAATTACTGCGGGGGGTGCTACAGGAGCAAGTCGCTTACCTTCTTGCTCACACTCGTAATATCGAACGGCTTGTAGAAGACCGCGTCGACGTAACTCTGCTGTTTTTCTTCCCATTGCTGGCACTGTTTCCGGAAGACATAAAGAAGAATGATAGCGATCTCTTCGTTGATCAGTTTGATGAAACGGCAGAGCTGCTCCGTCGTCCGTGACGGCGGAGCATCAATAATAACGAGATTTACAGGAGAAACACTGATGAGATTCTTGAGCATCTCGATGTCGGTCGTTGTCGTGACACGGAACTGTTCCTCGAACAACATCAGGAGACTCGTGCAGAAGCTCATATCCTGACTGTAAATCAGGATGGTCTTCATTGCCTCGGAGTTCGGCGAGGCAAGTTGAAGGTCTGATTGTGTTTTCTGTGCCATGAGGTAAAAATCTCCGAGCATTCGGCTCGGAGGGGTAGAGCACAACATGTATGCCAGCGTCCGCTTTTCGGCAAGCGGTGAGGTGAGTACCCGGCGTCAGGAAAATGAAGAAATTAGAAGAAGTCTAAATATTTTAAGAGGTCTCGGGCCGGAAAGGAGTTTCAAATCTGAGAATCGGGGGGATTCGGATGTATGAAACTTGATAATTTGAGATGCCTGACCGACCTCTCACTCGGTGATACCGAGGTCTTTGATGCGGCGGTAAAGTGTCGGAAGGCTGATTTTAAGCACTTCGGCGGTCTTCTCCTTGTCGAATTTGTGTCGCCGGAGGACATCCGTGATGTGGCCTTTTTCGAATTGACTCAATGCCTGTTCGAGTGAGGAATCGATTGCGATAGACGCTTGCGGGGAGATTGAGGTCAGGAGTTCCGGGAGATCTTCCAGTGTAACGAATTCTCCTTTCGCAAAAATAACACCTCTCTCGATGATGTTTTCAAGCTCGCGGATCTCTCCCTTCCACTCGTGCTCTGTTAATGCCTGCATGACGTCATTTTCCACCCCTTTGACATTCTTCCTGAGGAGCATCCGGAACTTGTTGACGAAGTGCTCCACGATCAGCGGGATGTCTTCCCGGCGTTCAGCAAGTGAGGGGAGCGACAACTCGACGACGTTCAGCCGGTAAAAGAGGTCTTCGCGGAATCTTCCTCCCTCGACTTCCTTCCGGAGGTTACGATTCGTTGAAGCGATAATCCGCACATCGACGGGTATGGCAGAAACTGAGCCGACGGGAATAATTTCGCGCTGTTCCAGTGCCCGAAGCAGTTTTACCTGGAGCGAAAGCGGGGTTTCGCTGATTTCGTCGAGAAGAAGAGTTCCGGTGTCCGCGGCCTTGAAGTATCCTGCCTTGTCCGAAATCGCACCTGTGAACGAGCCTTTCTTGTGGCCGAACAGCTCACTCTCGAAGAGCGTTTCAGAAATTGCGCCGCAGTTAACCGCGATCAGCGGCTTCTCTGCGCGCCGGCTGTTGAAATGGATCGCCCGTGCAACAAGCTCTTTTCCTGTGCCGCTCTTTCCAGTAATGAGGACCGTGCCGTCGGTGGGAGCGACGGTCCGGATCATCTCGAAGACCCTCTGCATCGACGGGCTCTGTCCGACGAGATTGGAAAAATCGAATTCCTGCTGGAGTTCCCGACGCAGAAGCTGGTTTTCGAGGAGAAGATGCCGGTGATCGAGGAGCCGCCGGACCTTGACCATGAGCTCATCAAACTCGACCGGCTTCAGGATGTAGTCACTTGCCCCTTTCCGGAGTGCGGATATCGCCGTGTCGAGCGAACCGAACGCCGTGATAATGATCATCAACGACTGGGGATTCAGCTGCATAACCTTATCGAGCAGCTCGATGCCGTTCATCTCCGGCATTTCGAGATCGGAGATGACCAGATCAAACGGTTCGTTCTGAAGCTTCTCGTGGGCGAGCTTTCCGTTTACCGCTTCCCCGACGACAAATCCTTCCTTCTTCAGGATAAATGCAATCGATTCCCGGATGATCTTTTCATCATCAACAATCAGAATTCTATCTGCCATGAGAGTGCTGTGCTATGCAGAGCGGATGGGGAGGGTGATCGTGAACGTCGTACCGCGTTCCTCGCTGCTTTCAACCTGGATGTCTCCCTGGAAGGTTTTGATGATGCCGTAACTGACCCAGAGTCCAAGCCCTGTTCCTTCGCCGACCTTCTTTGTCGTGAAGAAGGGTTCAAATATTTTCGGAAGGTTCTCATCCGCAATTCCTCTCCCCGTATCCTGGATTGCGATGGAGATCTGCTCGTCTTCCTCAAAGGTCGTGACGCTGATTTGCTGCGGCTTCCCGGGAGGATTTGCCGTGACCGCATCGACCGCGTTCATGAAGATATTGATGAATACCTGTTCGATCTGGTCGGGAACCAGATGAAGGAGAGGGAGTGCTTCCTTGAGATTTACCTCGAATGTCACCTGTTTTGCCTTTTTCCCTGCCCTCACGATTTCGAGCGCCTGGAGTACGCACTTGGTAATGTCGGTCGGCTGTATCTGATAGTTCGACGGACGGGAAAAATCCACGAGATCACGTATGATCTTCGAAATGCGGCTGACCTGGCTCTTGACAAGCTCGAGCTTCTCCTTTGCGAACGCATCGTCTGTGGTGCGCTGGACAACCTGCACGATCGACGAGATTGAGGCGAGCGGATTTCCGACTTCATGAGCAATCCCCGCCGCCATCGTTCCGATCATCTCCATCTTCTGGGCGTGGGCAAGCTGTTCTTCCAGGAATTTCTGCTCGGAGATGTCACGGTGTACGCCAAAGTATCCGATCACGTTCTTGTTTCCATCAATGATCGGTGAAATCAGCAGCTGACTGTAAAATGGCGTCCCGTCCTTCCGGCGGTTTTCAATTTTTCCTACCCAGACGCTTCCCGAATTAATCGTCTTCCACATCTGCTCCCAGAAACTCTTCGGGTGTCTTCCGCTCCCGAACAATCTCGGGTTCTTGCCAATCATTTCATCTCTCGAGTAACCGCTCGCCCGTTCAAAGGCGGGATTCACATAAATGATGTTTCCGCGCGTATCGGTAATCTCGACGGGATTGATCGTGTAGTGGGCAATGTTGTAGAATCTGAGGAGATCGATCTCCGTCCGTTTGTGCTCCGAAACATCACGCGCCACGATGAAAAAGAGCGGACCCCGTGAATGATTCTGGTTGATACGGCTGATCGCAAGACGTGCATCGATGGCAAACGAACCATCTCCCGACTTGAACCGCACTTCTGCTTCGGCTGAGGAAGAAATAAGATTGGTATGCAGCGGTTCGGAAATCGAGGAATCTTCCGAGATTAAGTCCCGGAACGTGTGCGCCGCGATCCAGGCACTGTCAATGCCAAATACCTTCAGCGTCTTCTCGGCGCAACGGACAATCCGCTGCTGCTCGTCAATAATGAACCAGGGGTCGGGGAGGAGGTTGAGCAGTAACGCCGTATCGAGGTCTTCGATCTCCACCCCTCCCGAATTGTCCACAGCCGCTGGGTTAATTTTCGCCAAATTCTCTGTTTTCAGTCAAATCTTGAAGATAATATAAGTCATTTCCTCCATTTCTCAAAGCAAAGTGAAACTGCCGGGTATCCCAGTCATTGCACAAGACATAAAATCCGCTGCAAGGACGTTTCCATCACCAATATCGGCATTTCTTCCACTTTGTTGAATGTGAACGAGCTCTCTCGTTTGATAAAATCCCTGCTCATTTTTTCAACTTTAAGAATAATCTAAAATCTGACCTGTTTCCGGGATATTCGTTTCGACTGATTTGAATGAATATGCTCGGAAAATCAAATATGGCATAAGTATTGTCTGAAGTACGTCTATCATGAACCAGTTCAGACCGTTCATTTCGAAGATGAGAACGCATGTTGATGGGTGAATTTGAGACAAGTGTGATGGAGTTGCTGAAGAAGTTCGACCGGCCGGGTCCGCGGTATACGAGTTATCCGACTGCACCTCTATTCTCGGAGACATTTGGGAGACAAGACTACGAGGATGAAATCGCGAGAACGAACGGCGGAGAAAACGGATCTCATCTCTCTCTCTATTTTCATTTTCCCTTTTGTGACACACTCTGTTATTTCTGCGGTTGCACAACGGTCATCACGAACAATCGCAGCCGTCTGGATGAGTACGTCCCTCGCCTGCAGGCGGAAATTGACCTCCTGTCTGCCAGGATCGCACCGGGGCGTCGGGTGGTCCAGATGCACTGGGGTGGAGGCACGCCGACATACCTGACACCCGATCAGATCAGCGGCGTTGCGGAATACATCCGGCGCAAGTTCAGCTTCGGCAATGACGCGGAGGTAAGCGTGGAAATCGACCCGCGCGGACTCACGTACGAGCATCTCGAAGCTTTGCGGCACGGCGGGTTCAACCGAATCAGTCTCGGAGTTCAGGATTTCAATCAGGACGTCCAGCGTGCGATCAACCGGAACCAATCCGAGGATCTCACGCTCAGTGCGGTCGAGAACGCCCGGAAGCTCGGTTTTTCGAGCGTTAATTTCGACCTCATCTACGGATTGCCAAACCAGACGGTCGAGACATTTGACAAGACACTGGAGAAAGTTATCGGGCTGAGTCCCAACAGGATCGCCGCGTATAATTTCGCGTACGTTCCGTGGATCAAGCCGCACCAGAAACTGATCCGGAAGGAAGAGCTTCCCACGCCGGATATGAAATTGAGGATTCTGACGCGCATCATCGACCGGCTCACGAACGCGGGATATGTGTATATCGGCATGGACCATTTTGCAAAATCCGACGACGAGCTGACCATCGCGCAGAAGAACCGTACGCTGTACAGGAATTTCCAGGGATACTCGACCAACGCGGGTTGCGATCTCTTCGGGCTCGGCATGTCGTCCATCAGTCATGTCGGCAAGGTCTACGCGCAAAATGCGAAACACCTCGATGCATACTATGCTGCTGTTGACAGGGGACTCCTTCCCACGAATTCTGGATACCGGATGACGCCGGACGATGAATTGCGGAAATATGTCATCATGCGGCTGATGTGCGATCTGGTTCTCGACATTCGCGACGTGGAAAAGCGGTTCCGGATAAATTTTGATGAATATTTCAAATCATCGATTGATCAGCTTCGGCTGCTGTTCGATGACGGTCTCCTCCGGCAGGAGGGGAGATCAATTGTTGTCACGACGCGGGGCCGGCTCTTCTTGCGCAACATCGCGATGTGTTTTGATGCCTATCTGCCGGGCTTCCGAACGCAAAAGCCGTTGTTCTCGCAGACCGTCTGAACGAGCTGTGAGCGTGTGTAAGAATACCAAGGGGAAGAATTCATGAGCGTAACAGAACGAATACTGGTAGTTGATGATGAAGAGATCATCCGTGATTCCATCTCGTTCATCCTGAAGAAAGAGGGATTCACCGTTGCCGTGGCGGAAAACGGCAAAGTTGCATACAACAGACTTCTCGACGAACCCTTCGATATTGTTATTTCGGATCTGGAGATGCCCGAGATGAAAGGGATCGAGCTGCTTGAAAAGTCGATCCAGCTCAATCCGCAGTCGGCGTTCATCATTGTGACCGCATACGGTTCGCTTGAAACGGCAATTTCCGCGCTTCGTGCGGGCGCGAGCGACTATATTCTCAAACCGGTTGAGTTCGACGAGCTTCTGGTAAAGATCCGCCGACTGTTGGACGAGAAGAAACTCCAGGTGGAGAATCAGCTGCTGCGAAGACAGCTCCATCGTGAAGCGGACTTTTCGAACCTGATCGGTAAGAGTCAACCGATGCAGAAAGTATTTGAGACGATCAAGAAAGTCTGCATGACCGACAGCACCGTGCTCATCACCGGCAACAGCGGAACCGGGAAGGAACTTGTCGCAAAAGCGATTCATTTTAACAGCGGAAGATGCGACAAGCCGTTCATCACGGTGAACTGCGGCGCGATTCCGGAAACGTTGATTGAAAGTGAGCTCTTCGGACACAAGAAGGGGGCATTTACGGGCGCCGTAGCAGATAAGATCGGCTATTTCAAAGCAGCCGTCGGAGGAACGTTGTTCCTGGACGAGATCAGTGAAATGCCGCTTCCCCTGCAGGTAAAACTTCTACGTGCCATTGAACAGAAAGAAATTACTCCGGTGGGAATGTCGGTTGCGGTTCCCATCGATGTCCGCTTCATTGCTGCCACGAACCGTGATTTGCGGCGCGAGGTCTCCGAAGGACGGTTCAGGGAAGATCTTTATTACCGACTGAACGTCGTGGAAATCAAACTTCCTTCGCTTGTGGAGCGGAAAGAGGATATCCCCCTGCTGGTTGAGCATTTTGTGGAGAAGTTCCGCCGGGATATGCGCAAGCAGATCCGCGGGGTCGAGAGTACCGCCGTCCAGATGCTCATGCAGCACGAGTGGAAGGGCGAAATTCGTGAGCTGGAGAACATTATCGAGAGGGCGGTGATCTTCTGCAGCGGGGAGTTTATCACCCCGGGAGACTTGCCGGAGTTCTTCCATGTCGGGGTCTCCATCGAAGCTCTTGAAGGGTTTCCCTCCCTTGACGCGGCAATGAACAATCTCGAACGGCAGTATATTCTTGCGGAACTCAAGAAAAATCAATTCAATAAGGAGCAAACCGCACGGACGCTGAAGATCAGCCTTCCGACCCTCTACAGGCGTCTGAAGGATCTTCAGATTCCCCTAAAGTCGTGATCGCATCAGATCGCGCCTTTTTCGTTCTTTCCTGTATTTCCTGCATGATTTGTGCTTGGAATTATTTATATTCTCGATACTGAGAATTAGGACGGCGTACGTTCTTAGCGCTGAAATGCCGGCGTGCATATACTTGACAGCACTGAGTTATTGATTCAGTGTCGGTCGGCACGCTGTTTGCAGGTATTGGGAATGAAGGTTTGAATTGAAGTAACGGTGATGATTACATTGAAGAAGATCTTGGTTCCAACGGATTTATCGGAATTGTCGTTTTCCGTGAAGGATGCCCTGCGCTCGATCCTGGATGACCGGGATGTGGAAGTGCATCTCCTGTATTGTCTTGAGTCAACGACATCGCGTCAGACTCCGTACATCGACGGCCATTCGGAAACTGCACTTCGTGACCGGGAAGAGGAAGCGCTCGCGCACCTCACCGAAATCGGCCGAGAGTTGATCCCCGGAATCCGGCAGTTCGTCCCGGTCGTTCTGAGGGGTGATCCGGTTGGCGGTATCATCGGTTATGCAGAAGAACATCATTGTGATCTGATTATCATGGCGACGCATGGGCGTACGGGTCTTGCCCATATGCTGGTTGGAAGCGTAGCCGAAAAAGTCGTGCGTTATTCATCCGTGCCGGTACTTTCGGTGAAGCCGAAGGAAATGCGGACTCATCTCGTCGCTCCGGCAGATGTCGAGGAGCAACTTCATTTCCACTGACGGATAACGGATGATGGTGTTGAAGAAGAGTCGTGTAACTAACGGAATACAATAAACCAACATGGAAGGAAACAACAAGATGCGCACCATTTCATTTATGGTCCTGGTTGCCTGTCTGATCTTCCTCATTGTGCCCGGAGCAGCGCAGAACAAATATGTGGGGACAAAGATCTGCGCGCCCTGTCATAAGATGGAAAGTACGGGTAAGCAATACGACATCTGGTCAAAAACGTTGCACGCGAGTGCGTACAAGACACTCACGACCGCAACAGCCGATTCGATTGCCAAGGCGAAGGGTCTGAAGAAAAGTGCTGCAGAGTCGCCCGAATGTCTGAAATGCCACACGGTCCAGGCCGAAGCGGCATTGCTGGACAAGACCTTTGATGTGAAGGACGGCGTGCAGTGCGAACTCTGTCATGGAGCCGGTTCCGGGTACAAGACGATGGCGACCATGAAAGACCATGCGAAGGCGGTTGCCGCCGGCATGAAAGAATACAAGGACGAAGCTGCAATGCAGAAGCTCTGTGTTACGTGCCACAACGATCAGAGTCCCACGAAGAAGGAATTCAAGTTCAAAGAGATGTGGGATAAGATCAAACATCCGATGCCGAAGAAATCGTAACGCGGATGATCTACCGTTAGAAGAACCATCAATTCACTCTGCCGGCCGGAAGGTGCGGCCGGCAGGGTATCCTGATCATGAAAACATCACACCGGTTCGTCGTCATAGGATTGCTCTGTGTGCTGCTGGTTTTGCCGGTAGAAGTGGTCATTGCGCAGTCTCGTGCCGACTGCCTCGCCTGCCATAGTGATCTGTCGCTCACCATGGAGAAGGAGGGCAAAACAGTATCGATCGGCGTCGATGAGAAGATCCTCAATTCCTCTCCTCACAAGAATCTTGCCTGCATTGCGTGTCATACGGGGTTCGATCCCGGCAATATCCCGCATAAACAGACAATCACGCCGGTTAACTGCATAACGTGCCACAGCGATGCTCCGTTCAAGCATCCGTTCCATCCGCAGCTTGCCGAGGCGTACACTTCTCACCAGGCGCCCGATGTTTCATGCAAGGACTGCCACGGCACACACGACATCGTTTCTCCTAAGGTGGAGGGATCGAAGTTCTCCGCTGCACGGGTGGTGGAATCGTGCGGCGAATGTCACGGTGATGTGAAGGAGGATTATCAGAAATCCTCACACGGCATGGCGATTGCCGCGAAGGTAAACGGCGCACCCAATTGCCTGACCTGTCACCGGAATCCGATCGTACCGACCGGAACTTCGCAGGATACTGTAGCACTGAAGCTTGCTCAGGAAAAATTGTGCCTCTCGTGCCATCTGGATAATCCTGATGTCCGTGCAAGAATGGCACCGTCTGCAGGATTCATCGCGGCCTACGAAAACAGCGTCCACGGAAAAGCCCTGAGCGGTGGAAATCCCCGCGCGGCGAACTGCATCGACTGTCACGGCAGTCATCAGATGATGAAAGGTGTCGAGCCCGCCTCCCTGGTGAACAGGGCAAACATACCCAACACCTGCGGAAAGTGTCACTCGGATATTGCAGAACAATACCGCCAGAGCGTTCACGGGGTTGCCGTGGCCAAGGGTGTAAAAGACGCACCTGTCTGCACCGACTGTCACGGCGAGCATAATATTCTGAAACACGGAGATCCGCGTTCTCCGGTGGCTGCTGCAAACGTCTCTTCACAGGTCTGTTCGCCGTGTCATAGCTCCGTCCGGCTCTCTTCGAAGTACGGAATTGCGGGTGACCGCTCCCAAACATTTGCCGACAGCTACCATGGCCTTGCGATCAGGGGCGGGGCGGTAGAAGTGGCAAATTGTGCAAGCTGTCATAGTGCACACAATATCAAGCCGTCGAGCGATCCCACGTCGACGGTAAACAAGGCAAATCTCGCGGTGACGTGCGGGAAGTGCCATCCCGGCGCAAATGCGAAGTTTGCCGTTGGCGCTGTGCATGTCGCAATGGCTTCGAAGGAAGACCCCACGCTCTACTGGATTTCGACGATGTATATCATCCTCATCGTCTCGGTTATCGGGGGAATGGTGATTCACAACCTTCTCGATTTCATCAGGAAGTCGAGACGCAAACTGATGATTCGCCGCGGACTTGTTATGGAGGAACATCTTGGTCACACACTCTATGTTCGCATGACCATCAGTGAGCGCTTGCAGCACGGTGCGCTCCTGATCAGCTTTTTCCTCCTTGTTCTGACCGGGTTCATGCTGAGATATCCCGAAGCATGGTGGGTCGTAGCTCTCCGCTCCATCGATGATCATCTGTTCACGTTGAGGAGTCTTGTACACCGCTGTTCTGCGGTGGTGATGGTTGCCGCGGGTCTGTATCACCTGTATTATGTCACTGCAACGGAAAGGGGACGAAATCTCATCCGTGATCTTCTGCCGCGGTTACAGGATGTGAGGGATGCCGTTAACGTACTGAAGTATAACCTCGGGATTTCACCCTTCAAACCGCGTTTCGGCCGCTTCAGCTACATCGAGAAGAGCGAATACTGGGCACTGGTGTGGGGCACAATCATCATGGCGGCGACGGGGATCGTGATGTGGTTCGACAATACATTTATCGGACTCTTCACAAAATTAGGGTACGATATTTCACGAACGATCCATTTCTACGAGGCGTGGCTTGCGACCCTCGCGATCTTCGTGTGGCACATCTATTACGTCATCTTCAATCCCGATATCTATCCGCTCAATCTTGCGTTTCTGAAGGGGACCATCACCGAGGCGGAAATGGAAGAAGAGCATCCGCTGGAACTTGAGGAAATCAACAGGCAAATGATCGAGGATGAACTCTCCGCCGGGACACCGGAGGAAGAGGAAAAACCGTCTTCCTCAATCGACTCAGAACAGGCAAAACCCGGCGTAAAAAAATCTCTATGAAAAGAATTTTCCCGAGCTCGTTCTATAACCTGACGACACTTGTCGGCTTTGCCATTCTCGTGGTGAGTCTCGGAGTTCTGGTCTTCTTTGCTCTGCTCGACGCCACATCGGAAAATTCGAACCCGTATGTTGGAATTATCGCGTTTATTATCGTGCCGATGTTTCTGGTGGCAGCAATCGTCCTGATGGTGATCGGGATATGGCGGGAACACCGGAGAGAGCGGCTGGGAAAACCTCACGGGCTCAGGCTGCCTCAGATTGATCTGAACAACCCGAAGCACCGGACGGCCGTGACGACGGTTGTCACGAGCACACTCGTTCTTCTCTTCATCATCGGATTCACAAGCTTCAAGGCCTACGAGCACACCGAATCGGATGAATTTTGCGGAGAAACATGCCACAGCGTCATGGAGCCCGAGTATACTGCGTACCAGTACTCGCCTCACGCCCGCGTGGCGTGCGTTCAGTGCCACATCGGCTCCGGGGCGAGCTATTTTGTAAAATCGAAACTCTCCGGTAGCTATCAGGTCTATGCGGTTCTGTTCAACAAAGTGCCGAAACCGATTCCCACTCCCATCGAGAACCTGCGGCCGGCGCAGCAGACCTGCGAACAGTGCCACTGGCCGAAGAACTTCTTCAGTGAAAAACAGCACGTCAATACATATTTTATCTCCGATGAGCACAATACACGGTGGACTCTCAATCTGCTCATGAAGATCGGCGGGGGAAATATTGAATCAGGCCCCACATCGGGTATACATTGGCACATGAATATTGCCCATGAAGTCACGTATGCGGCCCTCGACCGGGAGCGACAGATCATTCCCTGGGTCCGTTCACGAACGCCGGACGGAAAGGAAACGATCTATCGCAGCACGGAAATTCAGGTTTCGGACGATTCGCTGAAATCGGCATTTACCCGGCGCATGGACTGCATCGACTGTCATAATCGACCGACACATATTTACCATCCACCTGCACGCTCTGTCGACAACGTGATGGCACTCGGGTGGATCGATCCGAAGCTGCCGAGTGTGAAGAGCATTTCCGTAAAGGCACTCGAGAATCCCTACACCACGAAACAGGGGGGTCTGGACAGCATTCGTATTACCATGGAAGATTTTTATCACCAGAATTACCCGGCAATTGCGGATTCGGAAAAATCCAAGATCGACAGTGCCATCGTTCAGGTGCAGAAGATCTATGAACGAAATTATTTTCCCGAAATGGCCGTCAGCTGGAAACATTTTCAGGATAATCTCGGACATCTGTACTACAAGGGATGTTTCCGCTGCCACGACGGAAAACATGTGAGCAGTGAAGGAAAGGTCCTCTCGAGGGACTGCAACACCTGCCATACCATACTCGCACAACAGTTTGAAAATGATTCTCTCCGGATCTCTCTCGGCGGCATCGATTACAAACACCCCGTCGATATCGGCGATGCCTGGAAGGAGATGAATTGCAGTGATTGTCATAACCCGAGCGACTAAAGGATACGCCAGATGAATTCTTCCGAGCATTCCGCGCCCGAGCATCAGGATCGGCGCAATTTTTTGAAGTGGGTCCTTACCGGCGGGGTTGCCGCGCTTGCCGGATCCATCCTTTACCCGATCTTTGCCTATCTCAAGCCACCAAAGCAGGGAGAGGTGGAGGTGACCAGCGTGAGCGCGGGGAAGCTCAGCGATATCGAGAAGGACTCCGGGAAAATCGTGAAGTTTGGAACGAAACCCGTGATCCTCATCCGGACTGCGAATAACGAACTGCGAGCCCTGTCTGCTACCTGCACCCATCTCGACTGTACCGTCCAATACCGGAAGGATATGGGGCTGATCTGGTGTGCTTGCCACAACGGAAAATATGATCTGAACGGACGTAACGTCTCGGGTCCGCCGCCGCGTCCTCTCGATGAGTACCGGGTCGTGGTCCAGGGAGAGGAGGTTCTCATTTCGAAAAAAGTATGAATACCCTCACCCGAAAAATCTACTCGTGGGTCAATGACCGAGTTCAACTCGACAACCTCGTTGAGTTCATGGGGAAGAAATATGTTCCGCTCCACCGACATTCTGTGTGGTACTATTTTGGCGGTGTGTCGCTCTTTCTCTTCATCATCCAGGTGGTCACCGGCATTTTACTCCTCCTGTACTACAAGAGCGGTGAAGCGCTCGCATTCGAAAGCATCCAGTTCATCATGTCGAAAGTACAATTTGGATGGCTCATCCGGTCGATCCACAGCTGGACTGCCAATCTCTTCATTCTTTCGGCGATGATCCACATGTTCAGCGTCTATTTCGGGAAAGCATACCGGAAGCCGCGCGAAATCACCTGGCTGACCGGCATGCTGATGTTCTTTCTCGCACTGGCATTTGGATTCAGCGGATATCTCCTGCCGTGGAACGAGCTTGCATTTTTTGCGACGAAAGTCGGAACCGATATTGCGGGTATCGTTCCCATCGTCGGAAAGCCGATCATGCAGTTTCTCCGGAGCGGTGATGAAGTAACCGGCGCAACACTCTCGCGGTTCTTTGGCTTTCATGTGGCGGTCTTTCCCGGAATATTTACGGTGCTGTTGGGCATTCACCTCATTCTCGTTCAGCGCCAGGGGATGAGCGAGCCGCTGGGGCTGGAAGATGAATCTGTGGCAGAGCGAAAGAAGATGCCGTTTTTCCCGAATTTCATGCTGCGCGACCTTCTTCTCTGGCTGATTGTCCTCAATCTACTTGCCATTCTTGCGGTGTTCTTTCCGTGGGAGCTCGGACGAAAAGCCGATCCCTTTGCGCCTGCCCCTGCAGGCATCAAACCTGAGTGGTATTTTCTTTTTATGTTCCAGACGCTGAAATACATTCCCGGTAAACTCTGGTTCCTCGACGGGGAAGTCTTTGGCATTATGCTCTTTGGTATTGCCGGGCTTCTCTGGATGCTCATTCCTTTCTGGGATCGGAAGAGTTCCAGAGGAGAACAAACCCGGTTTATCAATTACATCGGACTCTTCGTCATCATGTATATCATGATTCTCACCATCATAGGGTGGCTCGCATGAAAAGGGGATTGTTGGTGGTTCCGATTCTTCTTATTGCCCTTTTCCGGTTTGCAGATGCCGCGGGGGGAGATCAGTGCTTCACTTGTCATGATGGGCTCGGCGACAAGGAGTCGAGTGGTTATAAACATGATATCCATTTCGCAAAGGGGATCTCCTGTGCAGGATGCCATGGCGGTAACGCGGCGTCGGAGGACATGGAGAAAGCAATGGACAAGGATGCCGGGTACATCGGCGTCCCGAAGGGGGATGAGATCTCAAAGGCGTGCGCCAGCTGTCATTCGGACTCGGCGAAGATGCATTCGTATGGTGCCGCGATACCGACCAATCAGTGGGAGCTTCTCAAGACCAGCGTGCATGCACGACTGGCAACGAATGGCCAGGAGCAGATTGTGCAGTGCATTACCTGTCACGGGGTACACGGTATTGTTTCGGTGAAAAATCCGGCATCTCCGGTATATCCGCTGAATGTCGTGAAGACGTGCTCGAAGTGTCACGCGGACGCGGCGTTCATGAGGTCGTACAACCCGTCACTCCCGGTGGACCAGGTAGAAAAATACCGCACCAGCGTCCACGGACAACTGAACGAAAAGGGCGACCCAAAACCTGCAGTGTGTTCGAGCTGCCATGGGAGCCACAATATTCTGGCGGCCTCCGACGTGAAGTCGAGAGTCTATCCGGTGAACATTCCGCGTACGTGCGCTGAATGTCATTCGAATCCCGAATACATGAAAAGCTACAACATCCGCACGGACCAGTTTGCGCAATTCTCACGCAGCGTCCACGGCATTGAACTGATGCAGAAGCAGGATGTCTCAGCTCCCGCGTGCAACAGCTGCCACGGAAATCATGGTGCCGCTCCTCCCGGAGTATCTTCGGTCTCGAAAGTGTGCGGTACCTGTCATGCGTTAAATGCCGATCTCTTCTCGGCGAGCCCTCATAAGAAGGCCTTCGATGATGAGCACTTGCCGGAATGCGAGACGTGCCATGGCAATCATGAAATCGTTGCCGCGACCGACACGCTCCTGGGCACTTCAAAAGATGCTGTATGCAGCCGGTGTCATTCGCAGAATACGAGCACTCGGGGCTTCATCGTTGCAGGTATTATGCGCGGTCTCATGGACAGTCTTTCCACAGAAGAGCGACTTGCGACGGCGCTCCTGGGAGAGGCCGAACAGAAGGGGATGGAAGTATCGGAGGCAAGATTCAAGTTACGGGATGTCCACCAGGCACGGCTCCAATCGCGTACCGTGGTTCATTCCATCAACGAAACGCAATTTCGCACGACGGTCGACAAGGGTCTCACCGTGGCAACCGCAGTGGTTGCTGAGGGTCAGCACGCCATCGACGAATACTATTTCCGCCGTTGGGGGCTCGGGATTGCGACCGTGATCATCACGATCGTTGCGTTCTCACTCTATCTCACGATCCGGATGATCGAGCGGAAGCGGCGGGCTTCCGCCGTCAAAAATTATCCCATGAAATGATACCATGAACTTCGGCCAGATCAGCATCATCGTTTCGTTCTTATCCGCACTCGGAGCCTCATACTTTTTCTTTCTGGATCGGAAGAGCAGCTCGCCCTCGACAGCTCAGGGAAATCTCGCTTATCGCCTCTTCCTTCTCTCGGTGATCGCCGATGCCATTGCGTCCGTCACTCTGCTGGTTCTCCTGTTGACGCATCAGTTCCAGTACGCGTATGTGGCGCACTATAGTTCCAATACCCTGCCGGTGGCATATCTCCTGTCGGCATTTTGGGCGGGGCAGGAAGGGACATTTCTTCTCTGGTCGCTCTATGTGGCGGTGATGGGGCTGATATTTTATCGCATGACAAGACCGCGTGATGCGCTTGCCATGGCTTGTGTAAGTGCCTTCTTTGCGTTTCTCCTTCTGCTTCTCATCGCGAAAAGCCCGTTTGAAATCTCTCAGACCGTTCCGCGTGACGGCGAAGGATTGAACCCTCTGCTCCAGAACTTCTGGATGGTCATCCATCCTCCCATCCTCTTTCTGGGGTACGCAGCGGCGGTCCTGCCGTTTGCTCTTGCCCTTTCCGCGTTGTGGAGAAAAAACAATGAGGCGTGGGATTTCTCTGGTTTTGCCTGGACTCTCTTCTCGGCCGGAGCCCTTGGCGCCGGAATTATCATAGGAGGATTCTGGGCATACGAAGTTCTAGGATGGGGCGGCTACTGGGGTTGGGACCCTGTTGAGAATTCTTCCCTTGTTCCCTGGCTCACACTCCTTGCGCTCGTACATGGTCTCGTCGTCCAGCGTTCACGAGGTGCTCTCGTGCGGACAAACGCACTTCTCGCTCTCTTCTCGTTCATTCTCGTTCTCTATGCGACGTTTTTGACCAGGAGCGGGGTCCTTGCAGATTTTTCGGTACATTCATTTGTCGATCTTGGCATTAACGCCTACCTTATCGGGGTTCTTGTGGCGGCTACCGTGATCGGACTTGGTGTGTTTGCAATCCGGTTTCGGACAATTCATGCACCGAAAATGGATCTCTCCCACGTGAATCGTGAGCTGACGCTCACTCTCAGTATGGCGGTTCTCCTCCTCGGGGCTTTGTTCACTTTTGTCGGAATGTCTTCTCCCCTGCTCACCGGGCTCTTCGGGAAAGCGTCACAGGTCGATACCTCATTTTATGGAAAGGTGAACTTACCGGTCGCTATCGGCATTGCGTTCCTTCTCGGCGTGGCACCCTTTCTCGGATGGAAGGAAGAGACGTACCAGGGTTTGGTGAAACGGTATTCCATGTCTCTTCCCCTCACGGCACTCTCGTGCATTATCGCGTATGTCGCAGGTGTAACGGGCTGGATCTTGCTGCTCTTTGTCGGAACGGCGGCGTTCGGGCTTATCAGCAACGTCATCATCGTCTTCCGACAGTATCGATCCGGCTGGACTACGATCGGAGGACCGATCGCACATATCGGGGTGGCGCTCATGTTTATCGGGATCGTAGGGTCCGGAAGCTTTGACGAAACCACACGTCTCGTCCTTGTGACCGGGAAGCCGCAGAGTGCATTCGGATATGATCTGACATTTACTGGTGTTCCCGATCAGACAGCGGAGCGACCGAAGATCACCATCAACGTTGCGGATGGAAAGCGTACGTATGTCGCATCACCATCACTCTACTTCAGTACGTATAATCAGTCGATCATCAGAGAGCCTGATATCAAGATCTTCCCGATGAAAGACCTGTATATTTCGCCGATGGAGCTTCGTGCTGCGGACCCCTCGCAGGCAGGAAATCATCCCGTACTGGAAATCGCCAAAGGAGAAACAAAAGAGATCCTCGGCTACAAAGTGACGTTCGAGCGCTACCAGATGGATCAGCACGGCGAATCCGGTTCGATGTCAGTTGGAGCCGTTCTCCATATTTCCTCCGGAACGAGGTCCTGTGATATTATACCTCAGCTTGCAATCAACGATCGTGGTGAACGTATGAGCGAGCCAGTTCAGCTGCCGGACAGCCTCTCCCCGGGAAAATCTCCATTCATCGCGCTGAACGCAATCAATGTGGAAGAGCAGAAGGTCTTTCTGGCGTTCGCGGGACTCGACCAGAAAGAAACCACTGCCCCATCTCAGGAACTCCTGGTTGAAGTGAGCATTAAACCCCTGATGATGGTTCTTTGGACCGGCGTTGTTCTCATTATCGCCGGAACGGTAATCGCGTGGAGACGAAGAACTATCTCGGCAGAATAGCTCGTGAGTTTGAATTCAGGAGTAGTTGTTCCTGCAAGATCTGTTGAATTTATACTCATTTTGCCTGATTCTATTTCCCCCAATTGATAACCTGTTATCATGAATGAGAAAATTTCTCTTTAAATTAGGGAAAACACTGGATCTTGGAATGAATTCGCCTGTTTCTGGTGGCATACCATTTGCCGCTTGAAGACATGCGTATTGGAAGTCGTTCTTTATAAATATCTGATCGAAATGCGCAAATCAGCAGTTGTCATTGTTATTTTGGGTCTTGGTCTGGTTCTTCTTGGAGACGGTTCCGTATCGCCGGTCACCATCGTAGTTCCTGCGGGAAACGACTCGGTGGCATACGATCAGGCACTTCTCCTCGTGGTTTCGGCTTCGAAAGAATCCTCACCGACCCTGCTCGTCTCGACACAATGGCAGAAAATTCAGTTGTTCGACCTGCGAAGTGATAAGTCGAAGGAAGATTTCGCAAGGGATTTCTACAACCTGTTCGGTTCGGGAACAACGCTGGAATTTCTCTCATATTCATTCAAGGTTTTTAAGGGTTACCTGACACCAGATTCAATGAGTTTTTCGTACAGGGACACGATGAACATCCGTACGCTCTGGAAGCGTCCGGAGTTCACCAAACTCTACAAGGCAGTCCAGCAGGCCGAGGAAGCTGACGCCGTTCTCATCACGGTCAGGGGCTGGGCGGATACCACGTATACGACACCCTATGATGATCCGAACGCCGACGGTCGTTCCTTTTACAAGCTTTCCCTTCAGCTCATCCCCGGGCTTAACCAGATCTATCTTGCTCCCAGCGGTGACCGCAACAACGCAGTAGTTTACACGACGTCGCTCGTGCGTGAATACAAACCGACGACTGACCGAACGAACCTTTTTCACAACTCGGTCACGGAACAGAGCTGTACTCCCTGTCACGACGGGCTGCCGAGTGCCGACAGCGGCGCCACAATGAAAGCAGACTGCCCGGTGTGCCATAAGGCGATCGGCGGTGAGACATATCTTCATTCGCCCGTGGAAATGAAGGAGTGCGCTTCGTGCCATAGCTGGTCGGCGCAGAAGCATGCAGTGGTTGTCGAGAAGGGCGTTCCCGGGGTCTGCTACACCTGTCACACCGACAGACAGGCACAGGTGGAAAACTCCAAATCGATCCATCCGGTAGCCGGTGACTGCCTTACCTGTCATTCTCCTCACGGCAGCGAGCATAAACACAACCTCAAGGACGATGTTTACTCACTCTGCACAAGTTGCCATGAAGATCAGAAGCTCAACCACCCTGTCGGTCGGCACCCCTTGCGGTTCGTGAAACTCAAGAGCGGCGATGAACTCTCCTGCGTCTCGTGCCATAATCCTCACGGCTCGGAGAACGATCACTTGTTACGATTCGCCGGCGGTGGAATGGAGGTCTGTTCCCAATGCCACTGAACAGAATCCTCATGGCCGGTTTGCTCATCACCGCTTGCAATGCAGTGCCGGCCCTGGCACAGTCGTCATTTACTGATCAGGGGATGTTCAATGGTTCAGGTCTTACCATTCTCCCCACCGCAACGATCGCGCCGCCGTCCGAGTTTCGTCTCCAGTATTCACGTCTCGGCATAGCTGATCGATCAAGTTCTGGAATGAATGTGATAGGCCTGAGTACCGGCTTCTCTTCGAACGTCGAGGGCTATTCGAGATTCGTCGGGGAACAAGCGGGGAGCTCGATATCCCAGGAAACGTACGGGTTCGGATTGAAGGTGCTCGCGCCATTCGATGTGCCCATCTTCCGGCGCGTGGCAGTCTGGGTTGACAGAACTATTTCCAACCGGAATGATCCTACGGCGCTCTTTCCGACGGATGCGATACGATACGGCGCAATAGCAACATTGGATTCCGATGGCATCAGGCCGACGGTGATGATGGGTATGTCATCATTTAACGGCGTAGCGAATGCACTTGAAGGTGCCGGTCTCACGATTGCCGCATCTCATTACGCGCAGATCGGGTTCGAGGCGGTGAATGGATATTTTGGGGAAAAGAGTCTTCAGATCATTGCGACGGGTGCCTTCAGGATTTTTTCAAACGTCAGCGTTCAGCTGAGCCCCGGCTATCTCTCCATTCCGGGTTTTAACTCATGGACCGTAGCGTTTGGGATTTCCTGTTCGACTGCAGATATCGATTTCCACCCATCATTCGAGCGAAAACAGGAAGAAGAATTCATCATACCATCAATCGAAGATATCCAGAGGGAAGAGAAGAAGGAACAGAAAAAACCGGGGGATGGCGGAGTGCTTCAACCGGATCAGCAGCAGAATCCTTCAAATCCTCCGGCGCCATCGGATGGATCTTCCGGCTCTGGTTCAAATTCCGACTCTCCGCAGGACAATCAACAGGAGAATGTTCCTCATGGGTAAAATCACTTCAATCATGTTGTTCTTGCTGTTCGTCGTGTTGCCGGCACTTTTCGGTACCGGCTGCAGCGGCTCGAGGGAAGCGCAGGGTGAGGAGCGTATCACCTGGCCGCCGCCGCCGGACACGCCGCGAATAGCGTTTGTCAGAACCTATCGCGGAGAAGAAGACTTTCCGAATGCTCTGAGCTCGGTTCTCGGGTCGCTCGCGGGAAAGTCAAACGTCATCAAGCTTGCCAGGCCATTTGACGTGTGTGTAGCAGCCGACGGCAACATTTTTGTAACCGATGCCATGCAGGGTGTCGTAAAGTTCGATCCGAACAAGAAAGAGGCATCTGCCCTGGGTGAGAAGAGTGTGATGGATCTGAAAGATCCCCGCGGGATCGCGTGCGGCCACGGAAAGGTTTTCATCGGACTCGCAGGATCGGGAAAAATCGCCGTTCTCGATGAGGATGGAAAATTTATTCAGGCGATCGGAAAAGAAAACCAGTTCCCGAATCCGGTCGATGTCGTTGCCGATACTCTCCGGAATCGGATCTATGTCGTGGATGACCGGCTTCACAGGGTTCTGGTCTACTCGGAATCGGGGGATTCGCTCTTCTCGATCGGAAGCCGGGGAACGGGAGACGGGCAGTTTAATTTTCCGATCAGCGCTGCGGTTGATTCGGCCGGCAATGTGTACGTCGTCGATTCATTCAATTATCGGGTTGAAATTTTCGACTCCGCCGGGAAATTTCAGAGGACGTTTGGAAAGCAGGGAGACGCTTATGGGACGTTTGCGCGGCCGAAGGGGATAGCTCTCGATTCATTCGGAGACATTTACGTTCTCGACGGACTTCACAATAATTACCAGGTCTTCAACAATGCGGGCGAGCTGTTGATGTTTGTGGGGAGATATTCGCCCAATAACGACGGCTTTGAAAATCCCGTGTCGATTGCCATCGACGGGAGCAACAAAATTTATGTTACGGATAACCTGAATGGACGACTGCAGGTGTTCCAGTTACTGGTCCCCAAAAATTAAGGTAAAGCAAATGAACATCCATATTCTCACCGCCTCATGGGAAAGCATGGAGTCTGTAAACGACGAGGCACATTCTTTATATAAAGGAGAAAATACTATGAAACAGCTCTTTTTCGTGCTTATTGCACTATTGGTGCTGTCCGTAGCCGCGTATGCACAAAAACAGCCGCTTCCGACAATGACCGGTGGTACACAGGCGACTCGTGCGGCGATGCTGAAGGGTCCGCATGATTTCACACCGGACTCTGGTGCAGTCAATACGTTTGGAACAGATTCCCTCGGCAATGCGACCCCACACCCGGTCGGAACGACGAAGAGTCTCTGCTCCTATTGCCATGCACCGCACATTCCGAAAGACGGAATTGCGCAGCCTCTCTGGGCCCGTGCATCACAGGTCGGTAAAACGTTCGGCTATTACCAGAATCCGAACTCGATCGACGCTAACATCCAGGATCCCGGCACAAGCGATAATTACAGTTCCTATTGCCTGAGCTGCCATGATGGGAGCGTGGGCATTTTTGCGGCATCGGCGTTCACGTCGGCACCGTATGGAAGCCCGACTACCGACAATAACCATGTTGCATATTCCGCGAACGTGGTGAGCGGTGAATTCGATCTGCAGCATGTGCATCCGGTGAATTTCGACTACAATGCTGTCCAGGCAGCGGTTCCCCAGGAACTCTATGCCGCGCAGCATCCGCAGTATGCGGTCTGGTCTGGCAACAACGGATCCGGATCTCAGACGACGGTTCGTCTCTTTAACGGAACGATGCAGTGCTCAAGCTGCCATAACCCCCACATGAATTCGGGGATCGGCCTTGTCTACTCAACCAATTATGGTCAGCTCTGCGTGGCCTGCCACAGGAAGTAATGCTGTAGCAGATACGCAGCGAAACGCATAAGCGGTATCGGTGTGCCCCGGAGAGATGCCGGGGCACATCGCAAGAAGATTCTCGAACGCATTGGCAAGGGGACGTGAAGAGAGTAGTCGCCACATTGTGGTTACTGCTGGTGTTCTTTCTGAAGGGTAATGCACAGCTCCAGACGCTGTCTGGCGAATTGCGTTACGAACATGAATACCAGGATATGCTCGCCGAAAATGGGCTGCTCACGACAGAGCTGCGCCGGAGCCCCATTCTCAGTCTCAACCTCAACGGAATTTTGATTTCCCGGGAGCTGCTCACCTATTCGCTTTTTTCCAGTCTCAATCTGGATTATAATACTTCCCGCAATGATCTCTATGAGTATTCCGCCAACCAGTCGCTCTGGAATAAGTATAACCTGATTTTCAACCTCTTTCCCCTTTCTCCTGTAAAAGTCGATCTTTCTGCTCGCGAGAATTCTTATACCATCAAATCCAGTTTTGACCAGCTTCCCGAAGTCGAGACGTTGACGAGGGAGCAGGAGCAGCGGGCGAATGTCTCGGTCTACCAGATACCGTGGCTTCCGACGATGAATATGGCGTATGTCAGGACTCATTCCTGGACGGAAACAGGAGAGCCGTCTGAAGTTCTCAACCAGACGTTGAACTTCGGCCTTTCGGGCTCCAGCGGTCCCGGCGGGGCTGTCAGTCTTTCCGGAGTACTGACGGATTTTAACGACCGGCTCCGGAACACCGATGACCGGCTCTTCACGCTGAATTTTACCGGCTCGAAGGCGCTTTCCGACCAGCACCACATCAGCGTGAATTCCGATTACAACCGGTACGAAACGTACAGCAACCTGACCGGCTCGATGGGGTATTCGGGTGTCTTTTCCAATCAACTCCGGATGAATTCGGGGCTATCGGGAAATACTGTCTCTGCCGTCAATTATGAGTTTCGCTCGCTCGGATTCAATGAGGGACTCACGTATATCGCAGATCAGAATTACCAGTTTGGACTTGGAGTTCGCGGAACGACCGGCCTCTCGCAAAGCGTCTACCGAGACAGCACCTCGACGAATCCGAGCAGTGACGTCATAAGCTCGCTCACCATCCAGCATACGCGTCCTCTGTCATATATGACGATATCCAATGGCCTTTCGCTGGATTACGAAGTCCAGAATTTTGGCGGCCGGTACAGGGTCCTCAACGCTGCCCTGAGCAACAATATGCAGGTACCTGTCGGGCAATTCTCCCTCATCGGCGATTACACATTCCAGTTCAACCATAACGAAAATTCGGATTGGTGGAATCTCCTCAGCAACAATGCGGGAATCATTGCCAACGGAGCCATTCTCGAACGAATCCAGACACAAACCGGTATCCGGTACCACGACGAGCACTATACGGGAGACGTTGCGTCGTTTCGTGACCAGCGGAATCTTATACTCTCTCAGCGGTTCAACAGCTCGTATACGTACCTGATACCCTTCACGCTGGGGTTCGGGGGTTCGGTGAACTGGTACTTCGCGAATATTAAAGGGCACACGCATTCCTGGAACCTCAGCTTTTCGAGCCCGTCGTTTTTCCTGCGCGGGCTCTTTGCAAATTACACGTATACAAGGACGTTTGATGTTTACTATCAGCGGGAATCTGTCGAGCAGACTGGTTCGCTGTTGTACCGATGGCGTGCCCTCTCGTTTGAAGGTAGATTTCGATCCGTCTCGTTTCCGGTGCGTGTGAGGGATTTCGTCTTCGATGTGTCGCGCACGTTTTGAACTCTCTGCAATCCCCTTGCCAGAGAGAAGGGGTCCGGGCATGCCCGATGCAAATCGGGCGGCCCGGGTACCCTGTTGTGGATTGATTTTCATGCATGCAATATGTACCATGTAACCGAGAATGACAACGAGGATGCCGTGTCTCATGAACCGGGCGACAGATGAACAGGGAGTTAAGGAATAGAGCTCTGAATATTGGAGTGATCCTCGCGTTCGCCGCGGTGCTTTCTGCCCAGGATAAGGGCAAGGAGCTCGTCTGGCCTACGCCTCCGGACAAGGCGCGCATTCAGTATGTGGAGACGATCTCCTCGCTCGAAAAATTCCAGCCGAAGAAGAGCTTTCTCTCGAAGCTTTTCGGATTCATCACCGGCGGAGACCGGCCGTCGCCGTGGCTGGTGCAGCCCGTAGGAATAGCCGTAGGTCCTGACGGACGTATCTTCGTCGCGGATCCCGGCGCAAACTGCATCCATATCCTTGATCTGGCCGAAGGAAAGTATGATGCCATCACGGAGACCCGATACGGTAAATTTTTATCTCCCGTCGGAATTGCGTTCAGTGATGACGGATCGATGTACGTATCGGATTCGAAGCGCGGGGATGTCATTCTTTTCGATCATGATCTGAATGCACAAGGCGAGATCAGGAGCCCTCTGGACCGACCGGCGGGATTGCTCGTTCTGAAGAACCGGCTCTACGTTGTCGATGTTGGAAATCATGACGTTGCGGTTTTTGACCTCAGCGGCAAGTTTTTGAGTTCCTTCGGCAGGAGGGGATCCGCGGATGGGGAATTTAACTATCCCGTGTCCCTCGCCGGACACGATTCGGTGTATGTTGTTGATGCCCTCAATTACCGCATCCAGAAATTCAGTCCCGATGGAATTCATTCCATCACATTTGGTACCCAGGGAACAGTTGCGGGAAAATTCGCCAGTCCCAAGGGAGTCGCTTTGGATTCGGATAGTGATGTGTACGTTACCGACGCGCTCATGGACAATTTTCAGATTTTTGATTCGCAGGGGAGATTGCTCCTGGTGGTCGGGCAGCACGGGTCGCAGCCGGGCGAATTTATGAGCCCCGGAGGAATAGCGATCGATTCGGGAAACAGGATCTACATCGTGGAAACATTGAATAAGCGGATTCAAATCTTCCAGTATCTCAAATGACACGACTATTTCGCGTATTCACCGCCTCGGTAATTATCGCAGGCGTCGTTGGTGTCATCCCCGCCGCGTCATTTGGCCAGGTGCAGACACAATCGATGATGTTGAACACGAAACACAATCTCGGAGCAACCGGTCCCGGTCCGATCAAGGCAACCGGTGAAAACCAACTCTGTGTCTTTTGCCACACTCCGCATGTTCCCTCAAAGTTCCCGTCGCAACAGCTCTGGAATCATCAGCTGAGCGCGCAGGAATACACACTCTACTCCAGTGATTATCTGACGAGTCTCAGCTACAGCGCACCGAACCAGCCGAACCCTCGGTCAAAACTCTGCCTGTCGTGCCACGACGGCACCATTGCCATTGGTGCGGTCTACAATAATTCCGGATCGCAGGCTATCGAGATGCAGAACAGTGTGACGACGTTGCCGGCCGATGCTGCTGGAAATCTCGGTGTCTCTCTTGCCAATGATCATCCGGTTGGTTATGTGTACGATAATTCCCGTGATCCGGAACTTGTCGCCCGACCGTGGCCGTGGAATACTGCCGTGAAGCTCGATCCCGACGCATCCGGGGGAACCGTGGAATGCATCACCTGTCATGATCCGCATGATAACACGTATGCGCCCTTCCTGCGGATAAGCAATACGAATGCGTCGCTCTGTACATTCTGCCATCTGAAAGTTGGATGGACGGATGCCATTCACCGGACGTCGACACAGAATTACACTCCTCCCGGCGGATCATCCACCACGATCGGCGAGTGGGCCTGCCGGAATTGTCACGAATCACATGGCGGCCAGGGCGTTCCCTATCTCCTGATCGGGGTGGAAGAGAACACCTGCTTCAATTCGGGCTGCCATGGTAAGTCGGAGAAAGGCGTCAACACCAAAGATATCCAGAGTGAATACGAGAAGCTCTATGCTCACCCGACGATCACTGTTACCGGCAAGCACAAGAATCCCGATTCGCCGACGAGCCTGGGATTTTCGAACCGTCATGCAGAATGTCAGGATTGTCATAATTCTCACCGCGCTATGAATGGCCTCCATACGATCGGCTCGAATGTCATCTCAGGTGCCCTCCTCGGGACCGCGGGGGTTATTCCCGGTGTGACCGATAACTGGACAGAGACCGCGACATATACCCCAGCGACACCCTCACTGCAGGAAAATCAGATTTGTCTCAAGTGCCATTCTTCCTATGCTTTTGGAATCGTCCCCAACGGGGTCACGACGATTGTCGGTCCTTCCGGCGTGGCAGCAACTGATCAGGCAATGGAATTCAACCCGAACAACCATTCAGCTCATCCGGTTCTCGTGGGACTCAATAGTCAGGCCGGTTCTCTCATTCCGAAACCGCTTGATCCGTCTCAAATGACTTCGAATTGGAATCAGACCGGATTGCAATCGATGTATTGTTCCGACTGCCAT
>Ga0335079_10000313_pt1 | contig 56043 bp, 44 predicted proteins | sample Lox_Sample_33_FD_206719 | JGI IMG/M metagenome (GOLD analysis project Ga0335079, IMG submission 206719) | Soil microbial communities from Loxahatchee National Wildlife Refuge, Florida, United States - Lox_Sample_3.3 | ecosystem: Environmental > Terrestrial > Soil > Wetlands | place: USA...
CAACTACCTCGCCAACCGGCGAGTGCTCGAATATCTCGAATTCTTTCAGGTCGACGCGCACGATCGGTTCGAGATCTGGCTCGCCCGGCTTGGCCGCTACGAGGGCATGATTCGCGAGCGGCTCCGCGCGAAAGGATTACCCGAAGATCTCGTGTACCTGACGCTGGTCGAGAGCGGTCTGTCCAACACCGCGGTGAGCCGGGCCCGCGCCGTGGGAATGTGGCAGTTCATTGCCGGCACGGGGCGCCTCTACGGCCTGACGGTCGATCCCTGGGTGGATGAACGGCGTGATCCGTTCCGGGCGACTGAAGCGGCCGTGAATTACCTGGCCGACCTGCGCGAGCGCCTGGGCGGCAGCGTCTATCTCGCCGCCGCGGCCTATAACGCAGGCGTGGGCAGAGTCGAGCGCGGGCTGGGCCGGCTGCCGGGCGAAACCGACTCGATCACCGATAACACGTTCTTCCAGCTTGCCGACCGCCGTTATTTGCGACGCGAGACGCGGGACTACGTCCCCAAGCTCATTGCCGCGTCGTTCATCGCGAAGCAGCCGTCGCGCTACGGCTTCACCGACGTGCAGCCGATGGCGCCGCTCGTGTTCGACGAAATTTCCGTTTCGGACGCCACCGGGCTCGACGTCATCGCGCGCCTGGCGGACACGACGGTCGACGCGGTGCTGGAGCTGAATCCGCAGTTCGTGCGTGGGATTACCCCACCCGGCCGCACGGTCGTGGTCCGGGTTCCCCGCGGCCGGGGGACGCAGGTTGCGGCCCGCTACGACACGCTGCCCGTCAATGCGCGTATCACGTTCGTGGATCATTACGTCGCCCCGGGCCAGACGCTGGGGGATATCGCGCGCCGCTACCGGGTGAGCGTTGCGATGCTGCAATCAGCCAATCCGAGCCTCAGGCCGCGCGCCCTGCGCACCGGGCAGCGCATCATCGTTCCCATGAGCGGTCGGATCGTCCCCGCGTCGGCCTGGTCGGTTCCGCCCGAGCCACGGTACCGTGCCGTTTCCCGGTCTCACGGCGCGACGGCGTCGAAGAGCTCCTCAGCGGGCGGATCGGGGGGCAGCCACCGTGTCCAGCCCGGCGAGACCCTGAGCCAGATCGCGCGTCAGTACGGCGTATCATTGGGCGAGCTACTCGACTACAACGACTTGTCCAACGATTCGGTAATAAGGATTGGACAGGTGGTGAGAATACCGCCGAGGTAATTCAGAGCGGCTGACCCGGGGGCGGTGCCCCCGGGGTCAACACCGGCTTACCGCTTGTATCCCTTCATGATCGCCGTCGAATAGCCGTTCTGCGGGTCTCGTCCGGCATCGAGCAGCTCCTGCACCTTCCCCGGCCCACGGTTGTACGCGAGCAGGGCGAGACGCAGGTTGCCGTCGTAGCGTTCGAGCAGGTCGCGCAAATACCGGAACCCAAGACGCAGATTGGTATTGCGGTCGAACAGCTGCCTGTCGGTGAGGCCGGGTTCGTACAGGCGCGCCGTGCTCGGCAGGACCTGGGTATAACCCACGGCGCCGACCTTGCTCTTCGCGTTCGGATTGAACCCGGACTCGGTCTTCACGAGTCTGAATGTCAACCCCGGATCGACGCCTTCGGACAGCGCTACATCGTAAATCGCCGCCGCCAGATCGGCCGGGATGTTGTATTGCCGTGAATAATCGATAATCGCGTTGGCACGCTCGAGCTGTAAGCGCGCGACAGCCAGCTCGCCGCGGGTGGCTTCGAGCGATTGGGAAAGCGTGCGCAGCTCACCGAGCAGCGCGGGCGCCGTGACCGGTGCAGGCTGGTCGTCAGCTGAGGCGCGATGTGCCCACCCCGCGATAGTGCCGACAACGATGGAGCCGAGGAGAATGAATCCCCCCCGCTGCATCATTCGCTGGGTTCGTGTGTGCATCGGCGTCTCCTCGTAAAAAGGCGTTCGCGTCAGTCGCAAGACTCGCGCCGTGTGTTCAACATCACATCAAGCGCGTGCCGGCCGCCGCCAATCCCCGTTCGTCCCGCCGGTCTTCTCGACGAGATGGACCTGCGCGATCTCCATCCCTCGATCTACTGCTTTTACCATGTCGTACACGGTAAGCAGCGCCACCGAGACGGCCGTGAGCGCCTCCATCTCGACTCCTGTGCGCCCCGTCACTTTTGTGCTCGCCCGCACCCGGACACCGGGCAGCTCTGGCTCGAGGCTCGCTGCCACTGTGACGTGATCGAGCCCGAGCGGATGGCAGAGCGGAACCAGTTCCGCCGTGCGTTTTGCGGCGAGCGTGCCCGCGATTTCCGAAACGGCGAGCACATCCCCTTTGGGGAGCGCCGCTTCGCGAATGAGGCGGAACGCCTCATCCGACATCCGAATCACGCCTTCTGCCGCCGCCGTCCGCTCGGTCACGGGCTTGGATCCCACGTCGACCATTTGCGCCCGGCCCGCTGCGTCGATGTGCGTGAGCTTCACGCCCCTCTCCGATCGGATTGCAGCTCTTCACCCAGCAGCGCGGTGAGGAGTTGGGGATTCACATTACCCTGGGCGAGCTCTCGCGTCTCGAGCACCCGCGCGATCGCGGCGACCAGCGCCTGCGTATCGCCACCACGGCGGGCCCGCGCCCGCAGCTGCAGAAGTAGCCCATCGAGTAGGCCGGTAAACCCGCCTCGTGCCTGGAACGGCGTCTGGGACAGGGCCCGGGCATAGCGGTCGACCGGTGACCCGCCACTCTCCAGAAGCGTTTCCAGCGCGGAGGCGTTCCCGTCATCCCCCGTCGCCCCGGCAGCGGCGAGCTCGACCATTCTGCCGATCGAGCCGTCCGCGGATCGGATCAGGGCCTCGATGCGGCGCGCATCCTTGATCCCGAGCTCGTTCTGCGCGAATTCTGTCATGACACTGTCCGGCTGCCGCAGGACCGTTACCCGAACCACCCGGGACAGGATCGTCGGGAGCAGCGCGTCGGGATCCGCGCTCGTGAGCAGGATGAACGAATCCCGAGGCGGTTCTTCCAGGGCCTTGAGTAAGGCGTTCGCCGCTTCGGGATTGCCCTTTTGCGGCGTGAGCCGCTCGGCGTCGCCCACGATGAACACCTTGTACCGTCCCATGGCCGGGGTCAGCTGAAGCGACCGGGCCAGGAGCCGCACCGAGGCTATCCCGTGGCTTGCCATTCCCGACGGCGGTTGCCACAGCTGTTCGCGGCGCGCCGCCATTTCTTCCCCCAACGCCTCCTCTACCAGGTCCACCTGCTTTTCGGCGTCGGCTCCCTTTTTCGTGATCTCGACCGGCACGAACCAGTGCAGGTCGGGATGAGCGAGGGCGGTGACTTGCCGGCACGAGGGGCAGCTCCCACAGGCCCCTCCGTCTTGGCCGCGTCGTTCGCACAGGAGCGACTGGGCGATCCATAGGGCGAGCCGCTGCTTCCCGACGCCCCGACGACCAACGAGTAGCAGGGTCTGGGGGAGCTTCTGGGAGAGGATCGCACGTCCGAGCCGCGACCGGACAGGGTCGTGGCCATAGAGGGGGCGCAGGGGCATCTGGCTCGAAATGTAGCGGCAAAATCGCTCCTCCCTCTCGTGGCGATACATAAGTCGAAGCTGCATCGATGTTTGCCATCAGAGACCGCCCCTTGCGGGTGTGAACCTCAGGTGCGCGTGAGCTGCACAAGAATGATGCAGCGTAATGACAGCTTCGCGGTTTATTCGGGTTTATTGCCTTTTGTGCCAGAATTTCTACTTTGGCCCGCCGCTCGTGACGGCCGCCACGCGGGGAGGGTGTGCGCAGTGACGGCAGCGCGGGTAGCGCGGCAGCAGGTTCATCTCGGCTGTTCAGCCTTCGGGGAAGGGGACGGAGTGGATGTGAGCGGCACACCGATCAGGCTCGTGCGCGCGGCGCAAACGCCGCACGAAGTCCCACAAACGGCAGAGCATACCCTGCGGACCATCGCCCGGCAGCAGGAGGCGGTGGCGCGTCTCGGTCACCAGGCTCTGGCGGGGGCGGCGTTGCCGGCGCTCATGGACGAGGCGGTGGCGAGTATTTCCCGGGGGCTCGACGTGGAGTTCGGTGGCTTGCTCGAATTCCGCCCCGAGAACCGCACACTGGTGCTACGGGCGGGGGTCGGGTGGAACGAGGGTTGGGTCAATCGGGCGATCATTCCCGGTGACGGCGACACCCACGCCGGATACGCGCTCAGGTCCCCCACTCCCGTGGTCATTGAGGATCTCCGCTTCGAACGGCGCTTCGGCAGCGCCCCGCTGCTCGGTGAGCACGCGATTGTCTCCGGGATCAGCGTGGTGATCCAGGGTGCGGACCGCGCGTTCGGGCTGCTGGGCGGCTACGCCGCATCCCGGCGCGACTTCACGATTCACGATGTGCACTATGTCCAGGCGATGGCGAATGTGCTCGCGACCGCGCTGGCGCGCGCCCGGACCGAGGAGGCGTTGCGGAAGAGCGAGGAGCATTTTCGTTCGCTGATCGACAACGCGTCCGACATCGTCACGATTCTGAGCCACGACGGGATCTTCCGCTACACCAGTCCGTCGGTGCAGCGCCTGCTTGGCTACGCGCCGCACGAGCTGATCGAACGCAGCGCGTTCGATTTCGTGCATCCCGACGATCTTTCGGCCGTCGCGGAAGGGATGACCAACGCGATCAGCGATCCGGGCACGTCGTATTCCGCGGAGTTTCGGTTCCGGCACAAGGACGGTACGTGGCGCGTGCTGGAGTCGGTGGGCCAGGTACGAGCCGGTCGTGATTCGGGCGAGCCCGCGAGTTTCATCGTGAATGCGCGCGACGTGACCGAGCGGCTGGCACAGGAACGCGCGCTCCGGGCCAACAAGGAGCGGCTGCGGACCGTTGTCGCCGTCGCTCCGCTCGTGCTATTCGCGCTCGACAAGGACGGAATTTTCACGCTGGTGGAAGGCAAGGGGCTCGAGAGCCTGGGCGTGCGGCCGGCGCAGCTGGTGGGGCAGTCCGTGTTCAACGTCTATGCCGACCTGCCGCAGCTGCTCGCCGATTTTCGCCGCGCGCTTGCCGGCGAGTCGTTCTCGTCAACCGTCGAGGTCTTTGGTCAGGTCTTCGAGGCGTGGTATTCGCCCATTCGAGACGCGAGCGGCGCCGTTGCCGGGGTCACCGGCGTGGCCACCGACGTGACGGAGCGCCACCGGGCCGAGGACGCGCTGCGCCTATCCGAAGAGTCGAGCCGCGCGCTGGTGCAGCATGCCACGTACGGTATCTTCCGCTCGACCTCCGACGGACGCTTCCTCGCCGTGAATCCCGCGCTCGTGAAAATGCTCGGGTACCCGTCCGAAGCCGAAGTCCTCGCGCTCAACATCACGCGGGACGTCTACGCCAATCCCGACGAGCGGGTCCGCATCCTCGGACGATTTGCGGAGTCCGAGACGGTGCAGGGAGTGGTCGAATGGAAGCGTCGGGACGGCGAGCGGATCCTGGTCCGATTGAGCGGTCACGCGGTGCGCCGTCCCGACCGCACGATCGACTGTATCGAGACCATGGCCGAGGACGTGACGTCGCGCCGGCTGCTCGAGGAACAGCTCAGGCAGTCGCAGAAGATCGAAGCGCTCGGCCAGCTCACCGGCGGGATTGCGCACGACTTCAACAATCTCCTCACGATCATCCTCGCCAACGCGGAGTTGATCCGGAAATCACTCGGCGCCGACAAGCACGAGGAGCAGGCCGACCTGCGTGACCTCATCTCCGCGGCGCTGCGCGGCCGCGCGATGGTGAAGGAGCTGCTCGGCTTCGCGCGGCGGCAGAGCCTCGATCTCGCGCCGCTCGACCTGGGAGGCGCGATCGCCGATATCGCCGGCATGCTGCGCCGCGTACTGCCCGCCGACATCGAGGTCGTCATTACCGGCGAAGCCGGCGTGCTGCCCGACGTACGCTGCGACGTCCACGCCATCGAGCAGATCGTCCTGAACCTCGTGACGAACGCCCGCGACGCGATGCCGTCGGGCGGCGTGCTGCGCATCGAAACCGCCAGCGCGAACCTGAGTCTCGAGGAGCAGGCTGGCGCCGGTGTCCCGCAAAGTCCGATCTGGGTGCGCCTGTCGGTCGAGGACACGGGCGTCGGCATGGATCAGGCGACGCTCGAGCGGGTGTTCGAGCCGTTCTTCACCACCAAACCGTCGGGCAAGGGTACGGGGCTCGGCATGGCGACCGTCTACAGCCTGGTGAAGCAGCTCGGCGGCGTGATCAAACTGGACAGCGCGCCGGGTCTCGGTACGCGCGTCAAGGTGTTCTTCCCCGGTCTGCCCCAGTCGGTCGAGCCACCCCGGCGCCGGCTTTCGGGCGAACACCACGTTCAGGGCGGCAACGAGACCATCTTGCTCGTCGAAGACGAGGACGACGTGCGGCGCGCGGCCAAGCGGGTGCTGGAGCAGGCGGGCTATCGCGTGCTGACGGCGGCCGACGGACAGGAGGGGCTCGACATCCTGCGGCAACAGCCGAAGAGCGTCCACCTCACGATCTCGGATCTCGTCATGCCGCGGCTCGGCGGCCGCGCGTTCTACGAAACCGCGCGCCGCGAGGGCTACGAGATGCCGTTCCTGTTCGCCAGCGGGTATTCCCCCGACGATGGCCGCGGCGATCTGCCCGCCGAGTCGGGGCTTCCGGTGCTGCACAAGCCCTGGACCGCCGCGGACCTCCTGGCCCGCGTGCGCGAGCTGCTGGACAAGTAGACTGACTTATTGCGCGTCCAGCACCTCCCTTACCCGACGCGCGAGGGCGTCGGGCGTGAACGGTTTCTGAATATAAGCAGTCCCGCGCTCGAATATGCCCCTCCGAAGGATCGCGTCGTCGGTATACCCCGACATGTACAGCACCCGCATCTTCTCGTCCTTAGGGATGAGACGCTCCGCGAGCTCCCGGCCGCTCATGCCAGGCATGATGACGTCGGTCAGGAGAAGATCGATGCTGCCCGAGTACCCGGCGCGGACGGTGAGCGCTTCGGATCCGGCGCGCGCATCGAGCACGTTGTATCCCTGTGATTGCAGCACTCGCTGCGCGAGACTACGGACCGTCTCCTCGTCCTCGACGAGCAGCACCGTCTCGGTGCCGCGCGGCACGGGCGTCGGTCTCGGGCGCGCCGCCTGCTCCCCCTCGGTGGCGCGCGGCAGGTAAATCCGGAATGACGTGCCTTCCCCGACTCGCGAGTCGACGTCAATCGACCCGCCTAGTTGCTTCACGATCCCGTACGCCATGGCCAGGCCGAGCCCGGTTCCCCGGCCGACTCCCTTGGTGGTAAAGAACGGCTCGAAGATGTGCGCCATCGTCTCGGCATCCATTCCGGTGCCCGTGTCCGTGACCTCGAGCCGGACATAGCGATCCGGCGCCTGGTCTAGATGCGGCCTGACCGCGGCGTCGTCCGGGCTGACTGCCGCCGTGGCGATGGTGAGCCGCCCACCGTGCGGCATCGCATCCCGCGCATTGATCGCGAGATTGATGATGACTTGCTCGAGCTGATTCGGATCGGCGAGCACCGGCGCCAGGTGGCCGGGCAGCACCGTCACGAGCTCGATGTCCTCGCCGATCATGCGCCGTAGCATCTGCTCGACCTCGCCCACCACGCTGTCCAGCGTGACCGGCCGGACTTGCAGCACCTGCTTCCGGCTGAACGCCAGAAGCTGCTGCGTCAACGCGGCCGCGCGCTCGGCCGCGCGACGCACCTCGACGACGTCGCTCGCGGCGGGATGCCCGTCCAGCTCGCGCTCGAGCAGCTGGCAGTACCCGAGAATGGCGGTGAGGAGATTGTTGAAGTCGTGCGCGATCCCGCCGGCCAGGCGTCCGACGGCCTCCATTTTCTGTGAGTGGCGCAGCTGATCTTCGAGCTGGCGGCGCTCGGTCACGTCCCGTGCCAGCACGAGGCGCGCGGGCCGGCCTTCGAATTCCATGTCGTCCGCCGACACCTCGACGTCGAACAGCGTTCCGTCCTTGCGCCGGTGCACGGCCGTGCCCGGGTCCCCGGCGCGAACGGCAGCACTGGCGTCTTCCGCGCCCAAATCGAGGCTCGTGAGGGCGAGGAATTCCGGCCGGGTATAGCCGTAGCGGGTCAGGGCCGCGTGGTTCACCGCGAGGATGCGGAGCGTTTCGCGATCATGCACCCACATTGCCTCGGGATTGGACTCGAACAGCAGGCGGTAGTGATGCTCGCTCGCCTGCAGCCGCTCTTCGGCGCGGCGCCGCTCGATGGCGAGCGCCACCTGCGTCGAGACGAACTGGAGGATGTGCGTCTCGGTTTCGCCGTAGCGGACTCCGGCGGTATAGCTTTGGGCCACGAGTACGCCGATGGTACGGTCGTGTACCTTGAGCGGGACGCCGAGCCAGTCAACCGAAGGCGCTCCGATCAGCTCGACTTCACCGCGCCGTTCGAGGCGCTCGTGAATCTCGGGAGTCGCGAGCAGCGCCATCCCCGTGCGGAGCACGTACTCGGTCAATCCCTTTCGCAGCGGCCGCGGGGCATCGACGGTATCATACTCGTCGGCGAAATACGGGAAGCTCAACGTGCCGGTGGACCCATCGTACATCGCCACATAGAAGTTCTTGGCCGGCATCAACCCGCCAACGATCTCATGGATCGTGGACAAGAGGCCCCCGAGGTCCGGCGCGGTGTTCGCCGCGGCGGCGATCCTGTATGTGGCGGCCTGGACGCGCTCGGCGCGGGTCTGCTCCGAGACATCGCGGAAGCTGAATACGCGTCCCACGACCCGACCCGCGATTCGCTGCGGCTGTGAGTAGCGCTCGAAAACACGCCCGTCCCGAAACGCGAGCAGGTCGAAGCTCTCGGCATCGGGCCGGCCCGCCAGCTGGCGCAACTTGGCCTCGAAGCCGGCGGAGTCCTGGAGCTGCTCGCTGACGAACTGGTGCAGGCGGCTCGCGTCCCGGCTCTCGAGCACCTCATCGGGCACCCGCCACATGCGGGCGTATTTGCTGTTGTAACTGGTGACGCGTCCCTCGCCGTCCACGACCAGGATTCCGTCGGCGGTGGACTCGAGCGTTGCGGTCAGGAGCGAGAGCGCGGCCTTCAGTTCGTCCTCGCTCCGCTTGCGGTCGCTGATGTCGCGATAGCTCACGACCACCGCCCCGACGTCGGGATCATGCAGCCGGTTGATCGCGATACCCTCGACATAGCGCCACGAGCCGTCCTTGTGCCGCGCCCGCAGCTCGGCCTTGAGCGATTGGTCCGGCCGCGCCAGCAGGTCAACGAAGCCCCGCTCGAGGGCGGGGCGATCGTCGGGGTGAATCAGGTCAAAGGCATTGCGGCCGAGATTCTCGTGCGGCGCGTAGCCGAAGACGCGGTGCGTGGATTGACTGACGTAGATCAACGTGGCCCGCGCGTCGAGCAGGACGACGAGCTCGGAGCTCTGGTCGACAATGGCCCGGAAGCGCAGATCGGATTCGCGAAGCCCGGCATCGGACGCGGTCACGGGCCGAGAATAAGAAGTTGCGGTGCGCCGCGCCAGAGAGAGCGTTAATCCGAGGATTAATCCGCAGCGGAACTCCCGAGGAGGGACTCGAACCCCCGACCCGCCGGTTAACAGCCGGCTGCTCTACCAACTGAGCTACTCGGGAACAGAACAACAATAATCATCCGGGTGGACCCGGACTTCAACGGGTTAGCTCTGCCCGGCCGGCGCTCGCCCCGATCTCGGGAACGAGCATGCCCACGACGATCAACCCCCCCCCGGCCCACTGCAATAGCGACAGACGCTCCCCCAGCGATCCCCAGGAGATCGCGGCTGCGAACACGGGCTCGAGACAAAAGATGAGCGCGGCACGAGCGGAGGACATGTGCCGCTGCGCCCGCGTCTGCCACAGCAGCGCGAGCGCGGTCGCGCAGACGCCCGTATAGGCAAGCGTCGCGGCCAGCATACATCCCGGGATTACGGTGACCTTCTCGGTGAGCAATGCGGCCACCCCCGCTCCCGCCGCCGTGATGACGGTTTCCATCCACACGAGACGCAACGGGTCGTACCGTCGCGACACCTGGGTGACCGCGGCGATCTGCGCCCCGAAGCACAACGCCGTCACGAGCGTCCACACATCGCCGCGATTCAAGCCGCCGGTCTCAGGATTGGTGATCAGATACATGCCGACACTCGCGAGCGCGAGCGCCACAATCAGGTTTGCGCGCAGCGGCTCGCGGGCAGCCACGAATGCGACGATCGGCGCGAGAATCGACGAGCTGGCGACGATGAACGCGGATCGCGCGGGGGTCGTGTACACGAGACCGACGGTTTGCGTGGCGAACCCCACGGCAAGCAGGCCGCCGACCAGCGCTCCGGCGAGGAGCTCACCGCTAGTGAACCGTTGCCCGAGTCGGGCAAACGGGGTGAGCACCAGCGCCCCAATGGCGAACCGGGCGGCCGTGAACGCCAGGGGCGAGCTGACCGTGAGCCCCTGCTTGACCACGACGAAGCTCGCGGCCCAGAGCAGCGTGGCGAAGGCGAGTCGCAGGTCGGCCCGGCGTGCCTCGGATGAACTCACAGAACGTCGCGCAGGAACCGGCCCGTCACGGAGTCGGGATTGCTTGCGACCTCTTCCGGGGTTCCTTCAGCGATGATGCGACCGCCAGCGCTGCCGGCTCCAGGCCCGAGATCGATCACCCAGTCGGCGCGCTTGATGAGATCGAGCTGGTGCTCGATCACGAGCACCGTATGGCCGGCATCCACAAGACGGTCGAGCACGCGGCACAATGTGCGCACGTCGTCGAGGTGGAGCCCCGTCGTGGGTTCATCGAGTATGTACAGCTTGCGGCCGCGCCGCTTGGTGCGCGTGCCGCTGGCCAGCGCGAGCTCGCGCGCGATTTTCAGACGTTGTGCTTCGCCGCCGGACAACGTGGTCGCGGCCTGACCCAGCCGCAGGTAGCCGAGGCCGACCTGCTGCAGGTACCACAACGGCCGCGCGATGTGCGGCTGTCGCCGCAGCGCGCCCATCGCCTGGTCCACGGTCCAGTTGAGGACGTCGTGAATGGAGTAGCGTCCATCCTCGAGCTTCACGTCCAGGACTTCGCGCTTGAATCGGGTCCCGCCGCACGCGTCGCATGGCACGAATACGTTGGCCAGAAAGACCATTTCCACGAGGACTGCTCCCGCGCCCTCGCACGTCTCGCACCGGCCGCCCGCCACATTGAAGGAAAACGTGCTCGGCGTGTATCGGCGCGAGCGTGCCAGCGGCGTGCCGGCGAACAGCGCGCGCAGCCCGTCGAACGCCTTGACGTAGGTGACCGGATTGGATCGCGGCGTGCGGCCGATCGGCTGCTGGTCGATCAACGCCACGTCGGCGAGGCGCTGCCAGCCGATCACGTCCTTCACCGAGCCCACGGCTTCCCCGAGGTGTTGTTTGGCGCTGTGACCACCCTTGAGCCGCGTTTCGAGCTGGCGGTAGAGCACGTCATGCACCAGCGTCGATTTCCCGGAGCCCGATACACCGCTCACCACCGTGAGGGTGCCGAGCGGCACCCGCATGTCGACGTCCCGGAGGTTGTGAAGCCGGGCACCTTTCACCGTGAGCCACGCGCCCGCGGGCCGGCGGGCCGAAGGCACGGCGATCCGCTTTTCGCCCGTCAGGTACTGGCCCGTGAGCGTGACGGGCTCGCGCACGCGCGCCTGGGAGGTGGGAGGCGGACCCTGATACATGAGCCGCCCGCCGGACTCACCGCTCCCCGGACCAAGCTCTACCATGTAATCGGCTGCCCGTACCGCCGCGAGATCGTGCTCGACCATCACGACCGTGTTGCCCTGATCCGCGAGCCGGCGCAACAATCCCAACAACCGCTCGATATCCGCCGGATGCAGCCCGATCGACGGTTCGTCCAGGACGTAGAGCGTGTCCACCAGATGCGACCCGAGTGCGTTGGACAGCGCGATGCGCTGCGCCTCGCCGCCCGAGAGCGTCCGCGTTTGCCGGTCGAGAGTGAGGTACCCGAGCCCAACGTCATTCACGAACTCCACGCGGGCTCGGATCTCCTCGAGCACGTGCGTCGCCACCGCCCGCTCGAATGACGGCAGCGCGAGATCCCTGATCCACGTGCGCAGCTCCACGGCGGTCAGCGCGGCAATCTCCGCGATATTCCTGCCCGCCACACGGACCGCGAGCGCTTCGGGTTTGAGCCGTCTGCCGCCGCAGGCGGGGCAGGTCTTGGCGAGCTGGTACTGCCGGAGAAACACACGGATGTATTGCTTGTAGCGTTTCTCTTCCAGGCGGGTGAGAAACGGGAACACGCCCACATATCGGCCCTCCGTGCTACGCAACAGAAAGTGCCGGTCGCGCTCACGCAGCGTTTCCCAGGGGGCATCGAAATCGATGCGACGCGCCCGCGCCGTCTCGCGAAGCAGGCGGCGGCGCCCCTCGTAGCGTGGTTTGGTCCAGGGATCGATCGCTCCCTGTGCCAGCGAACGGGTGCGGTCGGGGACAATGAGCGATTCGTCGTATTCGAGCACGGCGCCGAATCCACGGCATTCCGGGCATGCCCCGCGGGGATTGTTGAACGAGAATAGAGTTGGCGTGAGGGCAGGCCCCGCCGCGCCGCATTTGGAGCAGGTCGGGTGCTCGGAAAAGCGCCGGAAGCCGGCGCCGTTCGCGGCGAGCGCCACCCCATCGCCTTCATTGAACGCCGTGGCGACCGCATCCGCCAGCCGGCCGCGATTGGCTTCGGTCGCCGTCACCCGGTCGACAATCACGAGCGTTTCCTGGGCAGCCTGAAGCCGCTCCGCCACATCCGGCGAGTCGAGCCGTACGACGGCGCCGTCGAGCTGGGCGCGGACGAAGCCCGCGGCCCGGAGCTGCGCGGCGATATCGACATCGGGACGGTGCGCGGATCCCGGCAGCGGGAAGGCGATCATGATCGGTTCAGCGTGATGCTCCGGGGCCAGCAGCGCGTCCACCGTGTCCTGCACTGTGTCGCGCTTCACGAGCTCACCGCACACGACGCAGTACGGCGTGCCGACGCGAGCCCACAAGAGCCTCAGGTAATCGTAGATCTCGGTCGCGGTGCCCACCGTGGACCGGCTCGAGGTCGTCGGGTTCTTCTGTTCGATTGCTACCGCGGGGGAGAGACCTTCCAGCGCGTCCACCTGTGGCTTCGGCATACGCTCGAGGAATTGCTTGGCGTACGTCGAAAGCGATTCGATGTAGCGCCGCTGCCCCTCGGCATAGAGAGTGTCGAAGGCGAGCGAGCTCTTACCCGCGCCGGAGGGTCCGGTAATGACCGTGAGCGCCCGGCGCGGCAGCTCGACCGTGATGCCCTTCAGGTTGTGCTGCCGCGCGTTGCGGATGATCAGCCGGTCTGGGGACGAAGGCATAACCATTAAAAATAGCATCTGGCACGCGACAACGACGATTCTTAGCTTGCCTCCCACATGCCGCTAATTCTGACCCCCCGCCTGCTCCGGCGCGGACTCGAGCTGTTCGCGCTGATCTCGCTGGCCGGCGTTATCGCAAGCCTTCTGATCTACGGCAACGACCTGGGCGCGTTCACCCACGCGCTGCTCAGCCTGCACTGGCAGTGGCTGCTCGTGGGCCTCGCGCTGGCGTCAATGGACTGGTTCGGCGGTGGGACCCGGCTCTGGGTCGTGGCGCGGCACGTGCGCCCCGGTGTGCGCTGGCGGGACATGGTCCTGGCGGGAGGAATGAGCGCCTGGGGAGCGTACCTCACGCCGTTCCAGACGGGTGCGGGCCCGATGATGATGTGGACCATGCGCCGCGCCGGAGTGCGCCTGCCGGAAGCGATGACGTCGACATTCATGACTTTCATCGCCACCGTGGCGTTCTTCGCCGTGGCGGGTCCGCTCGCGATCTATCTGGGCGCCGGAAAATCGCTCGCCTACCACCAGGTGATCCCCGGCATCTCGTACTATGACCTGTTTCGCACCAGTCTCACGATTTTCGGGATCCTGGGAGTGGTGATGCTCGTGGCCATGGTTTTCCCGGCCTGGCTGCGAGATCTGGTGCACTGGCTCGCGAGTAAACTCGAGCGCAAGAGCCGTCGCGTCGCGAAGCGGATGGAGCAGCTGCGCGCCGGCATCGATCGCGCCCACGAATGCATGGTCGCGTTCGGAAGCCCGAAAGGCTGGCTCGCACTGTTCTGGGCCGTGCTGCTTTCCGGCCCATCTCATGCCAACAAGCTGCTTGCCGGCTACGTCGCGCTCCGTGCGCTCGGGATCCCGGCCAATTTCGTGGATATCCTGCTCTTGCAAACGTTCATAACGTTCCTGCTCTACTTTGCGCCGACCCCCGGAGCGTCGGGACTCGCCGAGCTGCTCTCCGCGGTGGTCATGCAGATGTACGTGCCGGCGCAGATCACGGCCACGTACATTCTCATCTGGCGGTCTATCAACAGCTACGCGACAGTGGCGGTTGGCTCACTGCTCTTCTGGCGTGCCGCACGCCGCGGTCTCGTGGGTGCCGAAGAGGCAGTGACGTCTGCGGAGGCGTCGTAAAGCCTGTTTGCTTGCGCGGTTACACCATGCCCCCTAACTTCTTGGCTCGCCTCGCCTAGGGTCCCATCCGATGGCCTTATTGGAGCTTGAAGGCAGGAAGTTCTCCATTCCGGCAGGCGAGCTGCTGCTGGGCGGCGATGCCGCCTGTGGCATCGTGATTTCTGGGCCTGGCGTGCTGCCGCAGCACGCGGTGTTTCGCGCCCAACCCGACGGACAGATCATCATCCGGAGGGCTGCCCCAGCGGCCGACATCCTCATTAATGGCGTGCGACTTGGCGCCGAGCCATCCCCCTTGTTGCACGGGGACAAGATCGACGTGGCGGGGCATGAGCTCACGTTCGTCGACGAACGCCGCAGCGGAAATACGCAGTTCATGCAGGCGGTCAAACCCGTGGCTCCGGAGCCTCGCGGAGGGGCGACGGCCCCGCGCCCGAATCCGCCGCCTCCTCCCGCTGCCGGCCAGGTCGCCAATACCGGCGGGCGCATCGTGAGTTTGACCGACGGGCGCGAGTACATCGTTGCGGGCGGCGCACTGGTATTCGGACGCGACGCCACGTGCGATGTGGTCGTGACCGGCAAAGACGTTTCGCGGCGGCACGCGGAAGTCGTGCAGACCCCCCGAGGGTACTTGCTCGTCGATTCGAGCACGAACGGGACGTATGTGAACGAGGAGCGCGTACAGGGGCAGAGAGTGCTCGCGCGAGCCGAGGTCATTCGCATCGGCGACGAGAAATTCCGGTTCTACGCCGAGTTCGCCCCTCCAGCTCCCGAGCCTGCACCCCCACCCTCACCTCCACCCCCACCCCGGCCGCCATCGCCACCCGCTGCCGCGTCGGCTCCAGCGCAGTCTCCGTCTCGTCCGCCACCGCCGGGCGCATTGGCGAGCATGCTCGCGAAAACGGGCAATCTCAAGGGTCAGCGGTTCCCGATCCGTTCGCCGCTCGCGAACATCGGCCGAGCCGATTACAACGATGTCGTGCTTGCCGACCCGTCCGTCTCGACCGCCCATGCAAAGCTCCAACGGCGCGAAGGCGTGTGGGTGATCGTCGATCTGGACTCGACGAATGGCACGTACGTGGATGGCCAGCGGATCAAGGGAGAAGCGCCGATCGGGCCGGGCACGACGCTACGTATCGGCGATGTCTCGCTGGCGTTCGAACCCATGGACGAGGCGGCGGGAATCGCAAAGGGCGGCGGCACCGTGGTGATGGCAAAGCCTCCTGCAGCCCCCCCCAAAGCTCCGGCAGCACCGGCCGCACGGTCGGCAGCGGGGGCGGGATCAAAGGCGCACGCGGGTCGGCCTCAGGCCACGGCCGGAGGGGGGGCTCCGCCTTCTCCGGGAAAAAAGAGAGGTAAAGGATGCGGGGCGGGGGCAGTGGTGCTGGTGGCAGGGGCCGCGGGAGTTGCGGCCATCGTTCGGTGGCTCCTGGCTTGAGCGGCTCGCACGTGAGCATCACCAGTTCGGGTCGCTCCGACGTCGGCATCATCCGCTCGGGGAACGAGGACAGTTTCATCATGGTCCCGGAGCGGGGGATCTGGGTCGTCGCGGACGGCATGGGGGGACATGCGGCCGGCGAAGTCGCGAGCGAAATGGCCGTGCGATTTGTGGCCCGGGAGCTGGGCTCGCTACTCGACGCCAGCGACGAAACCGCGGCCGAGCGCATGCGCGCGGCGATCCGTGCCGCCAATGGCGCGATTTTCCAGCGCACGCTGACCGAGCACGACAAGCGCGGCATGGGGACCACCGTCACCGCGCTTGTCCTTCACGATGGCCGGTTTCTCATCGGCCAGGTCGGCGACAGCCGTGCCTATCTCTACCGCGAAAACCGCCTGATCCAGCTGACCAAAGACCACTCCTATGTCCAGGAGCAGGTCGATGCGGGGTACCTCACCCCCGAGCAGGCGCGCTCGCATCCCTACAGCAACGTGATCACGCGCTGCGTGGGGGCGAACAACGAAGTGCTTCCCGACATCTACGTCGGTGCCTTGAAACCGAAAGACCTCTTCCTGCTGGCCTCGGATGGACTCACGGGAATGCTCGAGGATCAGGAGCTCGGCGACCTGCTGGGCGCCAATCGCGCTCCGCAGGAGACGGTAGACCTGCTCATTGCCGAGGCCAATCGTCGCGGCGGGTTGGATAACATTACCGCGATTCTCGTGCGAGTCGACTCGGTGAGTGCCCCCGCGCTGGGACCGAACGACACTCAGCCGATTATCCCGCCCAGAGCTTAGCCCAACAGGGCGCGGCCCGAGTCGAGCCGCGCGCGAATGTGCTCGCCTGGCATCGCGACCAGATCCATCACGCGTTTGACAGGCAGCTCGCTCGCGAGCGGACGCAGCACGAACAATCTCAGGCGGCGCGCCGAGCGATACAGCTCGGTCGCGACGCGGGGCAGCTCGAGGTGCTCTCGGGCTTCCTCTCCCGCGAGATGCAGGACCACACCGTCGCGCCTGACGAGCGAAAGATCGAGCGCCAGCATGTCCGGTTTGGCGGGGAAGTCGAGAAACACTTCGTTCTCCCCCAGCTCGAGCTCGCGGGCCAGCTGATCCTCGACCTCGCGGCAGAGCGCCGGATCGCTCGAGATCCAGGAGCCGGCATTTTCCGGAACTTCCGAACCCGGCACATCGAGCGTTCGCTTGGCGAGCCGGCGCTCTCGCAGCCGCAGGGCGAGCTTCACTTTCGTCGGGTCCTCGCGCTGCAGCTCGTGGATCAAGCCGTCGTCGGTCGATGCGGCGATGTCCTCCACCCGAACGAGGTCAGCGCCAATCGCCGTCATCACCAGCCGCTTGAACATGGCGGTCGCGCTGCGCACGGCATGATGCCAATACACGTTGCGGTACATCTGGTACTTGGCGAACAGCAACGATTCGAGCGCGGAAAGTCCTTTTTCCTCAAGCGCGAGCGAGGGCGGTCCGTCGGGAGTGGAAGCGAGCGTGAGACACGCGAGCAGGCGATCGACATCGATCGTGCCGTAGGGGACTCCACACATCCACGCATCGCGCGACAGATAGTCGAGCTTGTCAACATCGAGCGAGCCCGAGATCAGTCCGGCGAGTGGGGCATCGCTTCGTCCCTGGATGAGGCACAGGAGCGGGTCGGTGGGAATGGCGTGGCGCGCGAGCACCGCGCGCAATTCGCCATTTTCGAACTGGCGCGCGACCAGCTGTTCGTGATTGGGAAGTCCCGCTTCTTCCAGGGCATGGGAGAACGGATAATGGCCGATATCATGGAGCAGCGCCGCATAACGGACGGCGCGCGCGGAGTCCGGCGGGATCGCACCGTGGCCTTCGGTATCGTCGAGCTGGGCGAGCGCGCGTCGCGCCAGATGATACGTGCCCAGAGCGTGCTCGAACCGGGTATGTGTGGCGCCGGGATAGACCAGGAAGGCATGGCCGAGCTGGCGGACGTACCGCAGTCGCTGCAGCGCCGGCGTGTCGATGAGGGCCAGCGCGTCCTGCTCGATCCGGATGTTGTCCCACAACGGGTCGCGGACGACTTCGGCGCGGGAAAGGCTCACGATTCTGGTGGCCCCGCGTCGCGGACAGCGGCCGGAACGCGCCCGGTGAACTGCTCGAAGTTGCCGCGGAATAGCCGCGCGACGCGGAGCGCCTGGGCGTCATACGCGGCCCCGTCGCTCCAGGCGTCGCGGGGCATGAGCACGCGCTCCGGCACTCCGGGCACGCTGCGCGGGATGTCGAGCCCAAAGACCGGCTCACGCACGGTCGGGACGGTCTCGAGCGCCCCTTCCAGGGCGACATGCACCATCGCGCGCGTCTGCCGCAGCGGGATGCGCTTCCCGCCGCCGGCGCCCGGGCCGCCGCCGGTCCAGCCGGTGTTGACGAGCCAGCAGCGCACCCCGTGCCGCGCTACGCGCTCACCGAGCATTGTGGCGTAGACGTTCGCGTCGCGGGGCAGGAACGGTGCCCCGAAGCAGGGCGAGAAGGCGGGACGCGGCTCCGTCACGCCACGCTCCGTGCCGCCAACCTTGGCGGTATACCCGGACAGGAAGTGGTACATCGTCTGGGCCGGGTTGAGCCGTGAAATTGGGGGCAGTACGCCGTAGGCATCACAGGTGAGAAAAATGACGTGCCGCGGGTGACCGGCGCTGCCCGACGCCACGTGATTTGGGATGAAGCCGATCGGATACGAAGCGCGCGTGTTCTCCGTGATCGCCGCGGAGTCGAGATCGAGCGTCCGGCTGGCGGGGTCGACAACCACGTTTTCGAGCACCGTGCCGAACATCCGCGTAGTCGCGTAGATCTCGGGCTCGCCAGCGGGCGACAGCCGGATGATCTTCGCGTAGCATCCCCCCTCGAGGTTGAAGACCCCCGTGTCGCTCCACCCGTGTTCATCGTCACCGATCAATCGTCGCTGGGGGTCTGCGGAGAGCGTCGTCTTTCCCGTGCCGGACAGTCCAAAAAACAGCGCGACATCCTCCTCGCGGCCCACCGTGGCCGAGCAGTGCATGGGCAGGACGGCCGCGTCGGGTAGGAGGTAGTTGAGCGCGGTGAAAACGGATTTTTTCAGCTCTCCGGCATACCGAGTCCCGCCGATGAGAATGATGCGCTGTGCGAAGTTGATCACGATATACGTGCCCGAGCGCGTGCCATGCTGCGCCGGATCGGCCGGCAGCTCGGGGGCGTGCAACACGTGCCAGGACGGAGTGAAGTTGGCGAGCTCGGTGGGCGTGGGCGCGAGAAACATGTTCGACGCGAACAGCGCGTGCCATGCGTTCGGCGTCACGAATCGAATCGCGACGCGGTAGCGCGGGTCGGCCCCCGCGAACACATCCTGGATGAACACATCCTGGGTGTCGAGATAGGTCAGGACGTGCTGTTGCAGTTTTGAAAAATGCTCGGGGGAGAGCGGCTGGTTCATCGTACTCCACCACACCCGCGAGCTCGTGCCCTGGTCGCGAACGATGAACTTGTCATCGGGACTGCGTCCGGTGTGGGGGGTCGTCACAATGCACAGGGGGCCGGCCTGCGCGAGCACACCTTCGGTGCGCCGGATGGCGTATTCGTACAGCGCCGCTACGGGCAGATTCGCCCGCGCGCTCAGCCCTGGCGGCTTGAACGCTCCCTCCGCGCGGTGGGCGGTGGCGTGGGTCGCGTCGCGCATTAGCGGGGCGTCACGGTGGCCGGTGTGTGGTAGAGAATCTCGGCCGTATTGCGATCGCGCACACTCGGTGCGCTCACGACCGGCGCCTCATACATGATGTCCGTGGTCGAATCGCTCTCGCGCAACAGCCCCAGCGCATGGCCGAATTCGTGAATCACGACGCGCTCGAGACAGGCGGCCACCTGCGCATCGGTGAATCCGGCGCGCGGGGTCAGAACGATATGCAGCTGGGTTCCGGCCGAATCGCGGAACACCGTCACGGGATCGCTCGTCTCCCCGGCACACGCGTCGACCGGAGGCCCCGGGTCGGGCGGCACGTCCGGCGGAACGCCGCCCGTCGATGCCCACGTGACGATCACGTCTGCCATCGTCGAATCAGGCACCTCGACGCCGCTCCACTCACCATAGAGGAATTGCCCTCGCCATGAGGCAATGGCGAGCGGCACGAGCGACGGCATCGCGCCACGCGGGTCGGCGTAAAATCGGACCGGGAGCCGGTGCGTAGGCCAGCTGAACACGAGCGCCGTATTCGGGGGGGCCGTGTCCGCGAAGTCGTAATAACACCCGGTGCAGCTCCTCAAGGGGGCTTGCCCCGTGGTCTCGCACGCGGCGAGCAACACCAGGAGTCCCATGAGAACGCGGTTACCGCTCATCGCCGCCCGTCTCTCCGGTGAGCGACACGATGAAGCGTTGGACGAGCGTAGAAGACGCGAAGCCCTCCGCGTCGAGCGCGGGGGTACTGAATGAGTGAATGTCATACCGTGCTTCGACAGCGAGGCCATGCCCGATCTGCCATCCCATGACTAACCCGCCGACTCCCGCCAGCGGTCCGGCGCCCAGCTTGAAGATTCCCGTTTCATCGGCCGGGAGGTACTTGAGCCCGCCGATGTCGACGCCGGCGGACAGTTTCGCCGTGATGTCGCGCCGCACGCCGACCGCAAACATGACGGTGCTCAGCCGGCCGAGCCCAGTGGTCGTGCCGTCGACGTCGTGGCGCGAGATATGGGTGATGGATGCGTCGAGCGTTGCGGTCGCGTTCCAGCCGTGCTTGAGCGGCGTGAGGGCGGTGATCGAGAGTGCCGGCGCCACGGCGGGCCGCACGGTGAACGGGGTGACGATGGAGTCGTGGACCAGCGCCGTGCCGTAGCGCGCCCCCACCGCCACATGGAACGAGACTTGGGCGGACGCTGGCGCGGCTCCCAGCACCAACACGATGACCAGCGGGCCGGGATGCTTCAGAAGTGCCGCATCGCGGGCTTAGACCTCAAGGCGATCTCCAGGGCGCGAGACGAGCACATACAGCGCCGGCGTCACGAACACACTGATCAGGAGGCGGGAAAACAAACCTCCCACAATCACCATCGCAAAGGGACGCTGCGAATCGGTTCCGACCCCGTGCGCCATGGCGGCCGGCAGGAGCCCCAGGGCGGCGACCAGGGCCGTCATCATGATGGGCCGAAGTCGGAGCAGGGCGGCTTCGCGCGTGGCACGTTCCACGCTCATCCCGTCCCGCCGCAGCTCATTGGCATAGGAAATATAGACGACGGCGGTTTGGACCGAGACGCCGAACAGCGCGAGGAACCCGATGCCGGACGACGCGGAAAACGCCGTTCCGGTGGCCCACAGCGTCAGCAACCCGCCTACCGGCGCGGACAGCAACACCCCCACGACCGTGATCGTGGGAAACTTGAAGTTGCTGTACAGCGCGAACAGAATGAGGACGATGGCAAACAGCGTCAGGGGAATGACGATGCGCAGCTCCCGCCGCGAGGCCGCGTAGTCCTGGTACTCACCGCCCCAGACGACACGGTACCCCGAAGGAACCTTGACGTGCGCCGCCACCTGGCGCTGCGCGTCCTGCACGGCACCCGCCAGGTCACGATGCGCAGTTGCGTCCACCGCGAATCGGTCCGTCTGTGTTGTTAGGCGAAGGTGCTAGGCGGCGACTGGAGGCGCGCGGGGAAGGGGGCGCTGGTGCTCGGGGCGAGACACCAGAGCGGTCGCTCGGGGTGAACGTTCGCATACCACCACCCGCGCGTGCAGGACGAGACAGCTCGCGTCGTGATGCGCTTCGAAGACGCGTGCGGCGGTTGCATCGCGCACAATATGGCGTAAGGCATCGTGACCGACACGCTTCACCCATCCACGCGCGTCAGCCGGGGCGCGGTTCCGACTACCATGATATCGATCAGGTGCAGGAATGTGAGCCACTTACGTCGTTTCGTCAAAACCCAGCTGCGAAATCAGTGGAACGAAGCGCACCTCGCCCGCGGGCCGTCCGTGTATCTCGGAATCGGTGCGCTGGTACACCTGGAGCTCCTGCGCGGACAGGTCGCCGATCGGGATCACGAGCCGTCCCCCCGGAGCGAGCTGCTCGAGTAGTGGGTGGGGTACGGCCGGAGCGGCAGCCGCCACCAGTACGCCATTGAACGGTGCTGCCTCCGGCCAGCCCTGTGCCCCATCACCCAGCCTCGTTTCGATGTTGGTCAGCCCGAGCCGACGAAATCGCTCCTCGGCCTCGACCAGGAGATCCGGAAGCCGCTCCACGGCATAAACTCGGCCACAGAGACGTGCCAGCACCGCCGTCTGATACCCCGATCCGGCTCCGACTTCGAGCACGCGGTCGTGGCGGTGCGGAGCCAGCATGGCCGTCATCAGCGCGACGACGAACGGCTGGGAGATCGTCTGGCCGTTGCCGATGGGAAGCGGGGCGTCGGCATAGGCTTCGGGGCGCAGCTCCGGCGGGACGAACCACTCGCGCGGTATCCGAGCCATTGCAGCGAGCACGCGGCGGTTCCTGATGCCGCGGTGGACGAGCTGCTTGGCGATCATGCGGCGCCGCTCGCCGCAGCTCTCCGGCGCGGGCCTGCTCATAGGCAGGGGCCTGCTTGCCCACTCATATCTCTTGAACTATACCTTCCCGCCGCGAGAGCGGGGGGCGAACTTCGGTGTCGGTGGAAACGCGTGCTTCCATCCTGTTGCTGGGCCACGCCGCGGGCGTTGAAGAACGCCTGATCCGGGAGGATTTCGACGTTCGGGCCGACGCGGCAGTGAAGTCCGCGCCCGATCTCATCATCTATTCGGTTCCAGACGGCACGCCGGCGCTGGCGGAAGAGATCGGCACGCTCGCCAATTCGGCGCAATATGATGGTGCCCCGGTAATCGCCCTGGTAGGAAAGGGCGGCGCTGCCGCGATCGCGGCGGCGCTGGCGGCCGGTGCTCGCGATGCGCTCGCGCAGCCGGTCGACCTGAACGAGCTGATCGGTCGCATCGCCGTGCACCTGCGCACGCGCGCCGAGCTGCGGGAGGCACGCGAAGCGGTCCGCGCCCGCGATCTGCTGTTCGACATCTTCCAGGAAGTCTCCGCCGTCCTGCGGGCCGACGAGATTTTCCAGACGCTCGTCCGCCGGGTAGGGCACGCATTCGGATTGACGCACTGCTCGTTCGTCTTGACGGCTCCGGGAGAAGACCGGGGACGCGTCGTGGCGGTGTACGAGAATCCCTCGATCCGCGATCTGCGGGTGGACCTGGGCCGGTATCCTGAAATTCAGGAGGCGATCCGAACGGAGCAGCCGGTGATCGTCCACGACGTGAAGCAGCACCCGTTGTTCGAAGCGATTCGCCAGCGCTGGCTCGATCAGCAGATCGAGGTGAACGTGCAATCGGCGGTTGCCCTGCCGGTGTTCGTGCAGGGCCGGGCGGCGGGCGTGTTCTTCCTGCGGACCGTCACGGGAGATCCGCACCTGCGTCCCCGCGACGTGGCGTTTGCCAACACGATTGCACAGGCGGCCGCCCGCGTGCTCGAAAACGAGGAGCGTCGCGCGGCCATCTACCGGCGCCAAATGAGTGCCGGTCTGACGGACGAGCTCACCGGGTGTGCGAGCCTCGATTCCCTGGATCGGCGGTTGCGGGACGAATTCGAGCGTGCGCGCCGCTACGACCTGCGGTTTGCGCTCGTGCTCCTGGACATCGACCGGCTGCGTCAGGTGAATGAAACCCTCGGACAGGCTGCGGGCGATCGCGTGCTCGCGGAAGTCGGCTCGATGCTGCAGCGGGAAATCCGGGCCCCCGACTTCGTGGCCCGCTACGGCGGCGACGAGTTCGCGCTCATCCTTCCCGAGACGGACGTGGCCGGTGCGCGGCGGTTTGTCGAGCGCCTGAGGCTCGTGCTCGGCAGGCACACGTTTCCGGATCTCGGTCCGGGCCGCGTACCGGTGCTGTCGGCTGGTCTGGTGGCGCTGCCCCATGCGGAGGTGCTGCGCGCCGAGGATCTGTTCGCGATTGCGGAGGCGGCGCTCGCGCGCGGCAAGACGGAGCCCGACCGCATCGGGGCCTAATCCAGCGTCTTGTGGAACCGCCGCACGGCAACCACGATCAGGAGTGCGGCAAAGCCAGCCAGGACCGCGATCTCCCGCCACAGTGCGTCGAGCCCCACCCCTTTGAGCAGGATGCCGCGCAGCACCTTTAGAAAATAGGTGAGCGGGAGCGCAAGCCCGACCCACTGAAACACCGTCGGCATCGCCTGCCTCGGAAACATGAAACCCGACAACAGAATGTTCGGGAGGACGAACATGAACGCGAGCTGGATCGCCTGCTGTTGGGTGCGGACGAGCGTCGAGATCACGAGGCCGTAGCCCAGGCTCGCGACCACGAACAACAGGGCAACCATGTAGAGCAGCAGCACGTTGCCCGTGAGCGGGACGTCGAACACGAACCGCCCCACGAACAACACCGCGGTCATCTGGACGATGCCCACGCCGATGTAGGGGGCGATCTTGCCCAGCATCAATTCCGTCTTGGTAATCGGGGTGACGATGAGCTGCTCGAGCGTGCCGCGCTCGCGCTCGCGCACGATAGCCATTGCGGTGATCAACACCATCGTGAGGGTGAGAATCACGCCCACCAGGCCGGGCACGATGTAGTTGGGACTGCGGAGCCCGGGGTTGTAGCGCGGCCGCACGCGCGCCTCGATCGGGATCGCGGTTCGCCGGGCGGCGCGGCTCAGAATTTCGAGATTGCGCACCTGCGCGACGCCCGCCGCGGCGCCGATGGCGGATTGGGACGACAGAGGATCGGCGGCATCGACGATCACCTGCACGGTGGCCGTCTCGCCGCGCGCCAGGCGGCGCGGGTAGTCGTACGGCACGACGATGCCGGCCTGTGCGTCGCCGCGCGCGATCGCCCGATCGAGGCTCGGCATTCCATCCACGTTCGCGATGATTCGGAAGTTGCCGGTGTTCTCGAACGCGGCGATCAGATCGCGGCTCTCGGGCGTGCGCGACTCATCGAACACGACCGTCGGCAAATGGCGCACGTCGGTCTGGATGGCGTATCCGAACAGCAGCAGCTGGGCCACCGGGAGCGCCGTCATGATGGCGAGCGAGAGCCGGTCGCGCCGCATCTGGATGAATTCCTTCCAGAACATCGGCCAGAAGTGCGGCATCATCATTCGTTGCGCTCCTGGAGAATGATGAAGGCGTCCTCGAGTGTCTTGCCGCCGCCGCCCACCTGCGCCGCGACTTCGGACGGCGTCCCGAGCGCGATCAGACGCCCGCCGCTCATCATGGCAATCCGGCCGCAGCGTTGCGCTTCGTCCATGTAATGCGTGGTGACGAGCACCGTCGTGCCGCGCTGCGCCAGCTCGTGGATGGCGCCCCAGAAATTGCGGCGGGCGGCCGGATCTACCCCCGCAGTGGGCTCGTCGAGGAACAGCACGGGCGGTTGGTGCAGCAGCGCGCAGGCGAGCGCCACGCGCTGCTTCCATCCTCCCGACAGCTGACCCACGAGCTGCCCGAGCCGTCCCTCGAGTCCGAGAAAATCCACGACCGTGTCGAGCCGCCCCGTGCGCTTCGCGCCCGAGAGCCCGTAGATCCCGGCGTAAAACGTCAGATTCTCGTCCACCGTCAGGTCCTCGTACAAGCCGAAGCGCTGCGACATGTAGCCGATGCGCATTTTCACCTGCTCCGGCGCGCTGGCCACGTTGATCCCGTCGACCGTGGCCCAGCCCCCGGAAGGCTCGAGCAGGCCGCACAACATCCGAATGGTGGTTGTCTTACCTGAGCCGTTGGGGCCGAGCAGACCAAAGACTTCACCCCGTTCGATTCTGAGGGTCAGGTCAGCGACTGCCACGAGACTACCGAACCGGCGGGAGAGGTCGTGCGTCTCGATGGCGGGCGGCTTAAGGAGGGGGGAAAGGGGAGCGGGGGCCGCGCTCAAGGCAACAGGCGCAGCTCGAGAGTCACGGGGATGCCGGCCTTCAAACGTCCGCCAAAGTCGCCCGAGTCCGGCTCGACCTTGATGCCGAACACGAGATCGGCCCGCTCGCGCTCGGTGAGCGCCACGCGCGGCGTGAATTCGGCGCTGGTCGCGATCTCCACAACTCGTCCGGGGAACGGGCGGTTGGGATAGGCATCCGTCCGCACTGCCGCCGGCTGCCCGACTTGGACGCGCGCGATGTAGCGGGCTCCCACGTACGCGCGGATCCAGGGATGGCGCACCAGCCCGAGCGACAGCACGGGGCTGCCGGCGGCGATCACTTCGCCGGGCTCGGCGTAGCGGGTGAGGACCACGCCGTCATCCGGGGCGGTGACCGTCAACTCATTGCGCGTGGCGAGCGTGGCCCGGACCGCGGCGCTCGCGGCCGCGGATTCACTCGGCGCCGCGCGCACCGACGCGAGGCGCGCGGCGGCCGCCGCCGCCTGCGACCGGAGCGATTCGTATTGCTGGTCCGAGATGATGCTGCGGCGGTGGAGCAGCTCTCCGCGGCCAAGATCATTGGCCGCGCGTGTGGAGTCGGCCTGGGCGGCCCGCACCTCGGCCACGCGCAGCGCGGCGGCGTGGGCCTGCGCCTCGCGTTCCCCGATCAACGCTTCGAGCCCCGGTTGCTGCAACACGGCCACGGTATCGCCGCGGCGCACGGTGTCCCCCTCGTCCTTGAGCAGCCGCTCGAGCCGTCCGGACGTGAGCGGCGCGAGTTGGACATCTCGTATTTCTACGGTGCCCGCGACATGAAGCACATCAGGATCGGATCGACACCCGGCTACGCTGACGGCGAGAAGAACGCCGAGTAGCAGGACGTCGAGCAGAAAAACGTCAAGAGAAACGCGTCGTTCTCTTGAGGTATCTGCTCGACGCTGTTCTACCCGACGCATTATCGTTTGGTCAACCAATTCAGAGGATCGAGCGCGATCCCCCCTTGCCCTCTGATCTCGAAGTGCAGATGCGCCCCCGCGTCGCTCGATTCCCCGCCCACATGCCCGATCACCTGGCCCTTCACAACGCGATCGCCGGTCGAGACGATCGCATCCGCGAGATAGCCGTAGAACGTGTAGTAGCCGCCCCCATGATCCAACAGCACCGACGTGAGATACGTGCCGAGGGGCGCCGCGAGGCTCACGGTACCGCTCGCCACGGCGTGCACCGGCGTGCCCGCCGGCGCCGCGATCCCGATGCCGTGCCAGGTGATGTGGGTGTTGTTGGGGCCCATCGCATTGCCGAACTGATAGACCAGCCGGCCCGTTACCGGCCACTCGAGCTGCCCGAGATCGGCGGTCGTGATCATCGCCGCGCCGAGCGTCGCGCCGCGCGCTTCCGCGGCACGGCGCGCGCGCTCGAGCTCCACCACGCGGTCGTTCAGCTCCCGCTCGTTCTTCTCGAGCGCCGAGAGCCGTTGCGCGGCCGCGCGGGAGCTGCGCCGCGTCTCGCGCAGGCTCGCCTCGCGGTCGCGCTCGAGCGTGACGTAGCGTTGCAGCTCGTCGGTCCGCTCCGTCTTGCGCCGCGCCAGCGCCGCGCGCGCGTCGAGCCGCACCTGCCGCTCGCCCGCGATACGCTCGCGCAGCCGGAACATGTCGTTCGCGAGCGCGCGATCCTGCCGGCTCACCAGATAGAGATACTTGTAGCGCGACAAGAGATCACCGAAGCTCTCGGCCGCGAACAATACCTGCGTCGTGTAGAGGGGTCCGCGCTTGTAGATGTCGAGCAGCCGGCGCTCGAGCACCGCGTGTTTTTCGGCCAGCGCATCTTCGGCGAGGATCAAGTCCACCGTGATCTGCTCGATCTGCACCGTCAGCACACCGATCTGGCGGTCCAGCTCGTTCACGATCCGGTTGGTCGTCTCCTTCTGCCGTTCGACATTGGCCAGCTCGTCCGAAATCGAGTGTGCCTGCGAGCGCAGCGTTTCGAGTTCCTGCTCGACCTCCGAGCGCTCGTGACGGATGTCCTCCAGCCGATGCTGGTTGTCCTGAAGCTGCTGCTCGAGGGGAGCCGGCCGTTGGGCGGCAAGCGGAAAGGGGGAAGCGGAAAGCGTAAGTGCAGCGAACAACAGTATCCCGCTTCCCGCTTCCCGCTTCCCCCTTCCCGCTTCCCGCTTCCCGCTTCCCGCTTCCCGCCTCCCGCCTCCCGCTTCCCGCTTCCCGCTTCCCGCTTCCCGCTTCCCGCTTCCCGCTTCCCGCCTCCCGCCTCCCGCTTCCCGCTTCCCGTTTCCCGCTTTCATACCCGCCGCAAATGTCTCCCGACCGAGGTCGAGCTGCCGAAGAGTCCGATGAGCGTCCCGAATCCGATGATTCCCAGGGCCTGCTCACGGGAAAAGAACGCCGCCTCGATGAGCCAGCGATTGATCGCGAGGCAGGCCGCGAACGAGAGTGCGATGGCCACGAGCCCGCCCAGCAGGCCCTTCAGGGCACCCTGGAGCAGAAACGGTCGGCGGATGAAGCCGTCGGTCGCGCCCACGAGCCGCATGATCTTGATCTCGCGGCTGCGCTGGAGCACGGTCATGCGAATCGTGGTGCCGATGATGATCACGGCCACGATCGCGAAGGCGGCGCCCACCACGAGTCCCACCGCGGCCGCGATACGGCGCAGCCAGTCGAGCTTCTCGACCCAGTCGCGGCCGAACCGCACGTCGTCCACGAAGCCGAATCCCTTCAAGCGATCCGCCACCTGGCTCGCATGGTCCGCGTCGCGGAATCCCGGCTTGAGGTTCACCTCGATCGAAGCGGGCAGCGGGTTGTGCTCGAGCTCCTGGAGCACGTCGTGAAATTCCACCAGCTCGGCGCGCGCGCGGGCCAGCGCCTGATCCTCGGTGACGTAGTTGGCCGACTGCACTTCGGGGAATGCCTCGATGTCCTTCATCGACTGCGTCACGGTTTCGATCGGCGTTCCGGGCAGAAGATAGGCGACGACTTCCACCCGCTCGCCGACCTGGCGCAGCGCCTGCTGCAGATTCACCGCGACCAGCCCGAACAGGCCGATCACGAACAGCGAGAATGCGATCGTCGTGACGGAGAGCGCGGAGAGCAGGGGGGCGCGCCGGAATGTCAGCAGCGCTTCGCGGAAGATCAGCTTCACGTCCCCGCCGCCTGGTCTTTGGCCTCGTCCACCGCGGAATCGAACACCACCGCGCCGTCGCGCAGCTCGATCACGCGATACGGCGCCTGGCGCACGAGATCGAGGTCGTGCGTCGCCATGAGGACGGCGGTGCCGCTCGCATTGATGTCGCGCAGCAATTGGAAGACGCCGCGGGTCGCGCGGTCATCCAGGTTCCCGGTGGGCTCATCCGCGAGCAAGACTGTCGGCTCGTTGACGAGCGCGCGCGCGATCGCCACGCGCTGCTGCTCGCCGCCGGACAGCTCCGGGGGATAGGCGCGCGCTTTGGCCGCGAGGCCGACCTGGGTCAGCACGCGCATCACGCGGGCGGGAATCGTTGCGCTCTTGGCACCGGTGACCTCGAGCGCGAACGCCACGTTTTCCTCCGCCGTGCGGTCTTCCAGCAGCCGGAAATCCTGGAATACGATGCCGAGTCGCCGCCGGAGCTTCGGAATCTCGCGGCGCGAGATTTCCGCCACGTTGAATCCCGACACGCGCACTTCGCCGCTCGTCACGGGTTCATCGGCATAGATCAGCTTCAGCACGGTGGATTTACCCGCGCCCGAATGGCCGGTGAGAAACACGAACTCGCCCTTCGCGACATGGAAGGAGACGTCCTTGAGTCCGAGCCCGCCCTTCGGAAACGCCTTGAAGACGTTGGTGAACTTGATCACCTACCCCGGCGCCCCCCCTCCCCCCTCAGCTAACGCGTTCGCGAAATCCGCGATGATGTCGGCGACGTCCTCGAGGCCGAGCGAGAATCGCAGGAATCCATCGGGGATCCCGACCTGCGCCCGCTCCTCGGGGGAGAGGGCCGCGTGCGAAGTGAATCGGGGCTCCGACACGAGCGTTTCTACACCGCCGAGACTCGGCGCGTGCGCGACCAGCTTGAGCGAGTGGAGAAACCGCTCGGCCGCCGCCGCCCCGCCCGACAACTCGACCCCGAGCATCCCGCCGAACCCGGCGAGCATGCGCTTGGCGATGGCGTGATCGGGGTGCGACGCGAGCCCGGGATAGTGGACGGCGGCGAATCCTTCCTGCGAGCAGCACCAGGCCGCCACGGCCTGCCCGGTCGCGTTCTGCCGCTCCACCCGTACGGCAAGCGTTTTCATGCCCCGCTCGATCAGCCACGCCGCCATCGGATCGAGCGCCTGGCCCCAGACCTGCATCAGCTTGCGGACTTCCTCGACGAGCGACTCCGTTCCCGCCACGGCTCCGGCGATCACGTCGGAATGGCCGTTCAGGTATTTGGTAGCGCTGTGAATGACAATATCCGCGCCGTGCTCGAGCGGCCGGAAGTTGATGGGCGTGGCGAAGGTGGAGTCGACGATCAGCGCGAGCCCTTCCGCTTTCGACAGCGTGGCGATCGGCTCGAGCTCGATCACGCGCAGCAGCGGATTGGTCGGCGTCTCGACGAAAATCGCGCGCGTGTTGGGCCGCAGTGCCCGCTTCCAATTCCGGCTCTCCGTCGGGTTGACGAACGTCACTTCGATGCCGAGCCGGCCGAATTCCTGTCGGAACAGCCGGCGTACGCCGCCGTAGATCCATTCACTGGACACGAGGTGATCGCCGGGCCGGAGCACCGCCAGGTGCGCCAGCGCCGCCGCCCCCATCCCGCTGGCGACGAAAATCGCCGCCTCCGCTCCTTCCAGAGTGGCCAGCCGTTTCGCGATCGCGAGCTGGTTGGGGTTGTTGCCGTAGCGGGTGTAGAGAACTTCCGCGGTCGAGCCAATCGGATTCGTGAAGGTACTGCTCTGATACACCGGGGTGGCCACGGGCGACCATTCATTTCGTGCGGCGGCGCCGCCGTGCACGGCGCGCGTCGAGAGGCCCGACTTTTCGTTCACATGCGGATCACGTCGCGTTGAGTGCGAGCGTGCCTCCCGGCTGGCGGGTGGCGAAACGCAGCGCGACCAGCTGCTCGAGCAGCGCCGTGCCGACGGACGGCTCGCCCAGTGCGTGCAGCGCTCCCTCACTTGTCTCGAGCACGACGGCGAGGCGGTGGCTCGCCAGGACCGGCTCGATGGCTTCGCGATGGCTTTCGGTGAGCCCGCGCAGGACGAGGACCGTAGGCGGTCCCCACGCCCGAGACAACTTGGCCACGATCTCGTCGGCGCAGGAGTAATCCACGCATCCCACGCCGCTGAAGTCCATCCGCGCGATCACGGGCGGCGCGCCGGCATTCATGGCCTGCTCGATGCGCTCCCGAACTCTGCGGCCGGTCGAGCGGGTGACGAGATCGCCGTACTCGCCCGCGGATGACTGGCGCAGCACCGCGTGCACGTCGATATACTGGATCACCGCTTCACCGCCCCCACCCCAACCCCCTGTCCGTCACGCTGTTCGGGAATCAGGATGAGCACTTGGGCGCCCGGAAATGGCGGCAACCCGTCCCGGAGCGGGACGTCGTCGTCCCAGTCCGGCACGATGGCGATACGAGCGGTGCCGCTTCTGATCGCGATCTTTCCATTCCAGCGGGCAAGATAACGGCGGATTCCGGCGAGCCCCTGTCCGCGCCCCGGATCGCGGAAACGGCTCACGCCCTGAATCAGGGCTGCTTCGAGGGCCGCGGCATCGCCCCAACGGGCGCCGAACCGCTTGGCCTGCGTGGGTTCGAGTGAATGACGGAACCCGACGCCGGCATCCGCGACCGCGATCATCACCACGCGCCGGGCAAGCTGGCGGCGCCAGTTGTAGCTCTGAACGGCCACCCAGCCGCCCGTGCCGGCGTGCTCTACAATATTCTGACAGGCCTCCGAAAGCGCCATAGCAAAGCCCATCGTGGCCTTGGGATCGAGCCCCAGCTCCGAGGCGAGAATGGCCGAGGCTCGCTGCTGGATGCGGCTCACGACCTCGTGCACGTCCTCCGCCGCGCGCACCGGCGTGACCGGCAGCAGGACATCGCTCTCGTCCGCGGGCCGCCCCTTGGGCAATTTGCCGTGAATCTCGAACAGCGGCGCCGCTTCCCGGAAAAATCCCGCCCGGGCCCAGTAGCTCAGAACCTCCGCCTGGGTCGGTGCCGCGAGCAGCGGCAGCTCTCTGGTGGCGCTCTGCTGCCGCGCCGCTTCGCCCGCCACGAGCAGCCCGAGCAAGCCGAGGGGCGAGGCCCAATCGGCGGCATGCGCGTCGAACAGGAGGCGCTCGCCGTTTTGTGTGGCGCTCGCGAACGCGCCCGCAAACTGATCGAAGGAACGGTCGTCGAACTGCGTGGGGACTTCGACGAGCCGCGTCATACCCGGGCGAGCCTGCCCAGCAGATGATCGCGCAATCCGGTCGCGCCGCGATGCGTCAGATTGCGCGCGGCGAACTGGACTCCGGTCTCGAGCGCCGCATCGAGCGATGCGCCGCCCACGAGCGACGCGACCACCGTCGCGCCGAATACATCACCGCACCCCGTGGGATCGAGGCGCTCGTCCGGCTCCGCCGACCGCTGTGCCGGAATGCGCGCGGCGCGGACTGGCGAGCCCGTGAAATACTCGACCCCCTGCGCCCCGCGGGTGACGATGAGCGCCTTGGTCCCACCGGCGAGCATGGTCGCGGCGACCCGCAGCGGGTCTGGGCCAAGCTGTGCCAGCTCGTCTTCGTTGACCTGGACGTAATCGAAGCAGCTGAACCAGCTCGGTGCGTTCGCAAGCGGCTGGGGAATCCGCGTCCCGTCATCGGCCTTGCCGAGAAACAGGCTGTGCAGGTCCGCGTAAAGGATCTTGGCAAAGCCGCGACGCAGATACTGCGCGGTCACGAGGTCCATTTCGTAGCCGGAAATGAAATTGACGTACACCGCGTCGAGGTCCTGGACCATTGGTCCGAGCTCGGGCCAGGTCCATGCGGGGACGCCGCCTGACATCTGCTCGGAGCGGCGGGCGGCTTCGGTGTAGTGGAGCGTGACGCGGTTGTTGGGCTCCGGGACGAGGATGAAGCGGCTTCCCGGCGCGACATGAATGATCGTGCGGAAAAACTCGTTGGCGCGCCCGGCCAGATCCGCGCCGACCTTGATCAGTGGAACGATCTGCCAGTCGCGTGGCAAGGTCGCGTCGAGTCCCGCGAGCGAGTAGGAAATGCCGCCCCATTCTTCGGCCACGTGCTGGGCAGGATCGCGATCGTAGATCCTGTCCCACACCATCGACCCGACAACGCCCAGCCGTTTCACCGCAGGGCGGCTTGCAGGTAGGTGCGGACGAACACCGCCGCCGCTCCGTAGACGCCCGCCGTTCCCGTCAGCTCGCCCGGGACGATGCGGCACGCGGCCACGGCCGGCTTGAACGCCCGGCGTTTGACCTCGCTGCGCAAGGGAATGAACAGCTTGTCGCCCGCGAGCGTCACGCCGCCGCAGATGACCACGACCTCGGGGTTGAAGATGTTGATGAGATTGGCGATGCCGGCGCCCAGGAACTTGGCCGTGTCGTGGACCACCTCGCGCGCGAACTCGTCGCCGTCATTCGCGGCCTCGTACACGACCTGCGCCGTGATGCGCGACAAATCGCCGCCCACGTAATCGGGCAGCGTCGAGTCCGCGCCGGCCTCGATGCCTTCGACGGCGCGGGCCGCGATCGCCGGTCCCGACGCATACGCCTCGAGGCAGCCGTAGTTGCCGCATTTGCAGCGGCGGCCCGTCGAGTCGATGGTCGTGTGGCCGAACTCGCCGGCCACGTCGGACACGCCGTGGTAGATCTGGCCCCCCAGAACGATCCCGCCGCCGATCCCGGTCCCGATCGTCAGGCCGATGACGTGATTCGATCCGCACGCCGCTCCGCGCCACCACTCCCCGAGAATGGCGCAGTTCGCGTCATTGTCGAGCGTGGCGGGGAGGCCGAGAGCCGATGAGATGCGGTCGCGCAGCGGAAAGTTGGTCCAGCCGAGGTTGGGAGTGAGCAGCACGACGCCGCGCGCGGTGTCGAGCGGACCCGGAGAGCCGATGCCGATGCCCGCGATCTCGACCTTTCCGGCGGCGGCGATCGACGCGCGCGCGAGCTTCACGATCTTCGTTACGACGGCTTCCGAGCCCTGCTCGGACAACGTGGGTTCGGTCACGTGCCCGATGAGCTGCGACCCGTCCTCGGCGATGGTGCCGACGACGATGTTGGTCCCGCCCAGGTCAATTCCGACGATGTAGCGCACGCACATTCTCGATTGCAGTGAGGACTGTCGCCACATGCAGATCCCGCATGCAGCGGTGGTGGCCCAGGGGACAGGTGCGCGGGCCGTGCGCCGAGCACGGCCGACAGCGGAGCCCGTCCAGCTCCAGTACCATATCGTCCGGCCCGGTGGGGGCAAACCCGAATGCCGGGACCGTCGGGCCGAAGATCGCCATCACGGGCGTGTCGACGGCCGTAGCCAAATGTAAGGGCGCGCTGTCGTTCGTCACGAGCAGGCGGGCCCGCGCGAGCAATGCCGTGGACTCGAGCAGCGAAAGCGCTCCGGCGGCGTTGGCAACCGGGAAGGCGCCGCTCCGCCCGCTCGTTCCCGCGAGCACCTGCTCGCACAGCGGCCGATCCTCGGCGCTGCCGATCGTCACCAGTGAGGACTGCAAGGCCAGCTGTGCGGCGAGCTGATCGTAGTACGGCCAGCGCTTGGTGCCCCAGATCGACCCCGGCGCGAGCGCCACGAAATCGCCCGTGATCCCGGCCGCGTTGAGAAATGCCAGCGCTGTTCGCTCGGCCGGCGGCGGTGGGTAGAGACGGATGCGAAACCGCCCGCGCGGGGCATCCACGAGCCCGAGCAGCCGATCGCTTTCCTGGCCCTGAGTCGCGCGGGGACGGATCTCGGTGTACAGGAGACGCCAGCCGTCCTCGAATCCCACGCGGCGCGGAATGCGGGCGAGCACGGCGACGAGCGCGGAGCGCAACGAGCGGTGGGGCAGGTAGGCGGTCCCGTACCGCTCGCGTGCCAGTGCTCGGGCGAGGCGGGTCAGCCCGGTGAGTCCCCGATCCGCGCCCTGCTTGTCGTAGGGAACCACGCGGCGCACCGCGGGATGGGTCTCGAGCAGCGGCGCCGCCGCCTTCGTGGTGACGACATCGACGGGCCCGCCGTCTCGCGCTGCTACCGCTTCGAACAGCGGCGTGGTGAGCACCACGTCGCCGAGAAATGCCGTCTGAATGACGAGGCTACTCAACCTGAAGCACCGCGAGGAAGGCTTCCTGGGGAATCTCGACCGAGCCCACCTGCTTCATGCGCTTCTTTCCTTCCTTCTGCTTCTCGAGCAGCTTGCGCTTGCGCGTCACGTCGCCGCCGTAGCATTTCGCCGTCACGTTCTTGCGCAGCGGGCGGATCGATTCGCGGGCGATCACTTTCGTGCCGATGGCGGCCTGGATCACGACCTCGAACAGCTGGCGGGGAATGAGCTCCTTCAGTTTTTCCGCGATCTTCTTGCCCCACTCGTAGGCCTTGTCCTGGTGGATGATCACCGAAAACGCGTCCACGGCGTCGCCGTTCAGCAGCATGTCGAGCTTCACGAGCTCGGAGGGCCGGTACTCGAGGAACTCGTAGTCGAGTGACGCGTAGCCGCGGCTGATCGTCTTCAGCTTGTCGTAGAAATCGAGGATGATCTCGGCGAGCGGAAACTCCCAGCTGAATTCCACCCGCGTCGGGTCGACGTAGTGCATGCCGCGATACACCCCGCGCCGCTCCTGGCCGAGCTTCATCATCGCGCCGATGTATTCCGCCGGCGCGAGGATTCGCGCCTTCACGAACGGCTCCTCCACCCGATCGATCGCCGACCCATGCGGCATGCGGCTCGGGTTTTCGACCACTTCGACCGTGCCGTCCGTCTTGTGGACGTGATATTCCACGTTGGGGACCGTGCTGATGAGATCGAGATCGAACTCGCGCTCGAGGCGTTCGCGGACGATCTCCATGTGCAGCAGTCCCAGGAATCCGCAGCGAAAGCCGAACCCGAGCGCAACGGACGACTCGGGCTCGTAGTGCAGTGAGGCGTCGTTCAACTGCAGTTTCGCGAGCGCGTCGCGCAGCTCCTCGAACTGTCCCGCATCGGTTGGATAGAGCCCGGCGAACACCATCGATTTGATGTCGCGATAGCCGGGGAGGAGCTCCACGTCCGGGTGTTCCGCGTCGAGCACCGTGTCGCCCGGCCGTGTCTCGCGCACGCCGCGCACGTTCGCGACGAAATAGCCGACCTCTCCCGCCTCGAGCTGTTCGGTCGGTTTGTGGCCGAGCTGCAGGTACCCGACTTCGGCCACGTCGTAGAGGTCGCTCGTGTGCGCGCCGAACACGATCCGCGTGCCGGGCCGCAACACGCCGTCGACCACGCGAATGCTGGGAATCGCGCCGCGGTAACGGTCGTAATACGAATCGAAAATGAGTGCGCGGAGCGGTGCCTTGGCCTCGCCCCTGGGCGCGGGAATGCGCTGTACGATCGCCTCGAGCAGCTCGGGAACGCCGGACCCCTCCTTGGCCGAGATCCGGAGGATCTCGTCCGGCTTGGTCCCGAGCAGCTCGTGGATTTCCTGCGCCCGCCGCTCGGGCTCGGCGCCCGGCAAATCGATCTTGTTCAGCACCGGAATGATCTCGAGGCCGGCGTCGATAGCGAGGAGCAGGTTCGAGATGGTCTGCGCCTGCACGCCTTGCGAGGCGTCGACGACGAGAATCGCTCCCTCGCATGCGTGGAGCGAACGCGACACCTCGTAGGTGAAATCCACGTGACCGGGCGTGTCGATCAGGTTCAGCTCGTAGACGCTCTGATCCTTGGCCTGATAATTCATGCGCACGGCGTTGAGCTTGATCGTGATGCCGCGCTCACGTTCCAGGTCCATCGTATCCAGCACCTGGTCGCGCATCTGCCGCTTGTCCAGGGTGCCGGTCAGCTCGATCAGTCGGTCTGCGAGGGTGGACTTCCCATGGTCGATGTGCGCGACAATGCAGAAGTTACGGATATGATCTTGGCGCATGCGGCGGGAAATATATTCCATTGTCCCATATGCCCACGATCACCGGCTGGTTCGACCCTTCTCCCAAGGGTGGCGGGTTCCTGCGCCTGGCTCGGAATAGCTATCTCCCGGCCAAGGGCGACCTGGCCGTCCGCATGCCCGGCTTGCGGCGCGGCGATCTCGTCACGCTCGACGGCGGACGAGTCGCGAGCGTCAACGGGGCGCCCGCTCCCGCGCGCGGCCCGATGCCCGACCGCCCCGAATTCACGAGGCTCGGTGCCATCCATCCCGTGCGACCGCTCCTGCTCGAGACCGCGAAGCCGTCGAGCCAGCGCACGGCGGACATCGAGCGCGTGATCGATCTCGTGTGCCCGCTGGGATTCGGGCAGCGCGCCCTCATCGTCTCGCCGCCCAAAGCCGGCAAGACGATCGTGCTGCAGGCGGTGGCCGAGGGTGTCGCGATGAATTACCCCGCGGCTGAGCTGCTCGTCCTGCTCGTGGACGAGCGCCCGGAGGAGGTCAGCGAGATGATCGATTGGGGCCGCGGCGAGGTCATCGCCTCGAGCTTCGATCTCCCGCAGGAACGCCACGTCGCGGTGGCGGAAATGGTATTCGAGCACGCCCGGCGCGTGGCTGAGGTGGGGCACGACGCTGTGATCGTGCTCGATTCGCTGACGCGGCTCGCCCGTTCACACAACACCACCACGAGATCGAGCCGCCGCACGTTGTCGGGCGGGCTCGATGCCAATGCGCTCGCCCAGCCCAAGGCCATGTTCGGCGCCGCGCGCGCCATTCCCGAGGGGGGCTCGATCACGGTGATCGCCACCGCGCTCGTCGAGACCGAGAGCCGCATGGACGACGTGATCTTCGAGGAGTTCAAGGGCACCGGCAACGCGGAGCTGCGGCTGTCGCGCCCGCTGGCCGACCGGCGCATCTATCCCGCGGTGGACGTGGCCGCGAGTGGGACGAGGCGCGAGGAGCTGCTTGCCGACCCGCCCACCGTCGCGGCCCGCCAGGCGCTGCGGCGCGCGCTCGTGGGCTTGCCGGCCGAGCAGGCGATGTCGTCGTTCCTGACGCAACTGCATCGCTCGGCCACCAATGCCGAGCTGCTCAAGCAGATCGCGCGCTAACGGCTTCCCGCCCCGGTCCACTGGGGTCGTCCGTCCGCATTCGCGACCTCGAGCCCGAGATAGAACACCAGTTTCACAATTCGCGATTCCTTTTCTCCGTTGATCTTCGCCACCTCGTCCGAGACCTGGTGGTAGTCGGGATGGGTGCCGTTGAAGAAGAACAGGATGGGGACTCCGCGACGGGCGAAATTGTAGTGGTCCGAACGGTGATAAAAATCCTCTTCCGGCCAGGGATCGCGGATCGGCCGCATGCGCAGCTCCGGGTGCGCGGCGGCAACCTGCTCGACCAGCGGGCCCAACGTCGAGCGCTCGATGCCGATCACGGCGATCGTATCGGTCCAGTTGCGTCCGACCATGTCGAGATTGAGATCGGCGACCACCCCCTCGAGCGGAATCGTCGGGTGCGCGGTGAAATAATCGCTGCCCCACAATCCTTTTTCTTCTCCGCTTACCGTCATGAACACGACAGACCGGCGCGGTCGCGGCTCGAGCCTGGAGAACGCGCGAGCCGCCTCCACGACCGCGACGGTCCCTGACGCGTCATCGTCGGCGCCGTTACAGATCGAGTCGCGCCCCTGGGCCCGACAGGCGGCGTTCGAGGCGGACGCGACGCCGATGTGGTCCATGTGCGCCGTCACGAACACGTACTGCTGTGCCAACCCCGAGTCGCTGCCCTGGAGCACGCCAATCACGTTCGGAGCGGTGGTCCTCGCCACGACGCGCTGCCGCATTCGCAGCGTCAGCGCGAGGCCCTGCGCGGCTTCCCCGATCTCAAAGGCCTGCTCGGCGCCGCTATTACACAGCAGTCGCGCCGCGGTTTGGGTGCTGACGAGGACGATCGTGGGGTAGCGCAGATCCGGCATCTCTGGCTCGGCCTCGGGCTGATCGACCTGCCAGGGTGTGGAACGGTCTAGTTCCGATGTCTCGCGCGTCGGCGGTTGATCCGCCACGAGCAGAACACCCGCCGCGCGGCGGGCGTTCGCGCGGCGCACGATTTCATGAATGCCGCTCGCGTTTGCAGGAGCATGCTCGATGAGCCAACCACCCCACGCCGCGCTGGCGGAGCGTGCGAGCACGGGACCAGCGATCGTTCCCTGCGTCAGGCCGACCCGCCAGAACACCAGGTCGGCTCCCGCCGCCGAGCCGCATGTGACGCCTTCACGCTGCGCCACGAGCTCGGTGTGTTCAGGATCGAAGCCGCGCCGGACGAGGGAATAGCGCTGGAAATACGTGCCGCCCTCCCCGCCGGGCCGGAGCCCGAGACTCCCGAACTGTGCTGCCACCCAGGCCGCGACCCGATCGAGCTCGGGACTCGGCGTGTCCCGACCTCGCATCGAGTCATCGGCGATGATGCCGATCTCATTCTTGATCGTGGTCGGACTGACCACGCTCGCCGCCTGGGATGGAACGGACGTGCGATTTGAGAACTGCACCACCAGGGCGAGTGCAAAGAGCGGCTTCACCGTGAGACCTGGGAGAGAGACGAGGAGAACATAAAGCGCCCGGCCGCGGGGGAGGAGGTCGCGACCGGGCGTAACGGCAGCAGTTATTCAGGAACGGCGGCGGTGCAGCTCAGGCTCGCGATGATCGTTCGACTTGTGCGAATCGTCCGACTTCCGAGAATTCTTGTCGCCTGATTGCCCGCGTGGTTCCGAGTGCTGCTCCGGTTGCCGCCGCGCCTCTGGCCGCGGTGCGGCCGCGGGAGGAGCACTCGACCGAGTACGATCCGCGTTGTTCGGATGATCGGAACGACTGCTCTCGTCCGGCCGGCGCTCCGCGCGGGGCTGATTCGCCGGGGCGCGCGCATCGCCGCGGTTGCCGCGATCCGCATTTTCTGGAACCGCGCGCCGGTCCTGCTGCACCGCGCGATCGCGATCGTACTCGTACCCGCCGCGCTGCCGCAGCACTTCGGGATTTGGGACCGCGACGGGGTGCCCAGAGTAGCGACTCCGGACATCGACGTCACGGCGCAGATCGGGATTCACGGGCCGGTCACCCGCGCGCGTGAAGAACGCCTGACTGCCCACACGATCCTTGAAGATGAAGCGCGGCTCAGGGCGATAGGGACGCGTGAACACGACCCGCCGGCCCCCGTAGTACCGATACGGATAGTAGTACGGATCGTCGTACATCACGATGCGAAACCGCACGCAGGAGGCGGCGTACGGATTCCATTGCGTGTACGTCGCATACGCGTGGCAGTCGTAGCAGAGGAACCGCGGATACTGATAGTGTTGCTGCACGTAGTACGGCACGACGTCGTAGTCCCAATCCGTATACCCATCGGGCACGAGCCGCTGCGCCAAATCGGTCAGTGCCACATACGGGTCGCCCCGGACCCGGCCGTCCTCAGCAATCAAGCGGTAGTCCCAGTGCTCGGCCGTTTCGATCGCGGCGTAGTCGTACGGATCGGCTGACGCGACGCCAAAGACGTACCCGACACCCGGATAATCGTCGACGTCGAACGCGCCATCCGTGCCGTAGCCCGGCACGTCATACACTCGGCCCCCGCGGGCAAAATTGTCTTCCCACGGCCGGCGCGGAAACAGCACGCGGACCCGGCCATCGGTGTCGACGCGGAACAGCGTCACATACGCGTCCCGGTCGGTTTGGAATGAGACCCGCACTCCCTGTCCGGCGGTATAAGGATCGTCGCCCTGATTGGTCCACACCTGCACGCGTGGGCGATCGGGCGCAGCAGTGGGGGACGGGCCGCGAGCATCGGCCGCCGCCAGTCCCAGACTGAGCATTACGATGGATGTGAACATGGGCCCTCCTAGGGCCACGCGTGTAAGCAGGTCATGTGCCATCCCGTTTGCTCTGGAACTGATTAAATTACAATATGTTACGATTTGGTCCGCCGCGATCTGAACCTGTGCTGTCCTCTACAGTGGACAAATGACCGATGCCAGTCTCCCGTCTTGATCTGCTCGACCCCTCCGAGGTCGCTCGACTGGGGGGCATCGAAATCATCGCCCAGGAAGTCGTCGAAGGGTTTCTCAGCGGCCTGCACCGCTCGCCGTTTCGCGGTTTTTCGGTGGAATTCACGGAGCACCGCTCCTATCAGTCCGGCGACGAGCTGCGCTATCTCGATTGGAAGATTCTCGCGCGCGCCGATCGATTATTCATCAAACAATTCCAGGAGGAAACGAATCTCCGCGCGATGATTCTGCTCGACGTGAGCCGCTCGATGGCATGGAGCGGGAGCCCGCTGCGGATTACGAAACGCGCCTACGCGGACCGGCTGGTGGCGGCGCTCGCGCTGATTCTGCTGCGTCAACGGGACGCCACTGGTCTCATCACGTTCGACGAGGCCGTGCGGCAGATGGTCCCCGCGCGGGTCAAGTCCGGCCAGTGGACCCGAATCGTGCGCGGCCTCCTCGATACGCCCGACGGACGGGGCACGGCCGCGGACGTGGCGCTGCAGCAGGTGACGTCGCTCATCTCCCGTCGCGGACTGGTGGTGCTCGTCTCCGATCTGTTGTTCGATCGCGACCTTGCGCTGACGGCGCTTCGCTATCTGCGCCACCGCGGGCATCACATCATCGTGCTGCATATCATGGATCCGGCTGAGGTGGAGCTCGCGGGCCCGCCCGAAGTCCGGTTCCGCGATTCGGAGTCGAGCGCGAGCGTGGTGGTACGTCCCCGCGAGCTCGCCGGGGCATACGCGCAGACGGTCGCGCGGGAAGTGGCGGCGTGGCGCACGGCATGCCGGCGCCACGGAATCGTGTATCACACGGTGCGCACCGACTTCCCGTTCGGCCTCGCGCTGCGTTTGCTCGCTTGATATTCCTTCACCCGCTGCTGCTCGCGGGTCTCGCACTCGCGGCCATTCCAGCGCTGTTGCACTTGCTCGAACGGCAGCACCCGCCCGAGGCGGAGTTCCCCGCGCTCCGGTATCTGAGTGAAGCCGAGCGCCAGAGTGCCCGGCGCGTTCGCCTGCGGCACCTGCTGCTTCTCTTACTGCGCACTGCGCTGCTGGTGCTGGTGGTGCTCGCGGCCGCCCGGCCGATCCTCCCCGTGCGCGCGCGGGGTGCGGCGGGCGGCGCAGAACACGAACCGACCGCGCTCGCGGTGGTACTCGACAACTCGCCCTCCTCGGGAGTGATGGTGGACGGGCGGCCACTGGTCGAGCGGCTGCGCGCGGCAGCCCGTGGCTCGATCGCGGCGACGGGCGCGGACGATCATCTGTGGCTCGTCATGGCCGATGGCGTGGTACGTCGCGGGACCCGCGAAACGCTGCTCGCGATCCTCGACAGCACGAGGGTGCTTCCCAGGCGATTGGATCTCGGCGACGCGGTAGCCCGGGCGGTTCACGTGGTCGATGCCGACCCGCTGCCGGCCCATGAAGTCCATGTGGTGAGCGATCTCCAGCGCTCGGCGTTCGGCTCGGGGCGTGTCGTCCAGACGCCCCACGTGCGCGTGCTCATTCTCGCGCCCGCTGCCAAGCCGCCGGCCAACCGCGGGATCGGTGTCGTCCAGGTGGCGAATGGGGTCGCAACAGTTCCGATCGTCGGGACCGCCGGGACACCGCCCGGCGCGGTCACCGTCCGCGTCGGCTCCCAAGTGGTTGCGCGTGGGCTCGGTGCGCCGGGAACCGCCGTGACCGCCACGCTGCCGTCGCTCGGCGACGGCTGGTGGGTGGGGGAGGCGGCGCTCGACCCGGACGAGCTGCGTGACGATGATCGGCGTCTGTTTGCGTGGCACGATGCGCCGGCCGCCCGCGTGCGTCTCTCCGGAGATCCGGGCCCCTTCGTCACGGCGGCCATCGCCGTGCTCCACGAGGGGAAACGAGCGAACGACGCGGGGCCCGCCCCGGACGTCTCGTTCGGGGACCGGATGGAGGGCGGGCGGAGCCCATCCCACACGATCCTGATCCCGCCAGGCGATCGGGCGATGCTGGGCGAAACCAATCGCGCGCTCCTTCTGCGGGGCAGCGCGTGGCGCTTCGCGGGACCCGCCACGCCAGGACTCATCGAGGGTCGTTCGGAGCTGTCGCTGCTCGATAGCATCCCGGTTCGGCAACGGTACCGACTGGAGCGTATCGACGCGCGGACCGGCTCGGTCTCGTCCGACAGCATGGTGCTCGCGACTGTGAACGGCGAGCCGTGGCTCGTGCGGGACAGCAGCACGATCATTCTCGGGAGCCGGCTCGATAGCGCGTGGACTACGCTGCCCACGGCGTCGGTGTTCGTGCCGTTCGTAGATGCGCTGATCAATCACGTGGCGCGTGGTGAAGCCGCGATCGCGTTCGCGGAAGGATCCGTGCGCGTCGAATTTCGCACGCGCGGGTCCGACACGCTCGGCGTCACCGTGTACGGCCCGGATCCACGGGAATCGGATCTCGAGCCCGCCACGCCGGGTCAGGTGGAAGAGACGCTTGGGGCACCGCCGCTCGACGAGCGTCACTTTCTCGCTGATCGGTTTACCGGATCGCGTCGGACGGACGTGAGCGGGTGGCTGCTCGGCCTCGCGCTCGCCGTCGCCATTGTGGAGTTCGGCGTCGCGACGGTGCTCCGCTGATGGCACTCGACTTTCTGCTCGATCGCTTCGACCAGCTGTCCGATGCCCGGGCGCTCGCGGACACCCTGCCGGGCGTGCGAGGGCGCCTGTCCGTCGCGGGTTTGCCCGGATCGAGCGGCCCGGTCCTGCTCGCCACGCTGGCCCGGCGCTTCCCGCATCGCGTTTTCCTCGTCGTCCCGCCGACCGCCAACGACGCGGAGCGATGGATGGCGGATCTTCAGATGCTCATGGGATCACTCGCGGCGCTGTATCCCCAGCGCGAGGGACTCGGAGCCGAGGAGCCGCACGTCGAGATCGCGGGAGAGCGGGTCGAGACGATCGAGGCCCTGCTCCAGGGCTCGATCCGCGTGCTTGTCGCACCGGTGCGCGCGACGGCGGAACTAACCGAGGTTCCGACGGCGCTCGCGGCCCGGCGGGTGGTGCTTCAGCCAGGAAGCGGGAAGGGGGAAGCGGGAAGCGTTACACTGACCAACGTCGTGCGGCAGCTCGAGACGATGGGCTACGAGCGGGTACCGACGGTCACGGAGGTCGCGCAGTTCAGCGTTCGCGGCGCGATCATCGACATCTACGGTTTTGGCATGGCGAATCCCGCGCGCGTCGAGTGGTGGGGCGATGAGATCACCTCGGTGCGGAGTTTCGACCTCGACACGCAGCGCTCGGGCGAATCGCTCGAGCGGGTGACCGTACTGCCGATCCGTGCACAGACCGGGAGCGCCGACTCGGACACGAAGCGCTCGTCGCTGCTCGAGCTGCTGCCGAGCGACGCGTTGCTGCTGCTCGAGCACGAATCAGCGCTCGAGGGTGAGGTGCGGCGGGCGTGGGACGAGGCGGCGCATCACCTCGAGGTCGCGCGCCGCATGGGCGAAGACCCGGTGCCGCGCGACCAGTTGTGGCTCGCCCCGGACCGGTGGCGCTCCCGGCTCGAGGCGTTCGCCCGGCTTGGGCTCGAGGGCGCGGCGCCGGCGGTGCGATTCCCGGTGCTCCCGCCCGAAGCGATCGACCGCGATCTGCGGCGTCTCCGGCAGCTCGTGCTGGGCGAGATTCCCACGGTCATCCTGTGCGACAACGAAGGCCAGCTCGAGCGGCTCGAAGAGCTGCTCGACTCGAGCCGTGCCGAGCTCGTCGTGGGCGCGCTCGATGGGGGATTCGTCCTGCCCTCGCTGCGGGTGCTTACCGATCACGAGATCTTCCGCCGGGCGAGGCGGCTCAGGCGGCCGCGGCGCTACCGCGCCGCGCTGCCGACCGCCGCGGCGCGCCCCCTCTCGGTGGGGCAGTACGTGGTGCATCTCGAGCATGGGATCGGGATCTATCGCGGACTGCAGACGATCACGGTGGGTGAAGGACAGCTGGAAGTGGCGGTGCTCGAGTATGAAGGGGGCGACCGTCTCAACGTGCCGCTATACCGGCTCGATCAGGTCGAGCCCTACCGCTCCGCGGGAGATGGAGATGCGCCGCCGCCGCGGCTGCATCACCTGGGCGGCACCGCGTGGCAGCGGCAGCGCGACAAGACCAGGGCGGCGATTCGGGAAATGGCGAACGAGCTGCTCGATTTGTACGCGCGCCGCCAGCTCGCACCCGGTTTTGCGTTTCCGCCCGACACCCCGTGGCAGCGGGCGCTCGAGTCCGCCTTCCTTTATGAAGACACGCCGGACCAGCGCCGCGCGACCGACGAAGTGAAGCGGGACATGGAGCGTCCCCGGCCCATGGATCGGCTACTCGTGGGCGACGTGGGATACGGCAAGACCGAGATCGCCGTGCGCGCCGCGTTCAAGACGGTGCAGGCCGGAAAGCAGGTCGCGGTTCTCGTCCCCACGACGATTCTGGCCGAGCAGCACGGCCGAACGTTCCGCGAGCGTTTGGCCGACTACCCGGTCCGCATCGAAGTGCTGTCGCGATTCCGGCAGGCGGCCGAAGCCAAGCGGGTCGTCGAGCGGCTCGAAAAGGGCGAGGTCGACATCGTGATCGGCACGCATCGCCTGCTTTCGAAGGATGTGAAGCTGCACGACCTCGGCCTGTTGATCGTGGACGAGGAGCACCGGTTTGGCGTGAAGCACAAGGAGCGTTTGAAGGCGCTGCGGCTCGCCGTGGACGTGCTGACGCTCACCGCCACCCCGATTCCCCGGACGCTGCACTTGTCGCTCGCGGGTCTCCGCGATCTGACGCTGCTCGAAACGGCGCCGAAGGACCGCTCGCCCGTGCTCACTTTCGTAGAGCCGTGGGACGATGCGCTGATCGAAGAGGCGCTCGCCCGCGAGCTGGATCGCGGGGGCCAGGTTTTCTTCGTCCATAACCTGGTGGAGACCATCGATTCGATCGCGGAGCGTGTTCGGAGGCTCGCGCCGCCGCGGGCGCGAACCGCGGTGGCGCACGGGCAGCAGAACGAGCGGGAGCTGGACGAGGTGATGTCGCGATTTGTGCGCGGGGAAATCGATATTCTCGTGTCAACGATGATCGTCGAGTCCGGCCTCGACGTGCCGAACGCGAACACGATGATCGTGAACCGCGCCGATCACCTCGGATTGGCGCAGCTGTATCAGCTGCGAGGCAGGGTGGGACGGAGCCATCGTCGCGCCTATTGCTACCTGCTGGTGCCCGATCTCATGGACACCCAGGCGGAAGAGCGGCTGATGGTGCTCGAGCATCACACCGAGTTGGGCTCGGGCTATCGCATCGCGGTCCGCGATCTCGAACTCCGCGGAGCCGGCAACCTGCTGGGCTCGGCGCAGTCGGGCCACGCGCACGCGGTCGGGATCGACACCTACCTGCGCTGGCTCGATGACACGGTGCGCGCACTCAAGGATGGCCCAGCGGGACCGGGGGACCGCGTGGCGGCTGAGCCACCCGAGGTGGTGTTCGATCAGGCGGCGTACCTTCCCGACGCCTATATCGGCGACGACGCCGCGAAGCTCGATCTGTATCGCCGGCTGGCGCGCGCGGACCAGCCATGCGAAATTGCCGGCATCCGCGATGAGTTGCGCGATCGATTCGGGCCGGTACCGCCCGAAGCCGAGCGCCTGCTCCTGATGTACGAGCTTCGTGCGCTCGGCGCCCGGCTTGGGCTCGCGACAGTCTTGATCAAAGGGGAAGAGGCGCGACTCGCGTTCCGCGGGACCGCACAACCACGGCTTGCCGCCCTTACGGCGGCGCTCGACTCGGTTCAATTCGACGCCGAGGTGCGGCGTACCCATCCGTTGGCGCTGCGCCTGCGTCGCTCCGGTGGTGAGTCGATCGGGTCAGGATTGGTCCGCGCGCTCACCGCACTCCAACAGGACTAAATGATCCTTCGTCGGACACGTTCCTTATTGCTTGTTGCCGCGCTGGCAACGGGCGGCGCGGCCGGATGCCGCGGGATTCGGGAGGCCTTTTCGGCGCATGCGGGAATCGCGGCGAGCGCGGCAGGCCAGGACCTCACCGTCGATCGGCTGGCCGGTTGGGTCGCGCACGTAAAGCGCGCCCAACCGAGCGCCAAGAATTTCACGGCGATCGCTTCGCTGTACATCGATTACATGCTGTTCGCCGTCCAGCTCGCGAAGGGGCAGGATTTGCGTGATTCGGCGCTCGTGCTCCAGGCAAGCTGGCCAACCGCTACTCAGCTGCGCTGGAATCGGTTTCATGACCAGCTGTTCGCCACTGCGGCCCATTTGAGTCCGGCGCAAGTCGACTCCGCCTACCAGGCGGGGAACGTGCGTCTGCTGCAGCACATCCTCATTCAAGTTCCGCCGAGCGCTGCGCCCGCCGATGTCGAGCGCAAGCGGATCCAGACCGAGCAGATCCTGCACCAGATTTCGAGCCAGAACGGGGCCAACTTCGCCGCGCTGGCGAAGCGCTATTCCGAGGATCCAGGCTCGAAGATGCGCGGTGGGTACCTCTCCGCCGTGGGGCGAGGGCAATACGTCGCCCCGTTCGAAACCGCGGGGTGGGAGCTGCCCCCGGGCGGCGTCAGCAGTGTGGTGCGCTCGCCATTTGGATTTCATGTGATCCGGCGCCCGCCGCTCCCGGAGGTGCGCGATTCGTTCAGCGCCGACGTGAGCCGGCTCGTCCTCGCGCATCTCGACTCTCAGTACGTGAACGGGATGTCTTCGCAGTACGGGATCGTGGTCGATGAGAGCGCGCCCGCACGCGTGCGGCAGATCTTCGATGATTTCGAGCACGCGCGCAAAGATCGCCACGTCCTGGCCACGTACCGCGGGGGCGCGTTCCGGGTGCAAGACCTGGTCCGGTGGCTGTACGCGATCGATCCCGAGGAAGGCCGGGCACTCCCGGCGGGGACCGATGTGCAGCTCAAGCAGTTCGTGAGCATGGTGGTCGAGCGTGAGCTGTTGATCCAGAAGGTCGACTCGGCGCACGTGCCCCTCGAAGCCGACGATTGGGCGGAAATCAAGGCAGATTATGACTCCGGGCTCACGCGGCTCGAGGGGGCTATGGGGCTGTCGCCGGAACTCTTCAGGGATTCGGCGAGTACTTCCGAGGCACGTATCGGCCTCGCGGCCGCCCACGTCAACAGTTATCTCGAGCATGCGTTGAAGGGAGAAACGCGATTCGTTCCGCTCTCCCCGTTTCTCGGCGCCATTCTGCGCGAGCGGGAGCCGTGGTCCATCTATCCCGCCGGGATTACACTAGCCGTGCAGCGAGCGGGCACGGTTCGGGATTCGTTACGGAGCGCGCTCCGGCCGGCACCGGGCCCCGCTCCAGTGCCGTTAGACACGACACCACATCGCTATGTCAGATAGGGCCTTTCGTTTGATGGAACGCATCACAATCACCGTGCTGCTCGCGCTCACCGGCGTCGCCGGTGTGGCGCGGGCACAGGCCGCGCCCCAGCCCGTCGACCGCATCGTCGCCGTGGTGGGCACGACGCCGATTCTCGCGTCGCAAATCGAAGAGCAGCTCGTGCTGGCCCAGGGCCAGGGAACGAAAATCCCCACCGACTCCGCGGGCCGCGCGGGGCTGGAACGCCAGCTCCTGAAGCAAATGGTCGACGAGGAAATCCTCGTTCAGGAGGCGCAGCACGATACGAGTATCAAGGTCACCGAGCAGGAGGTGCAGGACGAAGTCGAGAAGAGCGTCGACAATGTCCACAAACAGTTCACTTCCCAGCTCGAGTTCGAGTCCCAGCTCCGGGCCGCGGGATTCACATCGGAGGAGGAGTGGCGCCGCTGGCTGGCCGACAACCAGCGCCGCACCATCCTGCAGCAGCGCCTCATTCAGAATCTGCGGCAGGCCAACAAGCTGCGGCCGATTCCGCCGACCGAGGCGCAGATGCGGGCGTACTGGGACCAGAACAGCCAGCAGCGGCCCCGCCATCCTGCGCTCGTCACGTTCCGGCAGATCATTATTCCCGCCGTGCCGGATTCCGTTGCCGACAGCCGCGCCCGCCAGCTGGCGGAGTCGCTGCTCGCCGAGATCCACCATGGAGCGAATTTCGCCGAGCTCGCCAAGAAATTCTCGGCCGACAGCTCGACCCGCGTGCAGGGCGGGGAGCTCGGTTGGTTCCGACGCGGCGTGATGGTAAAAGCGTTCGAGGACGCAGCGTTCAGGCTGCGCCCCGGCGAAGTATCGAACGTCGTACAAACGAACTACGGCTATCACATCATCCAGGTGGAGCGGGCGGAGCCGGCCGAAGTCGAGGCCCGGCATATACTGATTCAGCCGGTGATCACGGAGGAGCAGGGCGATCTAGCGTTTCGCTTCGCCAACCTCGTGTATGATGGCTTGGAGCGCGGCGCCTCGTTCGACACCCTCGCGCGCCGCTATGCCGACCCGAGCGAAGCCCGGATTGTCGATGCGCTCCCCGCTCCTCAGCTGCCGCCGGAATACCCCCGAAGCCTGGCAACCGACAGCACGCGGGGACTGCTGCCAGTGTTCGAAATCGGCGGAGCGACGGGACGGCCGAAGTACATCGTGCTCGAAGTGACCAGGTGGCAGCCCGAAGGCGAGCTGACGTTCGACGACGTCAAGGATCGGTTGCGCGATCAGCTGGGCCAGCAGCTCGCGGTCGAGCACTACCTCGAGGTGCTCCGCCGGACCACCTACGTCGACGTCCGTTTCTGACGCGCCGTCCCCATCCCCGGCTTGCGGTCACGCTTGGAGATCCACGAGGAATAGGACCGGAGATTGTCGCGAAGGCTCTCGCGAGTCCGCTCGAGGCCGACGTGACCGTAATCGGGGCGGGGGGGGGGGCGGACGAACACATCGTTGACGGCGAACGGGCGGGCGAAATCGCCGGGCGTGCAGTCGAACAGGCGGTGCGCCTGGCGCTCGCCGGCGAAGTGGATGCCATTGTCACCGGTCCGGTTCACAAGCATGCGCTGCACCTGGCCGGGTTTCGCTATCCGGGGCTCACCGAATTCCTCGCGCATCTCGCCGGCGACCTCCCCGTAGCCATGATGCTGGCTACCGGGAAGCTGCGCGTGGTTCTCGTCACCACGCACATCGCGTTGCGCGACGTACCCGCACAGCTCACCACCGACAAGATCATCCGCACGGGCAAAATCACGCAGCAGGCACTGGAAGCCTGGTGGGGCATTGCCCGGCCGCGCCTCGCCGTATGCGCGCTCAATCCGCACGCGGGGGAGTCGGGGTTGTTCGGTGACGAAGACGAGCGGGTGCTGCGCCCCGCGGCGGAGGCGTTGGGCGCGGCCGGCCCGCTGCCCGCGGACACCGTGTTCGTGCGCGCCCTGCGCGGCGAGTTCGACGCCGTGCTCGCGCCGTATCACGACGTCGGGATGACGGCCATCAAGGTCGCGGGATTCGGAAAAGGCGTGAACGTGACCCTCGGCCTGCCGTTCCCGCGCACCGCGCCCGATCATGGGACGGCGTTCGATATCGCGGGGAAGGGAATTGCCGATCCGGGGTCGATGCGGGTGGCGCTCGAGCTGGCGGTGGATCTCGCGACGAAGAGCGTTGCCCGTCGCTAAGTCGCTACGTTGCGCCCCTGCATATCCTTCGTAGAACGTACCGACGTAGCGTCGTACAACGCCTTGAGAAGCCGTTGATGCTCCTCGAGCCGCAACTTATGGCTCGCCCGATTCACGACCAGCACCGCCCCCACGTCGAGAATCGTTGCGCGCTCCACCAGCTTGTTCTCGCGCAACGTCCTGCCAGTATCCACGAGGTCGACAATCCAGTGTGCCAGTCCGACGAGCGGGGCGACTTCGACCGAGCCCGAAACCGTGATGATGTCGACGCCCAGCCCGGTCTCCGCGAAAAACCGGCGCGTGAGCCGGGGATACTTGGTCGCGACGCGCGGCGTGGCTCCGTCCGGGAGCGAAGGGTAGGGCGCGTCTTTCGGACTCGCCACCACCATGCGGCACGCGCCGAAGCCGAGCGCCAGCGGCTCGAGCACGTCAGCCGCGGCCTCACGCAGCACATCCGTTCCGGCGATGCCTGCGTCCGCCGCTCCCGATTCGACATACACCGGTACGTCGGCGGGCTTCACGTACAGGAACTCGAGCGAGCCGTCGTGTGACGGGATGAGGAGCCGGCGCGTCGCCTGAGGCCCGTCCGCGTCGTACCCCGCGCGCTGAAACAGCGCCGTCGCCGGCTCGAGCAGCCGCCCCTTCGAGAGCGCGATGGTCAGCGGCTTGCTCATGGCGCTGTTCCCGCTTGCGCGAGCACGTCCAGGTCGAGCGCCAGGCCCACCGCCGGCAGCGGCCTGCCGAAGCGAGCGACCAGATCGTCGTACCTGCCGCCCGCGCCCACTGCCGTTCCCGCGCCGGTGACGAAAATCTCGAAATGAATCCCCGTGTAATAATCGAGTCCCCGTACCTCGCCGAAATCGTAGACGACCTGACGCCGCTCCGCGGGTGTGAGCGCCGCGTCGATCTCGCGCAGCCGCTCGATCGCTTCCGCCGCCTTGGGCGCCAACTTCTGCGCGCGATCCAGCGCCTCGCTCCGCCCGATGATGAACGGCAACGTCTCGAGCACGCCTCGACCTGGCGCGGCCCCCCCGTTCGCGGCGGCCGCGAGACCCGCGGCGTCCTTGCGGTCGATCAAGCGGCGCACGGCGCTGCGCTCCTCGGGAGGCAGGGCGGCGAGCGCGGGCGCCAGCGCGCCGGCATGGCCCAGATTGAGCTGCAATTCACCTCCCTGCGATCCGGCGCCGGCGCTGCGAGCGAGCTCGAGCGCCAGGCGCACGATTTCGATATCGGCCGCGACGCCCGATTCGCCGAGGATTTCGCCGCCCACCTGAAGAATTTCCCGCGGCCGCCGCCCCTCGCGGCCGGGCTCCTGGCGGAATACGTGGCCCGCATAACACAGCCGCAGCGGGGTCTTGCGGTCGGACAACTTCGTGGCGGCGAGCCGCGCGACGGTCGCGGTGAAGTCGTACCGCAGCGCGAGCAGCTGCCCGTCGAGATCGAGGAAGCGAATCAACCGGTCGGCGATTTCCGGGCCGCCGGCGCGCATGAACACCTCGGCGTATTCGAACGTGGGCGGAATGATTTCCTCGTAGCCGGCACGCTCGAGCTGCTCGAGCATGTCCGCCTGGAACCGCCGCCTGCGCCGCACCGCGTCGCCCGTCAGATCGAGCGCGCCGGGCGGGATGGCCGCAATGCTGGTGCGCAGCTTCACGCGTGCACCGCTCCCCCCCGCTCCACGAGCCGAGCCTGCCCGACGCGCCGATTTTGCATCGAGACGATCTCGAATACTGCGCCGCCCACCGCGACGCGATCGCCGACCCGCGGCAGGCGCCCCAGCGTTCCGAACAACAGACCGCCGAGCGTCGTGTAGTCCGCGTCGTCGAGCCCGAGGCCGTAAGTCTCATTCACCTCGTCGATCGGCATCGAGCCGGGGAGCACGGGCGTGGGCTCGGCTTGCGCCGGCGCGCGAGCTTCTGCCGGCGGCCGATCGTATTCGTCGTAGATCTGCCCCACGATCTCCTCGAGCAGGTCCTCCATGGTCACGAGACCGGCAGTCCCCCCGTATTCGTCGAGCACGATGCCCAGGTGCATCTTCTGGCGCCGCATGTCGGCCAGCACATCTTCGACCTCACGAGTTCCCGGGACGAAGAACGGAGGCCGCAGGATGGTTTCGAGCGTCCGACCACCGTTGCCCCGGCGGACGCCCGCGAGGATGTCCTTCGCGTGCACCGTTCCGACGATGTCGTCCAGCGACTCCCGGAACACAGGGTAGCGTGACCGGCCCGTCGCCGCCACGCGATCAGCGGCCTGGTCGAGCGTGAGGTCGAAGGGCAGGGCCACCGTCTCCGTGCGTGGCGTCATGACGTCGCGCGCCGTTTTCTCGCTGAATTCGAATACGCCCTCGAGCAGGCGTGCATCTTCGGAGGCAAGGCTGCCGCGCTGCTCGCTCTGCTCCACCAGCATCCGGATCTCCTCGGGGGAATGGATCCGGTCGAGCTCCGACGGGGCGGTCTTGAGCCCCAGCAATGCAACGAGCCGGCGCGAACTCCAGTTCAGCACGTCCGTGAACGGCCGGGTGATCCAGGAGAACAGGATCAGCGGACCCGCGATCCAGCGGCTGGTGCGCTCGGGATGCGTAATGGCCCACTGTTTGGGCGCTTGCTCCCCGAATACCACGTGGAGGAACGACACCACCGCCACCGCGGCGACCGAGGCGATGCCGCCACGGGCGAGGAAACTGAGGAAGTGCGGTAACGCAGCGAACCAGTCATGGAACAGCTGCGTTACCGTATCCTGGGCCACGAACCCCAGAAGAATCGACGCGACCGTGATTCCCAGCTGCGCGGCGGAGAGTTGGCGATACAGGTCTTGCAGCGCCTTCTGGACCGTCTTAGCCTTCCGGTCGCCGTGCCGGGCAAGCGCTTCGATGCGTGTCCGGCGGGTCGCGACCAGCGCGAATTCCGCTGCCACAAAAAACGCATTCGCCGCGACCAGGAAGATCACGGCGAGGAGACGAACCATCAGCGACCCAACCTCGGGCTCCGTCATGCGGCTCGCGAAAACCTAGCCAGTGCTCACTCGACTTCAAGCGCCGCCCTTCGACCAAATCCGTTCTCGTTCTGCCGATCGCGCTGCCCCAGATGCCGAAACGGCAGCCTCGGTGCAGGCCATTCTCGCCTCCGTTCGGGCCCGCGGTGATGCCGCCGTGCGGGAATACTCGCGCCGGCTGGACGCGAGCGACCTGGCGCCGGCGGAGTGGGAGCTGCCACGAGAGCGATGGGATGCCGCCCTGGCCGAGCTTCCGGCCGGGCTCCGGGAGGCACTCGAGGCGGCCGTTCTGCGGGTGCGAACCTACCACCAGCGGCAGGTGAGCGGCGGCTTTCTCGACCGTGACGACCACGGGAATACGCTGGGCATGCGCGTGCTGCCGCTCGATCGCGTCGGGGTGTACGTGCCGGGCGGCAAGGCATCGTATCCCTCGACCGTGATCATGAACGTGGTCCCGGCAGCGGTGGCGGGCGTGACGGACATCGTGATGGTCACGCCGCCGGGAGGCTTGACCTCGGCGGTCCTCGCCGCGGCCGCGCTGGCGGGTGTCACGCGTGTGTTCCGGATCGGCGGCGCGCAGGCAATCGGCGCGCTGGCGTACGGCACCGATACGGTTCCCGCCGTGGACAAGATCGTCGGCCCCGGAAATCGATTCGTCACCGAGGCGAAGCGCCAGGTCGCGGGGGCGGTGGGCATCGACATGCTTGCCGGGCCGACCGAGGTGTTGATCATCGCGGATGAAACCGCCGATCCGCGGTTCGTTGCCGCGGACATGATCGCGCAGGCGGAGCATGACGAAGATGCGACCGCGTGGTGCGTCACGACGAGCCACGAGCTGCCCGCGGCGCTCGAGCGCCAGTTGCAAACGCAGCTGAACAACGCGCCGCGGCGGGAGATCATCGCGCGCTCGCTGGCCACGCATGGTGTGGTCGTGCTCGTTCCCGACCTCGATGCGGCGGTCCAGGTTGCGAACCTGCGCGCGCCCGAACACCTCGAGCTGCTGGTTCAGGATCCGTGGCCCGTGGCGAACAAAGTGCGCCACGCGGGCGCGGTATTCGCGGGCGCGATGACACCGGAGCCGGTGGGCGATTATCTTGCCGGCCCCTCGCACGTGTTGCCCACGAGCGGGACGGCCCGGTATGTTTCGCCCTTGGGAGTCTACGATTTCGTGAAGCGCACCAGCATCATTTCCTACTCGTCAGACCGTCTCGCCCAGGACGCCGCGCACATCATCGCTCTTGCGGAAGCCGAAGGCCTGTATGGCCATGCGGCGGCGATCCGTATTCGGAAAGCGGGCAAGGGGAAGCGGGACGCGTGACTGCGCTCCCCGTCGAAGTGCAGTGCGCACACCGAGCGCCGCTCCGCACCGAGAGCCGGCGGCGGATGACGATCGTGCTCGCGCTCTCGGTCACGGTGCTGTTGGGCGAGGCGATCGGTGGCTATGCGGCGCATTCCCTTGCCCTCATGGCCGATGCCGGACACATGCTGGGCGACGCGGGGGCGATCGGTCTCGCGCTCTGGGTTTCGCACATCGCCGACCGGCCGGCCACGCCGGAACGCTCTTTCGGTTTGCTCCGGCTCGAGATTCTCGCGGCCCTGATCAACGGGGCGGTGTTGATTCTCATCGCGCTCGGGATCGGATTCGAGGCATACCGGCGCATCCGGATGCCCAACGAGCTCCGCTCGGGGCTCATGCTGGCAGTGGCGGGCGCGAGCCTCGCGGCCAATCTGGCCGGAGCCGCGGTGATGCATCGCGGACACCAGCACTCGCTCAATGAGCGCGGCGTCTACGTGCACGTCTTGAGCGACGCACTCGGCTCACTCGGCGCGCTCGTGGCGGCCGGAGTCATTATGGCCACCGGCCAGACGCTGGCCGACCCGATCGTCTCGATCCTGATTGGTATGCTGATCCTGCAGGGTGCCTGGCGGCTCACGCGCGAGAGCGTGGACATTCTGCTCGAGGCGACCCCGTCGCACATCTCACTCGCGAACGTGCACTCCGGGATCGCCTCGCTACCCGGGGTCACATCGGTCCATGACTTGCACGTGTGGACGCTCACGAGCGGCGTGGTCGCCATGAGCGGACACATGGTCGTGCGGAACCCGGAAGTCCATCAGCGCATTCTGAAAGCGGTGCAGCATCGCATGGAAAAACTCGGCATTCAGCATGTCACGGTGCAGATCGAGCAGGATCTGACCTGTGTATAGGGCGGGAAGAGACGGAAACGGACGGAAACAGGCGGTCAGCGCCGGATTCATTCCGCCCCGTTCCGCCCCCGTCCGTCCCGTTCCGTCTCTTTTCGCTTAGGAATCCCCTTGCCGCTCCGCAACATCGCCATCATCGCCCACGTTGATCACGGCAAGACCACTCTGGTCGACCAAATGCTGCGCCAGGCCGGCGTGTTTCGCGTCAATCAGCAGGTGGGTGAGCGGGTGCTCGATTCGAACCCACTCGAGCGGGAACGCGGGATTACGATCCTGTCGAAGAACGCGGCGGTTCGCTGGGGTGACACGAAAATCAATATCGTGGATACTCCGGGACACGCGGACTTCGGAGGTGAGGTGGAGCGCATCCTGCGGATGGTCGATGGGTTCTTGTTGCTCGTGGACGCGGCCGAAGGGCCGATGCCGCAGACCCGGTTTGTCGCCGGCAAGGCGCTCGCGCTCGGGCTCAGGCCGATC
>Ga0335079_10000315_pt1 | contig 55837 bp, 54 predicted proteins | sample Lox_Sample_33_FD_206719 | JGI IMG/M metagenome (GOLD analysis project Ga0335079, IMG submission 206719) | Soil microbial communities from Loxahatchee National Wildlife Refuge, Florida, United States - Lox_Sample_3.3 | ecosystem: Environmental > Terrestrial > Soil > Wetlands | place: USA...
GGATTTCCGGTTTCTGTGGGTGACGGATTTTCCCATGTTCGAGTACGACGAAGAAGGCAAGCGCTGGGCCGCGGCCCACCATCCGTTCACTTCGCCGCACGAGCACGATATGGACAAGCTGGAATCAGATCCGGCTGCAGTGCGCGCGCTGGCATACGACGTTGTGCTCAACGGCACGGAGCTGGGTTCCGGTTCCATACGTATTCATCGCCAGGACATTCAGCGGAAAATCTTTCGCGCGCTGGGGATGACGGAAGAGGAGGCGAAGAGCCGTTTCGGATTCTTCCTGGAAGCGCTCGAATATGGCACGCCTCCGCATGGCGGAATCGCGCTGGGGCTAGACCGGATTGTAATGATCCTGGCGGGAGCGGATAGCCTGCGCGAGGTCATTCCGTTCCCAAAGACGGCTCGGGCGGTGGACCTGATGGTGGATGCACCGACGCCGGTGAGCGAAGCGCAGCTCAAAGAGCTGGGAATCAGCGTGAAGAAGTAGCCGCCTGTTCAATCATCTGAGGAATGGTCACGAACTGGTAGCCGCTCGCCTTAAAGTGGGTGATCAGACGATCAGTGGCGGTCACGGTGTGCGCACGGTCGGCGCCCATGCCGTGGTGGCTGCCGTCGTGCAAGAGGATGACGTCACCGCCGCGGACCGCGCGCTTGATGCTGACTTCGATTTCCTCGGGTGATTTCGCGACCCAATCCCGCCCTGCCACATTCCACATGACCGGCGTCAGGCCCATGGAGCGCGCGATGCGCAGCGTGCCGGGCCGACGGCCGCCGAAGGGCGGACGAAAGAGCGAGGAGGGTGTTGCTCCGGCGTCCTGGATGGCCTGGGCGCAGGCCTGCAACTCGGAGCGCGTCTGCCCTGGCGTAGCGAAAATGAGGTTGGGATGAGCGAACGTGTGGTTGCCGATCGCGTGCCCGGCCTCGAGGAGCGCACGGACGATGTTGGGGCGCTGGCGGACATAGCGGCCGATCAGAAAGAAAGTGGCGCGGACGTTGTGCTTCGCGAGTATTTCGAGCAGGCGCAAGGTACAGGGATCGTTGGGGCCGTCATCGTAGGTGAGCGCGAGTTGCCGTGAGCCGGGAGCCAGCCCAGTGAAAGTGCGGCCATACCATTGCCCGGTAGGCGACATGGACTGGTAGCCGGCGGCAACGGCGGCTGCGGCACCGGCAACAGTGAGGACGGAGCCAAGCACGAGGGAATTGTACGTGAAGGCTCTTTTGCGGCGATTCGCGTGTTGCGAGTCACTCCGGGAATGCTGTTAACCTTTTCTTCAATTGCCAGCGTGGCAGTCTCGCGCTATTCTGCCATGCGAAGCCCCCGAGCCCATGGCCAACCTCTTTGAGCTGCCACGCTACATTGCAGTGGAAGGGCCCATACGCGTCGGCAAGAGCACGCTGGCGCGAATTCTGGCGGAACGCCTGAACGCACAGCGGGTCATGGAGGAAGAAGAGAACCCGTTCCTGAAAGCGTTTTACGGGGGCGAGCGCGGGGCGGGATTTCAGGCGCAGTTTGCGTTTCTGATCCGCCGCTTCGAGCAACTGCGGACGCTGGACCTTGGCCCCAGGTCGCAGAAGACCGTGGTGACCGACTTCATCTTCGAAAAAGACAAGCTGTTCGCCTGCCTGAACCTGACCGACGTGGAACTGGAAACTTACAACCGGTATTACAACTACTTCCGCGAGCAGTTGCCCACGCCGGACCTCGTGATCTACCTGCAGGCCACGCCGGAAGTCCTGAAAAAGCGACTGAAGAAGAAAAACGCGCCGGGAGAGAAGGGAATCAACGAGGAGTATTTGGAGGAAGTGGTCAAGGCGTACGAGCACTTTTTCTTTCACTACACATCGTCGGACCTGTTGATCGTGAACACCTCGGAGATTGATTTCGTCGAGCACAACGAAGATTTGCAGGAGTTGTTGCGCAAAGTCTCGGCGCCGATCAAGGGAACGCAGTACTTCCTGCCCCTGGGAAACCAGGAAGCCGCCAGCGCGTAGGCCCTTCGGGGGCTTATTCCGCATTTTTGCTAAAATCTGCTGATGTTATTACAATTGTAATAACATCGCGAGGACACGTCATGGTCGAGCTCAAGGTCCGCAAGGTCGGTAACTCGCTGGGCGTGGTTTTGCCCAAAGAAGTAATTCAGCGTTTAAGGACGGGAGATGGGGAGCGGATTTTTTTGGTGGAATCGGTGGAAGGAGAATACCGGCTCACGCCTTATGATCCGGCTTTTGAGAAGAAAATGAGGAAAGCCGACGAGATCATGGGCCGCTACCGCAATGCGCTCCGTACGCTGGCCAAGTGAAGGGCCGCAAGGAAGTCAGAGGACCGCTGTGGCTCGAAACACGCGATCTGCTGGCGATTCACGACCGCCTTGCAGCCCTGCATGGCGGGGCCAGAGGGGTGCGCGACCTCGGCCTGCTGGAATCCGCGCTTGGCCGGCCGCGGCAGCATTACGCCTATACGGACCCTCCGGATTTCATTGAGATGGCCGCCTTGTACACGGTGGGGATCGTGCGTAACCATCCCTTTGTCGACGGAAACAAGAGAGCTGGGTTTGTAGCAGGGGTTTTGTTTCTCGAGATGAATGGCTTCAATTTCCAGGCTTTTGAGGAAGACGCCGCCCGGACGGTCCTGGACCTGGCTGCGAGCAAGCTGACAGAATCTGAGTATGCGGCATGGTTGCGGGCAAACACAAAAAGGCAACGGTGAGTGAGCGACCCTTGCGATTTGCGCCGACAGGGGAATGACGAGGGGAGAGGCCGGAAAGGCACGCGCGAAAATCGGAATGGCCAAGGCGAGGTGCGGAATGACAAGATTACTGACAAAAGGAGGGAGGATCGGGCGGGGGCGATATCGCGCTGGCCTGGAGTAGGGTTTGCGAGTAAAATAGGTTACGGATGTATACGGGCTCTATCCGCAGGAGCGGAGGGGCACTGGAGGACATCGTGAGTCTCACACCTATTGGCGAACCTCGCCAGAAGATTACCGTCAGTTCCCTGCGGGAAAAGAAACTTCACCACGAACCCATTACCTGTCTGACTGCCTACGATTACGCCAGCGCGCGGCTGGTGGATGAGGCCGCGATCGACGTGATCCTGGTAGGCGACTCGCTGGCCCAGACGATGCTGGGCTACGAGAATACGTTGTCGGTTACGGTGGACGAGATGCTGCACCATACGCGGGCAGTGCGCCGCGCGGTGAAGCATGGATTCCTGATCGCCGATATGCCGTATGGTTCGTATCACCTCGGCCAGGAAGATACGCTGCGCAACGCTGTTCGCTTCGTGAAAGAGGGCGGCGCGGAAGCAGTGAAGATGGAAGGCGGCGAAAAGCGGGCTGATCTCATACGGCGGGTGATTGATGCCGAGATTCCCGTGGCCGGTCATATAGGACTGACGCCACAGTCGGTGAATGTGATGGGCGGGTACAAAGTGCAAGGGAAATCGCTGGCCGCAGTGGAACAGTTGATGCGCGACGCGGTGGCCCTGGATGGCGCAGGCGTGGCCTGCCTGTACCTGGAAGGGATTCCGCGGGAGGTGGCGGCGATGATCACAGCTGAAGTGAGCACGCCCACCATAGGGATTGGCGCGGGTGTGGAATGCGACGGCCAGGTGCTGGTGTTCCACGACATCCTGAACCTGACGTTCGGGCCGCCGGCCAAATTCGTTCGCCGTTATGGCGATGCCGCCGCGCTGATCACGGACGCGGTGCAGGCGTTCCGCTCGGACGTGCTCTCGCGGCAGTATCCTGCGGACAACGAGTCGTATCACTTGCCCAAGGACACACAGGCGTCGCTCGAAACAGTGCTCACGCACAAGCGGAGCGTGAAGCGGTAATGATGAGGACGATCCGGCTGGGTGTCCTGGCGGCGATGGCCGCGGTCCTCGCGGCCTGCTCCGGCCCGGCGCGAACGTCGGTAAAATCAGCCGCTCCGGCGCGGCCGGAAGAAGTGATTCGGGCAATCCCGCCAGCCGACCCTCAGAAATACGCAAGTCTGCGCGACATGAAGGCGTGGCGCAACCCTTACCTGATTATCCGCACGGATGGCGTGGGCCTGCTGGATGCAGCCGATAACGAGCAGCAGATCGTAGATCCCGACCATCTGACTAACGCGCTGGCGAAACTGCCGGCATCGTCGTGGCCCTACGGACGCGTGGTGGCCGTGCAGGAAGGTCCCGTAGCGACTTCTGAAGACGACAAGGCGCGGATCCGCAAGAACCGGGCGCTGGTGGCGGGTACACTGGAGGGCATGCAGGTGCTGATTAACTGGGTCCCGGCCGCCTGAACAATGAAAATCTGCAAGACCATTAAGGACATGCGGGAAGCTCTGCGCGAGGCGCGGGGGGACGACCGCCGAACCGGTTTTGTTCCTACGATGGGCGCGCTGCACGCGGGGCATCTTTCGCTGGTGCGAGCTGCAAGGACTGCGTGCGACCCGGTGGTGGTTTCGATCTTCGTCAATCCCACACAATTTGGTCCGAACGAGGATTTCAACAGGTATCCCCGCGTGCTGGAGCGAGACTGCGAGTTGCTGGCCAGCGAAGGCGCGGATTTTGTATTTGCGCCGAACGTGGAAGAAATGTATCCGGCGGGCGCGGTCACGTTCGTCAACGTCGAAGGGCTGAGCACAAAGCTGTGCGGCAGGTCGCGGCCCGGGCACTTTCGCGGCGTCACGACGGTGGTGGCGAAGTTGTTTCACATCGTCGAGCCGGCGAAGGCTTTCTTTGGCCAGAAGGATGCGGCCCAGGTGGCGATCATCCGGCGCATGGTGCGAGATCTGGACTTTCCGGTTGAAGTTGTCGTTTGCCCTATCGTGCGGGAAAGCGACGGCCTGGCGATGAGTTCGCGCAACGCGTATCTGAGCATGGAGGAAAGAAAGTCGGCGCTCGCGCTGTCGCGTTCGCTAGCCGAGGTGCGGCGCCGCTTTGAAGGCGGGATGCGCGAGACCTCGCGCCTGGCGGAAGCCGGACGGCAGGTGATTTCGGGGGAAGCGGGGGCGCGGCTGGACTACTTCGAGATTGTCGATCCCGAGACTCTCGAGCCGGTTGCGCGTGTCGAGCGGCCCGCGCTGGTCGCCGTGGCTGCTTTTGTGGGCAAAACTCGGCTCATTGACAATATTGTGTTGCCCTGAAGTTTCTTCGAGGTGGAGGGCGCGGTGCCGCGCAGGGTCCTTGGTCCGGAGACGAACAGGCTGTCCGCCACGATGTAGCGCAAGGGAAGATCGGCGGCTTTCGTGATTCCAATGCGCGGCGTGATTCTCACTTGCGGCGCTGGATGACCATCGTCGGCGAGGAACAGGCCGGAATCGGGGTCAGTAAGGTCCTTGCCATTGTCCCGGTCGCGGGTGATTCCGAACGCTTCCGCCAGGCGGCCTGGGCCAGTAGCAAGCTGGCGCAGGTCGCGCGCGCTATAAGAGCCGCGGGGCAAGGAGATGGCGCGAAGTGCCGCCATTCTGTCGATCCCGGCAAGCGGTTCGAGGGCGCGGAAGAGAATGCCGCCGGGGATGCCATCGGGCAGACAAGAAACGTTCAGGCAATAGTGATTGCCGTAAATGAAATAGACGTAGGCAAAGCCGGGCGGGCCAAACAGCACGGCGTTTCTGGCGGTGCGGCCGGCAAAGGCATGGGCAGCAGCATCCTCGCCGCCGAGGTAGGCTTCCACTTCGACGATCCGGGCGGCGAGGAAATATTTCTTCTCCCTGCGAACCAGCACCTTACCGAGGAGGTCCCGGCCCACCTGCCGGGGATCACGATCGAAGAAGGTGCGCGAGAGAGGTTGCGGACGCTTGTAAGCGGGCCTGAAGAGTCTTATCCCCACAAAACGGCTAGGCCGCACCCTTCGCGCTGGTCTTCAGATATTCGAGCACTTCTTCGGCATGGCCGTCCGCCTTGACGTTGCGGAAGACGTGCGCGATTTTGCCATCAGGGCCGATCACGAAGGTGGTGCGAGCGATGCCCATCACCTTGCGCCCGTACATATTCTTTTCCTTGATGACGCCGAACGCATTGCAGATTTTCTTGTCGGTGTCGGCGAGCAGAGGATAGGGGAGATCGAATTTATCCTGGAATTTCTTTTGCGCCTGCGGCGTGTCGGCGGAGATTCCCAGGATGACCGCGCCGGTTTTCTGCAGCTTCTTGTAGGTGTCGCGGAAGCCGCAGGCCTCAATGGTGCAGCCGGGAGTATCGGCTTTGGGATAGAAGAACAGGACGACGGTTTTGCCGCGGAAATCCTTCAACGAGACAGACTCGCCGCTCTGGTCAGGCAAAGTAAACTCAGGAGCTTTATCATTGATATCGACGCCCATGATGGTTTCTCCGTTCCGTTCAAGTTTATACCGAACAGCGTGCCTGCTCGTCATCCTGGGCGGCGCCGTGCTGATGACACAGCATATTGGCTCGGCACAGAGCAAGCCGGCTTCCATGAGCAAAGGCCCGCGCGCCCTGGGACTGCTGGAGTTGATGCCGAACGGCACCGCGCGCCTGATCCCGGTCACGATCCTTTACGAGGGCAAGTTTTACGATGCGGGTTCGTACAAGGCTTCGCCGGTGCCGATGGCCCTGGAGTCGCAAACCGTTTATGAAGGCGTGAAGGCGGGCATTTCACAGGGCTTGTTCACGATATCCGGCGCGCTCGAAGGCCCGAACAATACGTGGATAGGTGCGGGAAGCTGGCTGCCCGCGGGATCGGTTCCTGCCAAGGCGGCTAAGAAACCGGAGCCGACGACCCCGCGCGGGATTGATGAAGACAAAGGGCCGCCGGTGTTGCGGCGCAGCCCAGCGAAACCGGCAGAGTCACAGCCGGCTTCTACTGCGCCGGCACCGTCCACCGCAACCGCGTCGCCCAGCGCGCAGGCAACTGGAGGCGGGGCAGCGCCGGCACCGGTGGCAGCGAATCCAAATGCGACGAATGCAAATGCGGCAAATTCAGGTTCGGAAAACTCAGGTGCGGTAACTCTATCGCCGCAGGCTGATGATGCTGACCGTCCGCGGTTGAAGAGAGGAAAGCCCGAGGCCACGGAGCAGAAGGCGCCATCCCAGAAACCGTCGTCGAAGGCGAGCGCATCGGCGAGCGCGACTTCCGCCGCGACACCTGCGCGAGCGGCTGCCGCTGCCAAGCCTTCGGTGCAGTTGATTCCTGCAGTGTCAGACGCCGGCGGGCCGGACTTCCATTCTTATCTTTACAGCATGAAGACTACGGAAGAAGCCGAGCTGCGCAAGAAGATCCTGGCGCTGGCGGCAACCGAAGTTGCCAAACGGTCGGCCGAGCTGAGCGGGAAGCCGACGGCACCGACTCCGGCTGCCGGGCTGCCATCGAAGGCAAGTAAGGCCGGGTCGAAGGTAGCGGTCCCCAGCTTCGAAGACGTTCAGTTCAATGCATTCGATCTTTCGAGCAATAACGAGCCGGTGCTGGTCCTGACGGCGAAGGCGCAGGCTCCACCGGGGAACGCTAAGTCAGCCGATCCGGGAACTGCGTACATGGTGACAGTCGTGGCGAGAGAAGACATTTATGGTGAGTTGCATAAGGCGCTCTCGAACGTGACGGATGCTCAGCACCTGGACGTCCTGCCGCGAATGGAGTTTATTGACGCAGTGGATGCAGATGGCGACGGCCGCGGAGAGTTGCTGTTCCGGCAGGTCGGCGATGCGGGCAGCGCGTTTTCCATCTACCGCGTGATCGGGAACCAGCTATATCCGCTGTTTCAGGGTGTGGCAGGCGAGTGAAGCTTCACTTCTGGGTCAAGACTAGTTGGCCGTTTTCTACTTTGATGCCGCCGATGTAGTCAGGCAGCTTGAGGCGGTCTTTCTGCTCGGATAGTTTCTTCTGCAAGGCATCGTTTACCAGCGACACGGGAACGTTGAGATCGCCGACCTTGAATTCAGTCGGATCGAAGGTGGCGTAGCCATCGCGAGAGCCGAGGTGACCCGAGATGGTGATCCAGACGTCTTTGCCTGCGACCTCGGTGAGAAACTGGCCGTGGACGACGTCTCCGTCGAAACTGACCTGCTGGTCCTTGATGCTGGGGGCGGAACTGAGGTCGAGGCCGGCAGGCATGGAAGTAGACGAGTCAGGTTGTGCGGCGGTTGCAGCCGGCAGGGATCCCGCGGCTTGTGCCAGAGCCGCGCTTACTTCGTCGGAAGTGATCCGCACTTCGGCTGGCCGGGAAGGCGACGGCTTGGACTGAGGAGCGGCGGACGATTCGGATTCCGGAACAGCCGTTGATTGAGCTGCTTCGGCCTGCCGAGGCTGCTGTGCGGATTGTTCGAGCTGGCTGAGCTTATCCTGGAATGACTGGGCGTTCGCCGCGGCGGTAGCAGGGGCGACTGGCGTGGTAACCGGCGCGGGCCTCTTTAACACCAGAAACAGCGCCAGCAGGGAAGTAATCAGCGTGGCCACGCTGATGATGCGGTCAAGCTTCCATTTCATGCGTACGCCTCCCGGACGACTGCTTTTATCGTACCCGCGTGAGTAAGGCGACCGAGGTGACGGAAGGCACTGTCCCGAGGGGCAGTAAGGCTATGCCTTGACGCTGCGTTCGCGAACTTGTTCGGAAGTCAGGCCGTAAAGCGCAGGGGTCGGGACCTCGAGAAGAGCCAGATAGGTGTAGATCTGGCCGCGATGATGGATTTCGTGCTCGACCATGGCGCGCAGCCATTTCCATACGCTCATTGAGGCACCATCGGGCGTGGTGCATTTGCGGGTCAAGTCGGCAGGAGTGAGGCGGGAAAAGATGGCCACGGACTCCTGGTGCATCCGCTCCATGAATGCCAGAACGTTGTCATAGCCGTCGGCAAGTTCCTTGCCGCAGCCATCGTAGCGGCTGGGATTGCCCTGGATGGTCTCAGCAAACATGTAGCGCTCAATCGCCGCGATGTGGCGAAGCAGGTCGCCAAGGGTGAATTTGCCGGCGCGGAAGGACCAGTCCATTTTGTCAGGCGGTACGCAGCGCGCTACCCGCATGGTGCGCTGATGAACCTTGTCGAGATAGTCGAGGAAGACGTCAAGATCCTGGATCTGCATGAGACCTCATGATTCGAGCTTCTTCACCAATAGCTCATTGACCAACTGCGGATTCGCCTGACCTTTGGAAGCTTTCATCACCTGGCCGACAAAAAATCCCAGGATCGTCTTCTTGCCCGCGCGGTACTGTTCGAGCTGTCGGGGGCTGGCGGCGATGACGTCCTCGATGATCTTCTCCAGTGCGGAAGTGTCGCGGGACTGCTGCGGGCGGCCCTCTTCCTCGTAAACCTCGGGGAAATCTTTGTTGCGGGTGAAACAGAGGTCGTAGAGCTCCTTGAGCATCTTACCGGAAATGGCGGAGTCTTCGACCAGGTCGGCAGAGGCGGCCACGCCCTTCATAGAGATGGGGGAGTGCTCGATCTCAAGGCCCGCGTTCTTTAGGCGTCCCAGTAACTCGCTCTGGACCAGATTGGCCACACGCTTGGGATTCCGGGCTGCGCGGGCGGCGGCTTCAAACTGATCGGCGAGCGACCGGGTGGTGGTGAGCACCTGCGCATCGTAGCCGGTGATGCCGTATTCCGCGGTCATGCGGCGGCGGCGTGCCTCGGGTAGTTCGGGCAGGGCGCGCTGGATTTCGGCTTTCCACGATTCGTCCACGACTAACGGCAGAAGGTCAGGCTCCGGAAAATAGCGGTAGTCGTGTGCCTGTTCTTTTGAGCGCATGCTGTAGGTGCGGCCTTCGTTCGCGTTGTAGAGACGAGTTTCCTGCTGGATCGCGCCACCCGATTCGATGATCCCGATCTGCCGTTCGATCTCGTATTCCAGAGCTTCGCGGATGAAACGGAAAGAGTTGACATTCTTGATCTCGGTTTTTGTGCCGAGTTCTTGCTGGCCGCGACGGCGGACGCTAACATTGGCGTCGCAGCGCAGAGAGCCCTCTTCCATGTTGCAGTCGCTGACCCCGGTGTAGAGGATGATTTCTTTCAGGCGAGTGAGGTAGTCGTAAGCTTCGTCGGGCGAGGCCAGATCGGGCTCGGTGACGATTTCGACCAGCGGGACGCCGCTGCGGTTCAGATCAATGGCGGTGGTATCTTCTGAGCCGGCGAACCCCTCGTGCAGACTCTTGCCGGCATCTTCTTCGAGATGCAGGCGGGTGATACCGATTTTCCTCGCCCCCGCGGCGCCGGGAATTTCAATCCAGCCGGACTCGGCGAGCGGCTTGTCATACTGCGAAATCTGATAGCCCTTGGGCAGGTCTGGGTAGAAATAGTTTTTGCGGGCAAAAGTGGAAGTCTCATGAACCCGGCAGTTCAACGCGAGGGCGGCGAGTACAGCGAATTCCACGGCCTTGGTGTTGAGTACCGGCAGAGCGCCGGGGAGCCCAAGGCAGACCGGGCATACATTGGTGTTGGGCGGCGCACCGAAGCGGGTGGAACAGGAGCAGAAAATCTTGGTCGCGGTCAGAAGCTGAACATGGACCTCGAGTCCGATGACGGGCTCATATTGTGTACGAACGGATACGGAAGCCTCGGTCGCAGGGCTCATGGTGATCGATTATAGAGGCATCAAGCCTGGCGCTGGCTGACCTGCTCGCGCCCGTCAGTTCGGCTTGCCTGGGGCAGTCAGATATTTTTCGAGCGGGACCTCGAAGTACATCAACTCATTGCCTTTCGCATCCCGCACACCTGTCAGATAGAAGTGCGCGCCCGCCAGCGGAGTTGAAATTCCCGAGACGTCAAAGAACATGAAGCCGGCCTGGGTGGAATGGGGCTCCACGGCTTTGGCGGCGAACTGTGAATTCTGAATCTCATCCTGTGCGTCTTTACTCACGCCGCCTTTGACCTTCTTGGGCCAGGGCAGAGGGTTCGGCGAGGCCCCAGCCGTAGGCCGGGAAAGCCGGCGGTAAATGTCGTCTTCGAGAGCGGGAGGAATCTTCGCGCGATTTACCGTCACAAATTGGGCTTTCATTCCCGACACGCTGATGGGTTGGTCGCTGTCGTTGGTGACAACCACAAATACGGGAAGAAAGCCGATGTCGCTGTAGTGGATGGTGAAGATCCCGGTCTTGTCCGGCATGTCGTAAGGATCGAGCCCCAGGGTTACGCCTTCGGACGAATGCTCGTCGTGGGCGGGGTAGGTCTTGGCCGGCTGGGCCGACGGCATGACAAAGTGCTTGCCGGCCATGGCAACAGCCGAAAGCACGGAAATGGCCAAGACCGTGATCGCGATCCGGAAGCACACGTCTGCCTTGAATCTGAATGACATGATTTCTGATTATAGGATGCCGGCGGCGCGGAAGGCGGTGCCTCGGAGGCGGGGCGTGCAGGTAGAATGTCCCTTCCATGTATCTGGTCTACAGCGCGCTGCTGGCGGCAGGATTGCTGCTGACCCTGCCTTACTGGCTGCTGCAAATGGCACTTCATGGCAAGTACCGAATCGGCCTGAGCGAGCGGCTGGGGAGGATTCCGAAGCGCCTCGTAGGACAGGCCGGACCAGCAGTCTGGATTCACGCCGTGTCGGTGGGCGAAGTGCTGACAATCAGCGGCGTAGTGGCGGAGATGCGAAGCCGCTTTCCGCAGGTTCGTGTCGTGGTCTCAACCACAACGGACACCGGCCAGAAACTGGCGCGGGAACGTTTTGGCGAGGAGAATGTCTTCTATTTCCCGCTGGATTTCGCTTTTGCGGTCCGGCCCTATCTGCAGTGCTTACGGCCGCAATTACTGGTGCTCGCAGAAACCGAGTTTTGGCCGAATCTGCTGCGCCTGACGCGCGAGAGCGGGGCCCGTGTTGCAGTGGTGAACGCGCGTATCTCAGACCGCTCATGGCCGGGATACCGGCGGTGGCGCAGCATCCTGAGAGAAATACTGGCCGGCATTGACATTTTTATGGCGCAGACGGAGGAAGATGCGCGGCGGCTGGCGGACATCGGCGCTCCGGCGAGCCGCGTCCAGGTCAGCGGGAACCTGAAATTCGATGTGACAGCGCCGCGATCGTTGCCGGTGGTGGAGCAGTTGAGGGCGGCATTGCAGCAGGCGGGGGGTGGCCCGGTTATCGTCTGCGGCAGTACGGTAGAAGGGGAAGAGCAACTTCTGCTGCGGGCGTTCGAACAGGTACTGGCCACTCATGCCGGCGCGGTGATGATGCTGGCACCGCGGCATCCGGAGCGCTTTGAGCAGGTCGCACAGCTGATGGCTGGCGCGGGAATCCGCTGGTGGCGCAGGTCGCAGTGGCAAGGCGAACCTCTGGCCGGAGGAGTTCTGCTGGTGGATACGATTGGAGAACTAGCGGCGCTTTATGCTCTGGCCGACATCGCATTCGTTGGCGGCAGCCTGGTTCCGCGCGGCGGACACAACATCATGGAACCCGCGCAATTCGGCGTGCCCATTCTGATTGGGCATCACACGGAGAATTTTCGCGACGTGGTGTCGCTTTTCCGCAGCCGCAATGCGGTCAGGGTGGTGGCTGCAAGCGAACTCGCGGCAGCTTTCCTTGAGCTTACCGGGGACCGGTCCAAACGCCTGGCACTAGGCCGTCGTGCCGCTGAAACTCTGCAATTGCAGGCGGGAGCCGTGCAAAGAACGGTGACGGCTTTGGGAGTGTTGCTGCAGGAGGACTCCGCTGACATGAGCCGGCCGATTGCCGCCGGGGCGGGACCACCCTTCTCATCATGAATCCACTGGCGGCCATTTTCGGCATGGGCGTGCGAGGGCGCAATGCACTCTACGACCGAGGACTCATTTCGAGGCGGCGGTTAAAGGGACCGGTCATCAGCATCGGAAACCTGTCGGTGGGGGGCGCGGGGAAAACTCCGTTCACGTTATTGCTCGGCGAGATGCTCAAGGCACGCGGTGTGAAGTTTGACATTCTGTCGCGTGGCTACGGGCGACACACACAGGGCGTGGCAGTCGTCGATCCCGGTGGTGCGGCGCAGGATTTCGGCGACGAGCCGATACTGCTGGCGCGACGCCTGGGAGTGCCTGTGATCGTGGGAGAGGACCGTCACATGGCGGGGACCATGGCGGAGGCAAAGTTCGGAGTGGAACTGCATTTGCTGGATGATGGTTTCCAGCACCGCGTCCTGGTCCGCGATTTCGATATCGTTCTGGTCACGCCGGAGGACGCCCGCGACAAACTGCTGCCCGCCGGGAGACTGCGCGAACCGTTGACTTCGCTGCGCAGGGCGGATGCAGTGGTGCTGACAAGCGGCGCATCGCCGGAGCCTTTTCCGCTGGAGGGCAAACTGGTGTGGCGGGCGCGGAGAGGCATCGTGCCGAAAAACGTTCCGCCGCGGCCGGTAGCGTTCTGCGGGGTGGCGCGTCCGCAGAATTTTCTACTGCAATTGCGCGCGGCCGGAGTTGAACCGGCGGCGGAGGCTTTTTATCGGGACCATCATCTTTACCGGGAGAGTGACATTCGCGATCTTCTCCGGTTGCGCGATCAAAGCGAAGGCGGCGGGTTCGTCACCACGGAAAAAGACGCGATCAATCTTGGTCCCTACCTGTCGTCGCTGGGTCCACTGGCAGTGGTCCCGGTCAAGATGGACCTCGCGGACGCGGCTAACGCGGTGGATACCATGCTGCGCAGGATAGAGGAAGGAAGGCTGCGGGCGTGAGAGAATCTTGACTTCATGAGCAAGTCATCGAAAGAGAACGAGCGGCTCAGGAAAATCGTAGCCATGTTCCCGAAGATCACGGTGACCGTGATCGGAGACATGGTGGCCGACGAGTTTGTGTTTGGCGAGATCGCGCGCGTTTCGCGCGAAGCCCCGGTTCTTATCCTGAAACACCGCGAGCTGACGGTAGTCCCGGGAGGCGGCGCGAATGCGGTCAACAATCTGGCGGACCTGGGCGTCAACGTCCTGCCCGTTGGCGTTGTGGGGGATGATGAACCGGGCCGGATGCTGATCAGAGCTTTTCGGCACAAACACATTCCGGTCAGCGGAATCTTGAAGGACAGGAACTATGCAACCGTGACCAAGACGCGAATTCTCGCGGGGATGACGCACACGGCAAGGCAACAGGTGGTGCGAGTTGATCGAGAGCCTGAGGCGGAGCCTGATGGACGTTTGCAGCGCGGCCTGGCGCTCGCGGCGAAGAAATATTTCCGGGCATCGGACGCTTTGCTGATCTCCGATTATGGCTACGGCGCCGCGACTCCGGCGATCGCGCAGGCCGTCACGGGAGGCCGCACGTCGCAGACGCCGATCGTGCTGGATTCGCGCTATCGCATGCTGCAGTATTCTGGCATCACGGCGGCCACACCCAACGAGCCTGAAATAGAAGAGGCGCTGGGTGTGCGGATCGGTCAGAATTGGGACCGTCTGTGTTCGGCCGCGGAACGTGTGATGGCGAGGATGAAGCTGCGGTCGCTGGTAATCACCCGCGGGCGCGACGGCATGGTAGCGTTCGCGAGGCGGCGCAAGCCGGTTGATATTCCAATTTTCGGCTCGGACCAGATCGCGGATGTGACCGGCGCGGGTGACACTGTGATTGCAGTGTTCACCGCGGCTTTGGCCGCCGGCGCCGACACGGTGGATGCTGCCCAACTAGCCAACTACGCGGGTGGCATAGTGGTGATGAAACGGGGCACCGCCACAGTCACGCAGCAGGAATTGCTGCGCGCGCTGGATGGAGCGCCGGGCGTGACACGGCCGCATTGAGCTTCACGCATGAATCCCCAATCATGAACCCGCAAACATGAACCCGCAAAAGATCCTGAGCCGCGAGGAGTTGGTGCAGCGCGTCGCCCAGTGGCGGCGGGACGGGCAATCTGTCACGCTGGCGAATGGCTGCTTCGATCTGCTTCACGTGGGCCACGTGCGCTATTTGCATGCCGCGAAGCAACTCGGAGGCAAGCTGATCGTCGCAGTTAATGCGGATGAATCGGTTCGGGTCCTGAAGGGCGAAGGGCGTCCGATCATGCCGGCAGCGGAGCGCGCCGAAATCCTGGCGGCCCTGGCGGACGTGGATGCAGTCGTAATATTTCCAGAGCCAGACGTGCGAGCGTTGATTCGTGAGATTCGCCCCGATATTCACGCCAAAGGCACCGACTACACGGCCGACAGCGTGCCGGAACGCGATGTGGTGATGGAATGTGGCGGGCGGGTCGAGATTGTGGGCGATCCGAAGGCGCATTCCGCAAGCGACATTATCGAGAATCAACTCCGCCCGCGCCGCACGTGAGCATGCAGCCCATTCTCTCCGACGATGCAAAGACCGGCGCGCAGCGCCTGCTGATCGTGAGGCTGGGCTCCATGGGCGACATCATCCACACGCTGCCAGCCGTGACTGCACTGTGCCATGCGATGCCCGATGCAATACTGGGCTGGCTGGTGGAGGAGCGATGGGCAGAACTGCTCTGCACACTGCCGACGCCCCGCTCAGGCTCGCGCTCGCCACAGAGGCCGCTGCTGGATCGCGTGCATACGGTGAATACCCGGAACTGGCGGGGTGCGCCGCTCTCTGTCCAGACGTGGGAGCAGATGGCGGCCGCGCTCAGCGAATTGCGTGCGCCAGGTTATCAGGACGCGGTTGATTTACAGGGAGCGATACGTTCAGCGGTGCTGGCCCGCTGGTCGGGTGCGCCCACGGTGTGGGGCGTAGCGCAGGCGCGCGAGAATGCCGCCAGCATGTTCTATACGAGACAGGTGATTGTTTCGGGAACGCACGTGATTGAACAAAATATGTCGCTGGCACGCGCGGTCGCGCAGAAGCCGCTCGAGATCCCTAAGGTTGAGTTTCCGCACGATGAAGCGGCGGAGGTTGCCTGCGATGCGCGTCTGCGGCAACTGGGCCAGAAGGACTTTGCCTTGATTAACCCGGGCGCGGGCTGGGGAGCGAAGCAATGGCCGGCGGAACGATACGCAGATGTGGCAAAGAAACTGGCTGCGGATCGGATGCCGTCGTTAGTCAATTTCGGGCCAGGCGAGGAGAAACTGGCAGCGATGGTGGAACAGGCCAGCGAAGGCGCTGCCAAAGCCGTGTCCTGCTCGATCACGGAACTGATCGCGCTGACCCGGCGAGCGCGGCTATTCATCGGTGGCGATACTGGTCCCATGCACCTGGCGGCGGCATTGGGTATTCCGGTGGTGGCGATCTTCGGTCCCACGAATCCGGCGCGCAACGGACCATTCGGAACCGCGAGCATCGTTCTGAGAAGTCCGGAAAGTTCGACTACTCACAAGCGTCGCTCGCAACCAGATCAGGGACTTCTGCAAGTCGGCGCCGCCGACGTGTTAGCTGCCGCGCGCCAGTTACTCGAGGGATATCGTGGCTGACTGGCCCCGCATCGCCCGGCGAATCCGCGTGCCCACAGGTTTCGTGGTTGCCGGAGTCTACCTGTGGTTTGCCGCGCCCAGTGCGGGATCGTTGGCGCTGGGCGCAGTTCTGATCATTCCCGGGTTGCTGCTCAGGGGACTTGCATCTGGCTATGTGCAGAAAAACGAGGCGCTCACGACTGGCGGGCCGTATGCGCATACCCGTAATCCGCTGTATCTCGGTTCGTTTGTTCTGGCGCTGGGATTTGCACTGTCGGGCAGGAATGTGTGGGTCGGCGCCGCGATGGTCGCGGTTTTCCTGGCTGTGTATCTCCCGGTGATCCGGGCGGAAGAGTCATACCTGCAGCACCAGTTTTCCGAATTCGCTGACTACGCCCGGCAGGTGCCGCGTTTGCTGCCACGGCTTACGCCGTGGGCCCGGCGTGAAGGCGGATTTTCATGGACGTTGTACTGGAAGCATCGCGAGTACAATGCAACACTAGGAAGTGCAGTAATGATGGCTGCATTAGCAGCCAAGTGGCATTGGATGTCCGCGTAGGTCCTTCAGGCCAATTCTGAGCGTTGATAGAGTGAGTGCTATGTCCAGCCATGGAATCGCCGGGATCGTGATCGCAGCGCTGCTGACGGGCCAGACCGCCCCATCGGGACCTGCCAATCAGATCCCGCTTCCGACGCTGAGTGCGTCGCCGACGGGCCGGATTGTGCCCCCGCCGCCGGACTACCATTATCCAAACGGCCAAACCTACGTTTATGGCGTGGAGTGGCATCTCTTCAATGCGGGTACGGCAAAGGTAAGCATGGAAGCGAGCGGGGCGGAGCAGCACGTCACCGCGATCGCGGATTCGCAAGGTGTGGTCAATGTGCTCTACAAGGTGCATGATCACTTCGAGGGTTTTTTTGATCCACGCAGTTTCTGCTCGCTGAGGATTTCCAAGCAGAGCGAAGAGGGCGCGCATTCAAAGCAGTCGACCCTGCAGTTCGACTATGCCCGGCACAAGAGCGTGTTCGACGAGAAGAACGTTAAGACCGGAGAGTTGAAACACGCCGAAAACGACATTCCCGGATGCGTGACCGATGTAGTCAGCGGATTCTACTATCTGTCATCGCTGCCCCTACAGCCGGGGAACAGCGACGCGTTTGTAATCAATGACGGGGGCAAGACCACGGAGGTGAGCTCCCGCGTGGAAGCCCGCGAGCAGGTCAAGGTTCCGGCGGGAACTTTTCAAACCGTGCGGGTGAAGGCGGAAGCGACCGGCGGCTCGCTGAAGGGCAAAGGAACCGTCTGGGCCTGGTTCACTGACGACGTGAACCACACTCCTGTGCAGATGCGTTCGAAGCTGGGATGGGGGACATTGCTCTTCCGCCTGCAGCGGATTGACCGGCAATAGCGCCAGTTTCAGCTATTGCAACCGGAAGCGTTCGTTCATAAGCCTCTGCAAGCGCGGCTTGTAGAGAAGGTCATAAGCCAGCTCCTTGTCGGGGAACATAGCCAAGGCCGCGCGCTTGGCGCCGGCGGCCAGCTCCGAAGCTTCTTCGAGAGTCAGATTGCTGTCCTGGCTGATGACCGACATCACCATGCTGATCATCACCTGCAGGCGGCGGATCTGTCGTGCTTCCTGCACCTTCTCACTTGTATTCTCGCTTGCATTGAGACGCGGTGCCATCCCTTCCGTGCTCTCCATAGGGCCCCCGAAATTGGCCTCATCGCCCCGGCGCCTTCGCGGGGGGCGGGTAAGGCTACACTCTTAAGCTCATTGTGGCGGCAAGTAGCGCTGGACGCAATAGCCCGCTCGTGTGACTTGAGCGATCCCGCGGGGCGAACCGTAGTGCCGCTTCCCCTAACCCAATTGCGGCCAGAGGCTTGGAGAATGGCGATATCCACCCCGCCCTGGCGGAGTTAGAATGGCAACACAGGGCAGGGCTCGGGCCCGATTGTCGCAGCTCGGGGCCCCCGGTCGGAGGAATTGATGGCAGATCTTTCGGCATCCGCAAAACCGCAGCCACGTCCCAATCCAACAGAGAAGCTGGTGCGCGTGTTTGACACCGAGCAGGAATCGGAAGCGATGGTGGTTCATGGGTTGCTCGAATCCGTGGGTATCGATTCCGATGTGACCTCACTGGATGCGCAGCAGGATATCCTGCCTGGGGTGGGCGGCACCGTCATCCTGGTGCGCGAGGGCGACGCGGCCCGCGCCCGGCAGCTGATCGAAGACTACCGGCAGGCGCCGGGGGACGATGAAACTGCCGAACTCGAGATCATTGAAGAGCCCCCGGCAGAGGACTGACAGTCTTTCCGTCGAGATAGAACGTCACTGCGCCGTCGAGATCCGTCCGATAGGTGGCGACGTGAGACTGCCCCAGGCGATCCAGTACCTGCCGTCGAGGATGTCCGTAGACGTTCCGCAGACCTACTGAAATCACCGCAAAGCGCGGATGGACTGCGGCCAGCAACCCGGGCAGCGTGGATGTGGCGCTGCCATGGTGAGCAACTTTCAGGAGATCAGCCTGTGGTGCCTGAGTGGCCAGCCATTTTTCGGTCTGACGTTCTGCATCGCCTTCGAGAAGGACGGATGTGCCGCGGTATGTGCTTTTCATGACCAGCGATTCATCATTCGGCCGCGAGGTTTGTGGCGAGGGATCGAAAACCGGAGAGAGCACGCGAATTTCGGCCCCACCCCATTCGAACTGATCTCCCGCCTGATGTTCGACAACCTGGATCCCAAGGCGATGCGCCTCGCGGAGCAATTCCTGCAGCTCGGAAGAAATGGGCCCGGCCCCAAGCCAGAGTTCCCGCGGATGGAAGTTAGCCAGGACGGCGTTCATGCCGCCCATGTGATCAGCGTGCGCATGCGTAAGGGCCACGGCATCCAGGCGGCGCAAGCCGCGGGTCCACAGGTACGGCGAGACGACATCTTCGCCGATATCGAGATCGGAATCCATCCAGTGGGGTAGGCCTCCCGCATCCACTAGCAGAGTTTTCCCTTGCGGTGAGACGAGCAGGATGGAGTCGCCCTGGCCGACGTCGATCGCCGTGACTTCGAGCAAGCCGGTCTGGCGATGGAAGTCAGCCGGACCGAAGTTGATCCAGATTGTGCTCACGACAAGCGCCGCGAGGCCGATGGCTGCGAGCCACAACCGGCGCCGAACCAGCACCATCGCCAGCAGCAGCGCGCCAGCCCCGGCGATCACTACGGACGTTTCCGGTGTTGGCACTCGCACGTCCGACATTCTTACAGTGCTCAGCCAGTGCACTGAAGCGGCCGCTGCTTTCAGAGCCATGCTGGCGGCCCAGGCCACCAGCTTCGCAGGAGCCGGCGCGATGTAGGCGAGAACGACGGACAGGGATCCGGCGACCATGATGACTTCTATCAGTGGAACGACCAGGGCATTGGCGGGCGCTCCGACCAGCACGGCGCGATGAAAGTAATACGCCATGGGGAAGGCCAGGCCGAGCTGTACCAGGACAGAAAGCAGAATGAAGTCGCATGCGAGACACGCGGCGCGGGTTAGGCCTGCAAGCAGCGGCAGGGAGATGCGTTTTCCCAGAAAGCGTCCGAGGCGGCCTGAAATCATGCGCAGGTCGAGACGGAACTGCGCCAGCCTGGGCGGGAGAGCGATGTCGTATCCAATCGCTTCGAGGTTGCGCAGTGCGTGTGCATAAGGACGGGTGGTGCGATCAAGCAGAGGAAGGGCGACGGCCACGATCACAAGCACGCCAAGAAAACTGAGCTGAAAGCCGGGATCGCGCAGCGCCTGCGGATCGCACATTAGCAACGTGAGCGCCGCAGCGCCGACGTTATTGAGCGAAACGCGGTCGCGATAGAGCAGACGCGAGCTGAAGTAGAGCGATAGCATCAGAGTGGCTCGCCACACGGGAGCGCCGACGTTTGTGAGCAGAGCGTAGGAAGCCATAGCAAGGATGGCGACGGTGCTGGCCACGAAGTCTCCAAGACGCAAGCGGCGCAGCAACCAGAACATCGCCGCGGCCAGAATGCCGACTTTCAATCCGGAAACAACCAGCACGTGATAAGTGCCGGATCGCTGAAATTCGAGGCGAGCCTCGTGCCCCATCCCGGATTGCTCACCCAGCAGGATGGCGTTCACGAGCGCGGCCTGCTGCTCCGGCCAGAGGCTCTCGATCTTGTCGAGGATGCTGTGGCGAACTTGTGCGCGCAGACGAGCGGGCCGGCTGCCTTCGAATCCCGGCAGGAATTCCACGTCTTCGGCTTTCGCCGAGGCCAGAGCGGAAATGCCGTTTTCCGCGAGATAGCTACGGTAGTCAAAAGCCCCGGGGTTGCGGAAATTTCGCGGCAAGTAGAGCTTCGCCCGAAATCTGAGGCGCTCGCCGTAGCGAAACATGTGAGCTGTGTTCGTTCCCAGTTTGCTGTGAATGGTGAGGCGGATTCCAGAACCGGTTTGGAGGACGTCATCTTTTCTCGAAACTTCTTCGGTTTCGACGTCCACTCTCCGGAGGACTTCGCCAGTATGCTCTTCGCGGGACTTTCCTTCCGCGGTAACGTGGGCCGTGATTACGCTTTCCTCTCCATCCGCAAACTGCGAGAGGGCCGTGCCTTGACTCCTGGCCGGTCTTGTCTGAATCGCGAGCGCCCCCGCACCGAAAAGGACGCAAAGACAAACTGCGAGTCCGAGCCGGCTCCGGCAGCGAAGCAAGCAGGCCGCGCCGAGAACGCAAACTGCCGAGGCGAGCAACCACCAGGAGGGCGGACGCCACAAGTAAAGTCCGCTCCATATCCCGCCGCTCAGAGCGACGGCGGCCCAGAGCAGAGGGTTACGTCCGCCTCGCGGAAGGGAGGATGAGGCGGGCGCAGCGAGTCGCGCGCTCAACGCGAACTCCCTGTCAACGTCCGCAAGCTAGCGGACGAGCTGAAACACGCTTTCCAGATGATAGGTCTGGGGAAAGAGATCGACGAGGTGGGCCTGTTCCACGCGGAATCCGCCGCCCAGCAGGTCAACCAGATCGCGCGCGAGCGTTGCCGGATCGCAGGAGACGTACGTGATGCGGGGCGTGCGTGTCGCGAGCAGGCCGCGCACCACCTGCTTGCCGAGTCCGTTGCGCGGCGGATCAACGAGCACGAAATCGGGATGAGGCAAGTTAGCGGCATTCTTGAGATATTGATCCGTGACAGCAAGCACAGGGGTTACATTCGCCGGCGCATTGTAGGTGAGGTCGGCGTGTGCGGTCGGTGACGCTTCAACTGCGATCACCTGTGCAAAACTGCGAGCCAGTATGGTGGAGAAAAGTCCTACTCCCGCATAGAGATCGAGCGCCAAGGCGCCGGATGCGCCGCCCAGGGCTATGCGCACGAGGGCGTCCGCGAGGTGCCGGTTCACCTGGAAGAATGCTCCGGCACTGACCCGGTAGGACCCATCTTGCAGTCTGTAGCGAAGCTCGGGCACGCCGGCGACTGCGATTTTCTTGAGCGCGGGCGCTCCTGCTGTGGCAGTGTCTTTCCCCTCGAACGCTGCCACTCCCGTGGTATGGGGAACGTGGCGCTGGACGTGCTCTGCACATGCGATCGCATCCGAACGCCGGATGCCGGGGGTGAAGTAAAGCTCAATTAGAAGCTCGGAGTCATCTGCGCTGGCAAAGAATTCGATTTCGCGAAGACCGTCGGGAAGTTTGCCTTCCTGATCGGGCTGTCCGAGGGCGGTGATGGCCCGATTGATAAGCGGGGATGAAATGGGACACCTGTCCACCGGCAGGAGTTCGTGTGAGCCGAATTTGTAGTAGCCCAGGGTAAATTTCGGCGCGACCTGCACTTTCAGCCGGGCACGATTGCGATAGTTCAAGGGCGGGGAAGGGTGAACTTGCAGTTCGTGTTCCAGTTCCACCTTGGCGATGCGCCGGAGGTTTTCCTTCAGAATGGACGCCTTGATGAGCAGTTGCTGATCGTATCCGGTGTGCTGATAGTGGCAACCGCCGCAGCGCTGGAAGTACGGGCAAGGTGCGGCGGTCCGTTTGGGCGAAGGCTCCAGAATGTTTTCCATCCGTGCGCGCACAAAACCCGGCCTCTCTTCGACAAGGGTGGCCTCGACCTTCTCGCCTTCAAGCACAAAAGGCACAAAGACCGCTTTGCCGCGGCCGTGTGAGTCGGCAGGCAAGCGCGCCAGGCCGTCACCGCCGTAGATGAGTTTTTCGATCGTCAGTTGCACGCTGTGATCCTGAGTTGTGCGGGGGGAACCGCTCCTCGTCAAAGATAGAAGAGGCTCAATCTCGGTATCCCGTACTTTTCCAGCAGACGCTTGTGCACGTATTGCTTCAGCAGTTGCTCGATTTGCGATCCCGGCATCTTGCGACGATAGGGGGCCAACTCGCGGTCAGCCTCGGCGCGGACGGCGACGAGATTCTCATCGGGAGTCGCGGCAAGCAACGCTGCGAAGAGCTTTTCCTCCATGACGGTGAGCCGCCTTTCCAGTTCCTCCAGGCGTGGCGGGCTGGCCACATGTTCCATATCATCAGCGAGACGGCGCAGCGTGGCGGCAGTGTCTTTTGTCAGCGCCGGGCCCGAACTGCACTCAGGCGCCTTTGCGGCGTCCAGTTCGGCGGCGTTGCGCCTGAGGAAGGCCACAATTTCGGCAGTTTGAAAGCCCTGCGCCTCGGCGGAGGGTTTTCGGACGGTACCTACGGAGGCCTCTTTCATTTCTTCGGCGGCGGCCAGCACCTCCTGAGTGCAGTAAGCCAGGCTGTTGACCCGGCGGGCGCGAGCCGGGCGCTTTTCGTAGCTATCAAATGCCGCATCAATGCCACGCAGGGCGGCTTCAAGCGGAAGTCCGGCATCCTTCCAGGTTTCAATCAAAGCCCAGTCAAGCGTCGAAAGCAGCAAGCCTCCGCCTCTCCGCTGCAGAAAATGCTCCTCGATCTCGGTGAAGTAGTTGAAGTAGTTTTCCACGACAACTCAGCGGTGGCGGAGCCTGGAAGCTCCAGTAGCAGTGCTCGACCCAGGACGTTGTGCTTTGTCCGCGCCCGCCTCGCGTGCAGGCCGGGCGGACGCGTTACGCTCCCAGATGATGCGCAGGCCCTCGAGCGTGAGGAATTCATCCACATGCTTGATGTATTTCGAGCCAGTGCCGATGAGCGCTGCCAACCCACCGGTTGCGACCACCCGGGTGGCTTCTCCCAGTTCGCCCAGCAGTCTTTCAAGCATTCCATCCACCAGACCGAGGTAGCCGTAGTAAAGGCCGGACTGCACGCTGCCAACCGTGGTGCTGCCGATGATTTCGGCGGGCTTGCGAATGTCCACGCGCGGAAGCCGGGCAGTACGCTCGAACAGGGCATCCGCGGAAATGCCAATGCCGGGACAGATCACGCCGCCCTGATACTCACCCTGGGCGGAGACGCAATCGAAGGTCGTGGCAGTCCCGAAATCCACCACGATGCAGGGACCACCGTATTTCTCAAAGGCAGCGACCGAATTCACAATGCGGTCCGCGCCCACTTCGGCTGGATTGTCGTAGTGCACGGGCATGCCGGTCTTCACGCCCGGCTCGATAAAAAGCGGCTTGATGCCGAAATAGCGTTCGCAGACCTGCCGCAAGGTCGAATCGAGTGGCGGCACGACTGAGGACACGACAATCCCGTGGATGCCTTTGACGTCGATCTGGTCCATGGCGAAGAGGTTGCGGAAAAGGACACCGTATTCGTCCACCGTCTGGGTTGCGACGGTCGCGACCCGCCAATTCGCGACCAGAAGTTCGTAATGGGGAGGATCACTCGACTGGCTATTCCCCGAGGCAGGCGCAACTTTGGCGACCTTGGCAAAGACGCCCAGCACCGTGTTCGTGTTGCCGACATCAAGGACCAGAAGCATAGTTGATAGCGACTCTATGATAACGCCGCGTCAGCAGGGTCGAATGCTGCCGCTGAGTATAGTGCGCACCGCGCTGCCCACGCGGACTCTCAGGAACCCCTGGGCATCCAGCCCTTCAGTTATGCCCTCGAAGCCGCCGTTCTCCTCGACCTGGACCCGGCAGCCGCGCACCGAAGACGACCGCTCCTGGAAGCGCTGCAAGACCGCAGCATGAGCTCCCGGATTTTCCAGCAGGGCGCGATATTCCCGATCGAGCGATTTTAGCAAAGCTGTACACAACTCCACCCGCGACCATTCCGTGCCTGTTGCCATACGCAAGGAAGTGGCGATGGATTGCAGTTCGGCCGGGAAACTCTTCTGGTTGACGTTGATTCCGATCCCGATCACCAGGTACCGCACGCGGGTGGCTTCGGCGTTCATTTCCGTCAAGATGCCGCAGAACTTCTTGCCACCGATCAGAACGTCGTTGGGCCACTTCAGATCTACCTTGAGATGGCCACCGATTCCTTCCACGACGGAGTGCACGGCCAATCCCGCCGCCAGTGAGAGGATCAGCGCATCGGAAGGCGGCAGTGCAGGACGCAGCACGACAGAGCAGTAGATGCCCGCAGACTGCGCCGAATGCCACTCGTGTCCTCCGCGGCCGCGTCCGGAAGTCTGTTGCTCAGCCAGAAACACGCTGCCCTCGGGAGCGCCGGCGCTGGCAGCTTCCATCGCGGCGGTATTGGTGGAAGCGATCTTGTAATAATGCTGAATTCTGTTGTTGAACATCGTTCCCTGCAGGGCGGGAGCGAGAATGTCGGGCAAAAGCAGGTCCGGGACTGTTTTCAGTTGGTATCCAGTGGCGGGATGACCGGCGATGTCTACTCCGAGATCCCTCAGTTGCTGGATCAGACGCCACACTTCCGACCTGCTGGTTTCGATCTCAGCGGCGATCTTGGTGCCGCTCACCACGACAGTTGCGTGGTCGACCAGCAGGCGAACGATGCGCCCGAGGCGCACGTCTGTTTGGGGATGAAGCGTGACCCTCTTCACCGTCGCCGCTCGAATTGGCGTACTTTTCCTGATGCGGGCATTATCAGGGAGGTGGCGATAAAGAACAACCACGCGGAGAGAAATTTAACGCGGCTTGGCTAGGCCGGGCCCACCCGCAGGCTCAGATCTACGGCCGCCGCTGAGTGGGTGAGCGCGCCAACGGAAATGAAATCCACGCCAGTTTCGGCATAGCCGCGAACATTTTCCAGGGTAATGCCGCCTGAGCATTCCAAAGGCATGCGGCGAGGACGACCTGAGCAGCGGGCCACAGCTTCCTTAACATCCGGCACCGGCATGTTATCGAGCAGGATTGCTTCGGCGCCGAACTCCAGGGCCTGGTCGAGTTCGTCCAGCGAGCGCACCTCGATTTCGATGATCTGCTCTCCCCGGCGGTTCTTGTGCGCGCGCTCCAGCGCCTGCCGGATTCCTCCCGCCAGCGCGATGTGATTGTTCTTGATGAGCACTCCGTCGGAGAGATCGAGGCGGTGGTTTTGCCCGCCTCCGCAGCGCACCGCATACTTATCGAGCATGCGCAGGCCCGGGACAGTCTTTCGCGTATCCAGAATTCGCGCTTTAGTTCCCGAGACGGCGTCGACGAACTTTCGCGTGAGGGTTGCGATCCCGCTCAGCCGCTGCATGAAATTCAGTATCACGCGTTCGCAGGAGAGTACGACGCGGGCGTTGTGGCGGATGACGGCGACCGATTGCCCCTTGTGCAGGCGAATGCCGTCGAAAATTTCCGGGTGGGTCGTGACTTCGTAATGGGAAACGACCGCGCCATCCAGAGCGGCATACACATCGAGGATGCGGGCGATGCAACCAATGCCGGCCAGAATACAATCCTGTTTGGCCAGGATGGTGGCGGCAGCGCGCTGGTTGGGGTCAACGCAAGCGTAGCTGGTCGCGTCGCGCGTGGCTCGGTCCTCTTGCAACGCGTTGTCGATGATAGCGGTGATGCGGCGGCTGTTCCAATCCATAGAGGCGGGTTATCCAAGTTCCTTGAGTTTGCTCGTGGTCTTTTCCTGCAAAACCAGCAATTCCTGGGCGCGTCTGCGAAGTCCATCGACTACTTTTGCCGGGGCCTTCGCCAGAAAGCCTTCGTTCGTCAACTGCCGCTGGCCGTTGGTCATTTCTTTTTCGATCTTTTCCAGTTCTTTGCGAAGGCGCTCCCGCTCGGCGGTGATGTCAACTTTCTTTTCGTACACCACATGCACGTCGAAACGGGCGGTATGACGCGCGCCCGGCAACTTCGCCAGCGAGTCTGCTACGAACGCAAGTCCCTCGACATTGGCCAGCCGCTCGATCGCACCCCGGTTCTGCTCGAGCAGGCTGCGGACCTGCGGCTCGGGCGCGGCGACCTGGATGGGTACGCGCAGCTTCGGTTCCACTTTCAATTCCGCGCGCAGATTGCGCACGCTGACGATCAAGTCCTGCAGAATTGCCATGTCGCGCTCGGCTCCGAGATCCACACGCGCCGGGTCGGCTTGCGGGTACGCCGCCAGTGCGATCGAAGCAAGCGGCGGCCTTTCATCGTAGACGGCCTGCCAGATTTCCTCGGTGATGAAGGGCATGACCGGGTGCAAAAGCCGCAGCGAAGCCTCGAAGAGTCCGACGAGATTTGCGCAGGCCGTGCGCGCCGAATCCGCGTTGGATGCATCCTCCGAGGCCATGCGGGGCTTGATCAGTTCCAGATACCAGTCGCAGAATTCGCCCCAGAAGAAATCGTAAATCTGGTTGGCGGCCTCGTGAAAACGAAATGACTCGAGCGCCTCGTTGACGCCCTGCGTGACTCTCTGGAAGCGCGAAAGAATCCAGCGGTCCTCGAGGGTTGCGGCTTGAAAGCTCCTGAGATCCGCCGGTCCTGAAGCTCCGCCCAGGCGGTCCACATTCATGAACATGAAACGCGCGGCGTTCCAGATCTTATTAGCAAAGGCGCGGTAACCTTCGGTGCGGCTCTCGTTGAAGGCAATGTCCGTGCCGGGCGCCGCCATTGCCGCCAGTGTAAAGCGCGTAGCGTCGGTGCCGAAACGCTCGATGATGTGCAGCGGATCAATGACATTGCCTTTGGTCTTCGACATCTTTTGCCGCTCGGCGTCGCGCACCAGCGCATGAATGTAAACCTGGCGGAAGGGGACGCTGTCATCTTTCTTGTCAGCCCAGCCGCTGGCTTGCTTCAGGGCGGGATCCTGCCGGTGGCCATTCATGAAATGGCAGCCGAACATGATCATGCGGGCCACCCAGAAGAACAGAATCTCGTAGGCGGTGATCAGCAGGGTCGTCGGATAAAAGACTGCCTGGTCGCGCGTTTTCTCGGGCCAGCCCAGCGTGGTGAAGGGCAGCAACCCCGACGAGAACCACGTATCCAGGACGTCCGTGTCTTGCTTCAGTTGCGCCCCGGAGCACTTCGGGCACTGCGCGGGCGCCTGGCGCGCGACGATGATTTCGCCGCAGTCGCAGTGCCACGCAGGAATGCGATGTCCCCACCACAATTGCCGAGAGATGCACCAGTCATGGATGTTGTGCATCCAGTTCAGGTAAATCTGCTTATAGTTCTCCGGCACGATGGTGATCTCGCCGCTTTCCACTGCCTGCGTCGCACGCTCGGCGAGCGGCTGAATCCTGATGAACCACTGGGTGGAGAGCCGCGGTTCGACCACGGTCCCGCAACGATCGCACTTGCCCAGGGCGACGGTGTAGTCCTTCTCCGCGACCAGGAATCCCTGCGCGCGCAGGTCTTCCAGCACGCGCTCGCGCGCCGCGTGCCGGGTCAGACCGGCGTAAGGGCCGGCATTCCGGTTCATGTGGGCGTGCTCATCCATGACGTCAATCTGCGGCAGGTTGTGGCGGAGCCCAGCCTGAAAGTCGTTGGGGTCGTGCGCGGGCGTGACTTTCACCGCTCCGGTGCCGAACTCCGGCTGGGCGAGGTCGTCGGTGATGATGGGAATTTCCCGGTTCATCAGCGGCAGCAGCGCTTTCTTGCCATGCAGGTGCGCGTAGCGCTCGTCTTTTGCGTTCACCGCGACGGCGGTGTCGCCGAGCATAGTCTCCGGACGGGTAGTAGCGACGGTAATGAATTCGCCGGAACCGACCACCGGATAGCGGATCTCGTAGAGCTTGCCGGGCACCTCTTCGTGCTTGACTTCAAGATCGGAGATGGCCGTCTCGCAGCGCGGGCACCAGTTGACGATGTACTTTCCCCGGTAAATCAGCCCCTCTTCATAGAGGCGGACGAATACCTCGCGCACCGCGCGCGACAGGTTCTCGTCCATGGTGAAGTATTCGCGGTCCCAGTCGACCGAAGCGCCCAGGCGCTTCATCTGGTCGAGGATGGCCCCGCCATAGTGCCGCTTCCATTCCCAGACGCGCTCGATGAATGCCTCGCGGCCCAGGTCGCGCCGCTTCTTGCCTTCACTGGCAAGCTGCCGCTCGACCATCATCTGCGTGGCGATTCCCGCGTGGTCGGTGCCGGGGAGCCACAGCGTGAGAAAGCCGCGCATGCGGTGCCAGCGCACGATGATATCCATCTGCGTCTGGTTGAGCATGTGGCCCATGTGCAGGCGGCCGGTCACGTTGGGCGGAGGCAGCAGCAGGGTGAACACCGGCCGGGTTTCTCCCGGCGGCGGCGTAGGCACGGAAAACAGCTTCTTGCTGATCCAGTATTCCGCCCAGCGCGATTCAATCGCTCCCGGCTCGTACGTCTTGGGCAGTTCGTGGGGCATGGTTGGAAGCTGAATCTTTGATACTACAGGCGGCTGGAAATGGGGGTCAAACGGGGGCAAGGGCCTCGTAGTCTGTTCGATTGACGGCCTGCGCGACGCGCTTGGCGCCGCGCGGCCCATGAAGGAAGATTATTGAAGGCAATCCCCGCAATCTCGCATCGCTGAGCGCAAGCGGCCCGCGCTTACCTTCGTCCGCCGAAATACAAAGTGATGCTGGCGTCGCTGGAGGAATTATCGCTGGCGGCGATGTCTAGGTTGCCATCGCCATTCAAATCCCCGGCTGCGATGCTGTGAGCAAACGGCGCGGAGTACTGCAGCGCCGGCCGCAGGGTGCCGGTGGCGGTTCCGCGATACACGAGAACCGCAGAAAAGTTCCCGGTCGCGGCGACGTCCTGATTTCCGTCACCATCAAGATCCGCGATCACCAGAGATCCCGGATAATTTCCCGGCACCGGATACGTCGCTGGCGTCTCGAACGTGCCATCGCCATTGCCCAGCAACACCGCGACATTGTCATAATTGACTACGCCGCTGTTATTGGCAATGACCAGGTCAGGTTTTCCGTCCCGATTCAGGTCAGCCGTGGCGATTGATCCGGCGGCATATCCGCCTGAACTGTAGTCCTGGTGGGGCTGGAAAGTTCCATCGCCATTACCAAGCAAAACCGAGAAGGTACTCGCATTTTGCTCCGCGTTATTCGTGACTGCCAGGTCGAGCTTGCCATCGTGGTTGAAATCGGCGACGGCAACGGAAATAGGATCAACTCCGACAAGGTAACTGGCCGGCGCACCAAAAGTTCCATCGCCGTGGTTCAGCAGAACCTTGACTGCCCCGGGCTGGCCCCAACTGTAGTTCGGGACCACCAGGTCCGGGCTGCCGTCCCCATTGAAATCGGCGATGGTCACCTGTTCCGGAGACATGCCGACCCGGTATTGCACCGCAGCGGCAAACGTGCCGTTGCCATTGTTCAGCAGCACAGCCAGACTGCCACCCTTCTGGCAGGACGAGTCCAAGCCACAGAGAGTGGTCACGACGATGTCGAGAAAACCGTCATGATTGAGGTCTGCCGTGTTCAGGGCCACAGGGGCATAACCGGAATCGTATTGCGCAGGAAGCTGTTTCGGATTCAGGCTGACCGCCAGCGCATTTGCATTCTCGGAAACGAACGCAATATCCGCTTTGCCATCCTGGTTGAAATCGGCCAAACGGATAGCGTCGCTTTCAAGCCCGGTTCCTACCTTGCGCACGGGCGAGAAGGCTCCTCGTCCGTTGCCCAGCAGCACGACAGCCACTCCGTTCCCGCAGGCGAAGCTTAAGGGACAGTTCGTGGTGGTCACAGCCAGGTCGAGCTTGCCATCGCCGTCAAAGTCCGCGACTGGAACGGGCCCGGGGGCGGATCCGCCGGCGTAAATCCCGGGAGCCTGGAATGTTCCGTCCCCGTTTCCCAGGTAAACGTTGATGGCGCCGGCCGCCCCAATTATATCGAGACTGCCGTCACCATTGACGTCTGCGGCAGTCCAGGCGGAGGCCGACCCGGCTGGAAGGTCGAAGCTTTCTCCGGTGGTAAAACTTCCTGTGCCGTCACCGAGAAGGATCAGGACGAAGGCGGTGTTGTCGGAATCACCCAGCGCGACATCCAACTTGCCGTCGTGGTTGAAGTCGCCGCTTACGATAGATTCACCCAGCCCCAAAGCATCCGATTCATAAAGCTTTCCTGCCTGGAAGCTTCCGTCCCCCTTGCCCAGAAATACGTCAACTCCCGTGACCGCGCCATCGGTGACAATGTTGTTGGCCGTGGCCATGTCGAGCTTGCCATCGTTGTTGAAATCGCCAATAGCAAGGCCGAACGGAGCATTCGGGGTCGCATAATTTACCGGCGTCTGGAACGTGCCGTTGCCATTTCCCAGCAGCACGGAAATGCTTCTTGCGCTGAAGTCGTCAACTACAGCTAAATCGAGTTTGCCGTCCCGGTTGAAATCTGCGGTGACAACTTGTGAGCTGTGCGGTGCGGAAACACTAGTGAACGGCTGAAAGGTCCCGTCTCCATTTCCCAGCAAAATGGAAATGCTGGAGCCGCCGAAGCCCGAGACCGCCAGGTCCGGGTTGCTATCGTTGTTGAAGTCTCCCGTGGTCACCCAATAGGCCGTCGCGACCGCGTAGTCCACTTTCGCCGAGAACTTTCCGCGTGAGCGGTTCAGCAGAACCGAGACACTGTTGTCCGCGGAATTGGCGACGGCGAGATCCGGCAGCCCGTCTTTATTGAAGTCTGCCGTGGCCACACCAAAGGGCTGCGTCCCGGAAGGGAACTCCGCCTCGCGGAAGAGGTAGGTCTGGGCGAGTGAAGAAGTGCTGGCAACGACGATCGTAAGCGCAAGCGCGAGTGACCGGAGAGAACAGTTCTTCATATGTGGACCTCAGGAGGTGGTGCGGTTAACTCAGGGTTGCTGTGTTTGAGAGAAAAAACTGCGCAGGAGTCTATATGCAGATTGCGGGGAAGTCAACGGTCACGTGCCGTGCCGAAAATAGTCAGCTAACCTCCGGGACTCCGGGAGCATGTTTACCAGCTTTCCGCGAGTGTAGTCCCTATTTCTCCTGACTACTTACTCCGCTAGTACATGACGTTTCCCTCCTCCTTAGGGATTGGCATGGATTGCCCGGCATCGGCTTTCATTGCAATCTTGCCCTGTCCATCACGGAGCTCAGATACTGCCAGCGCACCCATCCACAAGCCTGTTCTCTAAGGAGTTCCCATGCGAGACTGCAGATTTCGTCTAGCCCTTTGTGTGCTTTGCCTGAGCGTTGCGTCGGTTTCCGCCCAGGCCCAGGCCGTCAGCTTCAATAAGTTTCGCAATCACCGGTTCGCCGCGCGGCATGCCGACTTCAAGTCGGACGGGCGTGAAGACTTCATCATCAATGGCAATGAGTGCGCCAGCGGACAGTTCGGGATCGTGCTCTCAAGCGGCGCCAATGGTTACGCTCCGACTGCCTGCTATTCGACGCCGGGCGGTGAGGCGTACTATTTCGCGATCGGCGATTTCAACGGAGACGGGAACGCCGATCTCATCGTCAGTGATCTTTCGCCAAACATGTACGAATATCTGGGAAGTTCCACCGGCGCGCTGCATCTGCAGGCAACCTACGTGGCGGCGACCGATATGTATTCCTTTCTTACGGCTGACGTGAACCATGACGGAAATATTGACCTGCTTTTCTGGGGATCGGATAACAACCTCTGGGTCTGGTTTGGCCACGGCGACGGAACGCTTACGCAAGGTCCCAGCACCCCCACGGCTGGGGTCGGATATCTTCAACTCGGTGACTTTGACGGCGACGGGATCGCCGACGTGTTCGCGCAAGTTGGGAGCGAGGACGGGTCGACGCTTCAGATTCTTTACGGTGATGGCACCGGCCATTTTCAGGCGGCGCCCGCCTGGGGCGATTACATCTTTTATAGCGTCTACGACCTGAACGGAGACGGCAAGTCGGACCTGGTCGGCGACCCTTTCATCTTCAGCATCAACGGAAACAGATACTTCAACGAAACCCAGGTCCTGTATGGAAGCGCAGACCGCAATCTGGTTGAGGACGAAATCCACCTCACCCACTGCGATCCCTGGGGTACCGGGCCAGCGGTGGCAGATCTCAATGGCGACGGGATCAACGATTTTGCCGTAGTGGAAGACCAGGACTGCAACGGAGATTCGCCAGATACCTTTAATGCGCGGTTGGGAACCGCCAATGGGACCTATCGCCCTGAACAGGCATTCTTTACCGGTCCAACTCAAGAAGTGCTGGGCGGCCCGTCTGTGGTCCGGGCAGACCACGATAACAAGCCGGACCTGCTGCTCTTCAATTTCGGCTCGACCGACCTCGCTGTGGACTACCTGTTTGAAAACACTACGAACGGGAATTTCCCGGCGTGTAATCCGCCGGATGGATATACCGGTATCGCCATCTGCTCGCCAACCCGGGGCGTCGTTGCTTCCTCGCCCGTGCGCTTCAGCATTGGCGCTGCCAACCAGACACACGCGCGGAAAGTGGAAGTCTGGGTGGACGGCACCAAACTCGGCGAGCAACGCCGGGGAGCGTTCTCCTATTACAGCTTCCTCGATGCCAGTTTTCAACTTTCGACCGGAACCCACAGTGTGACGGTGTATTCGGCCGGCTGGGACAATTTGCTGGAAAGCACGACGTTTTCGCTGAACGTGGGCAGTTCTAAGTGTGCGTCGCCCGCCTCTCCCGGCGTGAATGTGTGCAGCCCTTTGAATAGTGCAAGGGTCGTCTCGCCGATGCTTGCCTGGGCGAGTGGAACGGTAACCGGCACGGTCGCTCGCATGGAGGTGTCGGTCGACGGCGTTCAGCAATACACGGCACCCGGAACCAACACAATGATGACGAATCTCACGCTCACCTCAGGAAAGCATCGGTTGGTGTATTCCATCGTGAATACGGATGGCGTGAAGTGGCAGCAGACGGTGAATGTGACGGTGAACTAGATTAGTGCTTCGCTACTTCGGCTTGCTCATCTTCTTGGCGATTTCTTCGACGAGCTTGGGTTTCAGTTCCGCAAGGACGCTGTCGACGATGCTCGCGATTGCACTGGCGTCGGGAGTGACAGAAGAGGTGACTGTGGCCGGGGCTTCCGGCTCGGCGACCGCGGCAGCGGCTTCTTTCTGCTTCTCCTCGAGTTCGGCGGCGGCCGCATCGGCGATCTGTGAACCGAAGGGCGAGCCCAGCAGCGACTCGCGAATCTGCTTCCAATTGGCCCAGGCTGCGGCCAGTTCCGGCTCACGCTGCTCTTCCTGTTCTGCCGAAGCTACGGGCTCGCTCGCGCGGGAGGAATCCATGTGCTCCGGCTCGTGCGCCGCACTGGAGTCCGCGCCTGCGGAACTGGCCGCGGCCGCGACGGCATAAGCGGCTTCGGGCACAGCTTCAACCACAGGGGCTTGCGCGGCGGTTGGTGGAACCATGGCAGCCGGTACAGTTTCCGCCGGCTGGTCAGAAATGGCTATGGAAGTCGCCATTGGCGACTCTCGCTCAGCGGAGAGAGGAGCGCTCGCCGCGGCAAACGCAGCGAAAGTCTTTTCCATTTCCTGTTCGAGAATCAGCCCGGCTTCGACCTCGGTGGCAGCAATGGGTTCGGCAATCCAGTGCGGCTGCGAGATGGCAGCGGCAAAATCGTTTGCCGTGCCGTTGACACGCTCGGCGATGCCATTTCCTGATGCGTGAGCTGCGGCCTCGAACGCGGCGGTTTCTGTTCCTTTGCCGGTCACTGGAGCCAGCGTGGCGAGTGCGGCCAGTACTTCGGCGTCGTCAGTCTTTATGGAAGCCGGAGCTGGCGTTTCGAGAGCGTGCTCTACTTCCGGCGCGGTTTCTTCTGCAACGGCGGCAGGAGGTGCAGCCTGGGCCTCCTCTTCGATCATCGCGGCCGTCGGCTGAGTGCTAGCTTCGACTTCCGGCGCAGGCTCGGCGATCCCGGTTGCTAGATGTGGCGCTTCCGTCTCCGGAGCTTGTACCTCTTCCGCAACCTCGAGGGCCGCGGCCGCCGCGGTCAAGGCGGCGATCTCTTCGGCGGTAATGTCCGGCGGCAGCGAAGGAGCGCTGGTTTTTGACTCCGCGTAAACCGCGGCGATGCCGTGTCCGGTCTTGCCGCCCGGAATCGTCAGGCGGTTCTTCCAGCCTGTTTCGCTGTCGCCGAATTGTTTCGCGGGTGATTCGGCCTCTTCGATTGAGGCAATTGCCTTGGCAAGCCGACCCGATTTCTGTGGCTTTGCCTGCGGCACAACCCGATCTTCCAGCTTGCTGAGAGCCGCCAATAACTCGCTGGCTTCAAAAGGTTTAATGATGAATGCGTCGGCCTGGACGCGGCGGGCTTCCTCGGCCTTGAAAGGTTCCAGCTTGCCCACCGTCAGCAGGACCGGTATGCGGGCGGTTTCGGGAGCTTCCTTGAGGCGCTGGCACACCTCCAACCCACCATAGCCCGGCATATACACGTCGAGAACTATGAGGTCTGGTTTGGCGTCAGCGATCTTCTTGAGGGCGGCCGAGCCATTATTAACCGTAATGACTTCATAGCCAGCGTCCGTCAGGATTCTCCGGCCCATGTTCTGGGCCGTTACGCTGTCGTCAGCGAGCAGTATCTTCCGCGCCAAAGGTTGTCCTTTGCTGAGTGGGGGACTAGCGCGAAGGTAACGTGTCCCTAGCTGTAAGTCAATGAGAAGAAAACATTAAGCATGTTACGACGGACCAATGACGACCGGGTACTACTTGCCTCCGTCGTATCTTTGGTCACATCTTCAAAAGGGCACGATCTTGTGGATGCCCTTCTTTTTCTTCTTCTTGCTGGATGAAACCGCAGAGTCGTCGTCGCTCGTCTGGTTCGAAGTCGAAGACGCTGTCGGCTCGCCGCTCTTGTTGTCCGCGGAAGCAGCCTGGCCAGAAGTGGGCTGCGACCCGGCAGGTGACCCGGAGTTTCCTGCCCCGGGATTCGCCGCTCCGGACTGAATCTCGTTGACCTGCTGCGGCGGAGGAAGCGTCTGGCTTCCATCTTCCGTAACATTCGGCTTTAGCTCATTTGAGTCCGCTGGGGCGGTATCGGGTTTCAATTCGTTGGGGTCGGCAGGCGCAGCGGCCGCGGGAGCAGAATTGTCTGGCTGCGCCGAAGTATCTGCCGGAGCGGCACTACTTGCCGGCGCGTCTGACCGCGGCACCGGCTGGTCCGCCGGCGGCGCGCCGTTACCCACGGTTTCTACCGAGACAGAATTGCTGCCGGCGGGCGCGGTGCCCAGCGCCGCCCGGGCGGCCGCTTGCGTGACCTGGCTGGCGCTCATCGGCACAGGATCAACCAGCGTGGGGTCACCGACCTTTGCGGCCTGATTCACATCGGGATGCTTTTGCAGGGTCCTCCACATCTTCCCGACCATGCTCGTCTCACGGCGGCTGTCTTCTTCCGCCTTGTTCCGGGCGATGGCTTCCTTGGTGGGCTTTGGGATCGGCTGGTGCAGCGCCTGCAGCCGCGCCTTGGCGTCATCGGCACGGTCCATCAGCGGATAACGGGTGAGAATGCGCGAGTAAGCATCCGCCGCGTGCTTGGTGAAATCCTGGATCATGCGTGCCTTCGCGGTCTCATTCATCTGCCGCGTGCGCACCATAGCGATTTCGCCTTCGTAGGACTGGCCGAGAAGATAGAGGGCCTCATCGACCTTGCTGAACAGCGGGTACTTGTCTACCAGAGAACTGAGGCGAGCGATGGCCGCGGGATAAGACTCACGCAAATAATAGAAACGGCCAACTCGGAATTCGCGGTCGGCAATCACTTCCTGCACTTCCAGCAGCCGCTGCTTGGCCTCCGGAACCAGTTTGCTGTCCGGAAACTGCATGATCAACTGGCGGTATTCCTCTTCGGCCCGCATGGCGTGGGTGTAATCGCGGTCGGGTTTCTCCATCTGCTGGTAGTGGATGTTGGCGATCTTGAGCTGCGCTTCCGCCGCTTCCGGCATGTTGGGGAAGAAGGTGATGAAGTCCTTGTATTCGGCTTCTGCCTGGGCGAGCGAGGTAGACCCGCCTTCGGCATACCAGGAATCGGCCACCGCCAGCTTGGCGCGCGCAATGAATTCGGAATCGGGATAGGTGTTGATCAACGTCTGCAGGGTCATGCGGGCCACGTCGTAGTGGTTGTGCTTCAAGGCGTCCATGGCGCGGTCAAACAGGACCTTGTCAGGCTGCTTGGAGCCGACGTCCGCCAGCGGATTGTTGACCTTCTTGTTGGTGCAGGCGGCGGTGAACAGGAGTGCCGCGAGCAGAAGCAGAACCGGAATATGACGCGACATAAGACCTCGGGACCTAGACTTTTTGCAGGGTAGCTTCGGTGGCTGCCTTGAGTAAATCTCGGGCATTATTCTTTGGATCGCCCTCGCCGAAGATGGCGTTGCCCGCCACTAAAATTTCTGCCCCCGCCCGCACTACTTCGCCGACCGTCTTGAGCGAGATTCCCCCATCCACCTCAATGCGATAGGCCAGTCCGCGCCGCTGGCGCAGTTCCGCCAGTTTGCGGATTTTGTGCAGCGCGCCGGGAATGAATTTCTGCCCTCCGAATCCCGGATTGACCGACATAACCAGCACATAGTCAACGATATCGAGCACTTCGCTCAGACTCTCTACCGGCGTCGCCGGGTTGATGACCACGCCCGCGAGCGCTCCGTGACTGCGGATGAGGTGCAAGGACCGGTCCAGATGCCGGCAAGCCTCCTGGTGGACCGAGATCCAGTTGGCTCCCGCTTCGGCGAATTCGGGGACGTACAAGTCCGGATTCTCAATCATGAGGTGGCAATCGAGAGGCAGATCGGTTGCCTTACGCAGCGACTTGACCACCGGCGGCCCAATCGTGATGTTAGGCACGAAGTGGCCGTCCATGACATCTACGTGGATGACGGTCCCGCCGCCCTGGCACGCACTGTGAACCTGCTCCGCCAGGCGGGCAAAATCGGCCGACAAAATCGATGGCGCCAGCTCTATCAACATGGAATCTCGCAGGGTGCTTGTTGAAATTCTAACAAAACCACGCCTCCCACGGACGCCAAAACGGCATGAAAATCAGCAATGTGCCAGCCGGGGCCGTAACCTTTTGGATGGGGAAACAGTTTATGTAGAGTAAGGGCACGATGGTTCCCAGAGCGCCGGCATCGGGGCAGTCTCGCGGGCAGGCAGACGAGCGCCTGCTGGTGGAAGCTGCGCAAAAGGACCCACATCAGTTCGGAGCGCTTTATGAGCTGCATTTCGAGCTGGTGTATGCGTACGTGGTGCGGCGGGTGGGAGATCGTGATGCGGCAGAGGATCTTACCGCGGACGTGTTCCACAAGGCATTGGCGGGCTTGCCGCGCTTCGAGTGGCGGGGAGCGCCTTTCGCAACGTGGCTTCTCAGGATTGCCGCAAACGCAATCGCCGACCGTGGCAAACGGCCCGCCCGGGAAGTAACTGATCTGGATAGTATCCCCGAAGCGGGCGCAGTGCCCGACCTGGCCAAGATTGAGCGTCATGCTTTGCTGTTCCGGTTGGTGGACAAGCTTCCCGAGGACCAGCGCCGGGTAGTGATCATGCGCTTCGCCGAACAGAAAAGCATCAAGGAAATTGCCCACGAAATGCATCGCAGCGAAGGCGCTGTAAAGCAGCTTCAGTTGCGTGCGCTGGGCAACCTGCGAAAACAGGTGGAGGGTGCCCATGCCTAAGCGCTCTCTGATCGAACAACTGAACGATGCCGTGGATATGTGGATTCGCCAGCCTGATGCCGAGATTCCAGGCCTGGATGCCAGCCTGGTCCCGCTGCGGAGTATCGCCGCAGATCTTTGCCAGCTTCCCCGGCCGGAGTTCAAGGCTCGACTGAAATCTGATTTGCAAAGGAGATCCTCAATGACAACGACTGCAACCGAACCGCCAAGCACCACTCATACCATTGCCTCTCCCCGCATCAGCTTCAAGGATGCGGCAAAAGCCATCGCCTTCTATCAGACCGCCTTTGGAGCGAAGGAGACCATGCGCTTTGAAACCGGCGGCGGAATCGCGCACGCGGAAATCATGATTGGCGACTCGCTCATTATGCTCGCCGAAGAATGGCCCGAGGGCGGACGCTACAGCGCCGAGACGCTCGGACAGTCGCCAATCAGCATGGAACTCAACGTTCCCGATGTTGATGCTTTCGTGGAACGCGCAATCGCGGCCGGGGCCAGGATTTTGCGGCCGGTGGCTGAACAGTTCTACGGATACCGCGCGGGCACGCTGTTGGATCCGTTCGGATATTCATGGACGGTGTTCACTAAGAAGCAGGAAATGTCGGTGCAGGAGATGCATCGCGCATTACAGCAGGAGGAGGCAGCAAAGCCAGCCGTCGCGCCAGTTCCCAAGGGCTACCTCACGGTGACCCCGTACCTGGTCGCGGTTGACGGTCCTGCGTTGCTCGAGTTCGTTAAGCAGGCATTCGGAGCTGAGGAGACGTTCCGCACTGTCGGTTCGGCCGGAGGACTGCATTCGGAGGCACGCCTCGGAGATTCCATGCTGATGATCGGCGGCGGCATTCCCGGACGCGAGTTCCGCAGCACCCCGAACACGCACGCACTGCACTTCTATGTAAAGGATACCGACGCCGCGTATCAGAAGGCTCTCGCGGCCGGGGCCACATCTATCTCTGCTCCAGCCGATCAGGAATATGGAGAGCGCTCTGCTGGAGTGAAAGACCCGGCGGGCAATTACTGGTACATCGCCACCCATCTGGGAAAGACCTACATGCCGGAAGGTCTGAACACCATCAATGCCTACTTGCACCCGTTGCGCGCGGAGCCAGTGATTCGTTTCCTGAAGCAGGCTTTTGGCGCGCGGGAGATTGCCAAATACGCGCAGCCGGATGGGGTTGTAATGCACGCCGAAATCCGGGTAGGCACTTCGATGGTTGAGATGGGAGAATCCCACGGTCCTTACCAGCCGATGTCCGGCATGTTTTATCTGTATGTGCCCGATTGCGATGCCGTTTACCGGCGCGCGCTGGCGGCCGGCGCAACTTCGATTAGCGAACCTCAGGACCAGTCCTATGGCGACCGCAGCGGTGGCGTGAAGGATGCGTTCGGCAACCAGTGGTACATCGCCACTCACATCAAAGATGTGGAGGGGTAGATGGTAAGCGCGTGCTAATCTCATGATTCATGCTCGCGCCTACGCAACTGCTGCCTGCCGGGTTCAGTCTGGCAGCAGTCCTGTGCTGGGGAACGAGCGACTTCCTTGGCGGCTATGCGGCGCGTCGCGCCAACGCTTTCGTGCTCACCATGGTCGCTCATGCTGCCGGAACCTTGCTGATGGGAGCATTGGCGATTGCCGGTCATGCTTCCCGCCCTTCCACGACCAGTCTGGAGTGGGCAATTGCGGGAGGCTTGTCCGGCGGCGCAGCGCTGGCTATCTTCTACCGCGCGCTTTCGCTGGGAAAGATGGGATTGACCGCGCCGGTCGCGGCGGTGCTGGGCGCCGCCATTCCGACTGCGTTCGGTCTGATCACTGAGGGGCTGCCCGGTGTCGTGCCTCTTGCGGGCTTTGCTCTGGCTGTCATCGGAATCTGGCTGATTTCCCGTCCCGAGAACGCAGCTCGCCCTGAAGGTGTCGGCTTGGCCGCACTCGCCGGTCTTGGTTTCGCGGGATTTTACTTGTGCATGCGCCAGGCCGGAGACGGTTCTGCCTTGTGGCTGGCCGGAATCTCGCGCGTCGCTTCGTTCGTTCTGACCGCATCAATCGTAGTGCTGGCGCGCTGTGATCTCGCGATTGGTGCGGCTGGGTTGCGTTGGGGAATTATCGCGGGCTGTCTCGACGTCAGCGGTAGCGTGCTCTTCATTCGCGCCAGCCAGACCGGACGACTCGATACGGCAGTCGTGCTCAGCTCGCTCTATCCCGCACTCACGGTTCTGCTGGCGCGTATCTTCTTTCACGAACGGTTTACCGCCTGGAAGACGGTGGGCATGTGCGCAGCTTTGCTGGCGGTGCCGCTCGTCGCTCTGCAATGAAGTCTTTTTGAGAAGCTCTCTGCTAACATCCGATTGTGCCGCTGCTGGAAATTCGCAACCTCACCAAGATCTACCCGCCAAATGCTGGCATGTTCGGTGCCCCTGCGAAAGGCGCTGCGCCCGCAGTGGACAACGTGTCCCTCGACGTTGAATCCGGTGAAACCCTAGGTCTGGTTGGAGAGTCCGGGTCCGGAAAGACGACGCTGGGGCGCCTGGCTATGCGCTTGATTGAGCCGACCTCGGGCAGCATCCATTTCGATGGACGTGATCTGCTGGCCGCCGGACCCGGGGAAATGCGGCGTCTCCGCCGCGACATGCAGATCATCTTTCAGGATCCCTTCGCCTCGTTGGATCCGCGGATGAACGTGGAAGAGGCCATCGCGGAGCCGCTGAAGATCCACGAACGCCTCAGCTCGGAAGTCCGGCGCAGCCGCATCGCGGAGCTCTTGCGGGCCGTGGGCCTCGATTCTTCCGCATTGCCGCGCTTTCCCCACGAATTCAGCGGCGGACAGCGCCAGCGTATCGGCATCGCCCGCGCTCTGGCCCTGCGTCCTCGATTCATTGTGGCCGACGAGCCGGTTTCCGCGCTCGACGTCAGCGTAGCCGCGCAAATCGTCAATCTTCTGTCGCAGCTGCAGCGCGAGTTCGGCTTGACTTATCTTTTTATCTCGCACTCCATGCCAGTGGTTCGCTATCTTGCCGCCCGCATCGCAGTGATGTACAAAGGGAAGATTGTCGAGGTCGGCCCGACCGAACAGATTTCGCTGCGCCCGCAACATCCCTACACCCGCAGCCTTCTGGACGCCACGCCCGAGATCGCCGCTTCCTGACGCACTTGTCTCTACTCTGCCCCGGGACTACAATCCGCCCGTCAGATGCTGTAAGGAGGAAAACGCATGGCTGCTCTGCCCGCCACTCCAATGCCGGCCCCAACCCCCGAGTCCGCTCCGCTGTCGGAAGGGTCTCGCATCGTGAATACCTTTATCGCACCTGGGAAGACCTTCGCGGACCTGCGGCGTAGCGCAAGCTGGTGGGCGCCCTGGCTGTTGATTTCTATCTGTTCGCTTGCTTTCCTGTTTATTGTGGACCGGCAGATTGGTTTCGACCAGGTGAGCCGCAACCAGATTACCCACTCCTCGCGCGCCGAGCAATTTGAAAAGCTCCCCGCTGATCAGCAGGCAAAACAGTTGGAGATATCCGCCAGGATCACCCGCTATATCTGCTATTCCATTCCCGCGATTAACCTGCTCTGCTTCGTGATCATGGCCGCGGTGCTGATGGGAACTTTCAATCTGGCGGCCGGCGCCGCGGTGCGTTTCGGGACCTCGCTGGCCATCGTGATTTATGCAAGCCTGCCCAGTATCGTCGGCGCAATCCTGGGCGCGATCTCCCTTTTTGCCGGGGTGGACCGTGAAGGTTTCGACATCAACAATCCGGTGGCGACCAACCCGGCGTATTTCATGAATCCTTCCGAAGGGAAATTTCTCTACGGTATGGCCTCCGCCCTGGATGTGATCATCATCTGGGTCATCATCCTTATGGGCATCGGCTTTGCCGCCAACAGTAAAGTAAAGCGCTCGACTGCGATCATGATTGTTGCCGCCTGGTACCTGCTCTATAAGTTGGTCGGCGCTGCTTTCGGGGCCGCATTTTCTTAGTCCGCTAGATAAGCAGGAGGCATTATGAGGCACATCTTAGCCTGTGCGTTGGTGCTGTTGGCCGGAATCGCCGCCGCCCAGCAGAATAAGAACCCCGTGACGTCGGTGGTGAAGGAGATTTTGCCGCGTCAGTCGAAGAACCTGACGGCCGCGGTAGAGACAATGCCGGCTGACAAGTTCTCCTTCAAGCCTACGCCGCAGCAAATGAGCTTTGGACATTTGGTGGTGCACATCGTCGAATCCAACACCTACCTCTGCTCACAGATAGGCAACATGCCGGCGCCCAAGACCGAGAAGGTGACGGAAACTGACAGCAAGGAAAAACTGGTGAACGCGCTCAAGTCGTCGTTTGACTTCTGCAGCACGGCGCTGGCAAAAGTGGATGATTCCAGGCTGGGAGAAACCGTGGAACTGTTCGGCGGGAGGCAGGGATCGCTGGCTTTTGCCATGATCGCGCTGACCAACGACTGGGCAGATCACTACAGCGCGGCAGCAATGTACCTGCGGCTGAACGGATTGCTTCCGCCCACTGCACAGAAGAAATAAAGCTATTTGATCTGCACCAGGCCGCCGGCGTTTGCGGCCATCGCCGCCGGGGCCGGAAGCTGCGGTGCTCGCCAGGAATCGAAGATCGATACCTGGTGCACGCAGGACACGGTGCAGTGCGGGGCGCAGGATTTCTCCGTCAGATATTCGCGGCGCAAGTCCGCCCTCGTGTATTTCTCCAGCGGAACGCCCGGATATCCGCGCTGCTGCGAGCAGTAATGCACCAGCCCGTCTTCGCAGATATACAGGTAGCGGGCTCCGGCCCGGCATCGCCATTGGTTGGGCCGCCCCTGGGCGATGTTGTCCTGAAAGCCATTGATCCGCGTGAAGCTGCTTTTCTCCAGCGCTTTCATCGCGTGATACACGCTGCGCTCTTCGGCGTTTAGCGGCTGCAGCTGTCCGCTGCCGTCATGGATGATCCCGATCGTCGAGCTGAATCCCAATCCCAGCGCCCGTTTTCCGATCATCAGCGCATCCTGCGGATCGCGCACCCCGCCGCCCACCACCGAGTTGATGTTCACGTGAAAATCGGCGTGCTCGGCCAGCAACTCCAGTTTCTTGTCGAGGACCTTCAGACTTTTCTTCGATACATCGTCCGGCGTGACGTTATCGATCGAGATTTGCAGCCACTCGAGTCCCGCGCGATTCAAACGCTGGATGCGTTCTGCGACCAGCAAATATCCATTGGTGATCAGGCCGGCGATCATCCCATTCTTGCGAATGCGCCGGATCACCTCGTCCAGCTCCGGGTGCAGCAGCGGCTCGCCGCCCGAAATCGTAATCACCGAAGTTCCCAGCTCCGCCAATTTGTCTACCCGGCGGAACATCTCGTCCGTCGGCACGGGCTTTGAAAAATCGTCGTACTCATTGCAGTATTCGCAGGCCAGGTTGCAGCGCCGGATAGGAATGATGTGCGCCAGCAGGGGATGCTCCGTCGAGGCCATCGCCCGGATCGCCATGCTGGTCCCGCGCAGATTGCGGTGAAACGCCTTCGTGCGGCGGCGCAAAATTGTGGATAACGTGGGCATGGATGCGATTTATCTATTAGACCACAGCGGGCAGTTCGGCGAAGCGTTTCCGCAGCGGACAGGCAGTTTTGCCGGCTGAACAGCTCTTGCCGCAAGCGCCCGGCGTCAATTTCCCAATGCCTTCCTCAAGGCTGCCCTCGCCAGCAGCCGTGTGGAATCGAGCGCAGGCAGGGGCGATGCATCCGGCGTTACGAGCAGCGGAAGCTCGGTGCAGCCCAGCACCACCGCGTCGCAGCCGTCGTCGGCCAGTGACCGGATCACTTCCGACACGTACGCGAGCGAGCGCGGCAGAAACTGAGCGTTCACCAACTCATCGAAAATAATCTGGTTGATGCGGTCGCGCTGCGGCGGTCCGGGAACGCGGCACTCAAGCCCGGCGGTTTTCAGGCTCTGCGGATACACTGGTCCTTCCATCAGGTAGCGAGTGCCCAAAACGCCCAGCCGTTTGTAGTGACAGCGATGCGCTTCCTGCGCCACTTCGCGCGCAATATGCATCCACGGCCGCGGCGACCGGTGTTCCACGAGATCGAAGGCCTGGTGAATTGTGTTGTCCGGGCAAATCAGAAAATCCGCTCCCGCCCTGGCCAGTTTCTCCGCCGATGAGAGCATCAGTCGCGATACGCCTACCCAGTCGTCGGCATAAATCCGCTCCATGTATTGCGCCAGAGAATGCGTGTGCATGGAAACCTCGGGATGATCGTGCCTGCCCATGGCCTCTGCGCCTTCCAGGCAGATGGTGCGATAGCACAACGCCGCACCTTCCGCGCTGCAAGCCACGATGCCGATGTGTTGGGGCATGCGCTCTCCCGTCTGTTGAACCCCAAGCTAAGACTTGGCCGCCGCTGCGTCAAACAGATTCAGAAACTGCAGTTTCCGCTCGGGAGGAAGAAAAGAAGCCTCGAATGAGTTGCGCGCCAGTTCGCGCAGGTGCTCGTCGGTGAAGCCGAACGCATCCTGCGCAAGCTGATACTCCCGCGAGAGCGTTGTTGCGAACATTGCCGGATCGTCGGTATTCAGCGTCACCATGATGCCCTGATCAAAATACGCACGCACGGGATGCTCGGCCAGCGAACGGCACGATGCAGTGCGCAGGTTGCTCGTCAGGCAGATCTCCAGCGGCACCTGCCGCCGCGAAAGTTCTTCCACGAGTTCGGCATCTCGCTCGGCGGTAAGCCCATGCCCGATGCGCTCCACTCGCAGGTTCAGCGCTCCCCACACCGATTCCGGGCCGGCCGTCTCGCCCGCATGGGCCGTCAGCCGCAGGCCATTCTCTGCACCGTACGCATACACGTCGCGAAATAGCTCCGGCGCCGCCTGCTGCTCGTCTCCTCCGATGCCGAATCCCACGACGCTCGGGCCCTTGTGTCGCACCGCCACTTCGGCCACTTGCCGTGCCTTCTCCGGCCCGAACTGGCGCACCGCGTCGAAAATCCATAGCAGCGAAATCCCAAAATCCCGTTCGCCTTGCTGCCGTCCTCGCTCCAGTCCTGCGAAGATCGCCTCGAAGTCCTGCTTGCGCCACAAGCAGACGCCCACGGAAACATAGACTTCGGCGTGCAGCACGTTCTCCGCCTTCAGTTTTTCCATCAGGCGATAGGTGATGAGTTCGTAGTCCTCGGCGGTTCGCAGGTCTTCCGTGATTGCCTTGAACGCCATCAGGAAGCCTTGAAAGTCCCGGTAGCGATAAATCTGAATCTGTTCACACTCCGCCAGGCTGCTTTCCCGTCCGTGCCGCTCTCGCAATTCAAGCAGGGTGGAAGGTTCAATCGAACCCTCCAGATGCAGGTGCAACTCGGCCTTCGGGAGGGAAGAAATGAAAGGACTAACCGGGCCAGCCGCGGCAGGAGCGGAGTCTTTTGCCGTGCTGTTGGTGTGGGTCACCGTCAGCCCTTGCTGGCAAATTCGCTGCGATGCCGGCTGTAGAAGAAATAAATCAGCAGTCCGATCACCAGCCAGCCTACAAAGCGCGCCCAGGTGATGACGGTGAGCCCGGTCATCAGCCCGCCGCAGAGGACAATCGAAATCGATGGGAACCAGGGCACCAGCGGCACCCGGAACACGCGTCTGCGCTCAGGTTGCGTGCGCCGCAGGATAATCACTCCCAGCGACACCAGCACGAACGCGAACAGCGTGCCGATGTTCGAGAGGTCGGCCGCGTCCTCGGTTGCGAAGATTCCTCCCGGGATCCCCACTGCCAGACCCGCAATCCAGGTGGACCAATGCGGCGTGAGGTACTTGGGATGAATTCTCGAGAAAAGGCGCGGGAACAGCCCATCGCGTGACATGGCATACCAGATGCGGGCCTGGCCATATTGAAAAACCAGCAGCGACGAAATCATGCCGGTCAGCGCGCCCACCACGATGATGGATCGTGACCAACGGCTGGCGCCGAGATGCTCGAGCGCATAAGCAACCGGGGCCTGGGCAGCGTCGCCGGAAACGAACGTGGTGTACTTCATCATCCCCAGCAGCACCACCGAAACCCCCACATACAGCAGCGTGCAGACAATCAGCGAAGCGATGATCCCGAAGGGCAAATCGCGTTGCGGATTGCGAGATTCCTCGGCCGCCGTCGAAACCGAATCGAAGCCGATGTAGGTGAAGAACACGATTGCTCCGCCGGTGACAATACCGCCGAATCCCGAGGGCGCGAACGGCTTCCAGTTGCTCGGATTGACCAGCGCTCCCCCGACCACAAGGAACACCAGGATCGCTCCAATCTTGATCGCGACCATGATGTTGTTGGCCTCCGCGGATTCCCGGATACCGCGCACCAGCAACACCGTCAGAATGAAAATAATCAGGAAAGCCGGGACGTTGAAGTACGAGCCTGTCCAATGTCCTGATTCCCACACCGGCGTCGACCACCGGTCCGGCAGGTTCAGGCCAAACGATGCCAGTTGCGCCTTGGTATACGCGCTGAAGCCGATGGCCACCACTACATTGCTGACCACGTACTCCAGAATCAGGTCCCAGCCGATGATCCACGCGAATATTTCGCCAAGCGTGGCGTAGGAATAGGTGTAGGCGCTGCCCGCGATAGGGATCATCGAGGCCAGTTCGGCATAGCACAGTCCCGCGAAGCTGCACGCCAGCGCGACCAGGAAAAACGAGATGGCAATGGAAGGTCCGGCGGCCGGACGCCCGTGCATCAGAATCGCGCTGCTGTCGCCCCCGCGCAGAAAGTTCACGATGATGTCGAGCACCTGAGCGTGCAGGATGGAAGGCGCCTGGAAGTATTCTCCCGCCGCCGCGGTGCCGGTGAGCACAAAGATGCCGGAGCCGATCACCGCTCCGATGCCCAGCGCTGTGAGTGACCACGGACCAAGTGTTTTTTGCAGTCGCTGGCCGGGGCTCTCTGATTCCGAAATCAGCTTGTCGATGGATTTGCAGCAGAAGAGCTGATTGTCGGAAGTGCGGACGGGCTTGGTCTGGTTGCCGGCTGTTTCTGCCAAAGAGCCTCGTTTCTAAACCGATTTATCTGCCACAGGCCGACTGCATCGCGGACCCGGCCCAGGCGGGAAAGCCGGGCCGGATCGCCGCGTGGACGTCCTAGCGCTTCGCCTGTCCGCGCACCATCTTCTTCACTTTGCGCTTCTGCGAGCCCCGCGCGTATTCGCGCGGCTTCAGCGGCTTCGCCGCCTTCCGCTTCTTGCGGGAGGCGCGCTTGCTCTTCTTGCGTTCTTCCTTGCTCAACTTGCTGGTATCTGCCATGAGTCCTCTCGTTCCAGAAATTTGCCGCTACGCCCGTTCCAGCTGGGCATATTTTTCCACCAGCTTCTTCAAACCGAAGCGAGGGAATTGTACCGTAATCTTGGCCTCGTCGCCTTCTCCTTCGCGCTGGTAAACCAGGCCTTCGCCGTACTTGGGATGGCGCACCTTCTGCCCCGGCCGGAATCCCTTTTTCCCCTTCGGTTCCTCCACGGGGACCTTGGGCATGCTGAATTTCTTTCCGCGTGAGGCAAAGAACTCGGCGATGTTCTCAATCGAGTTGTAGGTTTTGGCCTGCGGAGCCGCTGCTGGCCTCCGCTGCCGTGTGTCCTGCCAGGTAGCGCTCTGGTCTTCGTCTTCGTAGGCATAATGCGGCTGTTGTTGCGGCGCGGATACTCTTGGACGCGAGGCCGCTCGCCGCGCCACTCCCAGTTCTTCCACCAGTTCCGCCGGCACTTCGTCGAGGAAGCGCGAAGGCACGCTCGCTTCCGGCAGGTCCGTGCCGTAGCGCCGCCGGTACACCGCCCGGGTCAGGATCAGCGTGTCCATCGCCCTTGTCATGCCCACGTAACACAGCCGTCGTTCTTCCTCTATATCCTCCGGTTGCAGAAAGGTTCGCGAATGCGGGAATAATCCTTCCTCCATGCCGCACAAAAACACCAGCGGAAACTCCAGACCCTTCGCCGCGTGCAACGTCATCAGCGTGATCTGCGCCCGTTCGTCGTAAGTGTCCGCATCGCTCACCAGCGCGGCATGGTCGAGAAACTGGTCCAGTGTTTCGCCCCGGTCGCGCGAATCCATCGCCGCATTCACCAGTTCGTGCAGGTTTTCGATCCGCGAATAGGCCTCGGGAGTATCTTCTTCTTCCAGTTGCTTGATGTATCGTGTGCGGTCGATCAGGAACTTCAGGATCTCTGACGTTCTCGCCGGCTCCCCCGGTGTTCGGAAGCCCGGCTCCGGCGGAACGGTTTCCGTTTCTGCGTTCGCAGGTTCCTCCGCCCCAAAGTCGAAGGCTGCGGGATCAAAAGCGATCTGATCGTCAGAGTCCGCCGCGACTTTTGCCTGCTCCTGCTTTGCCGTCTCCTGCAGTCGTTCCACGTACGTTCCAGCCAGCATCGCGTGTGCGTCACCCACCAGTTCCCGAAAGGCTTTGAGCGCCGCCACCGCCCGCTGCGGAAGAAGCTGCCGCTGGATGGTTTCGCCGATGGCTCCCCACAACGATACGCCCGTCTCCAGCGCCACCCGCTCGAGGGTCTCGATAGTGGTCTTGCCGATTCCGCGCACTGGAGTGTTGATTACCCGCAGCAGCGCGATGGTGTCATCCGGATTCTGGATGACCTTCAGATACGAAATCATGTCTTTGATTTCGGAGCGCTCATAGAACGAGAACCCGCCGACCACGTGATACTTCAACTGATAGCGCCGCATCGCTTCTTCAAACAGGCGGGACTGCGAGTTTGTGCGATAGAGGACTGCGGCGCGCCCGTTATCGCCGTGGTCCAGTGCCTCCCGCAGGAATTTGGCGACGTAGTCCGCTGCGAACAGAGCCTCATTTTCTCCATCCGGCGCTTCGTAGTAACCGATCTTGGCTCCCCCCTGCCGAGAGGTCCATAGGTTCTTGCCTTTGCGCTTGAGGTTATTTGCGACCACCACCGAGGCTGCTTTCAGGATGTTCTGCGTGGAGCGGTAGTTTTGCTCCAGCCGGACGATCTTGGCTTCGGGGAAGTCGTTTTCAAACTCGAGGATGTTGCGGATGTCGGCCCCGCGCCACGAGTAGATGGACTGGTCTTCGTCACCCACAGCACAGATGTTGTGCCGGGTGCCGGCCAGCAGGCGCATCAGCTCATACTGCGGACGGTTCGTGTCCTGATATTCGTCAACCAGGACGTACTGGAAGCGGCGGTTGTAGTATTCCCGCACCGTCGGCACTGCCTTGAGCAGGCGCATCGCTTCGAGCAATAGGTCGTCGAAGTCGAGCGCGTTCGCCTTCGCCAGCTCTTTCTTGTACTCCGCATAGATGTGCGCCACGCGCTCGGTCTTGGGATCGGCCGATTGCAGGTAGACTTCCTGCGGGTCGAGCATGTGGTTCTTCGCCCACGAGATGTGAGACAGCACGGAACGCGGCGTGGTCTGCTTGTCGTCAATGCCCAGCCGCTTCATGACCGATTTCACCAGTTGCTGCTGGTCGGTTTCGTCGTAGATGACGAAGTTCTTCGTTAGCCCGGCTGGCGCGGCCCCCGGCATGGTTGCGGGAATGCGCAAGGCCTCGATGTCCTTGCGCAGGACCCTCACGCAAAACGAGTGAAACGTGGAAATAACCGGTTTCGCGACGGAAAGGCCGCCTACCAGCTTGTCCACCCGCTCCACCATCTCGGCGGCAGCTTTGTTGGTGAAGGTCATGGCCAGTATGGCTTCCGGCATTACTCCCTGGTGCTCGATCAGGTGGGCAATGCGGTAAGTGATTACGCGGGTCTTGCCGCTTCCCGCGCCGGCCAGGATCAGCACCGGCCCTTCGGTGGTTTCCACGGCTTCGCGTTGTTGCGGATTCAGTTGGTCGAGAAAAGACAAAGAAAAATTCCTTTGCTTACATCATATCGGAGAGTGGGCTGGTCTCGGCGGCGGGCGACTCGCTATGTGCGGAGGAGTTTCCAGCCATTCTGCGCAGGAAACGATAGAAGAAGCTGGACGATAATCAGGGACCCGAGAGCCTCATCGCTCATGGGCTTCCGCGCGCGTCAGATAGCGCTCGTCGCTTTTCAGAAAAGGCTTGCGTGATAACGCTCGCCGCATGGCTCTGTCGTAGCCATCCTGCTCCTGCACGCGTCTTTTCAGGATGTCGGCCAGAAGCCGCGAGACATTGATGCCATTACGTGCGGCCTCCGCTCGCGCCCATTTGGCGACGCTTTCTCCGAGAGTAACCGTGATGCTGCGGAGCTTGCTTTTCATAACAGGAAGTCAGTCGTTACAAAATCAGTGTACACGTTTTGACTCTTGACCCACTTTCAGAGGGAGCTTGTCGGCCCTCTCGGAAGGTGGTGGTATTCATGGGACGGACATTTCAGAGACTTAAGGACCTCGCTGTCGAGGTAGCGTCGTTGCTCGTGTTCCTGGTATGGGTCTACGCCCAGGCAGCCAACGAGATAAGACAGATTCTCGTGCGCTAGAAGGCGGCGAAAGCGGCAGGCCGGGACAACCTCTCGGCCTGCAAATCCCTTATGTGTTCCGTGCAATTTCTGAACAAAAAGCGAAAGCCGCCGAACGCCCGGGCTTTATCTCTCCGGCGCTCAGCGGCTTAGGTGTATGTACAGGACGGCAAGTACAAAGTGTTCCACGTGGAACACTTTGCCGATTTCACTTTCTCGCCTTCGCCGGCTCTTTCTCGCCCACGCGCTTGCTGACTTCAAAGGTCATCTTGCCGGCGCGCTTGTCCGCGTCGACCACAATGTGGTCGCCGTGCAATACCTCGCCGTCGAGGATCTTCAAAGCCAGCGGATCCTGTACCAGTTTCTGGATGGCGCGCTTCAACGGCCGCGCCCCGAAGTTGGGATCGTAGCCCTCGTTGAAGAGCAGGTCCTTGGCGGCGTCAGTCAGTTCGAGCGAAATCTTCCGCTCGGCCAGCAGGCGGCGCACATCTTCCAGGCGCAATTCGATAATGCGGACCAGTTGCTCCTTGCGCAGCGGACTGAAAATGATGATGTCATCCACACGGTTCAGGAACTCCGGCTTGAAGTGCGCGTGCAGCGCGTTCATCACCTGCTTTGAGGCCTCGCTGAAGCCTGCCTCGGAACTCAGGCCCTCGGCCTGCAGAAAAGAGGCCCCGAGGTTTGAGGTCATGATGATGACCGCGTTCTTGAAGTCCACGGTGCGGCCCTTGCCGTCAGTCAGGCGGCCGTCGTCCATGATCTGCAGCAGCACGTTGAAAACATCCGGATGCGCCTTCTCGATCTCGTCGAACAGAATGACCGCATAGGGACGGCGGCGGACCTGCTCGGTGAGTTGCCCGCCTTCTTCATAGCCCACATAGCCCGGAGGCGCACCGATCAGCCGCGAGACCGCGTGCTTTTCCATGTACTCGGACATGTCAATGCGCAGCAAGGCGTGCTCGTCGTCAAACAGAAACTCCGCCAGGGCGCGGGCCAGTTCCGTCTTGCCGACGCCCGTCGGTCCGAGAAAAATGAAGCTGCCAATCGGGCGCTTGGGATCGCTCAGTCCGGCACGCGAGCGGCGGATGGCATTGGCCACACGTTCGAGCGCAGCATCCTGGCCGACCACGCGCTGGCGCAGGCGGTCCTCCATGTTGACCAGTTTCTTTACTTCGCCCTCCAGCATCTTGGCCACCGGAATGCCGGTCCACTTGGAGACGATGCGGGCCACATCCTCCTCATCCACTTCTTCTTTGAGCATGCGAGGGCCCGCGGATTTTTCCATCTGGCTGGTGACCTTCGCCAGTTCGTCTTCGGTCTGTTTGATCAGGCCGTAACGGATTTCCGCGACACGCTGCAAGTTGCCTTTGCGCTCTTCGGCCTGCTCTTCCACTTTAAGTTGCTCGATCTTTTCCTTGAGCTGGCGCGAGCGCGCGATCAGGTCTTTTTCCTGTTTCCAGCGGACCTTGAGCGCATTGGATTTCTCGCGAATCTCCGCCAGCTCTTTCTCGATGACCGTCAGGCGCTCTTTGGAGTTGGGGTCGCTTTCTTTCTTGAGCGCCTGCTTCTCGATTTCGAGTTGGGTCGCGCGCCGCTCGAGCTGGTCAATGTCAGTGGGCAGCGAATCGATCTGGATGCGCAGAGACGCAGCCGCTTCGTCAATGAGATCGATTGCCTTGTCGGGCAAAAAGCGATCCGAGATGTAGCGATGCGACAGCGTGGCAGCGGCCACAATGGCCGAGTCCTTGATGCGCACGCCATGATGCACTTCGTAACGTTCTTTCAATCCGCGCAGGATGGCGATCGTGTCCTCGACGTTGGGCTCGCCCACGAAGACGATTTGAAAACGGCGCTCGAGGGCCGCATCTTTCTCAATGTACTTGCGATATTCGTTGAGCGTGGTTGCGCCGATCGCGCGCAGCTCGCCGCGCGCCAGGGCCGGCTTCAGCATGTTGGAAGCATCGATGGCTCCTTCGGCTGCGCCCGCGCCCACCAGGGTATGCAGTTCGTCAATGAAGAGAACGATCTGGCCGGAGGAGTCTTCAATTTCTTTGAGAACCGCTTTCAGGCGGTCTTCGAACTCGCCCCGATACTTGGCGCCGGCCAGCATGGCTCCGAGATCGAGCGCGACCACGCGCTTGTTCTTCAGAATCTCGGGAACGTCGCCCGAGATGATGCGCTGGGCCAGGCCCTCGACGATGGCGGTTTTGCCCACGCCCGGTTCCCCGATGAGCACGGGATTGTTCTTGGTGCGGCGCGAAAGCACCTGGACCACGCGGCGGATTTCCTCGTCACGGCCGATGACAGGATCGAGCTTGCCACGCCGCGCCTGCTCGGTGAGATCACGGGCGTAGCGTTCCAGCGCCTGGTATTTGGCCTCGGGATTCTGGTCGGTGATGCGCTGCGAGCCGCGGACCGCGGTCAGGGCCTTGAGGATGACGTCGTACGTCGCGCCATGGCGCGCGAGGATCTGCTGCGCCACATCGTTCTTGAGCTGGGTAGCTGCAAGCAGCAGGTGCTCGGCGGAGACGTATTCATCCTTGAAGTTGTCAGCTTCCTTGAAGGCACGCTCGAGCAACTGGTTGGCGGCGGCAGAAAGCGCCGCCTGGCCCGCGCTGCCCGATACCTTGGGCAGCTTTTCGATTTCCTGATAGACATCGTGCAGGACGGACTGCGGCCCGATGCCGATCTTTTCGAGCACCGGCGCGACGATGCCTTCCTTGTCCTCGACCAGGGCGGCCAGCAGGTGCAAGGGCAGCAGCTCGGGATTGCCGTGCTCGGAGGCGAGCTGGTTCGCGCGCTGCACTGCTTCCTGCGACTTGACGGTGAACTTGTCCCAACGAATTGCCATAAGTATTTCCTTTTGCTGTCTGCTAACTCTAATTATCTCCCTGCACAACAAAACGGGAGGCGGTCACCTCTGCCGCCTCCCGTCCTCGCGGGCGAGGGCGCCCGCGCCACACCACCAGACGATGTCAGGCAGCGCTCCTGGCGCTTTTGGCCTCCAGCGTCTTCTCGCTGCCCACATTGACCTTGATCTGTTTGGGCTTGGCTTCGGCTTTCTTGGCCAGTTTGATTTTCAGTACGCCCTTGTCGTAGTGAGCCGTGACGCTCTCGGCATCCACCGTGTTGGGCAGAGTGAAGGAGCGGGTGAAGCTGCCATACTGCCGCTCGATGCGGCGGTAGTTGTCTTCCTTCTCGTCCTTCTCGAACTTGCGCTCGCCATGCACGGTGAGGGTGTGGTTCTCGATGCGAACATCAATGTCTTTCTCCTCGATGCCCGGCACTTCGAACTTCAAGGTCACGTGATGCTCGTCTTCGTAAACATCCACTGCAGGAGCGAAGCTGGTGGTAGTCAACGCCTCCTCGCCTTCGCTAAAGGAATCGCGGAACAAGCGGTTCATGCGGTCCTGCAAGGTTGTGAACTCGCGGAACGGATCCCAGCGGGTCAAAACGGTCATGACTTAAATCCTCCTTCGAAGAGCTATTAGAAGTTTGGGGTTTTCGGCCCTCACGACATTAGATGAAGCTTTAGTATGTTGCGATGCTAAAATATTAGTGCGTTATTGTCAAGCAGTTAATTACATTTAATTTCAATTGCTTACATGGGCAATTAGGCACTTGAGATACGCAGTTTCGGGGACGTCCGGCAGGATTGGATGGTCTTTCGCCTGGGTGCGGATTTCGAGGAGGCGGAGATTTCTGTGCGAATCGCGCGCGGCATCGGCCACCACTTCGAGAAACTCCGCCTGACTGACGTGGTAGGAGCACGAGCAGGTCACCAGGATGCCGCCGGGGCGAAGCATCTTCAGCGCCCGCAGGTTCAGCTCCTTATATCCACGCAGGGCGGTTTCGAGATTTTTTCTGGTTTTGGCAAATGCGGGCGGGTCGAGGACGATCAAGTCGTACTGCCGGCCTGAGGCGGCGTAGTCGCGGAGCAGATCGAAAGCATTGGCCTCGATCCATTCGACCTCGCGTGAGTTGAGGGCGGCGTTGCGGTCGGCGACTTCGAGGGCGGGGCGGGAGCTGTCCACGCCGGTGACGGAAGCGCAGTGCGGCGCGAGGTGGAGGGCGAAGCCTCCGTGATAACAAAAGACGTCGAGGGCCTGGCCGCGGGCGTAGCGGGCGGCGGCAGCATAGTTTTCGCGCTGGTCGAGAAATGCGCCCGTCTTTTGTCCTTCGAGCGCATCGTAATGGAACTTGACACCATTCATGGTGACGATGGTCGAACCTTTCTCTCCCTGCACCAGCCCGGAGGTTCGTGGCGGCAGCTGCTCGAGGTCCCGCACGCGCGCGTCCGCGCGCTCGGCTATAGCGGCGGGATTGATCTTCTGGGTGAACTCGGCCAGAAGCGTCTGACGGACGGGTTCGGCGTCCATAGCCTGGGTGAGGACCTGGAAGGAGAGCAGGTCGTTGTAGCGATCCACGATCAGGCCGGGAAGGAAGTCGGCTTCGCTGAATATAAGGCGGCAGGCGTCGGTATCGCTGTCGGCTCCGAGTAGATGCAACCGCTCGCGGTAGGCGAGGGCGTCAGCGATTCTTTGGCGCAACAGGGCGGGAAAGTCGGAGACGGGCTCGCGGGAGAGCATGCGTATTGCGATCTGCGAGGCCGTACTGTAGAGCGCCGATCCGAGCAACTTGCCGCGCTCGTCGGCGACGGCCACCAGCGCGCCCGGCGGAACGCCGTCCGCCGAAACGACGTCAGAGCGATAGACCCAGACGTGTCCGGACTTCAGCCGCTCGACTCCACGGCGGGAGATGCGGACGCTGACAGTGGAAGAAGGGGAGGGTTTGCCGGGCATGGAGAGATGGTAAACCCTGGGTAAGTGCTTCAATACCCGCTGACGTTTTTATGCAGATCTCAGTAGCGAGGCGCAATAGGCGATCAACGCGATATAAGGTCGCGCTACAAAGGCAAAAGCCCCGCCGGAAGCGGGGCTTTTGCACTTAATACCGGACGATGTCTGTCACCTTCATGATAGCTCCGCAAGTCCCGCTGTCAAGCAGGATCGCAATTTGGAAAAAAGCGCTCCGGTGCTCAAAGTTCGCAATGAAAAATTCAGGAACGTGGGGTTGGCGGCCGGGGAAGTCGGCGCGCCCACGCTGTCGCACAGAACGCGACAGCGGTGGGGCACCCGGCAGGTGAACGGAAGCATTTGGCGGGTGACCCCCAGAGAGAAAGCTGTTTTGGTGTTCAAAGCAAAAGCCCCGGTCATCAGCCGGGGCTTGAATCTTGGTGCTGAACGCAGCCTGCCAAACACCTTGATCATAGTCCGAGCTCAGGCGTTGTCAAGCGCTTGGATGAGTCGAGTGACTTCGAGAGGAGGGCGAGGGAGTCGAACCCTAGTGGCTGATGAAGCCGCTCGACAGCTTGGCAGGCCGCGTCCAGTACCCAC
>Ga0335079_10000316_pt1 | contig 55798 bp, 47 predicted proteins | sample Lox_Sample_33_FD_206719 | JGI IMG/M metagenome (GOLD analysis project Ga0335079, IMG submission 206719) | Soil microbial communities from Loxahatchee National Wildlife Refuge, Florida, United States - Lox_Sample_3.3 | ecosystem: Environmental > Terrestrial > Soil > Wetlands | place: USA...
CGATGAATGGACGGCCGCTGGAGGACATCGCCGCATTCCAGTGGAGCCGCGCGAATCAGATCGCGCTCGATGATCTGGCGGCGCTGCCGCACGAGCGCTGGATGGCGTTGAGTTACGCGGACCTTGTGGCCGATTCCGCGGCAAGCATCGAGCGGATCTGCAGCTTTGCCGGCATCGAGATGGATACGGCGCTGCGCGACCGGCTGAAGTTTCCCCTGCCGCTGTCGCGGTTTACTCAGACTCCGCCCGCGAAGGACAAATGGCGCCGCAATGGCGAGGCGATCGAGCGCGTGTTGCCCTCGCTCGCCGCCGTGTGGGAGCGGTTGCAGGCGCTCTAGTCCCCGAAGCGAAAGCCGTGACGCGAGATGATCTCGGTGTCGCGCTCGGCCACGAGATCACGCAGCGCCGCACCGTAGTAGGTCGTGTACGGCTCGTGCTCGGAAGTATTGCTGGGCGGGGCGTCGCGGACATACGCGCGCATCTGCGCGGTCACCGGCTCACCCACCGCCGTCAGCATGGCGAGCAGATCCTCGCGCAGATGGTCCATGCGGCGGATATGAAGAATTCCGGGACCGTCGTACATGTAGCGATAGAGGAAGCTGTAGAAGCCGCGGCCTGATGCACGGATCGGCTCAAGTGCGGAGCGCGGCAGATTCAGGCCCCGGTTGGTGTAGCGCTCCGGCAGCGCTGCGAGGATTGCAGCGAGCTTCGCACCGCGAGTGCCGAGATCCAGCATATTGGCGAGCGTGTGCTCGAAGTCGAGTTGCCCGTCCTCGGACAGAATGCGAAACAGCGGGTTCGGTTGCTGGCGCCGCTTCTGGAATGAATACCAGGAGACGTAGTAGCTCCACGGGTTGCGGACGAATCCCAGAGCCGGCAGATTCGCGGCAGCAGGAGGCGCCATCCTGCGCGGCAGGTGATAGCCGACCTGCTGCGCATCGGGCAGAAACTGCATCAGGAACTTATTTGCGAAAGTTCCGCCCGATTTGTGCAAGTGCAGGAAGATGAATCGGTCGGTAACGATCATCCGTCGCCCGCGGCCGAGCGCCGCCCCGGCGCAGCGAAGTGCTGCTCGACTGCAGGCTCGCGGCGGCCAAGTCCGCGATCGGCGGCCGCCAGCAGATCGAGCAGCGCCGGGCGCGCGAGAAAGTCGCAGATCAGATGCGTGCGAGAGCGCGTCGCATCCGCATTCCACACCGCGTGCGGCGCGCAGTTGTTGAGCGCCCATACCTCACCCGGACGCATGAGGTAACACTCTCCCGCGCAGATCATCCATGCGAGCTCGTGCGTCTCCACCGCGATGTGAATCCGGATCGTCTTGCTGAAGTACGGTGCCCGATCGATATGCGGCGCGATCGAGGCGCCGGCCGGCAGGCGAGCGAGCAGGCAGCGCTGGGGCGGTGCGGGGATCTGCTCTTCGATGATCGAGCGCACATAAGGCAGAGCCGCCAGCGCCGGGCGCTCTTCGATGGGCTTGTCGCCTTCAGCCGGTGCATGACCACGCAGGAACAACGCCTGTGCCGCGAGATGCACCCCGACCCGTCCGCCGGTCGTGCCCCAGAACGACTCGGGAAGCGCTGCGACCTCCGCGTGCAGGCGGGTGGCATCGACGCGCAAGGCGAGGCGCGAGCAGGCACCGATCAGTGCAAGCTTGTCGAGCAGCGGTTCACCGGCCAGGTCGAGCATCGGACAAGTCTGCCAGATTCAAGGACAATAGGCCTATGCCGAAGCCCACGATTCAGGCCGCTTACGATCACCTCACGCGGGGCGCTCTCGCCGAGGCCGAAGCGATGTGCCGGAGCCTGCTGACGCTCTCGCAGGGTCGTGATTCGCAGGCCTGGACGGTGCTCGGCATGATCATGCGTCAGCACGGAAAGCTGGTCGAGTCGGAGGCCGCCTATCGCGCGGCCATTGCGCAGGCGCCAAACAACGTCATCGCACATCACAATCTGGGCGCGCTGCTGTCTCAGCTCGAGCGCGCCGAGGAAGCTTTGAGCGAGCTCGAACGCGCGAGTGCGCTGGGCCTTACGGCGCGCGAGCTGCAGATCAATCGCGGGCGCGCACTGATGCAGCTGTATCGGACCGCGGAGGCCGAGGCGGCTTATGCCCAGGCCATGGCGCTCGATCCGCGCGATCCGATGGCGCAATCAACGCTGGCCCAGATCCGCCACATGCGCGGTGATCGTGACTTCGCTCGCGACATGGCGCACGCCGCGCGCGCGAACCCGGAGCACTTTCCGCTGCAGCTCGCCTACGGCGACCTGTTGCGTCGCGCTGGCGATCTGGCGGCCGCCGAAGGTCACTTGCGCGCGCTTGCTTCGCGCTCGGCCGGCGCGCCCGAGATCCGGGGCGCCCTCGCCGGCGTGCTGCATGAGGCCGGACGTCTGAAGGAAGCCGAGATCGAGGCGCTCGAAGCCGCACAGGCCCGGCCGCACGATGCGGGACTCATCGAGGCTCTGGTGGGAATCGAGCTTGCGCTCGGGCGCGCGCGTGAGGCGGTGCCCTTCATTCGGGCGCAGCGGGAGCGCCAGCCCGATGAGCAGCGCTGGATAGCCTATGAGGCCACAGCCGCACGTCTGCTGGGGGAGCCGGCGTATTCGCAGCTGTATGACTACGAGCGCTTCGTACGCGTCTACGATCTCGAGCCGCCGCCGGGTTTCAGCTCGATGGAGCAATTCAACGCGGCGCTCACGCAGACTCTGCGCAAGCGTCACATCTTCGCGACGCATCCACTGGATCAGAGCCTGCGCAACGGCAGTCAGACCGCGCGCAGCCTGGTGACCGAGCGCGAGCCGCTGATTCAGGCGCTGCTTGCGGCCTTCACCGGACCCCTCGATCGCTATTGCGCGGAGCTGGGCACGCAGGAGGGGCATCCGCTCAGCCGCCGCAACCGCGGCAGGATCGCTCTGCAGGGATGCTGGTCGGTGGAGCTGCGCCGCAACGGCTATCACGTCAATCACGTGCACCCGCAGGGCTGGATCAGCTCGGCGTATTACGTCTCGGTGCCCGCCGAGGCCGAAGACCCGGTCCAGAAGTCCGGCTGGATCAAGTTCGGTGAGCCAGGTATGCCGGTCCCCGGTGCGAGCGCAGCACACTATGTCCAGCCCCGTGCGGGACGCCTGGTGCTATTCCCCTCTTATATGTGGCATGGCACGAACGCCATTCAGGGCGATGAGCCACGACTGACCGTGGCGTTCGATGCGATCCCCATCCCCGCGGCCGGGATGCCGGGGCCGAATTCATAGGCTATGCTGGCGCTCCAGGACACCCCCCGAAGGATTTGACATGCGTTTGATACTGGTACTCTCGACGGCTCTTGCCGTTACTGCCTGTGCCCCCGCGACCGCGCCAAAGCCGGCGCCGGAAACGCATACCGTGAAGGTCGATGCGACGAACGTCGAAGATGCGGAAAAGGCCGGCTACACGGTCATCAACAAGAACGGCGAGAAGCTCTACTGCCAGCGCAATCTGGCCACGGGCTCACACATCCAGAAGGAAACGCGCTGCCTGACGGAGGCTGAGGTCAAGGAGCTCGAGGCGACCCGCTCGCTCTCGCAGACTCAATCGAAGACGCCGGTATTCCGCGGCGGCGGCTAGTCCTCTTCTTTTCGCGGCCGCCACGCCTGCATCAGCTCCTGCTGCTTCCGGGGCGGGACCGGGTCGTAGTGGCTCAGATCCATGGTGTAAGAACCCTCACCGCCGGTGAGCGCCTTCAGGCGCGACTGATAATCGGTGATCTCCGCGAGCGGCGCGAGCGCCGTGACCGACGCGCGCTGCCCCGGCAGTGAGCCGTTGCCGCTGATGCGGGCACGACGCGTGGCGAGATCCCCGGTGATATCCCCGATCGCTCGCGTGGGTGCGGCGATTTCGATCTTCACCACAGGCTCGAGCACGATCGGGTTCGCCTTCTGGATCGCATCCAGGAACGCCTTGCGCCCCGCGGAGACGAACGCGACTTCCTTGCTGTCGACCGGGTGATGCTTGCCGTCGTAGACGCACACGCGCACATCGTCGATCGGAAAGCCGGCGATGGCGCCTTCGTGCAGCGCCTGTCGCACGCCCTTCTCCACCGCGGGGATGAACTGTCCGGGGATCGATCCGCCCACGACCTCATCGACGAATTCAAAGCCTGAGCCGCGCTCCAGCGCCTCGACGCGCAGATACACCTCACCGAACTGACCGGCGCCGCCGGTCTGCTTCTTGTGGCGGCAGTGGCCTTCGGCCGCGCGCGTGATCGTCTCGCGATAGGGAATCCCGGGCGGATGCGTCTTCACGCGCACCCCGTAGCGCTCGGCCATGCGCTCGAGCAGGACGCGCAGATGCAGCTCGCCCATGCCGTACAGCACGGTTTCATTGAGCGCCGCATGACTCTCGATGCGTACGCAGGGGTCTTCGGCGATGAGTTTGTGCAGCGTGTCGGCGAGGCGCTGCTCATCGCCGCGCCGTTCGGGCTCGATCGCAAGCCCGAGCATCGGCGGCGGGAAGCGCACGGATTTCAGGTGATAGTGATCCTCATCGTGCGAATCGTGCAGCACGGCATCCATGTGCAGCTCGTCGATCTTCGCCACCGCACAGATATCGCCGGGGATCGCCTGCGCAATCTCGATCGTCTCCTTGCCCATGAGCCGGTAGAGGTGCGCGACTTTGAACGGCTTGCGGCCATCGCCGATCAGGAGCTGGCTGCCGGTGCGCACCGTGCCCTGGTAAATGCGGAAGATTCCGAGCTTGCCAACATAGGGATCGATCGTGACCTTGAATACATGCGCGATCACATGCTTGCCGGGCTCCGCGCTCACCGCCACGCGCTCGGCATCGTCCGCGGGCCCTTTGAGGAAGGGCGGCGGATTGCCTTCGGTCGGATTCGGCATCAGCCGCTCGAAGACCCGCAGCAACTCACGCACGCCTGCGCCGGTTTCGGCGGAGACAAAGCAGACGGGAATCAGATGGCCCTCGCGCAGGGCCTTCTCAAAAGGGTCGTGCAGCTGCTCCGGCGAGAGTTCCTCGCCCTGCTCGAGATACAGCGCCATCAGCTCCTCATCGACCTCGACGACCTGGTCGATGATCTGGGTATGCGCCGCTTCCACCGTTGAGAAATCGGCCGCCTGGTCAGACGCACCGGCATGCGGCTGAAAGAAACAGTCGACGACGCCGCGGCCGGATCCCGCCGGCAGATTGAGCGGCAGACACTCGGCGCCGAAGGACTCCCGAAGCTGCCGCAGGATGCTCTGCGGATGCGCCTCCTTGGCATCGATTTTATTGACGATCACGAGGCGGCACAGTCCGCGATCGGCCGCGAATTCCATCAGGCGATGCGTGTAGGAGTCGAGGCTGCCGGTGGCACTCACGACAATGGCCACGGACTCGACGGCCTCCAGCGCCGGCAGCGTACGGCCGATGAAGTCGGGATATCCCGGCGTGTCGATGAGATTCAGGTGCGTTGCGCCGCGGTCGAAACCGCAGATGGCGGCATCGAGCGAATGCAGCAGCCGCTTCTCCTGCGGATCGAAGTCCGAGAGCGTGGTGCCGCGCTGCAGGCTCCCCTTGGCGCGTGTCGCGCCAGCTTCCAGCAGCAGGGCCTCGAGCAGCAGCGTCTTGCCGCCGCCCGCATGTCCGGCCAGTGCGATGTTGCGGATGCCTTGCGTCAGGTAGCTCATAAAGATGACTCCCGCTTCTTCTCGGCCCGGACTGGAAAGCCTACTCCTCGCGCGGGGAGGTCGGCTAGCTGGAGCGCGAATCAGGGAACAGACAGCTCCAGAGCGCCGCCATCCTTGTCGACCGTATGCAGCAGCACCGGCCGGCGCCAGACCCGCTTTACGTATTCCAATACCTTGCGCGAGCGGTCCACATCGAGACCCCGGCCGTCGGTGTCGGAGATGTGCTTGAGCTCGAGGGTGCCATCGTTGCGGATGTTCTCCACCGCGACATTGGGGGCGCCGAAGTTGTACTTTGGTGCGAGCAACGCTTCGTGCAGCGCGTTCAGATCCGTCTCGAGAACCTTGATCTCCCCGTCGCTGCGGGCGTTGAAGCGGAACAGCCCGAGCTCCTCGGCAACCTCGCGCGTGAGGTAGTTGCGCACGAAGCCGAAATCATCGTCCTGACGCATGATCTCCCGCGCCGCCTCGAGCCCCCGGTCCGCGATGATCTTCTCCCACAGCGAGAAGCCGAGGTGATACGGATTGACGGCGAGCGAGACCTGCTGATCCGCCGCCATCGGGCGCACCACGTCCGAGTGACACTTGATGGCATCGACATAGGCCTGCTGGGGGACGAAGTCGGCTTCGCGCAGCAGCCGCGCATGCCAGTAGGATGCCCAGCCCTCGTTCATGATCTGGGTTGCGAACACCGGATAGAAGTAGAACGACTCCTCGCGCACGGCGAGGAAGATGTCGCGCTCCCAGCTCTCCATCTCCGGCGCATAGGTCGCAACGAACCACAGCAGATCGCGCTCCGGATGCGGCGGGATCGGCGCGCGCTTCTTCGTTTCAAATGCGCCGGCGGCGGCGGCGGGATCGAGCGCGGCAAAGCGGCGCCGGAAGTCATCATCCACCAGCGCCTTGGCATCGGGGAGATATTCCGGATAGCGCCCGCGCCGCAGCTTCTGATCGATGTCGATGTGCTGCTCGAGCGCCAGAGCCGCATCCAGCACCGCCTCCACGCGCTGCGCGCCGTAGGATTCGATCGCCTGCTGGATCTGGCGCGCATGGCTTGCCGCGTGCTCGACGATGTGTTCGCTTACCTGCTCCTGGCAGCGCCTGAAGAGCATGTTGTTGTGGGAGAAGTCGGCGTGTCCCAGCACGTGCGCCGTCACCAGGATGTTCTCGGCAAGTCCGTTGCTCGAGGCGAGATACGCGTGTCCGGGATTGCCGGGAAAGACCACCTCGAACACACGCGAGTGGCCCATGTGGCGCTGGATCAATTGATAGATGTAGCGCACGCCGAACGACCAGTGCGGCATGCGCACCGGCAAGCCGTAGACGGCGATCTCCATCATGAACGAGTCGGGTACCGCCTCGAACTCGACCGGTGAGAACTTAAGTCCGTGGCGCTCGGCCAGGCGCTCGAGCCGATGGACGTAGGAGTGCCAGTCCTTGCCTGAGGCCACCGCTAGCCCTCGATCGCGCTCTGTTCGGCAGTAAAGAAGTGCCGCACGGCGCCCCACACGTCGTCGAAGTCGCTGATGACATAGCTTGCGGCCTGGCCACCCGAGGCGAACTCGGCCCACAGCCGCCCGCATTCGGTCGCGAGCTGACGCGACAGCCCCGAGGCCACCTCGACGTAGCCGCAAAAGCAGGCCTTGCGCACGATATCGGTCAGCGCCGCGTGTGCATCGCCGTGATCGCCCACGGAGTTGTCGCCATCGGAGGCGTAGAAGAGATAGATGTTGTGGCGTCCGGGGTCGTAGCGCTCATCCATGATCTCGCGCACCTTGTTGAGTCCCGTCGACGTCACCGTCCCGCCGGTGCCGGTCACCTGGAAGAAATCGGCCTCCGGAAATTCCCACGCCTCGGTCGTGTGCGCGACGAATACCGTCTCCAGCGAGCGGTACTCGCGCCGCAATCCCTGCACGACCCAGAAGAAAAATGTCTTCGCGAGCTTGCGATCCTTGTCCGACATGCTGCCCGATACGTCGAGCATGAAGAAGACGACCGCGTGGATCGCCGGCTGGCGGCGGCGCGAGAGCTGGCGGAAGCGCAGATCCTCGTCGGTGAAATTGGCGGGCCCGGTCTGCGAGCCGCGGCGCTTGACGAGCTCCTTGAAGGAGCGGCGCCGGTCGAGGCGTGAGCGTGCGCCGCGGCGATCCCAGCCCTCGCGCACCCAGTCCGATTCCTCCGAGGGACCCACACGCGCCTTGAGGTTGGGGAGCTGCATCTCCTCCCACAGCCAGTCGACGATGTCGTCGATCTTGATCTCGAGCAGCAGCTGGATCTGCCCGTCGTCCTCGCCTCCGGGACCCTTCTCGCCCTGGCCGCGGTTCGGCTGGGCATCGGCGAGCACGTCGCCGGGCTGTGCTTCACCCTGTCCTACGCCCTGCGAGTCGCCGGATTGGCGCAGGCGGAAATGGTAGTGCTCGAGCATGCGCACGGGCACGCGCACGGTCTTGGCGGAATCGTTGATGACATCGGCGCCGGAGATGATCTGCGGCAGGTGCTCGCGCACCGACTCGCGCACCTTCTCGTCGTGCCGCAGCCAGTCGCGCGCACCGCGGGAGAACAGGTCGTACCACTTGGCCAATCCGAGTGCGCTGTGATCCTCGCTGCTATCGCCCATGGTCCCTTCCGAGCTTAGGCCCGATACGCTACTCCTGTGCCAGAAGCGTCGTCACGTAGCTCAGCGCCTCCTTGGCGCTGTGCTCGTCATAACCATACTCCTTCACCAGCCGCTCCTGCACCACCGAAATTTTCTGCCGTGCCTCCTCATCGGGGCGTGCGGTGGAGGTCACGAGCCGCAGCACGTCACGCCGCTCCTCGAACAGGTACTGCTCGATCGCTTCGCGCATGCGGGCGTGACTGCCGAGCTTGAATTTCTCGCCCGCCTTGAAGGCGACCATCGCCTTGCGCACGACCTCCTGACGGAACGACAGCTTGCCGGAGTCGGACACCTTGATCTTCTCTTCCACTGAGCGCAGGAAACGCTCATCGGCCGCGCGGGCCTCACCGGTGATCGGATCGGTGACCTGACGATGATCGAGCGATGCCTCGACCTCGTCGAGATATTTCTCGAGCAGCTGCTGCGCCTCATCCTCGAAGGAGGCGAACATCGCCCGGTGAATGTCTTCGTTCACCCAGCGGTTATAGAACTCCTTGCGCGCGGTCACCAGATGATCGATCCAGCCTTTCTTCTGCTTGCTGTCGATGCGCGCGTCGTTGTCGATCGCGTCCTTGAGCGCGAGCAGCAGCTCCATGCTGGTCAGACTGTGAGTGTTGCCGCGCGTGATGGCATTCGAGATCGCATTGATGACGAAGCGTGGACTCACGCCGGTGAGGCCTTCGTCGGCTGATTCGGTCTTCAGCCTTGCGGCTTCGGACTCGGGAACACCTTCGACGTCTTCGCCGGCGTACAGGCGCAGCTTCTTGGGCAGGTCGAGACCCTCGCGATCCGGCTTGGTGAGGCGGGTGAGGATGGCAAATACCGCTGCGAGATCGAGGACATGCGGGTCCAGATGCACGTCGCGGAACGCCGGCGCGCCCGAGACCAGCTTCTGGTAGATGCGCGCCTCGTCGTTGTACGACAGCGAGTACGGCACCTTGATGATCACCATGCGATCAAGCAGTGCCTCGTTCTCCTTCTCCTGCAGGAACTTGTGGAATTCCGCGAGGTTGGTGTGAGCGAGGATCGTCTCATCGAGATGGATCAGGGGAAAGCGCGATACCTTGACGTTCTTCTCCTGCGTCATCGTGAGCAGCAGGTAGAGGAACTCGCGCTTCACCTTCAGGATCTCGATCATCTCGAGCATGCCGCGGCTCGCGGCATACACCGCACCCGACCACGACCAGGCGCGCGGATCGCCTTCATCGCCGATCTGCGCGACCTTGGCGAGATCGACCGAGCCCACCAGATCCGCGATGTCGGCGGTGGTGGGGTCATGCGGGGCGTACGTGCCGATACCGACGCGCGAGGACTCGGCGAGGAAGATGCGCTCCACCGGGACGCGGGCAAAATCGCCCTGGTACTCGCGCTCGACGAAGTCGCGCGCCCAGGGTGACAGCTCGCCCTGGATCTCCACGCCGTAGCGCTCGCGGAATTCCGGGCGCAGGCTCGCGGGAATCAGATTGAGCGGATTCTCGCGCAGCGGTGAGCCTTTGACGGCATAGAGCGCTCCCTCATCGGTGCGGCTGTATTCCTCGAGGCCGCGCTTCAGCAGGATCGCAAGCGTCGACTTGCCGCCGGATGGCGGACCCAGGAGCAGCAGCAGTCGCCGCCCGACATCGGAGCCCGCGGCCGCCGCCTTGAAATAGTCCACCACTCGCCCGAGCGGCTCGTCGATGCCGAACAGCTCGCGGCGGAACAGCTCGCGCGCGCGCGTATTCTCGGGTGCCTCATCGCTGCCTCGTTGCCCGTGCCAGCGCAGCATGTCCCAGATGTACTGGTGACTGCTGCGGGCCATGGCGGCCGGATTCTCCGGCAGCACGGTTTGCAGGAAATCCCCGAAGGTGCCTTCCCAGCGCTGAGCGCGATGCAGTCGCGCGAACGAGCTCAGCGAATTGAGGAATGCTTCGGTTCGTTCGGCGGCGTTTCCATTCGAGGACTGCGCTGGCATCGGCCTTCCCTCCCGCAGCAGTGACGTAGACGATACTCGGCCCGCGGGGCCGTGAGATCAAGTAGAGGCCCTCGGCGCGTAGTCCCTTGGGGCCAAAAACGGCTCGCCGACCCCGGGATTGCCTGACTTTTGGCTGCCCCAAAATCGCGCTGCCGCTCAACGTTTTAAGATCGGGTCGCCCCCCGGCGACGGCGGCGTCTCATTATTGTGAACTGCCGCAAGGTTGCGAATGAACCCTTAACTATGCTCGACCGGGTTCACGCAGGGAGGCGGGCGCATCCGCATCGGGCGGAAGAGCGTCCGAGCCATCCCTGTCGTACGGAGAGCACACAGTGGCAGGTCCAGCATCGAGCGCACCTCGTTCATTCGAGACGGGCAGTGCCGCCTCGGGATCCAATCCGGCACATTCCCCCACCTCAGCGAAAGCAGCGGCTGAAGTCATTGCCGTCACGTCGCGCGATGACTTCCTGCTCGAACTCGGCGAGGCGCTCGGCGGCCAGGTGGCCGTGCGACCGGTGGACTCTTTTGAAGCCGCGCTGGAGTCGATCTCCGGCTCGCGCAGACCGCAGCTGCTGGCCGTCGATGCGCGCGACATTCCCGAGCTGCGCGTGGGTATCGATCGCGTTCACGCCGATGCACCCGGTACTCCGATCGTGGTGTTCGCTGCCAGCGACTCGGAAAAGACCGTCGCCGGTGCGTTGAAGGGCAGCAACACTTTTGCCGTGCTGTCGATCCCCGTCGATCGGCGCAAGACCGCTGCCGTTCTCGAGGGCGCGCTCGGTGAGGCTGCGAACCAGCGCAGCAGCGCGCGCGGCGCGAGTGCCGAGCGCGGTGCCGATCTGCGAGCCCCGCTCGCTCCGCAGACGGCACCGATTGAATTCTCTGCCCCGGCTGAGCCACCGCAGGCGAAGGGTCCGAATTTCGTTCTGATCGGAGGCATCGCCGCAGTCGTGCTGCTGGGTGGCGCGGGCGCGTGGTGGTTCTTCGGCCGCTCGGGAACGGCTCCCGCCCCGGTCGCCGCGCACTCGAACACCAGCACGGTGCCCGCCGAGGCCCCGGCCGTGCCGAGCGCCGTGGAAGTGCCGGTGGTCAAAGGCACGGTCGACGACCTGCTGGAGAAGGCGCGCCTCGCCATGCGGGAGCGCCGGTATACCGAGCCGCCCAATGACAGCGCACTCCTTTATTACCGCTCCGTGCTCAGTGCGGATGCCGCGAACGGCGAAGCCCACGATGGCATGACGCGTCTTGCGGGCCTGCTCGCGTCGCGCTTCGACGAATCCCTGAACGGTGGGCGCTACGAGGAGGCCGCGAGCGCACTCGCCGGACTCAAGGTGGCCACGCCCTCCGATCCGAAAGTGACCGCCCTCGAGGGCCGCTTGCTGCAGGCGGAGATCACCAAGGCCCTGGCCGACGCCAACATCGATCGTGTGAACGCCCTCATCCGTCAGGCGCAGCAGTCGAATGCCCTGCCGGCGGATCAGCTGACGAAGTGGCGCACGGAAGTGGCACGCCGTCAGGATGAAGCCAAGGCCAAGCGCCTGGCGGACGTGATCGATGAGCGCATCCGCGACGGCCGGCTCCTCGACCCGGAGAACGACAACGCCAAATTCTACGTCGCTCAGCTCAAGGAGCAGCCGGGCTCGGCCGCGCTCGTGCAGCGGACGACACGCGATCTCATCGCCGCGTACCTGAAGAAGGCACGCGAGGCCTCCCTCGCCAATCACGCCAGCGACGCCGATCGCTGGGTCGCCGAGGCCCGCGCCGCCGGCCTCTCGGCCGCCGATCTGCAGAGCTTCCAGCGCGATCTCGCCTCGAGCCGGCAGCGTGCCGCCGCGGCCGAGTCGGAGCGCCTGGGACAGCTGGTGCGCGATCGTGCGCGCAGCGGCCAGCTCACCGATCCGGCGCAGGACAGCGCCGTGTTCTACATGACTCAGCTGAAGGATGGCTACGGCGACAGCGCCCAGGCCGGCACGGCCGCGCGCGAGCTCGTCAACCGTCTCATGGATCGCGCCACGGCCTCCGCGCGCGCCGGCCAGAGCCCGGAGAGCGATCTCGCGCAGGCCAAGCGCTGGGGCGCAGATGCCGCGCAGATCGCCGCGGTCGAGCAGATTGCAGCGGGCAAATCGAGCGCCAGCGCCCAGTCACGCAACGCCTCCACCGGCCTGCCGGCGGGCATCAAATTGAAGCGCATCCGCTATGTCGAGCCGGAATATCCGCAACGCGCGTACGACACCAAGGTCTCAGGCGTCGTCACCGTGCAATTCACGGTGGATGTGAAGGGCTACCCGCGCGATGTGCAGGTGGTCTCGTCGAATCCGCCGGTGCTGTTCGACAAATCGGCGACTGATGCGGTGTCGCGCTGGCGCTTCGAGCCGGTGATGGTCAATAACGTGGCAACCGAAGTGCCGACGCGCATGGTGATCCGTTTTGAATCGCCGAAATAATCGGAGCGAGACAGTGGATTCCAAGATGAACGTGTTCGGAGCCGGCCGCAGTCGACAGCTCATCACTGTCGCCGTCGGCGCGCTGCTCGTGATCGTCATGGGCGTCGTGCTGTTGCTCGGTTCGCGAATGGCGAGCCGCCTGACCGCGGACGTGTCGGGCCTGGAAACGGCGAGCGAGCTGCAGGCATATCCCGGCATTCTGGCGCAGCAGCTGGGCTCGCTGCGCGATCGTCTCGAGGAGAAGGCGTATTCCGGCCAGGCACTGGCCGACGTGCGCACCACGAGCGAGGCTCTCGACCGCGATTTGCGGCGTCTGGGGCAGGCCGATCTGGATGAGTCTTCCGAGCTGCGCGAGGCGACGCGGCTGTGGAAGGAGTACTCCCCCGTGCTGGGCCCGGTCACCGCGTTCACCGGCCAGCCCTATGTCGACACCGATGCCTCGGGCAGCACGCTCTCGCGCGCCGGCCGGGAGCACTATGCCGACGTGAAGCGCGCGCAGCTGTTCGCGCACGAGAATTCGACGCACCTGCACTCGCTCTTGTCGGGCGTGGCTACCAAGCTGCAGGAGCAGGCTTCGAGCAAGGCGAGCCGCCTGCGGCTGATCCTGTCGGGCGGTGTGTTCGTCGCGCTGATTCTGGCCGTCGCCGCGGCCTATCTGCAGGCCACGCGTGCGCGGCATGAGCGCGCGGCGCGTGAAGCTCAGGAGCAGACGCGCGACATTCTGAAGACCGTGAAGGAAGGCTTCTTCCTGCTCGATGCCGACTACAAGATCGGCTCGGCCTGGTCGGACGCCCTCGTGCGGCTCTTCGGCAAGAAGAATTTCGCCGGGCTGCCGTTCGAGGATCTGCTGCAGGACCTGGTGCCGGCCGCGACCCTGCAGACGGCGACCAAGTACATCAAGCTCCTGTGGGGCGAGCGCGCCCACGAGAACCTGATGAAGAGCATCAATCCGCTGGGTCAGCTCGAAGTTCGCGTCGAGAATGGCCACGGCGGACAGGACACCCGCTACCTGCAGTTCGACTTCCACCGCGTCATGGGCACCAAGGGCGTCAAGCACGTCCTCGTCAGCGTCACCGACATTACCTCCAGCGTGCTGCTGGCGCGCGAGCTGCAAGAGTCGCAGGAGAACGCCAACGCGCAGGTCGACATGATGCTGGGCGTCATCCATATCGATGCGCTGCAGCTTGGCGGCTTCCTTGATGCCACCGAGACGGGCCTGCGCCTGATCAATGCAATCCTGAAGGAGCCGGCACGCACCGACTCTGAGTTCCGCAAGAAGATCGACGGCATGTTCCGTGAGCTGCACTCCATCAAGGGCGAGGCCTCGGCCATCAAGCTGATGACCGTCGCGCAGCGGGTGCATTCGCTCGAAGACGGCGTCGTCGAGCTGAAGAAGCGCCCGCAGCTCTCCGGTAACGACTTCCTGCCGCTCGTGGTGAAGCTCGATGAGCTCATGGCGCACCTGAAGATGGTGCGCGAGCTGTCCGCGCGCTTCAGCTCGCTGCGCGAGCCGGCTCCGGCTGCCGCCTCAGCGCCCGCCGCTCACGGCGCCGAGGCTGAAGCCGAGCCGGTGCGCGGGTCGAACGAGCTGGCCGCGATGCTGCAGAGCCTCGCCGGCCGCCTTGCAGGCGATCACCACAAGAAGTTCCGCTTCGAGCTCGCCGGCTTCGCCGACGTGCCGGCGCCGTATCACTCGATGGTGAAGGACGTGCTGATCCAGATGCTGCGCAACGCCGCCGTGCACGGCATCGAGCCCGCTGACCAGCGCCGCGCGCAGGCCAAGGAGGAATCCGGCCTGGTGCGCGCGCAGTTCGCGAAGAAGTCCGACGGCTTCGAGCTCACATTCGAGGATGACGGCGCGGGCATCGCGCCCGAGGCCCTCAAGGCCGCAGCCGTGCGGCGTCAGATCCTCACGCCGGAGGAAGCGGATGCGATGGACAATCGCGCCGCCATGGGGCTCATCTTCCGTCCCGGCTTCTCGACACAGGACCAGGTCTCGATGGATGCCGGCCGCGGCGTCGGCATGGATGTGGTCGCTCGCGGGATCTACTCGCTGGGCGGCAAGATCGGCGTCAGCACCAACCCAGGGAAGTTCACGCGCTTCAAGATCTCGCTGCCGCTCAATGCGGCGCGAGCCGATTCGGCTGTGGCCTAGGGTGCAGATATGAACGCATCGAACGGCCATATCGTCGCTACCGGCGAGAGTCGCCCGGTGAAACTGCTGATCGTCGATGACTCGAACATCATGCGCCGGCGCATCGAGCGCTCGCAGCAGTTCGACGGCCTCGAAGTCGTAGGCTCGGCCGGCAACGGCGTGGAGGCGATCCAGCTCTTCCGCCAGACCGATCCGGACCTCGTCACCATGGATCTCACGATGCCGCAGATGGACGGCATCGAATGCATCGAGCAGCTCGTACGCCTGAAGCCCGCGGTGCGCATTCTCGTGATTTCGGCGCTCGCGGACAAAGCAACCGCGGTCGATGCCATGGAGAAGGGCGCGAACGGATTTCTGAACAAACCCTTCACCGACCGGCAGCTGAACGATGCGCTCGGTGAGTTGATCGCAGGACGCCCACGCTGATGGTACAGGAACAGGAACTGAAGACTTTCGTCGAGGGGACGACGAACTACTTCGAGGTCGCCGCGCAACAGGCGGCCTCGGTCGGTTCGCCGTACCTGGTGACCGACGGCGCGGCTTCGATGCACGAATACACGGGCGTCATCACCATCACCGGCCGGCGCGAGGGAGTCGTGTGCTTCACGGCGCCCAAGGCGATGCTCACCGTGCTGCTCATGAAGATGCAGGAGAACGACTTCAGTCACGAGAACATGCGTGACCTGGTGGGCGAAGTCGCGAATACGATCTCGGGCAACGCGCGCCGCGACTTCGGCAACGAGTTCGTGATCTCGGTGCCGAGCGTGCTGGCGGGCGACCGGCCCGAAGTGCCGCCCGTGCCCGGTGCGCGCTCCTTCGTCATCCCCATCAACTGGCGCAGTCACTGCGCCAAGCTGGTCGTGACGCTGAAGTAGGCGTCGCGCGCCGTGGCCGTCAGTCGAGCCGCTGCACGCCGACCGCGATGAGTCCCCCGCGCTCATCGAGCTGCACGGCGAGCTCAATCGGGCGACAGCACACCTCGCAATCCTCGATGTAGCGGCGCTCGCCCTCGCTCATGTCGACGCGCGTCTGCAGGCGCTCGCCGCAATGGGGGCAGCGGAACGCGACGATCTCCTCCGGCTCGCAGCCGCCAGCGCCCGAGCCCGGCTCGTAGACCGGCTCGAGGCCGTAGAGCCGATCGATGTCATCGGCGCTCGGGCTGGCGACCTCGCGCGCGAGCGAGCCGATGGGATTGGTAACACGCCGCTTCACGAGGCCACTTTTTCACAATCCTGTTCAGCTCGTAAAGCGTCGCAGGTAGACTGGCTGGCGATGCAAGTCTCCGCCCTTGCCGCCGCGTTGACGGCGGCGATCCTCGCAAGCGCCTGCGGCACCATGTCATCCCTGTCGGATGAAGCGCCTTCGGGCGTGAGCCTGGCCGGCACCTGGAAATTGAATCCCGCCCAGAGCACCGATTCGCGCCAGGCGTTACAGAAGCTCGTGCCACACCGGCCCTCCGGAGGGCGCAATCCGGACCGCCAGGTGCTTTCGACCGGCTCTCCCATACAAGGCGGGACTGCCTATGCGTACGTGAACGAGACGGCACTGCCCGTGGATCTGTCGCTGCAGCGGGATGCGCTGCGCGGCGGGGACTGGCTGCAGATCGAGCAGAAGCCGACTGAATTCCGGATCTTCGACGGCAATACGACCCACACATATACGCCCGGGGAACGCAGCGTCGTGTCGGTCTCGACGGGGGTCGCGGATCAGCGCTCGGGCTGGAGCGGCTCGGAGTACCGGGTGCTCCTGGTTCCGCAGATCGGGCCGCGCATGCAGCAGAGCTACCGGCTGTCCTCGGATCACAAGCAGCTGGTTGAGACCATCGAGGTTGGCAGCGAGGGACACATCCCGGCCCTCAAAGTGACCCGGGTTTACGACCCCACGACCGGTCCCCCCCGCTCCATGCCGCTCGGCGACTGAGGGCGCTTGCCGGGCATCTCGTGCTGCCCGGCTCGCGGCTCGCAACGCCGGCTTTGCCCCGGGGGGTGGGCCCGCCTATCCTTGTCCCCGTGAGCGCGAGCCATCCAGCGTCTGCCCCGGTTCTCGCCGGTATCGATACCCACCCGGAGCGGGCACCGCTGTCACGGACGGAGCTGCTCCTGATCCTGGGGTTCTGGACCCTGATCGCGGTCCTGACCTCCGGCAATTACCTGCTCGAGCCCCGCGGCAACCCCTGGCAGCCGGCCTACCCGTTCGTGCCGGCCCTGATGGCGTTCACCAATGCGTACCTGTGGGCGGCGTTGACGCCACCCATCTTCTGGCTCGCGAGCCGCTTCACCATCGAGCGCTCCCACTGGGGCACGCGCGTGATGTTCGTCATCATGGGGCTGGTGCTCGCGGTCGGCGTGGATCTCGCCATGTCGGTGCTGCGCTCGCAGCTCTACAAGCAGCCTGCCTATCTGACGCCGGAGCTCCTGGCCATCGCACGGCTGCGGCGGCTGTGGTTCATGAACGAGTTCTTCGTGTTCGTCGCCGTGCTGTCGGCGGGCTACGCGCGCAATTACTTCCTGCGTTACCGGCTGCGGCGCGAGGAAGCCATCCTGCTGAAATCGCAGGCGGCGCACCTGCAGGCTCAGCTGGCCGATGCGAGACTGGCGGCGCTGCGCACCCAGTTGAATCCGCATTTCCTCTTCAACACGCTGCACGCCGTCTCGGCGCTGGTGGAGCGTGATCCGCGCGGCGTGCGGCGCATGGTCGCGCGGCTCTCGGAGCTGCTGCGCACCTCGCTCGATGAATCGGATGAGCCGGAAGTGCCGTTGCAGCGCGAGATCAGTTTCATCGAGCGCTACCTCGATGTCATGCAGATCCGCTTTCAGGGCAAGCTCGAAGTGCAGATGAACATCGATCCGCAGGTGCGCGACGCGCTGGTGCCCAATCTCATCCTGCAGCCACTGGTCGAGAACGCCGTCAAGCACGGCGTCACCAAGCTCGTCGGCATCGCCGGCAGCATCGAGATCAGCGCGCGCCGGGAGCGCAATCGTGTCGTGCTGAGCGTGCGTGACAACGGCCCCGGAATGGGCGCCGGTCAGAGCGGCAACGCCGAGGGGTTGGGTCTGCGCAACACGCGGCTGCGGCTCATGCAGTTGTACGGCCCCGAGCAGAGTCTCACGCTGCGCTCGCCCGAAGGCGGCGGCTTCATCGCCGAGGTCATCCTGCCCTTCCATACTCACGCAGACCTGCGCACCGCTGCCGTCGCTGCCGAAGCCTGAGCCGCCTGCGCACATGGCGGCCGCCAAACCTCTGCGCGTGCTGATCGTCGATGACGAGGCGCTTGCCCGTCAGCGCCTGGAGGATCTGCTGCGCAAGGAAGACGGGGTGGAGATCGTGGGCCAGGCCGACAATGGCCAGGCGGCGATCGCCGCCATTACCTCGCTCCGTCCTGACCTGGTGTTCCTCGATGTACAAATGCCGGGGCGCACCGGCGTCGAGGTCGTGCGCGAGGTGGGTGCGCAGCACATGCCGCCCACGATTTTCGTGACGGCCTACGACCGCTACGCGCTCGATGCTTTCAATCTCGCGGCGGTCGACTATCTGGTGAAACCCTTCGATGACGAGCGTTTCGAGCAGGCCTTCCGGCGCGCGCGCCGTGCGATCGAGCTGGAGGAGTTCGGCCGGCTCTCCGATCAGCTGCGGGCGATGCTGAAGGGCGCCGAGTCCGGCGGCCACGAGCACGGCGCTCCGCCGCGCTCACCCTACCTCGAACGGATCGCGGTGGAGATGCGCGGTCAGGTGCGTGTCGTGCCCGTGGAGACGATCGAGTACATCACGGCAAGCGGTCCCTACGCCGAGATTCATGTCGGGGAAAAGACCTACATCATCCGCGAGCGCATGCAAACGCTCGAGGAGCGGCTCGATCCGACCCATTTCTTTCGCATCCACCGCTCGGTGATTGTGCGCCTGGAGCGCATCGAGGCGCTGCTGCGCGAACCCGGCGGCGACTACGCTGTGCAACTGAAGAGCGGCGCGCGGCTGTCCGTGAGCCGCAATCGTGTCGAGCCGCTCGAGCAGTGGATGGGTCTGCCGCGCTAGGCAATGTGAATTTTCTGCCAGGTCCCTGAGCGCCAGCGGATCAGCAGCGCCGTCCCCAACAGCAGCACGTACAAAATCACGGCCAGCCAGCCGCCCACCGAGCCCCAGCCAAACTGGGGCAGGAACGTCACCCAGCCGCCACCCGGCGCGAACGTCAGCGCGTGCGCCACCGGCACGAAGATGAAGCACGACAGGATGAGCACGAGCACGGCCGGCACGGTCGCATCGCCGGCGCCGCGCAGACACAGGCCGCTGCCGACGTTGAGACCGTCAAAGAACTGGTAAGCCGCAGCGAGCCACAAGAGCTGCGCGCCGCGGGCAAGCACGTCCGCAGCGGAAGGGTCCGCCGTGTTGACGAAGAACGGCAGCAGCCACGGTCCGGTGAGCGCCAACACCAGACCGATTCCGCCCATCGCAATCGCGGCCAGCCAGATGACGGTATTGCCGAGGCGCATCGCCCAGGCGCGATCGCCTGCGCCGATCGACTGACCGACCAGCGTCGTACCGGCCAGCGCAATACCGATTCCGGGCAGATAGGCGAGCGCAGTGACGACCATGACGATCTGGCTTGCAGCCCCGTCCACCGCACTCAGGCGCACCTGCATGATCACGAAGACGGTGAATGCCAGCAGGTCCGATGCGTAGGTGAGCCCCATCGGTACGCCCAGGCGTAGCTGCATCCACAAGGCGTGGGCGCGCAAGCGGAAGGTCAGGTGCGATTTGTACTGCTTGCGATAGCGCGCCTGCAGGAATACGCCGAATGCGAGGATCAGCCCAAGCGCCTGGGCCGTCGTGCTCGCCCAGGCCGAGCCCGCAACGCCCCATCCCAGGCCGAAGACAAACCAGTAGTTGAAGATGCCGTTCAGGATCGCAACGCCGAGCGTCACGAACACCGTGATGCGCGGCTTGCCGATGCCGTTGAAGAAGCCCAGCACGCCCCACATCACCGACCCGAAGGGGGCACCGCCGACCCGCCGCAGCCAGAACACCGCGGCGAGAGAGGAGATGTCGGGCTCGAGACCGAAGGGCGCGAGAAAGGCCCGGCCGGCAAAGCCCGCCGCCAGAAACAACGGCGCGGCCCACAGCGAGCCCCACACGCAGGTCCAGACGGCCTGCGAGGCGCGGGTGTAGCGGCCGCCGCCGTATGCCTGAGCAACCACCGTCTGCACCGCCATGCTCACACCCGACAGGAGCAGCACGACGCAGATGACAAGCCAGTTGACGGCGCCGACCGCGGCTACTGCACGCGTGGAAATGTGCCCGACGAACCACAGGTCGGTGAGATTGAGCACCGTCTGCACCGCACTGTTCGCCACGAGCGGCAGGGCGAGGGCGAACACCGCACGCAAATCGACATGCGCACGGCCGTCAGCATCGAACCTGCGGGCGGGAAGGTGCGTATCCATGATCGCGCGCTGGAAGTATCCTTGAGTTATGGCCACTCGAAAAACCAAATCCACGAAACGCGGCAAGCTTGCCCCGCGCGGTGGCGCGCGCGGTCTTGAGGCTGCCCAGGTCGCCCTGGGGCTGGATCACGCGGATGTAGCCGCCGTCGCCGCGCTGGTCAGTGCGGCGGGCGGCGTGCCGCTGGCAGCGTATCACGAGCCCCTCGCGGGTCGCCCGCTCGTGCTCGCCTCGATTCCCGTCGCCGCCGTGCAGCCGACCCCGTTTCAACGCGACCTGTCGCCGACGCATGCGCGGCGGCTGGCGGACAAGATCGAGGAGACCGGCTCGTTCCTGGATCCGCTGATCGTCGTGCGCGGCGAAGACGGCAAGTTGTGGACGCCGAACGGCAGACACCGGCTCGCGGCGGCGAAATTCCTGGGGCTGCGGCAGATCATGGCGCTCATTTCCCCGGATGAGGCCCTCGCCTACCGGATTCTGGCGCTCAATACTGAAAAGGCCCACAACCTCAAGGACAAGAGCCTGGAGGTCGTGCGCATGGCGCGGAGTCTCGCCAAGCGCGAGCCGCGCGCCAAGGAGTCGGCCTACGCGGCGCAGTTTGAAAGTCCCGAGTTCATCACGTTGGGACTCATCTACGAGGACAACCTGCGTTTCGGCGGCGGCGCCTACAGCTCAATGCTGAAGAAGGTCGACCGTTTCAGCGACAAGACGCTGCCGATGAGTCTGAACGAACGCCAGGGCTACGCCGCCCGGCTCGCCGAGATCGACGCCGCGGTGAAGAAGATCGTCGCGACGCTGCAGGCGAAGGGGTTCAAGTCGCCGTATCTGCGCAACTATGTCGTTGCGCGGATCAATCCAGTGCGCTTTCACAAGGTGAAGAAGGGCGACAGCAAGCCTGTGATGCCCTTCGCCCAGGCGCTGACGCGCATGAGTGCGGCCGCCAAGACCTTCAAGGTCGACTCGGTCTCCAACGCCGACCTTGCCTGGGTCGCCGCTGGAGCCGAGTCGCACGATTAGTCAGAGCCGGTAGCCCTCAGCGCGATGGCTCGCCGCTGCATCGAGCTGGCGGCGATGGGCCGTCGTCCACTCGGTGAGCTTCGGATTTGCCTTACGGGATTCGTGCACCTTCTCGCGTGTCTTGTTGTCGACGAATGCGCGCACCGAGGCGCCGCTCAGCGGGCCCAGGTCACGCAGCACCGGCTTCGCACCCAGGAACAGAATCTGCTGGAACTCATCCGCCTGGGTGTCGGCGAATGAAATGTACCCGCCAGGCAGGATCTGGCGCGGACGCTTCACGTTGCCGCCGAAGCTGTAACGAGTGCCGGCAACGACAACCGGGTCGTAGAAGTGCGGCGTGATGAAATCCGAGACCGCGATGCCGGCGATGCTGTAGGCGTATTGGTTGCCCTCGCACGGATCGCACGCCTCGACCAGGTATTCAAACTCGCCGGCGGCATCTTCCACGTCGTTACCGACGATCTCGATGGCGCGTGAGGCCTGCAGACGATTTCCTGCCGGGTCCACCAGCATCTCGACGGTCTCGTGACTGGCATCGATCGTCCAGTCGGTGCCGGACTTGCTCGCAATGACCTGCGCGTAGGGCTGGTTCTTCCTATCGAGATGCACTCCGCCCTCGCCGGGCGGCAGCTTCTTCACCAGGAACACGGGCCACACGCCGGCCGGAATACGCTTCGGGTCCGGCAGGTATTGTACGGTTGCGTGAACGTTCCAGAACTGCGGCAGATCGCGCATCACCTGGATATTGAGTGCTGCAGCAGTCGCCTGAACCAATCGGGCATCGACTTCACCGGTCTTGTCGATCAAACCGACCTGTATGACGGACATAGTGAGTTACCTCATCCTTGTGGAACGGGAGGGAGGGCATGACTCAACTCAATACTCTGTGGCGGCTCGCGCATCCATCGCACCGCAGGCAGAGCACGGGATTCCTGCTATCGTGCGGCAATGCGCAAAGGGGGGCGCAAGCATGAAAACAATTCGTCACGTTGTAGCTTTTTCAGCCATTGCATTGGTGTGCGTCACCGCGCGGGCCGATGCGCCTGAAGCCAAGAGACGACTGACGCCGGCAGAAGTTGCGGCCTGGACGGGCGGTGGTGCGCCGCCGCCACCGGCTAATGCCACGAGCGGAGTCAGTAGCGTGGCGCTCACGGGCGACCCGACCAAGCCCGGGCTCTACACGATCAAGGTGACGATCGCGCCGCACACGCGCGTGCGCCCGCACACGCATCGGGACAATCGCGCAGTCGTCGTCATGTCCGGATCCTGGAGCGTGGGCTACGGTGCGAAATTCGATGCAGCGGCGTTGAAGGAGCTGCTGCCGGGCTCGTTTCTGACCGAGCCGGCCGGTCAGCCTCACTTCGCGCAAAGCGGTGACCAGCCTGTGATCATCTGGGTGACCGGCTACGGGCCCAGCGATACCAAGTTCGTCGCCCCGTAGTACGATCCAGCGCCATATGCGGGCCGCTGTTTATCACGGGCGCCAGGATCTGCGCCTCGAGGACGTTCCGGAGCCCACTGCCGGACGCGGCGAGGTAAAGCTGCGCGTGCTGTACAACGGCATCTGCGGCAGCGATCTGCACGAGTACTACGACGGTCCGATCACCACGCGCAGCACGACACCGCACCCGCTCACCGGTATCAAGAACCCGGTGATCATGGGGCACGAGCTCTCAGGTGAAGTCGTTGCCATCGGGGACGACATCGCCGATCTGCAGGTCGGCGATCGGGTGGCGGTCGAACCGGTGGAGACCTGCGGTCACTGCCTGTTCTGCAACTCCGGTCAGTACAACCATTGCGGCCTGCTCGCGTTCCACGGCTACAACCGCGGCGGCGGCGGGCTCTCACAGTTCACGGTCGTTCGCCGCTCGATGGCGCACAAGCTGCCGAAGAGCATGACGGGCATGCAGGGTGCGCTCGTCGAACCGATGGCGATCGCCTGGCGCACGGCGCAGCGCTGCGAGCTCGAGTCCGGCCAGACGGCCGTGATTCACGGCGGGGGGCCGATTGGGATCGGTGTGTACTTCACGCTGAAGCGCCGCGGTATCCGCGTCATCATGTCGGATCCGTCACCGCGCCGTCGCGCAGTGCTGGCAGGCATCGGCGTGAAGACTGTCCTTGATCCACGCGAAGGCGATGTCGTGAGCGCGATTCGCGATCTGACGGGCGGACGCGGTGCCGACGCCTCGATCGATGCGGCCGGCGTGCCGGCGGCCTTTCAGGCCTCCCTGCGCGGCACGGCGGTGGACGGCACCTGCGTCGTCGTCGCCATTCACACACGACCGCTTGAGATCGGTCCCATGGAGATCCTGATGTCGGAAGCGCGCATCACGGGTGTCGCGCTGTCCTGCAATGCGTTTCCGTCCGTCATCGCTGAAATGGCGGCCGGCGCCTATCCGCAGGAGGGCTGGGTCGAGACGATCCCCTTCGAGGGGTTGATCGAGAATGGCTTCGAGCGGCTGCATCGGCAGGAAGGCACGAAAATCCTCGTGGACATCGGAGCTTAGAACCCCGGGTCCCTACGGCTTCGCCGTCAGCTTCTCGTGTGCGAGCTTCTGCGCCGTCGTCAGCGCCTCGGACGCCGCTACCTTCACGTCCGGTATGACGCCCGTTCCCTCCCAATCTGTCTTTGTGATCGGATTGATCGCGCGGCCGAACGGTACGCCGATGCTGAAGCGATCATCCAGGCGGTGCGGCCGTACCAGATGCGCCCCACCTGCCGTGGTCTCGCCGACGATAGTGGCGCGCTTCAACGACTGCAGGTCGTAACTGAACTCCTCGGCCCCTGAAAACGTGCGCGAGGAAACGAGCACGAACGCCGGTACATCCGCAAGGCGTTTACCCGGCAGATACGGCACCGTCCACGATTGCAAGAGCACATCGCCGGGCTCGGTCACAAGATCGTTCAAATGCGTCGACCCGTCGAACAGGTAGGAGCAGATGAGTGCCACCATGGTCGGGTCGCCGCCACCATTGTCCCGTAGATCGAAGATGATCGCGCGCACGTTGGCCAGAAAGCCCATCGCAGCGTTCGCCGTCGGCGCGCACTGCGCCGCCATCGCGAATTGATTGAACTTCACGTAGCCAATGTTCTCCGGCAGTCGTTCGACCCTTTCGAAGCCACAGTTGATCTGCGCCAGCCCTTTCGCTCCCTGGGCAATCCGCTCCGGATCGGGCTTGTCGAAGTTTTCGGGCAGCTTCACCGGCGAGAAGCGAACGCTCAAATGTTTGTCGTGGCTCACGGCGCGCAAGTCGTCGGTGAGTTGATCAGCGAACACCGCTCCGTCGTACACACTGTCATAGTCACCGTGGCGCTGGTGCTGCCGAACCGCTTTCTCCATGGCCTTGGTCACATTGGGATAGACGTACGAGTCGTTCAATGCCTTGATCGATCCGTCGATGACGCGGTTGCGGGTCTCGGCGTCGATCTGAAAGCCGATCGGTACGACGCCCGGCGGCACCGCGATCAGAAACCACTTCAACATCTGCGGCGACTCGGAGTCCGATGATATGAGCCGGGCAATGACCTGGGTGCTGCTCGAATGCTCCTTGAGCAGCACCTCGATGCGAGTCGGCTCGGATTTGCGGACCTCAAGCAGATCGAAGCCGCCGGTCTGCATCCGGAATGGCATCTCGAGTGCCGTGTTGGTCTGTGGTTTGTACTGCTCTGCGAAAGCATTCATCTGCGCCTGATCGGCGCTATTGAAGGCACCGAGCCAGGCAGACAAGACGTGCCCGGCGGGTGTTGCCGGGGCCGTCACCTGCTGCGCCAGCGCCGGCGAAAGCGCGCATAGCACCGCGGCACAGAACGACAGTCGCCAGGCAGTTCTCATGATCGCCCCCTCCGTTGCGTCGCACCCTGCTCTATCATGCATACGGTACACCGGGGAGAGGATCAGGATGCCGCGCTCTTGCACGCAGGCCGCGAGCGGCCTCGCCGTCAGCTTACTGCTGCTCCTTTGCGCCTCTCAGGCGCGGGCGCAAGCCACCTGGGCCACACTGGACGCACCACCCACGGGGAGCGCACCCCCTGGCGATGTGCTGCGGGCCGGACATCTCGGCCGGGAAATCGGCGACGTGAACGATATCGTTCACTTTTACGCCGACATCATCGGCCTGGGCCTCGTGGGCCCTCGCGAGGCACCCCGGCCCTTCATGGTCAGCCACCCGCTCGCGGAGTTCGCCGAGCTCGGTGAGGATGCGAATGCCTATGACTCCGTGAGCCGGGTCGTGTTGCTGCCGATTCCCGGTACGGCCGCCGCCGCCGGCGGCCCGCAGATGACCATCGAGGCCATTGAGATCAAGGGCATCAAGTCCCGCCCCTATCGTCCGGCCATGAGCGATCCGGGCGCGACATACCTCAAGCTGTTCGTGCGCGATCTCGACAAGACCCTCGCGACATTGAAGTCCGAGCGTGTGCCCGTCATTAGCACCGGGGGCAACCCCGTGGAGCTTTCCGGCTGGCCGGGAGTGAGCGGCCAGATCCGCGCGGTGTTCGTGCGCGACCCGGATGGATACCCGGTTCAGCTGATGCAAATCACACCGGCCCCTACGACGACGGCAGCGGCGGATTCCAGGGTTCTGGGTGCAAGGGTCACCGTCGTCGTCGACAATCTCGAGGCCACCTGTCGGCTCTATCAAAGCCTCGTCGGACCGGATTTCAAATTCTGGGTGAGCCCAACGCTGGTCGGTGACAAGGCCTATGAGGCTGTGTCCGGAACCCCTGGGCAGTTCCGGCTGGCGATGGCCATGGTGCCTGGTTCACCGCTGGTCATGGAATTCATCGAATACCAGAAGCACAACCGCAAGTTCACGCGCGGCTACATCCAGGACCCGGGCACGGCGCACTTCCTGTTCATGTCGAAAGACGACGATGTGATGATTTCGCGGGTACACCAGGCGAAATTACATACGCTCAGCAAATCGAATGCGCCGGTCTTCATCGGACCCACCACGCGCTCGTTCTTTGTGCCCGATCCGCAGGGCTTCTGGCTCGAGTTCATGGATCACGACGTGAAGCGCGATCCGAACACGAAATAGCCTCCAACGCGTACGCCGGCCGATACGCTGGCGCAAAAACCGGCGCGACGGTGCAGCGCCGGCAGCCAGATCGTTGCCGAAATCCTGATCTCGAGGGCTTGCTGCGCGCGGGCAGGACGCCACATCTGACGTCGCTTGCCACAACAGCGCATTGAAGCGCCGATGCCGAAAACTGCAGGTCACCGGACTAGACCAGACTTAGTTCAATCGCGCGGCGTCTGGACTAAACCAGACTTAGTCCAGTCGCAGGGCATTTTCGCGACGGGGCACATCGTGCTCGATTGCGGAATCGTTCGGGGGGTGAAGACGACGTCGCCCGGCTGAGCGCCGCGATTGCAGGCGCTACTGGGCGTTGCCGAAAGTCAGGTCCTTCTGCGAGAGCAGCCGAATCGGAACGGCGGGTGCCTGCCACACGTCAGTGGCGTAGTCGTTGATGGTCCGGTCCGAGGAGAACCTCCCGGAACGCGCGACGTTCAGGATCGACATGCGGGCCCAGCGGTCAGGGTCCGCATATGCGGAGCAGACGCGATGCTGGCAGTCCGAGTACGCCTGGTAGTCCGCCAGCACAAGGTACGGATCCCACTTCAGCAGACCCTCGATGAGGGGCCTGAAGAGCTGCGTATCGCCGCGTGAGAAGAAGCCATCGCGCACCAGATCGATGACATCGCGCAGCTCGGGATTGCTCTCGTAGTACTGCACGGGGCAATAGCCCGCCTGGCGGCAGGCCTGAACCTCAGGCACTGACAAGCCGAACATGAAGAAGTTTTCGGCCCCGACCTCGTCGCAGATCTCGATATTGGCGCCATCCGCCGTGCCGATCGTGAGTGCGCCATTCATGCAGAACTTCATATTGCCGGTGCCCGATGCCTCCTTGCCGGCGGTGGAAATCTGCTCGGACAGGTCGGCGGCTGGATAGATGCGCTGCCCGTTGGTCACATTGAAGTTCGGCACGAACACGACCTTGATTCGGTCCCGCACAGCCGGATCGCGATTCACGATCTCGCCTACTGCATTGATGAGCTTCACCATCAGTTTGGCAAGGTGATAGCCAGGGGCCGCCTTACCGCCGAAGATGAACGTGCGCGGCTGCATCTCGAAGCGCGAGTCCGATCTCAGGCGGTGATAGAGCGCGATCACATGCAGGATATTCAGGTGCTGGCGCTTGTACTCGTGGATGCGCTTCACCTGCACATCGAACAGCGAGTCGGGGTCGAGAACCACTCCAGTGCGCTCATGTGCAAAGGTCGCGAATTCGGCCTTATTGGCGCGCTTGATGGCTCGCCATTGCTCACGGAAGCCGGCATCGCCCGCGAACGGCTCCAGCCGCCGCAGCTGGTCCAGGTCGCGCACCCAATCGCCGCCGACCGATTCGGTGATGAGCTTGGAGAGGCGCGGGTTGGCTAGCGCCAGCCAGCGACGCGGCGTCACACCGTTGGTCTTGTTCGAGAAGGCATGTGGCCACAAATCGTGAAAGTCCCTGAGCACGTCAGTGCGCAGCAGCCGCGAGTGCAGCTCCGCCACACCATTTACGGCGTGGCTGCCGACGCAGGCGAGATGCGCCATGCGCACGTAGCGCTCGCCGTGCTCATCGATGAGCGAAAGGCTCGCGATGCGGTCCTCTTCGCCGAAGAAGCGGATGCGCACTTCATCGAGGAAACGCGCGTTGATCTCGCAGATGATCTCGAAATGGCGCGGCAGAACCTTGCGGAACATGCCGACCGGCCAGCGCTCCAGGGCTTCGGGCAGCAAGGTGTGATTGGTGTAGGCGAAGGTGCGGCGCGTGATGGACCAGGCGATGTCCCATTCCATCGCATGCTCATCGACCAGGAGCCGCATGAGCTCCGCCACGGCGATGGCCGGGTGCGTGTCATTCAGCTGGGCCGCGAATTTTTCGTGGAAGCGCTCGAGCGGAATGGACTGCACTTTCAGGATACGGAGCATGTCCTGCAGCGAGCAGCAGACGAAGAAGTACTGCTGCTCGAGCCGCAGCTCCTTGCCCTGCACCGCTTCGTCGTTCGGATAGAGCACCTTGGTCAGGTTCTCGGAGCTCACCTTCTGGTTGACGGCACCGTAGTAGTCGCCCCGATTGAACACCGAGAAATCGAATGACTCGGGCGCCTCCGCCTTCCACAGCCGCAGCGTGTTCGCCGTGTTGACGTGATAGCCGAGAATCGGCGTGTCGTAGGGAATGCCGTTGACGATGCGATGCGGAATCCAGCGCGTGCGCACCCGGCCATACTCATCGGCGAAGCGTTCGGTGTGGCCACCAAGTTTGACTTCCACGCCCCACTCGGGACGTGCGATCTCCCAGGGATTGCCGAATCTGAGCCACTTGTCGGTCTTCTCGACCTGCCAGCCGTCGACGATCTCCTGATGGAAGATGCCGAATTCGTAGCGGATGCCGTATCCCAGTGTCGGGATCTGCAGCGTTGCCAGTGAATCGAGGAAACAGGCTGCCAGGCGCCCCAGGCCACCGTTGCCGAGACCCGGCTCCTCCTCACAGGCGAGCAGCTGCTCGAAGTCGAGGCCGAGTTCCGTGACCGCCTCACGCACCTGCGCGTGGATTCCGAGATTGAGCAGGTTGTTGCCGAGGTGCGGCCCCATGAGGAATTCGGCGGAGAAATACGCCACCGTGCGCGAGCCCTGACGGGTATAGGCGGCGGCGGTGCTGATCCAGCGATGCAACAGCCGATCGCGGACCGTATACGCGAGCGCCATGTAGTAGTCGTGCAGAGTCGCAAGCGCCGGGATCTTGCCCTGCACGTAGAAGAGGTTGTCGAGGAAGGCGTGCTTGAACGCTTCCTTGCGCAGGGCGGTGCGGTCATCGGCCGACGCCTCTGCAGCACGCAGGTCTTCGAGTGGCAGGAGAGCCGGCGCGTTCATCGTTGGTATTCGGCCTTTCGAATGGGCTTGCAAGTTTCGTGCGTGTGCATGGCGAGCGCGCTTGTTCGTGCCACTAGGCGCGCACACCGGCTGCGCATTCAGGGGCTTGCGAGGCTTTGCGGCAAGCGCATATCACAGCGGCAACCACCTCTCGGAAGGCACCCCTGCGCCCTTCCCTGCACCCCGGTGCACCAGCGGCCGACCGAATTGCACGCGAACGGTGCGATGCAACCGGGCTTTGACAGGCACTTGCGTCTCGCATACTGCTGTAGTATTTTCTATTACACTTGTAGTAGGAGAGCTCCGTGGCCTCACCCAAGCTGAGCAAACTCGAGCTGAAAATCATGGAGGCGCTGTGGCTGCACGGTGCCCGTTCCATCCGGGAGATCCAGGAGAGCTTTCCGGAGAAGAAGCGGCCGGCCTACACCACGGTGCAGACCATGGTGTACCGCCTCGAGGCCAAGAACGCCGTGCGCCGGGTGCGCAAGATCAGCAACGCCCACATATTCGAGGCGTCGCTGTCACGCAATGTGACACAGGGGCGCCTGATTGATGACCTCCTCGGACTGTTCGGCGGGCGCACCCAGCCCGTCATGGCGCATCTGATTGAGTCGGGAAAACTCACGCTGGATGACATCAAGGAGGCGGAGAAGACACTGCGGGCGCTGTCGAAGAAGGAGCCCTCGCCATGACTCACGCCATCTTGCAGCACCTTTGGCAATCGACGCTGTTCGCGCTGGGTGCAGGGCTGCTGACGCTCGCCTTCAGAAGCAATTCGGCCCGCGTGCGCTACGGCCTGTGGCTCGCCGCCTCGCTGAAATTTCTGATTCCGTTCTCCGTACTGACGCTGCTCGGAAGTCAGCTGGTCTGGCGCAGCGCCTCAAGCGTTCCCATCCTGTCCCCTTCGGTGGTCACTGTCGCGCGTCAGCTCGCAGCTCCGCTCGCCACACCCGTCATCGCCATTCGTGAACCCGTGCTCAATGCGTTTCCCCTGACGCAAGTGCTGCTGGCGATATGGGCGGCTGGTTGCGTCTTCCTGCTCATACGCTGGGGTATGCGCTGGCTGCACGTGGCAGCGATGACGCGGGCGGCCTCGATAGTGACCATCGAAGCCCCCATCGAGATCCGCTCCTCCCCCATGCTCTCCGAGCCTGGCGTGGTGGGCATCTTCCGGCCGGTTCTGCTGCTGCCGGCCGGCATCGCCGAAAGGCTCACGCCGGAGCAGATGCGCTCGGTCATCGCGCACGAGCTGTGTCACGTGCAACGTCGCGACAATCTGATGGCCGCCCTGCACATGTTGCTCGAGGCCGTCTTCTGGTTTCACCCGCTCATCTGGTGGATCGGCGCGCGACTGGTCGAGGAGCGGGAGCGTGCGTGCGACGAAGGCGTGCTGGCACGCGGCAACGATCCGCACACCTATGCCGAAAGCATTCTCAAAGTGTGCCAGTTCTATACCGAATCCAGGCTCGCCTGTGTCGCCGGCGTTTCCGGCGCAGATCTGAAACAACGCATCGAGGTCATCATGCGCAACCGAGACTCTTCCGAACTCAGCGTCGTCAAACGAATCTTGTTGCTCGGTGCAGCTGCTGCGGTCATCGCGGTTCCCATCGCGGCGGGACTCAGCATTTCCGGCCGCGCGAGCGCCGACACCGCGGGCGAAAGTGCCGGAGGCGCCGTGTTCGATTCGACCACAGTCACGGCGGGCTCGAAAGAAACAACGATGTGGCTCAACGTTACTCAGGGCAAAGTGAGCGCGCTGCGGCTCCCGGTGCGCGCTCTGATCGCATTCGCGAACGCCACCGATTCCTCCCGCGTCGTGGGTGGACCCGCCTGGATCGACCAGCAGCTCTACGACGTGACTGGCACCGCGCTGCACGACACGGCCGTTACGCCCGAATCTCCCAAACGCTTCCAGCAGATGATGCAGAACCTGCTCACAACGCGATTCGCCGTGCGCACTCACCATGAGACGCAACCTCTTGACGTCTACGCTCTGCGGGTGGCTGAGACGGGCGCGAAGATCAGGCCGATGCCGTCGGAAAGTCTGCCCTCTCCGAACTACCAGGGACAGGTCATGATGCAGCGGAACGCGCTGATGGTGGCAGGAGGTGAAATCAGTATCTTTACCGGCATACTGTCCCACACCATGGGGCGGCCGGTCGTCGATCAGACCGGACTCAAGGGGCGCTTCAGTTTTTCGGTTGTCGGCGATCTGACGGCAGCAGCGCTTCCGGGTGATCTGCACGACCAGCTCGGACTCACGCTCGAACAGACCCAGGCGCCCGTGGATGTGATCGTAGTGGATGACGCCCAGCCACCGGTGCTCGATGCGCCGCCAGCACCGGCGACGGCAAGCACACACTGAGTCGGCGTCAGTTACTAAGAGCTGTGTCCAAGAGGCGTTGTGGCACGCCCAGCGCGGCCTCACTTCTCATCCACCCCGCGACCCGCGCTTCGAGCGCGGGATCGCGGGCGATCAGTGCCACCTTCTCATCGTGAGTGAATGTGCCGGGTGTCGTGCGGCACAGCTCGGGGTGGCGGTGCGTCTGTAACGCCACTTCGACATCGTCGGTGATCATCGCATCGGCTCGACCTGCGATGAGCTCATCAAAGATCGTCCGGTTGTCGGAGTAGACGCGCAGTGCGGCGGCGTGCAGATGCTCTCGCGCAAATTGCTCGTTGCTGCCGCCGGGATTGACGATGAAGCGAATGCCCTGGCGGTCGGCGACCTCGAGTGTGCCCAGTTTCACGGCGTCGGCGCAGCGAGCAATCATCGTCTTGCCACCGTTGTAGTAGGCGGGTGACAGCGCCGCCTCGGCTGCGCGCGCGGGCGTCGCCGAGATGCCGCTGAGCGCGACATCGAAGCGGCTGGCCTTGAGGTCGCTGAGCAGCGTCTTCCAGGAGGTCCTGATAAACACAGGTTCGAGCCCGAGGGTATGCGCGAGCTCCCGGCCGAGATCAATGTCTACGCCACTCAAGCGTCCCTCCTGCTCGAGGCTGAAGGGCGCGTAGTCGCCGGTGGTGCCGATCCGGATCACGCCGGCTGCATTCAGGCGCACCAACGCACTGCCGGGCTCGATGCGAAGCTGCGCCAGGATCGTGCGCAATCCATCGCGGCTCATGGCCGTCCATCCATCGCTGTGCAAACGCATTGGCGCCTCACGCGCGAACATTTTGTCGAAGCCCTTCTCGCGCACGAATGGCGCCAGCCGATACAGAGCGCGCAGTTCCTCCGTCGTGATGGCATCCAGGCGAGGACGGATGTCCTTCGCAAGATCTGGAATCGGTCCCTGGTAGCGAAATCCCTGCGCGCGCCACTCGTTCGTGAGGTGCGTCTCAAGCGCCCGGGCGCCTGCGATCTGCAGCTCGAAGAACACCCGCACGACCTTTGCGGGCAGTCCAAGCGGTGCGGCGAGCTTCACCGCACGATCGATCACGGCCTGTTCACGTGGCGGATCGATGATGGGCGCGGATTGCTGCCACTTGAAGGCAGCGACCGCCGGCATCAGCGACAGTCGCTCGTCCACCAGCGCCAGTAGCTGCGACAGCGCGTCTTCGCTGGTGAGGTAGCGCGACACGGCGGCCGGCGTTGCGGCGGGAGCGGCAGCTGGTGCTGTGGTGGCGGCTGGGCCGGTCTGAGCGAACGCGCTGATACTCGCGCACGCAAGGAGCGCGCAGGCGATCAGGCGCGCGGGGCGAGCGAGCCGGAGCACGGTCTAGATGTTCCGCGCGCCCAGCTGATCGGCGATGAACTTCGCTTGCCGCAGCGCAAGCGAAACAATCGTCAGCGTCGGGTTCGCCGAGCCCGGCGTGCTGAACTGGCTGCCGTCGGAGACGAACAGATTCGCGATGTCGTGGCTCTGCCCGTGTCCGTTCACTACGCCGTGCGCGGGATCGGCGCTCATGCGCGCGGTGCCCATGTTGTGGGTCGCCGGCGTTGCGCGCGATCTCACCACTCGCTTCGCGCCGATGGCCTCATACATCTTCACGGCCTGATCCTGCGCGTGCTTGCGCATGGCCGCGTCATTCGGGTGATCGTCGACGTGCACGTGCGCGACGGGAAGTCCGTAGCGGTCCTTCACCTTCGGATCGAGCGTGATGCGGTTATCCGAGCGCGGCATGTCCTCGCCGACCACGAACATGCCGCTCATGTTGCGGTAATTCTCGATGATGCTGGCGTAGTCTCGCCCCCAACCGTAGGGCAGTCCCGCCAGGGGCCAGGACGGCAGGTCGAGTGAGATCAGCTCCAGGTGATACCCACCGACGAAACCGCGCTTCGGCTCGTTGACCGTCTCATCCTCGATGATGCCGGCGAGAGTCGCGCCACGCCAGGCGTGCACAGGCTGATCAAAGAGTCCCCAGACGAATGCGCCAACGTGGTGACAATAGTTGCGGCCCACCTGCCCTGCCGAGTTGGCGAGGCCGTGCGGGTACCTGGCCGACTCCGACAACAGCAGCAGCCGTGCGGTCTCGACGGAATTGCAGGCAACACACACCAGGCGCGCCTTCTGGCGCTGCTCGACGCCCTTACTGTCGCGATAGACAACCCCGGTGGCACGTCCCGCATCGTTGTGCTCGATGCGCGTTGCCTGACTCTCGATGCGCAGATCGAGATTGCCGGTGGCCTCGGCGCGCGGGATCTCCGTGTAGAGCGTGCTCCACTTGGCGCCGGTCTTGCAGCCCTGCACGCAAAAGCCCTGCTGGATGCAGAAGTTGCGGCCATCCGCGGGCCGCGTGTTGATCGCCATGTAGTTGGTATGCACGCGCTTGTAGCCGACCTTCTTGGCAGCCGCGTACATGACCTTGAAGTTGCTCGATGCCGGCATGCCAGGATTGCCGTTGCGCCGCGTGACCACCAGGCGCTTTTCGGCGAGCTGGTAGTAGGACTTCAGCTCCTCGTAAGGAACAGGCCAGTCGATGAGCGAGGCTCCCGCGATCTCGCCGTAGGTGGAACGCGACTTCACTTCCCAGGGACGAATGCGCGGTGTCGCCGCCGTCCAGTGCACCGTGGTCCCACCCACCGTCTTGCAGGTCCACGAGGGCAATGTGGGGAAATCCTGCGCGACGGTCCAGCTTCCGGATTGGGTGCGCGGATCGAGCCAGGTGACCTGCGCGAATGCATCGCCGGGCACCTGAGTGAAGCTCTGGATGCTTTGACGCTTGCCTGCCTCGATGAGAACGACGCGGATACCGCGGCGCGTGAGCTCGTGGGCGAGCGTGCCGCCACCTGCTCCGGAACCGATGATGACGACGGCAGTGTCATCGTCGTGGGAAATCGCAGCCATGCTCACTTCCCCCCCAGCACGGGGCCGCTGTCCTCGGGCGGGACCTCCGGCAGCCAGTGCAGATCGTTGAAGCCGCGGAACAGGTATCCGCCCTTGGAGAACGCCTCGCCCTCGTAGCCGAAGTAGGCATAGGCGAATGGAGTGGCATACAGCACGCTCAAGGTCTTCGCCCGCATGCTCTGAAAGAAGGGCTGCGGCTCGATGGCCTTCAACGCCTGCACGCGCGCCGGCTCAGCCGCAGTCGCGAACGCCGGACCCAGTTGCTGACAGCCCGCGCGCAGCAGCGCGAGAGTGGCCGGATCCTGCTTCGCATCCGCATCCGCGGACTGCACGACGAGGGCGTAAGCGGCATCCTCGAGCTTGTCGTGGGGCGCGATGGTGCGGAAGACCGCCATGAGCGTTGCACCTTCGGCGCTGGTAAGGGCTTTGAGCTCGAGAGCCCAGGCACGCGTCGGAGTGAGCAGCGCGATCGGGCTTCCTGCCGCGATGAAGCCGCTGAGCAATCCGGTGGTCGCCAGGAATTCCCGGCGCGCAATCTTCTGAGTGTTGGACACGGGTTTCTCCGCAGATTTCAGGCGCGAGCGAACCGGCTGCACTGAATACCACGACGGCGGCGCCCCGTCACGCTACACTCGCTCCAAAGACCAATAATCGTAAGACTTCGGCTGAGGGGGAATCGCATGCGAAACGGCGGCTTCTGGCGCTACGAGAACCGGGTGATTGCGGTTCTCAGCCTCATGTTCGGCTTCGTGTTCTTCGATCGCAACGCGATGACGAACCTGTCGACGTTCGTGCAGGCCGATCTGCACCTGAGCTTCGGCCAGATCGGTATGCTGGCGTCCGGTCTATCGCTCGCATGGTCGATTTCCGGCTTCGCGGTTGGAACACTTTCGGACTCCATCGGCCGGCGCAAGCAGCTGCTGCTGATCGCGGTCGTGATCTTCTCGTGCTGCTCGGTGATCTCCGGCCTCGCGGCGTCTTTCGCCGTCCTGATCGCCTCGCGGATGATCATGGGCCTTGCCGAAGGCCCGATCATGCCGATCTCCCAGACGCTGGTCGTGCTCGAGACCTCGCCGCAGCGGCGTGGGCTCGCGATGGGCATCATGCAGAATTTCGGCAGCAATCTGATCGGCTCGGCGCTCGCACCCGTGGTACTCGTGACCATTGCGCAGATGTACAACTGGCGCAGCGCCTTCTACATCGCCGCGATCCCCGGACTGATCTGCGCGATCCTCATCTGGAAGCTGATCCGTGAGCCGACACCGGAGGAAGTGGCGCGTGCGCTCGGCAAGCCCGAGAAGACCGGGCTGCTCGCAGGCTTTGCCGAGCTGCTCACCCACCGCAACATCTGGCTGTGCATGATCATCAGCTGCCTCATGGTGCCGTGGATGATCATCGGCTGGACCTTTCTGCCCTCGCTCTACGTGAAGATGCGCATGTTCAGCGAGTCGGAGATGAAGTGGCTGATGGCGGTGCTGGGGATATCCGCCGCGGTATTCGCGTTCATCGTGCCGGGGCTGTCGGACAAGATTGGTCGCAAGCCGGTGATGATCGTGTTCACACTGATCGGAGTCTTCTATCCGCTGGTCGCGCTGTATTTCTCGGGGCCGGCACTGGCGCTCGCGGCGCTCATTTTCGTGGGGTGGTCCGCGAGCGGCACGTTCCCGCTCTTCATGGCGACGATCCCCGCGGAGAGCGCCTCCGGCCGCTATATCGCGACCGCCTTAGGCCTCGTCAATGGAATCGGTGAGTTCCTCGGCGGCTCGACGCTACCGACTTTCGCCGGTAAGGCAGCCGATCATTACGGGCTGCAGGCGCCCATGTTCATCGCCGCCGGTCTCGCACTGGTCGCAACAGTGTTCGCACTATTCCTCAAGGAGACTGCACCAGTTCGTGTGGGCACGGCCGCCGTCGCACACGCTTAGGGCGCTGTGCCACCCAGCGCCAGATAGAGCTTCGTGGTGTCGAGGTACTGCTGAGCCTGCGCGCGCAGCAGACCCAGCTTCGCCTGCTCATGCTGCCGCTGGGCATCGAGCACCTGCAGGATGCCGGAGTTGCCTTCGCGGAAGCTCTCGCGCGCGAGATCGACGCTGCTCTGCGCCACGTTGACGGCATTGGATTGGGCCGCCACGAGCTCCGCGTCATGGTTGAGCGCATCGAGCCCGTTCGCCACCTGGCCGAAGCTCTCGAGGACGACCTGCTGGTAGCGCTCGGCGCTGGCGTGCAGTGCGTTGATCGTCGCGCGCCGCTCAGCACGCAGCCGACCGCCGTCGAAGACCGGCGTCGTGAGACCTGCAATGAGTCCCCACACCGTGCTCGAGTAATCGAACAGCTGCGCCGGTTTCAGCGCCTGGAAGCCGCCAGTCGCTGAGAGCGTAATGCGCGGGTAGAGATTCGCGGTCGCTATTCCGACGGCAGCTGTCGCGGCGTGCAATTGCGCCTCGGCGGCCAGGATGTCGGGCCGGCGGTGCGCGAGCTCCGACGGCAGACTCACGGGAATCTCGCGCGGCAGGGTAAGGTTCGCCAGATCGAATTCAGGCGGAGTCCACTCGGCGGGTGAGTGGCCGACGAGGACCGCCAGCGCGTGGCTCGAAATCGCAAGCTGCTGGCGCAACGGAGGCAACCAGGTCTGATCGGTCGCGAGCTGACTTTCCGCAGTCAGCACGTCCACGCGTGAGACCGAGCCGTTGTCGAACGCGGTGCGCACCAGCTTCAGGTTGTTCTCATCCTCGCCGATCAGCGCATTGACGGCTTCTATCTCCGAGCGCGTGGCGGCGACCATCACGGCCTGCTGAACGACCGAGCCGGTGAGATTCAGGTAGACGACATCCTTCTGGCTGCGCACGTATTGCGCCAGTGCCTCGCGCTCTTCGACCGAGCGGGCGATCCCGCCGTTGTAGTCGACGGCGTAACTCACGCTGGCGCCCACTGACACATAGCTGAAGGGCGGCAGAATCGTCGGGCCGAGGAACTCCGTACCGTACTGCTGGCGCCCCGCATCGGCGCTGGCGGCCACCTGCGGCAGGAGCGCCGCCGATTGCGCCTTCACCAGCTCCTGCGCTGCAGCGACCACGGAGTTCGCCATCGCGAGCGTGTGATTGTTCTGCAACGCCATCGCGATGAGATCATCGAGCGGGCTCGACTTGAAATCGCTCCACCAGCTCGGCTGCGGCGTACCGCCCAGCACGATCTGTTGCGCAAACTCCGTGGGTGAGGCGGTCGCACCGGATGCGGCTGCGCTCTCGGCGGGGCTCACGTAGTTCACCGCGGTCGGTGGCGCCGGACGCTTGTATTGCGGTCCCGCACTGCAGGCTGCGAGCAGGCTCGCGCTCAAGCCCATCATGGCCGCCAGAATCGCTTGGGTCGTGCGTGTGTTCATCTTCCTTGTCTCCGCCTGAAAGCTAGTCCACTACCACCGGCTCGGCGCTCTTCGAGCGCGGCCGGCCGGCGCGCAGCATCACGAGCAGCGGCAGCACGGCAACGGTGAGGACGAGCAGCAATTTGAAGTCGTTGATATAGGCAATCATCAGCGCCTGACGCGTCACCGCAGCGTTGAGTGTCGCGGCGATGTGTCCCGCGCTCGCTGCCGGTGGCATCGGCGGCAGGCCGCCATAGGGCGAGACGTGCTCGGCCAGACGCGAATGCATGATCTGGGTATTGCGTGTGAGCAACGTCTGCATCACTGCGATACCGATGCTGCTGCCGATGTTTCGCAGCAGATTGAAGATCGAGGTGCCTTCCGAGCGCAGCGCGGGGTTCAGCGTCGCGAACGTAATCGCGGCGAGCGGCACGTAGGCGAAGCCGGTGCCCACGCCCTGGAGGAATCCGCTCCAGATGACCAGGCTCGAATCCATCTGCGGGGAGATGCCGCACATCATCCACAGCGATACCGCTGTCAGCGACAATCCGAAGCCGACGAGGTAGCGTGCATCGACGCGGCCAATGAGGCGCCCGACGAGCGCCATGCTGAGAAAGCCACCGATACCGCGTGGCGCGGTGACGAAGCCGGTTGTCACGACGGGGTAGCCCATCAGGTCCTGCAGCAGCGGCGGCAGGAGGGCGAGCGTCGCAAACAGCACCACGCCCACCACCAGAATGAAAATGTTGCCGACGGCGAAGTTGCGGTCCTTGAACAGCGCAGGACTGACGAACGGATTTCCTGCGGTCAGCGTGTGCACCACGAAGAGATAAAACGCGAGGCTGCAGAGGATTGCTTCGATCCAGATCTCGGTCGAGCCGAACCAGTCCTGCAGCTGCCCGCGGTCGAGCATGATCTGCAGCGCACCGATCGCGAGACTCAGTGTCACGAAGCCGAAGAAATCGAAGGCCGAGCGGCGCCGCTCGGTCTCGTGGAAGAAACTCATGATGCCGAGCGCCGACAGCACGCCGAACGGCAGGTTGATGTAGAACACCCAGCGCCAGCTGTAGTTCTCGGTGAGCCAGCCGCCGAGTGCCGGCCCGATGATGGGTCCGATCAGCACACCCATCGCCCATACCGCGGTCGCGCGGCCGTGACGCTCGGGCGGATTGATGTCGAGCAGCACCGACTGCGACAGCGGCACGAGCGCCGCGCCGAACACGCCCTGCAGCAAGCGGAACAGCACGAGCTGCGTCAGGCTCTGCGAAAGACCGCAGAGCGCGGATGCCGCCGTGAATCCCACGACGGATACCAGCATCACCTTCTTGCTGCCGATCTGGCTCGCGAGCCAGCCGGCGAGCGGAGTCATGATCGCGGAGGCGACGATGTACGAGGTGAGCACCCAGCCCATCTGCTCGAGCGTCGCCGAGAGGCTGCCGCGGATGTGCGGCAGCGCGACGTTGGCGATCGTGGTGTCGAGCGCCTGCAGAATGGAGGCCAGCATCACCGCGACGGTGATGAGCCCGCGGTGTTTGACGTCGTGGGGATTCACGCGAGTGACCGACTGTCGACAGCGACGTTACTGGGTATCGACGGTGACGCTCGCGCTCAAGCCCGTACGCAGCACCGGCGCCTGGCCCTCGATCTCGAGGCGCACCGGCAGGCGCTGCACGACCTTCACCCAGTTACCGGTCGCATTCTCGGCCGGCAGCAGGGAGAACTCCGAGCCCGTTCCCGGACTCACGCTCACCACGCGGGCATCGAAGGTCTGACCGGGATAGGCGTCGATCTTCACGCGCGCGGGCTGCCCCACGCGCATGCGTCCCAACTGCACTTCCTTGAAGTTCGCCTCGATCCACACGTCCTTGGTGGAGACCAGGGCAAACGCAGGCGTGGCGGCCGAGAGAAAGTTGCCCACGGGCAGCTGCTCGACCCGAGTCACGATGCCATCGATCGGCGCCGTGATCACGGTGTACGAGAGATTGAGCTCATTGCGGTCGAGCTCGGACTGCGCCTGCTGCACCGTCGGATGACGGTCGACCGGGATGTTGGGATCTCCACCGAGGCTCGCGAGCGTCGAGGTGATCTGTTCCTTCGCCGCGGCGACGTTCTGCTGCGCCTCATTGCGCGCAAGCAGCGCCTTGTCGACCTGTGACTGTGAGGCGATGCCGCTCATGAGCAGCCGGGTCTGACGCTCGTACTCGCGCTGCTGGTACTCGAGCACGCTCTGGGCCGCGCGCTGATCCGCGAGACGCTGCTGATAGGTGGCCTTCAACGCCTGGATCTGCAGGCGCGCATTCGACAGTCGCGCCTGTGCTTCCTCGACGGCGATGCGAAACGGCCGGTCGTCGATTCGGAACAGCACCGCGCCCTTGGCAACGCGCTGATTGTCCGTGACGTCGACTTCGCTCACGCGGCCTGCGATGTTGGCGCTGATCGACACCTGCGCCGCATGCACGTAGGCATCATCCGTCGACTGATAGCGGCCCGCGTGCAGGTAGTAATAGCCGGCCGCGATCAGCACGATCGCCGGCACTCCGATCATCAGGGGCAGACGCAGCCGCTCTTTCAGGCCGCGCCTGGCCGGCTCATCGGCCGGCGGTGAGCTCACCGGAGCGCTGGCGGCCGCGGGCTCGGGATTGCGCAGCGCCGTGACCGTGGCACCGGTGGGTTGTTCGTCTTCCTTGGCAAGCGCGCTCATCGCACGGACCTCAGTGGCTTGGGACTATGTGAAGTGCGGTCAGTGACCGCTTCGGTCGCAACCGGTTTCATCGACATCAGGTTTTCATGCACGTGCTCGAGCAGCCCGATGAGGCTTTCGCACTCCTCGGTCGACAGTCCCGTGAGCACCTCCGCACGCAGCTTCGCTGCAATCTGGAGGATCTGATCGACGACCGGCATGGCCTTCTGCGTGACGCGCAGCGAGCGAGCGCGCCGGTCATCGGGGTCCGACTGCCGTTCAACCCAGCCGTCCGCCTCCATCCGATCGAGGATGCGTACCAGGCTCATCGGATCCACGTCGATGAGCTCGGCCAAGCGCTTCTGGCTGATGCCTTCGTTCTTGGTGAGGAAGATCAGGGCCTTACACTGAACGAGCGTGAGCTCGAGGCCCTGCGCGCGCTCCTCGAAGCGCTTGGTGTAGATGCGTGATACGTCCTTCAGGAGGAAGCCGAGGTTCTGGACTCGATCCATGGGACCCTGCCGGGGGAAGTGGACTGATGGCAGGAGTCTATGATATCTGGTGATATGATATCAAGTGATATGATATACGCAGTGCGTCATTGGACCGGATGGGTGCTGGCGGCAGGCCCCGGTGCGGCCAAATAGCGGACGATCATCTCGAGCTGCGCGTCGGGGAGCTCGACGCGGCTGAAGCGCGGCATGCTGACGATGCCGTGCCGTACGACCTGGCGAATGAACGCCGGATCAAGGTCATGACGCGCAGCCAGCAGGGCCTGGTCCGCCCCCAGCCGCCGGGCGAGCATAAAGGTCCCCGTGCCTCCCTCCAGATGACAGATCCCACAGCGCTGCCGATACAGCGCCTCAGCGCTTATGTCGGGCTCAGCGGCCCTGGGCGCATGGGTGCTTGCAAGCGCTGCGGCGAGGGTGACGACGAGCGCCCACGCCAGGCCGAGCCAGATCGGGCGAAAGGCGCTCACATACGGTCCCGCATGGAGCGATACGCGCGTGGCCAGATGCCGCTCTTGCCGGGCGCGAGAATGCCATTGGGATCGAGCGCGTCTTTGATCGTCTCGTTGAGATTGCGCAGGGCGTGCTGGCCGTAATCGAATGTCGCCGCCACTTCATCCATGTAGGAAAGGTGGGTGCGGTACTCCGCATAACCCTGCGCGGCCGCGTCCCGCACCAGCGCATCGAACAGCGCTCGAATGCGTCGCGTCATGTCGGCATCGTCGCGGTCGTACAGCATGAGGTTGATATTGGTCACCCGCCGCGCATTAACGTAGAAGGTGCCCGAATAGTCCAGACCGAATTCCCGGAATCGCGCCCGCGTCCGCTCGAGCTGCTCGAGGACGGCCCGTCCGCGCGCCGGCATGACGGGCGAGAACCCCAGATGTCCTCCCCGCCCGCCGTACCAGTTGACCACCTGCAGCGGAAACACGCCCGGCACGGGCGCACCGCCCTTCTCGTCTCCTCGCTTCCAGCGCACGACCGCCGGCTCGAGTGCGGTGTGGGCGGCGAAGGCGGTGCGGATCACGCGCTCGTGAACGTCGTTCACATCGCTCTCACCGTAGAGCCGCAGCGACAAATTCCACCAGCCGACGCGGTACTTCTTCTGCATCGCTGCGACCACATCGTCGGGTAGCGCGCCGGGGCCGTGATACCACTCTGCGCGCTGCGAGGCCTGACTCGCGGTGCCCATGTAGCTCGTCACGCCGACATTGTGCTCGATCACCCTGCGCTGGCGCAGTCCGACCAGCACGTCGACGATCCAGCCCAGATCCTGCGGCGCGGGCAGATGCCAGGTGAGCGTGGTGGTGGCTGCCGGCTCCGGCATCAGCCAAAAGCCCATGCGCGTAACGATGCCGAAGTTCGACTGGGCGAACATCTGATCCCACGAGGGACCGAAGCCGTGCTTGCAGAGCGGCGCGATGCTGCTCGAGCTCATGGCGCCCATACCCGTGCGCACGAGCTCGCCGTTGGGCAACACCACCTCGAGACCGCAGATCTGCTCGGCATGCTCGCCGTAAGGGGTCGCTGCGAAGCCGCGCTCCAGCGCATTGCCCATAACGCTCCCCCACGCGTTCCCGGGTAGCGACAGCCACAGCGGCAACTTCGCGCTCTGCAGATGCTCATAAAGGTCGAAGAATCCGACCCCGGGCTCCAGCACGCAGTACGCCAGCTCCGGATCCACCTCGACGATGCGGTTCATGCGCCCCAGATCGAGCACCGCCGAACCGGCCAATCGCGGCGCGGCGCCGCCGTAGCCGAAATTCTTGCCGCGCGAGATCGGCCACAGCGGAATGCGGTATTGATTGGCGAGGCGCACCAGCGCCTGCACCTCAGCGGTCGAGGCGGGAGCGATGGCGGCGCAAGGCGAGTGCCGCTCTTCATCGCCGGGTGCGTAGATGTCGAAGTAGGCTTCGCGGTCATCTTCGCTCGCGAGCACCCACTGCGCGCCGACGACCCCAGCGAAGGCGGCGAGCGCGTGCTCGAACTCGCGCTGCGAGACGCCCGGCGGAAGAACCGGCTTACTTCTTGTCGGGCTCACCGATGCGAAGGCGTGTGCCGCCGGTCTGCGGGTCGCGGTACTCGCGATTCGATTCGCAAACGTACTCGAGGATCTTGTAGCCCGGCATGCGCTTGTACATCCATTTGAAAGACCAGGGCTGCGTGAGATACACCGGATCGGTAATCGTGATCTCATCCTGGAACAGATCCGGTGTCAGGAGTCTGATGCGCTCGTCGATCTGCATTTGATCGCTATGCGGCACATCGCGGAAGCGCACGTTTTCTTTCACGCCCACGGTGTTGACGACGAGCGTATCGCCTTCCCAGTGACCGACTGAGTGACCCCAGAACAGCGGCTCCGCATCGGCGATCGGAATCTGCTTCTCGCCGAGATAGATGCGGCGCACCTGGTTGTACGCCTCCTCGATGATCGTGATCTGCCCGGGGGTCTGCAGCACCTCGAGCGGAAACATCGCCATCATCATCGCGGGCATGCCGTCGGGCAGGCATTGCGTATAGCCTGAATAAAGCGGCTGGCCCTTGAGGTCCGCCTCGTGTGCAGCCTTCTGCCGCGCTTCCCATTCGCTCTTGAACGGCTCTTTGAGGGGCGCCGGCGGTGCCGGGGGCGCAGCGGTGTAGCGCGGATCGGTGGTGCCGCCCGATCCCGGATAGCGATCCCACGCCCCCGTCAGCTTGTTGCGCTCGACATGCGCCGGATCGGCGGCGAGCGCGGCGCCGCTGGCTGCAGCGGCGAGTACACACAGTGCGATGAGCGAGCCTGTCCGTTTCATGCTCTGCCCTCCGCTATTCGATGTTCGGCTTGCCGGCGGGACCGCCGTTGCCGAACTTGCGGCCATCCGACAGCGTCACCTGCTTGAGCAACCCGCCGGGCTCACCGGTGCGCAGCGGCGCGATGATCGTGGTGATCTTGTCGCCGACCCTGATCATGTTGAACTTCCAGCCGACGCGATCGAGGATGCCGGGACTTGCGCACTCAATGGTGTAGTGCTTGACCGCTCCGGTCGCATCCGGCGCGTCCATCTCGATGTAGACGTGCGGGTTGGTCCACTGGAACTTCTCGACCGTGCCGGTGAGCTTCACCTGGTGGTCGTGATCGAACATGGCGAACGAGTGATGCGCGAATGCCAGGGCGCTCGCGAGTAACCCCGCGATGCCGATGACTGCGGCTGTAAGCCTGCGCGTATGCATCGCCTTCATGCTCATCCCCCTCTCCCCGAGCCATGCGGCTGGCAGCTACTTTAGATCACCGTCCCTCGAAGCGGGTGTCGAGATCGACGCGCAACCGCCGCGCGGCGATCAGGTAGTGAACCGCGGCCCACAGGCACAGCACGGTCATCACCATGAGGGCGCTGCGCAGGCCGCTCGCGGAGGCATCCTGGCAGGCCGTCACGAGTGTCTGCGCCGAGCCGGCCGGCGCTGCACCGCCCGGACAGGAGGCCTTGAAGGCTCCCAGCGCAAACGTATGCGCAGCGAAGCGATCCGAGAACAAGCCGACCAGCGTGGGCCCGAGTCCGATGCCCACCAGGCCAAGCATCACGGAGACCAGAAACCCTGAGGACGCGCGCATGTCCGCACCCACCATGTTCTGCGCGAGCGCGAGCGAGGGCGCGTAATAGATGAACATGCAGATATGCGCCGCGATCAGGAGCACCACGGCTACCGTGATATTCGGCTGATTGAAACCGAGGAGGAACAGCGGCGTGCACAGGATCAGGCCCAGGGCGGGTCCCCACACGTACCAGCGGCGGTCCTTGCGTGCGGCCCAGTCCATGCCGAAGCCACCCAGCAGCAGCCCCGAAGCCATGGAGCCGCCGGCAATGAGCGCGACCAGCGGTCCGACCTGCGCCAGCCCCATGTGATAGTTGCGCGCGAGGAACTGGCCCAGGAACTGGCCGATCGAGTTCATCGCCACCGCGGCGATGCCGGCGCCCAGCAGGAACTGCAGCACCGATGGCTTGGCGAACAGGAATCGCAGCACCGTGCGGGATGAGGGCGGCGGCCCCTTGCTGATCGTGCCGCCCGGATCGCACTGGCCGCGGGGCGGCTCGCGGAGCGTGAGGAAGGCGAGTATCGCCACGAGGAGTGCCGGCGTACCGACGGCAAAGAACGCGGCGCGCCAGCTCACATGCTGCGAGAGCCAGCCGGCGACCGTAGCGCCCGTCACCACCCCGATCGGCGCGCCGAGCCAGATGATCGACATCACCGAGGCGCGCTGCTTCATCGGATAGTAATCGCCGATCAGCGAGGCGACCGGCGAAACGAATCCCGCATCCCCGATCGCAACCCCGATGCGCAGCGGCAGCAGACTGAAGAAGCCGCGGGCGGTACCGCACAGGGCCGACATGGCGCCGAAGAGCGCAAGGCACGCGGAAATGATGGTCGCCCGGCTGAAGCGCTCGGCCAGACGCGCAAGCGGAATGCCCATGGCGGTGTAGAAGATTGCAAACGACAGTCCCTGCAGCATGCCGATCTGGAAGTCGGTGAACTTCAGATCGAGCTTGATGGCCTGGCCGGCAATGGCAATGGTCTGCCGGTCGGCCAGATTGAGGGCGTTGGTGAGGACCAGCAGGATCAGGAGCCAGGTGCGGTACTGCCGCGAATACAGGGGCACGGCGGTATCGGATTCAGTGCTGGGCACATCTCCCCCCGGGGCGCTCGGCGGCGCCGTTTTCTTCTACGAATTCTGTCCGCAAGAGACTACCCTAGGCGGCCTTATGACGATACCTGCCGGCCCACGATCGATGGCGCTCCTTGCGGCGCTCGTTGCCATGACAACGGCGAGTCCGGCCATGCCGGCCGCGCCCGGCTCGACCTATCACCTCGCGCAGGAAGTGCCCCTGCCCGGGGATGAGGGCTGGGATGATCTCGCCTACTCCCCGCGAAGCGGGCTCCTGTACATCACCCACGGCACAGTCGTGCAGGTGGTCGACGGCCACACATTCAAACTCGTGCAGACCATTCCGGACGTTCAGGGCGGACACGCCGTGGCGATTGCGGAGGAGATCGGCCTCGGATTTGCGAGCGCCGGGCGCGCTGACTCGGTCGTGGAGTTCGAGTTGAACACCCTGGCGCGGCTCGCGGTCATCAAGACCACTGGCAGCAATCCCGACGCCATCGCCTATGACCCCACCACGCGCCGCGTCTTCAGCTTCAACGGCCGCGGCCGCAATGTCACCGCCATCGATGCGCAGCAGAGCACGGTGATCGGCACGATCGCACTCGATGCCAAACCGGAATTCGCGGTGGCGGACGGCAAGGGGCATCTCTACGTCAATCTCGAGGACAAGAACAGCCTCGCGGTCATCGATCCCAGGAAGCTGGCCGTGCGTGAGGTGTGGCCGCTCAGCGGCTGCGAGGAGCCCTCGGGACTTGCGATCGATGTGCCGCATCAGCGCCTCTTCAGCGTCTGCAGCAACAAGACCATGCTCATCGTGGATGCGCGCAATGGCCGCGTGCTCGCAACGCTTCCCATCGGTGGGCGCGTGGACGGGGTGGCGTTCGATGATGCTGCGCAACTGGCATTCGCGAGCGGCGGCGACGGCACGATCACCGTCGTGCACGAGGACAGTCCCGATCATTTCAGTGTCACGGCGACCGTGCCCACGAGGCTGGGAGCGCGCACGATCACCGTCGATCCCGTCGGTCATCGGGTGTTTTCGGTGACCGCGAAGTTCGGCGCTCCGCCGCCGACGGCGACTCCAGGGACGCCTGCGGCGCGGCCCACGCTCGAGCCCGGCTCGTTCAGGCTGCTCGTGGTGGAGCCCTGAGACGCCGGCGTCCAGATCTCCCTTCACCGTTATGTGAAATCTTTTAAAGCTGTGCGATGAGTCGGCGCACGGCAGGCTCGACGCCTCTAGGCTGCCGATCCTATGAACAGGACCGCGGCCAGCTTGCAGGCTGGTGAGGCCCCGCGCGCCCGCACGGAAGCGGATCAATGCGCGCTGGTGGCACGCCAGCCTATCTACGGAACCTCGATGACCGTGACCGCCTACGAGCTGCTGTATGCGCAGCTCCCGGGCGTCACGCCAGCGCGCACGCCGAGCGTGAGCGATGCGACGCTGCGCGTCCTAGCAGATGCGGCGCTGGAGATCGGGCTCGATCGTCTGGCCGGCGATCTGCCGGTGCACATCAATTTCCCGCGTGCGCTGGTCCTCGATCCTTCCGCACTCGTGCTCGAGCCCGAGCGCGTCGTGATCGAGGTGGTGGAGGACTTGCCCAACGACCCGGCGCTCATCGAGGGCGTGCGCAGGCTGCGCTCCCGCGGCCATCACATCGCCATCGAGAATTATTCCGGGCGCTTCAACAATCCGGGGCTGCTCGATCTCGCCGACATCGTGAAGATCGACGTCTCCCAGGAGACGCCCGCGAGCCTCGGCCTCATCGCCCCCGTACTGATTCGCCGCGGGCTCAAGCTCATCGCCGAGCAGGTCGAGACCATCGAGCAGTTCGAGCAATGCCATCAGGCTGGATTCGAGTGCTTCCAGGGCGATTTTCTCGAGCGCCCGCAAACGTTCCTGGCGCAACGCGTGCCGACGAACCGGCTCGCAACGCTGCGCCTGATTGCCGCCCTGCAGAACGAGCAGTTCTCCGTCGAGGAAGTCGAGGCGCTCGTGTCGCAGGACGTGGCCATGTCCTACCGCGTGCTCCGCTGCATCAATTCCAGCTACTACAGCCTGCCGCGCAAAGTCGAATCCATCCGTCAGGCCATCGTCATGCTCGGGCTCGAGGCTTTGCGCCAGCTGTGCACGCTGGTCGCGCTGCAGGGCTTCGATGACCGGCCGCCGAGCCTGTTCGTGACCGCGATGGCACGTGCCCGCATGTGCGAGCAGCTCGCGCGCCTTGCCGGCGTCCGCGACACCGGCCCGTACTTCATCACCGGTCTGTTCTCGCTATTGGACGTGCTCACGGGTGTGGCGACCGCACAGCTGCTTGATGAGCTGCCGCTCGCCGAGAACGTGGAGCGGGCGCTCCTGGCGCAGGAGGGCGATCTGGGCTGCGCGCTCAAATGCGCGCGTGCCTACGAGCGGGCGTCCTGGGAGCGGGTGAACTACGGCGGGCTCGCGCCGGCACTCATCCGTGCCGCATACGTGGACGCGGTGTTCTGGGCCGAGAAGACTCAGGCCCTGATGGCGCAGTAGGCCGGCTCGGCGGCGGCGCCTCAGAACGGGTCGATCTGTCCCGTCTGCCAGTTGGTGATCTTGCCCGCGCGGCTCGCATCGAGCGCATCGATCTGTTTGATGAGCTTCGCGACCGACTGATCCACCGGCTCGGCGTTAGCCATCTGCTTCATGTCCTTCTTGCTCGCCACGAAGATCGGCTGATACAGCCCGACCAGGACGCCCTTCGCCTTCATCGCGAATGCCAGCATGGTCATGTACTTGTTGAGCGCCGCCTTCGAGGCGCTGTAGTTCATGCCGGTGGCTCCCGGCAGGCCGCGAGTGAATGAGCCCGCGAGCGAAGTGACCGTCGCGATCTTCTTGAGCTTGGAGTTCTCGACATTCTTGCTGAATGCCTCGACCATCCGCATCGGCCCGAGCGTATTCACATCGAAGTCATGCCGCGCCGCGTCGTAGTCGATCTGGTCGTAGGGCAGATTGGCAAGCTTCATGTCCGCCGCGAAGGTATCTTCCACCGCCGCGGCGTTGTTGATGAGGATGTCGATCGGCTGATCGTGATACCTGGCCGCGAGGCCCCGGATCATCGCGGTGTCGGTGACATCGATGCGCTCGATCACCAGATTCGGGTGTTTCGCGGCGACGCTGCGCAGATCGGCCAGCCCGGCATCATCGGCGGGGCGGCGCGAGGTGGCGATCACGTTCCAGCCGCGCTCGGCGTACTGGCGCGCAAGCTCGAAACCGATGCCGCGATTGGCTCCCGTGATCAGCACCGTCGGTACGTCGGCCTTGAAGGCGGCGCTCGCCGTGAGGGGCAATAACGCAAACAGCGTGAGCAGCAACCGGACACCGAAGCGCGTGCGCAACATAAACGTCGGACTCCTCGCCAGGGGGCCCGAACGATAGCACAGGCGGCGCGGCGTTGATCGCCCTGCCCGTTCTCGGCGAGACTCCCGCGGGTGCGCGTACTTCTCGTCGAAGACGACCGGATGATCGCCGAAGGCGTGCTGACTGCTTTGAAGCAGGACGGCCACGCCGTCGACTGGGTGTCCGATGGCGCGGCCGCCAGCGCTGCCCTGGTCACCGAGCGCTTCGACATCATGCTGCTCGACCTCGGCCTGCCCCAGCGCGACGGCCTCGAGGTACTGCGCGAAGCGCGCCACCACGACGACGCCACCCCCGTCATCATCATCACCGCGCGCGATGACCTGGCGAGCCGCGTGGCGGGCCTCGATGCCGGCGCCGATGATTACCTGGTGAAGCCGTTCGATCTCGATGAGCTCGCGGCGCGCATGCGCGCGGTGAGCCGGCGCCGGGGCGGCCGCGGCGATCCGGCCATCGAGCACGCCGGTATCCGCATCAATCCGGCGACTCATGAGGTAACGCTGAACGGCGAGCCGGTCACGCTCTCTGCGCGTGAATATGCCGTGCTCGAAGCGCTGCTGATCCGGCCCGGAGCGATCCTGTCACGCGCGCAGCTCGAGGAGCGGCTCTACGGCTGGGGCGAGGAGATCGAAAGCAACGCCATCGAAGTCTACGTCCACTCCCTGCGCCGCAAGCTCGGCGGTGCCGCGATCCGCACGCAGCGCGGCGTCGGTTACTTCATCCCGAAATGAATTCGCTGCGCGCAAGGCTGTTGCTCGCGCTGTTCGCGCTGGTCGCCGTCACCTCGATCGCGGCCGGCGTCTTCACCTACCGGCGTGTGCTCGCTGAGACCTCCGGCCTGTTCGACTATCAGCTGCGCCAGATGGCGCTGTCGCTGCGCGATCAGGCAACCATCGGACCGGGTGTGGTGCTGCCTTCCCACGGCAGCGGAGGCGATTTCATCATCCAGATCTGGGATCTGTTCGGCCAGCAGGTCTATCAGGCGCCGGCGGGCGGTCCGTTCATCAACCGTGCGATCCTCGGCTACTCGGATCTCACGCTCGAGGGCGAGCGCTGGCGCGTCTACAGTCTGGCGAGCGCCGACAGCGTCATCCAGGTCGCCCAGCCGTGGCGCGTTCGGGAGCAGCGCGCGCAGGCCGCAGCCCTGCGCATGATTGCGGGACTGCTGGTACTGCTGCTCGCGATGGCGCTCGCCATCGTGTGGGTCGTCAATCGCGGCCTGGCACCACTCAAGCGCCTGACGGCGGAAGTACAGACGCGCAGCGCCGCGAGCCTCGAGCCGGTGACGGCGCCGCAGCTGCCGAGCGAGGTGGCGCCGCTCATCGAGGAGCTCAATCGGCTGCTCGCGCGGCTCAAGGAGGCCTTCGGTCAGCAGCGCGCGTTCGTCGCGGATGCAGCGCACGAGCTGCGCTCGCCGCTCACGGCGCTGTCGCTGCAGTTGCAATTGCTCGACCGGGCGCCCGATGAGACCGCCAGGACCGAAGCGCGCACCAAGCTTGGCGCCGCCGTGGAGCGCGCGATACACCTCGCGACTCAGCTCCTGACGCTGGCACGTCACGAGCCCACGGAGGCCGCGACCGAAGGAACGGCGCTGGTGCCGATCGCGCTCGCGCCGTGCGTGCACGAAGGCATCGCCGACGTAGCTACCCTCGCCGCTGAGCGCGGTGTGGAGCTGCGTGAAGCATTCGAGCCCGATGTGGAAGTGCGCGGGGATGCAGATGCACTTCGGATCCTCACCCGCAATCTGGTCGATAACGCCGTGCGCTACACGCCGCGAGGCGGCAGTGTGGCAGTGAGCGTGCGGCGAGGCGCTGGCGGCGAACTGTCTGTCGCCGATACCGGTCCCGGGATCCCGCCGCAGGATCGCGCCCGGGCTTTCGACCGCTTCTATCGACGAGGAAGCGTTGGGGAGGATGGCACGGGGCTCGGGCTTGCGATCGTCAAAGCGATCGCGGACCGGCATGATGCGCGCGTCATCCTCAGTGAAACGCCGCCGCACGGCCTCACGGCGACGGTACAATTTCCCGCATGAACGCCGAGCGGCCTCTGGGACCCAAGGGCGCGATCCTCATGGCGATCGCGTTCTTCGCAGTCGGTGTGGCGATCCTCATCCTGAGCTTCACGCACGCTGCCGTGGTGGACAATCCAGACAATGCGCCGCGCTGGGTCATCGCGGCAGCGGGTCTCGTGTTCTTGTTCGGCGGATTCGTGCCACTTGCCGGCACTTTCCACTGGAGCGTGAGCACGAATCGCTGGGTGGGATTGCCGATCATCCTTGCACTCGGAGCCGTCATCAACTGGGTGGCGTTCTTTCCCGGTCCGCGGCAATTTTCCTCGTCCGCTTCGTTTCTCGGGGTGGCCGTGTCGCACGCATCGAGCGGCGAGCTCACCGGGCGGGTGCTCTTCGGCATCGTCGCTGTGCTGATCGATCTGCTGGTGATCGTCGGGACCTGGAAGCTCATCCGCGGAGCACGCCGCGGCGGCACGGTGGCCGGCGACGGGAATTAGGAGCCGGCGTTACTTCGCCGCTGCGCCTCGCGCGATCGCCTGGCCGTAAACCTCGATCTGAGCGACATCCGACCAGCCACCCGGGCCGTGGCCGCTGCCCGGCATCAGATCCGCGAAGCCGATCTCATCGACGCGGGACAAATCAATCTTGTCCATCAGGACTCCGACCGTCACGACTCGCGCGATATCGAGCTTGATCCAGTGCACATCGGCGAATGAGATCTCGCTCACGATCCAGTCGCGGGTGCTGCCATCGGCGCGATCGCCCACCCACCAGCTGCCATCCGCCAGTTTCACGATCGGACGCACCTGGTGCAGGCCCGACATCTTGGTGTTCCAGCGAATGCGAGCGAGACCGGTGAGATCGGCGACGTGGCTTTTGTCGCGCAAGGCGACGGCGCAGGGCGAAGTACACAGGCCCAGCCAGAGATGGATCGGGGCGTTCTCATCGCCCGCACGCCCGGTCAGCATGATCTGGCCGGCGGGAACGTAGAGCTTCAAGTCGAGATTTGGATTGCCGATGGAATCGGCAGTCACCGGATGCTCGCCGCCCTGCGAGCTCTGCTTCCATTCCTCCTTGAAGAGCAAACCGGGTCGCAAAATGCGAGGCGCCTCACCGGGTGCCTGCGCCTGTGCAGTCGCGGCTGCAACGACGGTGAGGCCGATCAGGCTCAGCATCAGGCGGCGCATATTCCCCTCCCTCGCCCAAGCATAGCTCAGCCGCCTCTTAAGATTCCCTTAAGGCAGCTCTCCGATGCTCGCGATCAGGACGATTCCCGGAAATTTCCGTTACGGAGAAGCTCATGCAACTGAGGAAGACAACGGCGATCCTTTCGGCGAGCGGACTGCTCGCCTTCGGCGCAGCCACCGGCTGGATCGCGCCGATGGCCCTGCATGCGAATGGCGCAACCGCCGCCGAAGCGACGGCGAGCGGCGTTACAGCCGCCCCTGCGCCGGCTCCGGTGGCCTACGGTACGGCCCCCAATTACCGCGCGATCGTGGCGCAGAATCGCGCCGCGGTGGTGAACGTGAAGACCGAGGGCGTCGAGCACACCTCGGCGCAGGAGTTCGGCAGCCCCGGCGACTCGCCCTTCGGTAACGATCCGTTCTCGCAGTTCTTCCGCGGCCTGCCCATACCGCGCGGCGATGTGCCGGTGCGGGGACTGGGCTCGGGATTCATCATCAAGCCCGACGGCATCATCCTCACGAACGCGCACGTCGTGCGCGATGCGAAGCATGTGACGGTCACGCTGGCCGATCATCGTGAATTCCGTGCCAAGGTGCTGGGATCGGACCCGACAAGCGACATCGCGGTGCTGAAGATCGAAGCCCACAACCTGCCGGTGGTGCACTTCGGGGACCCGGGTGAGCTGGCGGTGGGGGATTACGTGCTGGCGATCGGTGCGCCCTATGGCCTGGAGGAGAGCGCCACGGCGGGCATCGTCAGCGCCAAGGGGCGCTCGCTCCCCGGCGGCAATTACGTGCCGTTCATTCAGACCGATGTGGCAGTGAATCCCGGCAACTCCGGCGGCCCGCTCTTTGACAGCCACGGCAGCGTCGTCGGCATCACCTCGCAGATCTACAGCAATACCGGCGGTTATCAGGGCGTCTCGTTCGCCATTCCGATCGATGTCGCTGAGCGCGTGGAGTCGCAGATTCTCAAGACCGGCAAGGTCGAGCACGCGCGCCTGGGCGTCATCGTGCAGCCGGTGACGCCGGCACTCGCCGCCTCGTTCAAGCTGAATTCGGCGGCAGGGGCGCTGATCTCGCGCGTCGATCCCGACAGCGCCGCTGCCCGTGCGGGCCTTCAGCCCGGCGATGTGATCGTGAAGTTCCAGGGGCACGATGTGAGCGATGCAGCATCGCTCTCCGCGCAGGTCGGCATGGCCTCACCGGGCGATGCCGTGACCTTGCAGGTCTGGCACGACGGCAAGACCCGGGATGTGAAAGCAACGCTCGCCAATGCCTCGAAAGAGGACGGTGAGCTCGCGAGCACGAGCGGTGGTCCGGATCAGGGCAAGCTTGGACTGTCGGTGCGGCCGCTGACGCGCGATGAGCGCAGTCAGGCGGGCGTCAGCAACGGTCTCGTGGTCGAGCAGGCGGCCGGTGCGGCTGCCGAAGCCGGCATCGAGCCCGGGGACGTGCTGCTGTCGGCGGATGGCAAGGCGCTGGAGAACGTGGAGCAGCTGCGCAGCATCGTGCGCGAACACAAAGACGTGGTCGCGCTCCTCATCCAGCGGGGAGACACCCGCATCTTCGTCCCGGTTCAGCTCGGCTGAACCGGCGCATTCGGCCTCGACGCCCTCTAGTCGAGGCCGAATGCGATGAGGACGTTGCCCGACTGACCGGTAAATCCGCCGACGCCGGATCCGACGTAAATCATTCCGCCGGCGACGACCGGTCCGGGGCCATCGATGCCGCCGCCGTGCCCGGCGATGCCGTTCACGGTCTTGAATTCCTGCGTCGTATCGAAGGTCCACAGGAGCGTGCCGTCTTTGGTCGCATAGGCACGCAGCCCGCCATCGAGCGCGCCGCTCAGCACCGCGCCGGGTATGGCGGTGAGCGCGCCACCCTGTGAGACGCTGCAGCCCAGACGCTCACCGCAGATCGGCTGCGGAGGCGGCATGTGCCAGGCGCGGCTGCCGTCGCTGAGCTTCACCGCGTGAACGCCACCCGGTGTCGGCGTGAGGAAATCACCGGTGCCGAAGTAGGCCTGACCATTCTCGATCGCGCCGCCCCACTGCCCGCCCAGGCCGCTGCCCTTGCCGATGCGGTATTGCCAGAGAATCCGTCCCTGGTCATCCGGATCGAGCGCATAAACCAGCCCGGATTTCTGCGGCAGCACCAGCACTTCACGCGTACCCACCTTGGCGATCGCCGGTGGTGCTGAAAAGTCATAGTCCGGACCCAGAGTGTCGGGGCAGGCGGCGTTGCCGTTCGCATGCTGATCGCAGCCCATCGCCCACTGATCGCCCGCGAGCGCCTGGCGCACCCATTTCACGGCACCGGTCTTGATGTCGAGCGCAATCACGGCATCGGTCGTCGGCTGCGGCGGATCCGCATAACCGTTACCCGTTGCGACGTAGACCAGTCCGCGCTTCGCATCCACGGTCGGCGCCGACCAGATGCCACCGCCCGCGGGGCCGTACATCTGCACCCCCTCCTTGTTCTTGCCACGCGGATGATTCTCACCGACGGTGTAGGTCTTCCACAGGAGCTTTCCGGTCGTGGTGTCGAATGCGGAGACGCTGCCGCGGAAAGTGCAACAGGAGTAGCCGGCGTGTCCGCCAGTGCTCTCCTCGCCGATGCCCTGCACCGGCACGAACACTCGCCCGTCGTAATAGGTCGGCGATCCGGTGAGTGAGGCGGACGGGTGCGTATCCACCTTCGCCTGCCACAGGAGCTTGCCATTCTCGGCATCCACTGCGTACGCCGTCGAGCGGCGATCACCGAAGAAGACCGCGTGGCCTTTCTTGCCGTCGGGCTGGGTGTAGTCTCCGACAGCCGGTGAAGTCGCGATGCCGGCGCCGGCCTTGAACGTCCAATAGCTGCAACCGCTCTTCGCATTGAGCGCGTGCACCTGCCCGTTCTCGCTGGCGACGAAGACGCGCCCGCCCGCGACGGCCGGCGCGACGCGCGCCGAGCTCACATTGGCGTAGCCGAAGACCCATTTGACCTTGAGCCTCGGCAGATCCGCCGCCGTGAGTCCGCCCCGGGCCTGTCCCTGGTAGCGATCGTTGGTGATGCCGTTACCCCAGGAGAGCCAGCCCGGACCCGTCGCCGGATCGCGCATCGCGAGCCCGTCGCTGCAGGCCTTGCCCGCCTCGAGCGCGGGATCGATCGCCTTGGCGGCTCCGAACGGGCGGTTCGCCGCAAACTCGGCCACGGCATGGCGCTCCTCGGGCGTGAGAGTCGCGCCCTGCGCCTGCATCTTGCCGTTCGTCAGCGCGTTCAGGATTGCCTCGGGCGGGTACTGGCGCAGGAATTCCCGCGGCACGGCGTGCGCGGCCAGGCCCGGACCGGAATCGACCGTTGCGGCCGCTCCCATCTGGGTGATGCCGAGATGACAGTTCGCGCAGACGCGGCGAAACACGGCTTCGCCATCGGCGGGCCTGGCGGCCGGCGCCGTATCGGCACCCCATGCAATTCCGGCAGCAACAAGACCCGTGATGGCGAGCAAGATTCTCGTTCTCATGGAAGCGAACAT
>Ga0335079_10000319_pt1 | contig 55445 bp, 40 predicted proteins | sample Lox_Sample_33_FD_206719 | JGI IMG/M metagenome (GOLD analysis project Ga0335079, IMG submission 206719) | Soil microbial communities from Loxahatchee National Wildlife Refuge, Florida, United States - Lox_Sample_3.3 | ecosystem: Environmental > Terrestrial > Soil > Wetlands | place: USA...
CAACCGCGAGACACACCACTAGCGACAATGCATTCCGAAACCGTAAGACAGATCTCATATTTTTACCTCCGGTGCCAAATCCACGTAATAACTTATCCGTTGACTACCTAGCCTGGAATCCCGTTACAAATTCTGCTAACTGCTCCAGCGAGAAGGACCCGATTTGCAAATGCCCAAGTCTTTGCACCGCCGCCGGAAGGGGTCTGTGCACTCCATCACTCCCTGTAGTGCGCGCCGTTACGTCAGGCGCGCACTTGTGCCGCACGCGCGGGTAAGGCTTAAACATAAAGTCGTCGCGCTTGAGGCACTTTTTCGACAAAGCAAGATTTGTGGGCTCTGATCGTCAGCGCGCCTGGTCGGGACAACGACGGAGCGAGGACAGCAAGGTTTGTCTTTTCTCGCTCAAAAGCTTGCTGCAGGATCAGCCATTGCGCGTAACCCGCACCTGGTGAAAGTGCGTTTTTATTGCCGCGGCCAAGCGGCGGATGCCCTCACGTATCTTCTCGGGCTGGGCGTGTGAGAAGTTCAGGCGAAGGTGCCGGCGGCCTTCCTGGCTATTTTCGTTCGGAGCAAAAAAGGAATCTCCCGGAACGAACGCAACATTTTGTTTCAAGGCTTCGTGAAACAGTTCGTTCGCGTCCACACCTTCGGGCAAAGTCACCCAAAGAAATAAGCCCCCTTGGGGATGCGTCCATTGCACTTCCGGCGGGAAGTTCTGCGCGAGAGCCTCAAGCATGACATCGCGGCGCTCCCGGTAGACCTTACGAATCCTCCTGACGTGTTCGTCGAGGAAGTTGCCTCGGGCGACTTCGTAGGCAACGACCTGAGTAAAAGTTGACGTGTGCAGGTCCGCCCCTTGCTTCAGTTGCGCCAGCTTGGCAATGACTTCAGCGGGCGCGACCGTCCATCCGAGCCGTAAGCCCGGCGCTAGTGTCTTGGAAAATGTGCTCAAGTAAATTACGTTGCCGAGGGTAAAGTTCTGATCGAGTGGCGCGCTCTCACGATCGAGCACGACCAGGGGCGCCAGATGCTCGCCCTCATAACGGAGCTGACCGTACGGGTCATCTTCAACAATCGGGATTCCATATTCTTTAGCAAGCGAAACCAGAGTGTAGCGCCGGTCCTCGGAGAGAGTTGTCCCACCTGGATTTTGAAAGTTCGGGAGAACATACATGAATTTGGGTCCAAGGCGCAGACGTTCTTCCAGTAGATCCGTGCGCAATCCATTTTCATCGCACGGAACACTCACGTAGTCGGCTCCATAGACACTGAAGGCTTGCAACGCACCTAGATAGGTCGGCGCCTCGACGAGAACTCTATCGCCGGGGTTGATCAGTAATTTGCCAATCAGGTCCAGCGCTTGCTGGGAGCCAGTGGTAATCAGGACGTTCTCGGCTTGGGCCTTGATCCCGTAGCGCGAGATGTGTCTGGCAATCATTTCGCGTAGTGGTTTGTAACCTTCGGTCTCGCCGTACTGCAGCGCCAGCGCCGCATTTTCTTTCAGGACTTTCCTGCAAGCTTCCTCGACGCGCTCGAGAGGAAAGACATCGTCGGCCGGAAGCCCACCACCGAAAGAAATTATTTCCGGCTGCTGGGTGATCTTCAGTAATTCACGAATAGCTGAACTCTTGATGTCTCTGGTACGGAGTGCATAACGAGAAGTCCAAGCGATAGACATGCTGGTCCTTTCTTTCTCGGTTTCGCGAGACACTTAAACCGTGAGACGCCATGCGTACGAGCGCTCAACTTGTAGCAATTTCGTTTTGCACGTGTCGGCGCTGCTGGGCACGCGGGCTGCGTCGTTCGCATCGTGCCCGACTACGCGACGGCGGTCATCGTCTGCGAAGCAAACTTAATTACCTTGGGGCCAACTAACCTCTCGAAGTCTTGCCACTGCAGCCGAACCAACTCATGGTGCGAGCCGGCGTTGAAGGCAATCTCGCTGTCTTCCGCAAGGCTTTCATCGACGAAGACGTCCATACCATAGAGGTTTCCAAAGGGCGGCATGGCACCTGGCTCGCACTCCGGAAACTCGCCTCTGAACTCCTCTTCGTATGCGAGATGGGCGATTCTCGCTTTGGTGGCCTTCTTGAGCAACGCAAAGTCAACTTGAAACGATGCAGGCAGCACAGCCATAACCAACCTGCCGTCCAGCTTTATGATGACCGTTTTGGCTAATTCCTTTCCTGGGATATGCGCGAGCGCTGCAATCGCTTGCGCCGTGTAAGCGGGCGAATGCGAGAGCACGGTGTACTTGACATTGTTCTCGTCGAGAAATTCTTTCAGGAGTGAAAGTTGCATAGAGACCTCCCTAGTTCACGCAAATTCTCTAGCCGCAAGCGAGCCTTGGCGGTGCTGATGGTCACCTGCCATTGTGTTCCTACGGGCAGCGTCGCGTAACTCGTGTCACAGCGCGAAAGATATGCGCGAATGCAAACTGATGCGAGTGAGCACAAAGTAGGAATTGCGCAGCAGCGGATTGCTCTGGTTTTCCGCATGGGAGAACGCAAGCCATGGTCACTGCATCCGAACTACTCCAAGGAATGACGATTCGCATCGACGGTGAGATCTACAGGGTCCTCGAAGCGGAGTCCAAGTCCGGCGCCGCAAAGATGGGCGGCGTCGTCAAAACCAAGCTGGTGAATGCGCGAAGTGGCCGCTTTTGGGAGCCACATTTTCGACCCAATCAAAAGATGGAGGAAGTACAAGTGGACCGCCAGACTATGGAATTCCTTTTTTCGGAAGGCGATTCTTGTACCTTTATGCATCCGGATACTTTCGAGCAGGTGGAAGTGCCGCGCGCGATTTTTGGTCCGGCAGCGGATTTCCTGCAGCCCGGAATGGAACTGCCGGTAGATTTCTTTGAAGGAACGGCTATCGGCGCGGCAGTTCCAGCAGTGGCGGACGCACGTATCGCCCGCACCGCTCCGGCTTCGCATGCAGCTCAAGACAACGCGTGGAAAGACGCCATTTTGGAGAATGGTCTCACCATTCTCGTTCCTCTATTTATTGCTCCTGGAGAGACAGTGCGCGTCGATGTAAAAGCTGGGCGCTACGTGGAGCGTTTGCACACCGAACGGAAGCACGCTGCGTCGTAAACAGTGAAAGGATGCGCGATCGTCGCATCGTGTGGTTTCCCGGCCGTGTGGGCCTTTGCCATTGCGCTTCTCAACCCACGCGCGCAGCTTTTTTGCAATTTCCAACAGAACTTCAACTCTCGAGTGTTTCTGAGAATAGAAGCGAACGGTTAGGTGGTCGGTAACGTCACGAGCACCAACCATCGATATGGCCTTCGTTAGAACCTCGCCCTTGTGATGCCGCATACAGGAAAGAGTGATCGGGCTCATGGACAGAGCGAGCCGCCAGAGTTGTAGTACGTATCAACCGATGCATCACTGATCGGACGAACAGCGAGGCGAGCCTATGGATTTGCGCAAATGGTCCAAATCCGAAGTTGATTACGGCCGAAAGATACTGGCTTCTGGGCTGGAGGGTGCGCGTTCGGGTGAAGAAGCGTTCCTTCATGGAGGTCAGATAAGTCCTTTTCTCAATGACTCAGCGCGAAAGGCCTTGAAACCAGCGGTGGTTGGCGCGTGCGTTGGCGCGTTGTGCAGCCTTCCAGGGAACCACCAAAGATCGCTGGGCAGAACGTTACTGTTCGGTTTGCTGGGCGGCGCAATCGGTTTCGGTGCAGGTTTGACTTGGGAAACCCGCGGTCTGGCCGAAAGCGCAACAAACGGAGCCTTGCAGAACATTCACAAAGTACAGGACGAACACTGGGTGGAAAAACATCCTGTCGCCTACGCGTAGGAAGAACCAAGCCCATCTCTTGCGATCAGATGGCCCCGCCTCATGGGCTGCAGATCAGGTTGTAGCGTTTTTTCGCAGGTTCCAGATGCCGCTCGAGAATGGCCGTTAGGGGACAGGTCAATTTTCGGGGAGTGAGAAGTAATGTTGGAAGGCATGCAGTTCGCCGCATCAGTCACCTCCTGGTTGGTCTCGGGGCGGCCACTCTTCCTGCTCATTCACATTCTAGGCGGTGCGAGCTTTGCGTACATCGTGGCCAGGCGGATGGTCCCGCTTCTGCGGGCGGAGCATGATCCGCGCTTCGACCGGCCTGTGGCCCGCCTGGGAAGAGTTCTGAAGTTTTGGCTGGGGCAATGGAAGCACCCGCGCTACAAAGTCGCTGGAACGCTTCACATCCTTATATTTGGTGGATTCGTGCTATTGGCGGCACGCGCCTTCACCGTGCTGATTGTCGGCGTCGCACCGAATTTCGTAATGCCCGGTTTGTCGGGAAAAGCGGGCCTGGTCTACGAGTTCTTGACCGATTACGCGGCCACCGTTGTTCTGCTCTGCATGATATTTGCGATAACGCGCAGGCTGGTATTCAAGCCCGCGCGCTATGCCGTGCCGGCACGCTACGGCAAAGCACACACTGGAGACGCGGTCTTTCTGCTAGCGCTGATCGCGATCCTGATGGTCGCGGACAGCCTCTTCGAGGCAGCGAAAGAAGCAGGCCCGGGTCAGCCGGCTGAACTGGCAAGTTTTCTGTCACTCCCGTGGATATTGAAGACGGCGCTAGCTTCCACTTCGGTGCCGACACTCGGACGCCTGTATTTCAGCGCGTATCTCGGCCATGAAGTCGTCTTCTACTTCCTGCTGTGTTACCGACCCTTTGGAATTCAGTTCCACGTGGAGACCTCACTCTTCAATATTTACTTCGCGAAATTAGGCACCGGCACACTGAAGCCGGTGAGATGGGGCGTTAACGACGAGCATTTGAACGAGGTGAAATCCTTTGGAGTGAAAAGGTTTGAAGACTTCACCTGGAAGCACATGCTGGATTTCTATTCGTGTGCCGACTGCGGACGGTGCTCGGACAATTGCCCAGCCTATGCGGCGGGCCGGCCGCTCTCGCCCCGCTTTATCAGCATAAAAGCCAGAGACTACGCCTTTCAGCACTATCCCATGTTCGGCCACATGGGTAACGATAAGCCGCTGATCGGCAGCATTTACTCCGCAGACGAAATCTGGTCGTGCACCACCTGCGGCGCGTGCGAAGCGGAGTGCCCGTTGCTGGTCGAGTATATCGACAAGATTGTGGATCTGCGGCGCGGCATGGTCGATGACGGAAAGGTTCCGCAGTCGCTGCAAAAGCCTCTGCAGGCGTTGGAGAGTCGAGGCAACCCCTACGGCAAGATGGAGAAGAAGCGCGCCGAGTGGGCAAACGCCCAACCGCCTTGCGGCGTCAAGACGCTGGACAAACAGACCAGCGCAGACACTTTGTATTTTGTGGACAGCATTACTTCCTACGATGACCGGTTGCAATCGATTGGGCGGGCCACCGCGAAGATTCTCAACCACGTTGGCGAGGACTCCGGAATTCTGGGCGGCGCGGAGAGAGACAGCGGCCACGAAGTCCGCCGGTTCGGGGAAGAAACGCTGTTTCTGGCGCTCCGCGATCGCAACGTGGAAGCCATCAAAGGAAGCGGAGTAAAGCGGATCGTTACGGCTGATCCGCACGCCTACAACGCGCTGAAACACGATTACAGAGATATACCGCCGGTCGAGCACATCAGCCAAGTGATGGCCGGAGCGGTGAAATCCGGCAAGCTCAAGTTCAAGCCGCTCCAGAGCACCGACAACGTTTACACCTATCACGATCCCTGCTACCTGGGCCGGCACAACCAGATCTATGAAGACCCACGAAGTGTGCTCGACGCTATTCCGGGGCTAACGCGAGTGGAGATGAGCCGGTCCCGTGACCGGTCTTTCTGCTGCGGGGGCGGCGGATTAATGCTGTTCTACGAGGCCAAGGAAGAACAAAGAATGGGCGTCAAACGGGTGCGGATGGCAGAGGAAGCCGGAGCCAACGTGATCGTGACGGCATGCCCGTTTTGCATGGTCAACCTCGAAGACGCCATCAAGGTTGCGGGGTTTGAAGGAAAAATGACCGCAATCGATCTGGCAGAACTGGCCGCGCAACAGATCATGAACGACGGGAAGAATTCGGAATCGGCAGGATTTGCCGAGGCGCAAGAAGAAGTAGTTGTCGGGAGGTAACCGTGGAAATCCTGGTTTGCGCAAGGAGAGTTCCGGACACATCGGAGAACGAGCTGGTTCTCAACTGTGCCGGAAATGATATCGAGCGCGACGAACTGGTCTATTCGATCAATGAAGCTGACAACTATGCGGTCGAAGAGGCGCTACAGATCGTCGCCAGAGTTGGGGGAAAGGTCACAGTGGTTACGGTTGGCGGAGAAGATGACGAAGAGATACTGCGCCGCGAGATGGCCATGGGGGCAAATAAGGGAGTTCTGATTGCCGATGAGGCGTGCAGGGGATCGGATGGCCGCGGCATTGCAACGATTTTGAAAGCGTTCGTATGCAAAGACAAGTACGACCTGATCTTCACCGGGGTCCAAGCCGAAGATAGCGCCGCTCAAGTCGGCGGGATGTTGGCGGCCATGCTCGACTATCCCTTCGCATCGCTGGTTAATTCCGTTGAAGTGTTGGAAGGCAACAGATTGAAGATCAGCCGGGAGATTGAGGGCGGCAATAAGGAGATCAGCGAGATCGACCTCCCGTGCGTGCTTTCGATTCAAACGGGCATCAACGAGCCGCGGTACGTCGGAATGCGGGGGATCCGGGCGGTGGCCTCTGCACCCATTTCAACGTACACGACCGCAGAGCTTGGGCTCGAGAGCGGCGCTGTGGGAGCCGCTGCGGCGAAAGTAAAACGCGTGGACTATTTTGTCCCGGGTTTTGGCAAGAGTGCCGAGATGCTCGAAGGCAGCCGAAAAGAGAACATCGAAAAACTATTGGAGTTGGTGATAGCCAAAGGAGGGCTGAAATAATGGCTCAGATCTTCGCTTACATCACACATCGCAATGGCGCGGTCGATGACTCTGCCGCCGAACTCGCCGCTGCGGCCAAAAGTATTGATGCGACCGCGCCGCTGATAGCCCTCGTCACAGGCTGGGGGCCGGATCTGGACAATGCCTGCACGGCTCTTTGCGCTTCTTACGCCGAAGTCTGGAAGATCGCCAATCAGACGTTGGCTTACCCCAACGCGGAGGTGATCCGAAAGGCGCTCCTCGGCGTGCTACCGCCTGGTGCGACTGTGCTGATGGCTCACGACCATTTCGGAATCGATCTGGGGCCCGGGCTTTCCGTCAAATTGAATGCGAGTTACGTCTCCGATGTATCGGGGATCGGAGGCATCGACGGCACCGATCTTAAGCTTGTCCGCCAGGAGTTCGGCGGACAGGTCAGCACGCATGTGCTTTGCGACATTTCTTCCGGCGCGGTGCTTACGATACGCCCGGGCGCATTCAAAGGTCACGGCGAGGTCTTTTTTAGTGGGACCGTTATCGACAAATCCGCCGGTGTCGGGGCCCTAACAACAGGTCGACGCTATCTGCAGACAGTCGTCGCGGAAGCAGGAACTGTGGATATCACCAAGCACAACGTATTGGTTTCGATCGGGCGCGGGATTCAGGGGAAAGAAAACGTGGCCATCGCGCAGGAATTGGCCGACGCGCTAGGTGGCGCCGTGAGTTGCTCGCGGCCAGTGGTGGATGCGAAATGGCTGGAGAAGTCCCGCCAAGTTGGATCGTCGGGCAAGACGGTAAAGCCCAAAGTGTATCTGGCTTGCGGCATCAGTGGATCGTTCCAGCACCTGGCTGGCGTTAAAGGCAACCCGTTTATCGTGGCGATCAACAAGAATCCCAAGGCCCCCATTTTTCATGTGGCCGATGTCGGAATTGTCGACGACATCCTGGAGTTCCTGCCGGAACTGACCAGCAAAGTCCGCGAAATGCAGGGAGTTGCGGGGAAGTGAGGTGCCGCAACAATGATTACAAACAAGACGTTAAAGCTAAGTCTGAAATCGCTGCGGGAATTCGCAAAAAAGCGCCTGCCGGACGAGCAGTTAATCGAACTGGATGCCGCCGACGAATGCCCGCTGGAAATTGTGCGGCACATGTGCAGCCCGGACCAACTGGGGATCCAGCTTCTATTCATCCCTGAAGAATTCGGCGGTATGGGTGGCGGCACGTTTGATGTGTATTGCGTTTGCGAAGAGATGGCCCGCATTGACCTCGGCATTGCCACGTCTGTGTTGGCGACGTTTCTCGGCAGCGATCCCATCACGGTCGGCGCCACTCCGGAGCAGAAGAAGATTTGGCTCAGTCGAATTGCGGAAGAGGGACTGTTGTTCGCGTATGGCGCAACGGAGCCCGAAGCTGGGAGTGACCTTGGAGCGCTGCGTACGACGGCGGAGAGGGTCACGGAGAATGGCGAGGTGGTGGGCTACAAAATCACCGGCAACAAGCAATGGATCAGCAATGGGGGAGTGGCGGACGCATACACGATTCTGGCCAACACACCGAGCGGTCCGAGCTGGTTCATCGTGGAAAAAGGCGTGCAGGGTTTTACTCACGACGAGCCGGAAGACAAGCATGGGATTCGTCTGAGCAATACCGCCGCTCTGGCACTGGACAATGTGTATGTCGCCGCCGATCGGCTCGTTGGGCGTGTCGAGGGCCAAGGGTTGCTTCAAGCGCAGGCAGTTTTTGGGTATACGCGCCTGATGGTAGCGGCATTTGGCCTCGGCGCGGGTTGGTCCGCACTCGATCGCGCTATTCCCTATTCCACGAAGCGCATTCAGGCAGGAGCACCGCTTTCGGAAAAGCAGGGATACACCCACAAGCTGATCGTGCCGAATGTGGCGCGCTTGGAAGCCGCACGAGCGTACATCGAAGAGACGGGGGAACGCATCGACGTCGGCGAAGGCAGCTTGAACACCGAAGGCGCGATCGCCAAGTACATGGCGACGGAGGCGGGCAATCTGGCCGCGGACGCCAGCATCCAGGCGCTCGGCGGTTACGGCTACACGCATGAATACATGGTCGAGAAGATCAAACGCGATGTGCGCATTACGACGATTTACGAAGGCACGTCCGAGATTATGGAGATGACCATTGGCCGGGACCGCTGGCAGCTCCACCTGAAGACTCACGGGCAGCACTATCACCAGCAGGCGCGAGAGTTCGAGGCGCTACACGCACGGCACCCGGAGGTCGGCGCTGATATCGCCGCGTTGGCATTCCATGCGCTGGCCGAGGTGATGGAGAAGATTCGCGTTGCGCGGCTGACGCGGCACCAACACATTCTGTTGCGTCTTGGCGAATGGATCGCGCATGCCGAGTGCGCAGGCAGCCTGGCGCGCCGAGCGTCGCTTATGGCGGAGAGCAAGCTGAATGAGAAAGCCAACAAGCGTTTCGATGCTGCGGCGCTTGCCGCGCTCAGCCGGATCTTCGCGCGTGAGGCGGCGATCAAAGTTGCCGAAGGCGGTTTGCGCTGGATCCTTGCAGCCGGAGGAATAGACGACGAAGTACCGGCGTTGGAGTCGAGTTTTGGATTGCCTGCGATCCACCGCGCACAGGCGGGACTGCTTTCAGACATGGACTACGTCGCGGACGTTGTCTACGGTCGCGTAACCAAGCGAATTGAGCTAGCTGCATAGCGGGAGGACACACGAATGGGCCGGGCCCGGGCAGGTCCGGTGCCTCTCTCGCTGTAGGAGGGGCCATGGAGAGCACGTCACATCGAGCTATCGCGATTGTGGGAACGGCAGCAATTCTGCCAGATGCGCCGAACGTGTCGGCATTTTGGGAGAACGTCAAGAACGGGCGGGACAGCGTTAGCGAAGTAGACCCCAAGCGTTGGGACCCCGCACTTTATTACGACCCTGAGCCCGCAGCTCCTGACAAAACATATTCGAAGATTGGCGGGTGGGTCCGCGATTACGTCTGGGATCCCGTGAAGTGGCATTTGCCGATTCCACCGCGAGTCGTAGAGGCGATGGATGGCGCGCAGAAATGGGCCATCGCCTGCACGCGCGAAGCTTTGGAAGACTACGGATACCCCAAGCGGCCGCTGGACCCGAATCGAACGGCAGTGATCCTTGGCAATGCCATGGCTGGAGAGCGGCACTACCTCACCGCGTTGCGTATCTACCTGCCGGAGTATGCGCGGGAACTGTCAGAAGTTGACAGTTTCGCAGCGCTACCGGAAGCGCTCCGTAATGAAATCACCCGCCAACTGCGTGAGCGCCTCGGTAAGCATCTTCCTGAGATTACGGAAGACAGTATGCCCGGTGAATTGTCCAACTGCATCGCCGGCCGGATTGCGAATGTCTTCAACTTTCACGGGCCGAACTACGTTTGTGACGCGGCATGCGCATCCGCTGTAGCGGCGACGAGTTCAGCCGCCCAAGGATTGATCGAGAAGAATTTTGACGCAGTCATCACCGGCGGCATTGACCGCAACATGGGCGCGTCAACATTCGTGAAGTTCTGCAAAATCGGCGCGCTCTCGGCGACGGGCACTCGTCCGTACGCAGAAGGCGCAGACGGTTTTGTGATGGGCGAAGGCGCAGCAATCTTCTTACTCAAGCGCCTGGCCGATGCTGAGAAGGACGGAGACCAGATTTACGCAGTGCTGCGGGGCATAGGCGGCTCAAGCGATGGAAAAGGAAAAGGTATCACTGCGCCCAACCCGATCGGCCAAAAGCTCGCCATTGAACGAGCCTGGGAGAATGCCGGACTGTCACCGGCCACCGCGACGTACGTTGAAGGGCACGGCACGTCCACCCGGGTCGGCGACGTGGTGGAAGCGCAGAGTTTAGCGGAGGTGTTGAGCAGTTTTCACCTTCCGCCGCATTCGGTGGCGCTTGGCTCGGTCAAATCCAACTTCGGACATCTGAAGGGAGCAGCGGGAGCTGCAGGACTGCTGAAGCTGACCCTGGCGCTCAGAGACAAAGTGCTTCCGCCGAGCGTGCATTGCGAACATCCCAATCCGGAAATCGACTTTGCCCACGGGCCGCTGTACGTCAACACGGAGCTAAAACCGTGGACCAGTCCGCCCGGTGGCGTGCGGCGCGCGGGACTCAGCGCGTTTGGCTTTGGCGGCACCAACTTTCACGCGGTTCTCGAAGAATACATCCCGCACAGACTCAACGGAAATGGCAAGCGCTGGCTTGCGGTCGATGAGACCGCGGCCAGGATGACAGAGACAACCATGAACGCGAAAAGCTCCCGATTGGTTTCATCACCCTCTTATAAGACGCCGTTGCGCGGCGCACTCTTGATCGGCGCCACATCAGAAGCGGCTCTGACTGAACGCTTGCGCGCAGTAGAGCACGACGCCAGGATCGGGCGTGTGCCTGCTCCGACCGTGCCGAAAGAATCCGATCTGCGCGCGCCCGAGCGTCTTGCGATTGACTATGCCAGCGCCGCTGAACTGGCGGAAAAGGCAAGTAGCGCGCTGAAGGCACTGTCCGCCAATCAACCAGCAATATGGAAAGCTCTGCGGGCGCAAGGCATCTTTCGCGGTCATGGACTCGCGCCCAAGGTGGCGTTCCTGTATCCCGGTCAGGGTTCGCAGTACGTAAATATGCTCAAGCCGTTACTCGCAACCGAGCCCATTGTGGCCGATACATTTGCCGAGGCGGACCGCATCATGACGCCGCTTCTTGGCAAGCCACTCAGTGAGTTCATCTTCGTTGATCACGGTGATGCGGACGCGGTCGCTAAAGCCGAAGAGGATCTGCGCCAAACCGCCATTACCCAGCCCGCCGTGTTGGCGGTCGATCTCGCGCTGACCCGGCTGCTGGCTGCGTACGGCGTTGAACCGGACTTCGCCATGGGACACAGCCTGGGAGAATACGGCGCGCTTGTTGCGGCTGGCAGTCTTCCGTTTGCGGACGCACTCGAAGCAGTCAGCGCGCGTGGCCGCGAGATGACACGTTTTTCGCTAGACGACAAAGGCCGCATGGCTGCGGTGTTTGCTCCACTGAACAAAATCGAGGAGATCCTAAAGACCGTAGACGGCTACGTGGTGATCGCGAACATTAACAGCGAGCATCAGTCGGTCATCGGCGGAGCCAGCAAGGCTGTAGAGCAGGCTATGGACGCTCTTCAGAAAGCTGGCTACGAAGTTTCTGCCTTGCCGGTCAGCCACGCTTTCCACACCTCGATTGTAGCTCCGGCAAGCGAGCCGCTGCGGCGCGTGCTCGAGCGGCTACATCTGCAGTCGCCACGCCTGCCGATTATCGCGAATATTAGTGGCGAGTTTTATCCCACCGGAACAAATGTTGTACCGCAGATGCTGGACATTCTGGCGCAGCAGGTGGCTTCACCGGTGCAGTTCATCAAAGGTCTGCGCACATTGTACGACGCTGGCGCGCGCCTGTTCATCGAAGTGGGACCGAAGAAAGCGCTACAGGGATTCGCGGAAGATGTGCTCGCCGAGCATGGCGATATCGTCTCTATTTTTACCAATCATCCAAAAGTTGGGGACACTGCGTCCTTCAACCAAGCTCTGTGCTGCCTGTATGCCGCGGGACTGGGCCACGGCGTTGTTGAGGATGCCGAAACTGGTCGGGAGGGCGCGTTTGTTCCAACGGTTTCGGTCTCAATCGAAACTCCGAAGTCAACTTCAGTGGCCTCACCTGCCCCGAGCGTGCCGGGCAACTCGTCGCGACCGAATGGCGATCACTACGTCAAGCTTGGCCGATTGTTCGCGGACGTCCTTGAGCGCGGCTGGCAGATTACCCACGGGGAGACCCGCGCGACCAGCACCTCTCCGGTCGTGATCACTGGTGCCGCGCTGGGCTTACCCGGGACAGAGCACGTCTTTGATGATTCCAATATCGGCCGTCTGCTGCGCGGTGATCAGTTCATTGATGCCATTCCGGCTCGTTTGCGCCGCGCCATGCTCGATAAGCACATCACACGGCTGGTAAAAAACGACGACGGCGGAGCGTTCGAAACGATCACTAGTGTTGCGGACGTGATCAAACTCGCAGGCCGCGCTGGCGCCTTTGACCTCGAAAGAGAATTTGGCGTCTCCGCCGAGCGTTTGGCGGCTCTGGATCGCGTCACGCAACTGGCGATCGCCGTTGGCCTCGACGCGTTACGCGATGCCGGCATCCCGCTAGTCCTACGCTACAAGAGCACGAGCAAAGGCACGCAGTTGCCGGATCGCTGGGCGCTGCCGGACGCGCTACGCGATGACACCGGCATAATCTTCGCTTCGGCGTTTCCTGGCTACGATTCCTTCGCCAACGAATTAACCCGATATCATGAGGACCACGCGCGCCGCAAGCAGCTTGCGGTGTTACAAAGCTTGCGCGTACGGGCGTCGGAAGCCAATGGCAATTCGACGCTTGGGCAGGAGATAGACCGGCGCATCGAAGATCTGTGCGATGCCATCGAGAAAGAGCCGTATGTTTTTGACCGGCGCTACCTTTTCCGCGTGCTGTCCATGGGGCATTCCCAATTTGCCGAATTCATCGGCGCTCGAGGACCTAACACGCAAATTAACTCGGCTTGCGCGAGCACCACGCAAGCGGTAGCGCTGGCGGAAGACTGGATCCGTTCCGGACGATGCCGCCGCGTGATTGTGGTCGGGGCTGATGACGTAACCACGGACAATCTGATGGAGTGGATGGGCGCCGGATTCCTGGCGAGCGGAGCAGCGGCGACAGATGAAGTCGTCGAAGACGCGGCTATTCCCTTTGATCGCCGCCGGCACGGGCTGATTGTCGGAATGGGCGCGGCAGGTCTGGTCGTTGAAAGCGCAGAAGCTGCGCGCGAACGAGGACTTCAGCCGATCTGCGAAGTGTTGAGCGCGGTTACCGCCAACAGTGCCTTCCACGGGACGCGTCTCGACGTTCAGCACATTAGCCAAGCAATGGAATCGCTGGTGGCCAAAGCGGAAGCAAGCAGCGGCATCCAGCGTCAGCAAATCGCGCCGCGCACCGTTTTTGTTTCCCACGAGACCTACACGCCTGCGCGCGGCGGAAGCGCTGCTGCCGAAATTCACGCGTTGCGCGAAGTCTTCGGCAACGCGGCTGATCAGATTGTTATCGCCAACACGAAGGGATTTACCGGCCATGCCATGGGTGCCGGCGTCGAGGATGTCCTTGCGGTGAAGGCGCTGGAGACGGGGTCGGTGCCGCCGGTGGCCAATTTCAAAGAAATTGATCCCGAGCTCGGCACGTTGAATCTGTCCAAAGGCGGCGTCTATCCCATCGACTATGCGTTGCGTTTGGGAGCCGGATTCGGTTCGCAAATCAGCATGACGCTCTTGCGATGGGTAGCGACAAAGAACGGCGTGCACAAAAGCCCCAATGCTCTCGGCTATGACTACCGCATCGTCGACGCCGACGCATGGAACAATTGGCTGACCCGTGTGGCGGGCTGGCCATCGGCAGAGTTGGAAATGGTTCAACGCACATTGCGTGTTCGCGACCAAGGGTTAGCCGGTCGCCTCGCGGAAACCACTGCGGAGTCGCAAGCGTCGCCGTCGTCATCCGGCGCACCTCAACCCACGCCTCCTGTGCCTGTCGTTGTTGCGAAACCGACAGTCCCCGTGCCGGCCGTTGCAACACGGGCTGCAAGGCTGCCGATTCCCGAATTCACCGAGGCAAAACGCGAGGCGCAGGCCACCGCGGCGACGCCTCTCGTACCGCAAGAACCTTTCGTGGAGAGCGATTCGGTCAAGGAGCGCATCCTCGCACTTGTGGTCGAGAAGACGGGTTACCCGAAAGACATGCTGGACCTGGATCTCGACCTCGAAGCGGACCTGGGCGTCGACACAGTGAAGCAAGCAGAGATGTTCGCGGCGATTCGGGAGATTTACAACATACCGCGAGACGAGAGCCGCAGGCTGCGCGACTACCCGACACTGGCGCACGTCATCCGGTTCGTCTATGAGAAGCGCCCCGACCTGGCCGCTGTAACTCAGCATTCCGCGACGCCTCCGGAAAAGACTGACGTCTTGCCAAAGGAATCGCCGCTTGCGGAATCCGCGGCTGAGGCAGGCCGCTCCACGGACAGTGCCGGCGATCCCGTGAAGGAACGCATTCTCGCGCTCGTCGTTGAGAAGACGGGCTATCCAAAAGATATGCTCGACCTGGATCTCGATCTCGAAGCGGACCTGGGAATCGATACCGTCAAGCAAGCCGAGATGTTCGCGGCGATCCGGGCAACTTACAACATCCCGCGTGATGAAAACCTGAAGCTGCGCGATTTCCCGACCCTGGCGCACATCATCCAGTTCGCGAGAGACCGGTCGGGTCTGCAAAGGTCCGCTGTGGTCTCGCCTGCCGCACCGCAAGAAGTGAAATCAGCGGCGGAGCCGCCAGTCTCGTCATTATCGACCGCGCTGCCAACCCCGTTGCCAACCCCGTTGAGGGGACCGCGCCCGGTCCTCGCCAACCTGGATGCTGCGAACGCGATTCCACGTCGAGTTCCGCTGCCGATCCTCCGCCCACCGCTGAGCATGTGCAAGCGCACAGGCGTAACCCTGGACCGCGGCCGCCGGGTGGTGGTTGTGGCGGACAAGAACGGCGTGGGAGACATGCTCGCTCAGTTATTGCGAACGAAAGGCGTCGAAGTTCTTCGCGTCGACGGCACGCCGGATTCCGAAACGTTGGCCAATCGCTTGAAAGGCTGGATCGCGAGGGGCCCAGTGCACGGAGTCTACTGGCTCCCCGCGCTGGATATCGAAGCCCGACTAGCCGACATGAATCTCGCCGCTTGGCGTGAAGCCGCGGCTATCCGTGTCAAATCGCTCTACACCACCATGTGCATCCTCTATGAACAGATCGCGCCGCCAGGCACGTTCCTCATAGCGGCAACGCGGCTTGGCGGACAACATGGATACGACGAAGACGGCGCAGTCGCGCCGCTGGGCGGAGCAGTTGCTGGCTTCACCAAGACGTATAAACGCGAACGTACAGATGCTCTGGTAAAGGTAGTCGATTTCGAAGCAGCATGTAACGCGTCGAAGGTTGCCGAGCTGCTCATCGAGGAGACGCTGCGCGATACCGGAGCGGTCGAGATCGGTTACAAGAGTGGTCTGCGTTGGACGATTGGCCTGCAAGAACAGCCCGCCGCAGATGGCCGGCCCGGTCTGACACTGAACAAGGACACGGTTTTCGTCGTCACAGGCGCGGCAGGTAGCATCGTTTCAGCCATTGTTGCGGATTTAGCGGCCGCGTCCGGCGGCGTCTTTTACTTGCTCGATCTGGTGCCTGAACCGGATCCAGACAATGCAGACCTCAAGCGCCTCTTAGGCGATAAGGAAGGCCTGAAGCGCGAACTGTTCGCACGCCTCCAGGCTCGCGGTGAGCGAGCTACTCCTGCGCAAGTAGAAAAGGAGCTAGCAGGCTTGGAGCGGGCCCAAGCAGCCCGAACGGCAATCGATTCCGTCCGCGCCGCGGGAGGGACCGCGCATTATTTTAGCGTTGACCTAACGAAGGCGGACGCCGTAGCCAAAGTGGTCGATCAGGTCCGCGAACGCAGCGGACGGATTGACGTACTGCTCCATGCCGCCGGCATCGAACGTAGCCACTTCCTGCCGGACAAAGATCCTCGTGAATTCGATCTGGTCTTTGGGGTTAAGAGCGACGGGTTCTTCAATCTTCTGCACGCCATCGCTGATATGCCGTTGGGAACCACGGTGGCGTTCAGTTCGATTGCCGCGCGATTCGGCAATCCCGGCCAGACGGACTACAGCGCTGCAAACGATCTGCTTTGCAAGATCACTTCCAGCTTTCGCAACACGCGACCGAAGGCACGGGGCATCGCCATCGACTGGACGGCGTGGGGCCAGATTGGCATGGCCTCGCGCGGCTCCATCCCGAAAGTGATGGAGAAGGCCGGCATCGACATGCTGCCACCCGAGGCGGGCGTTCCTCTGATTCGTCGTGAGCTTACCGCCGGCGGCACGTCTGGCGAAGTTGTTATTGGCCAGCGTCTTGGTGTTTTGCTGAAAGAGTGGGACGACACGGGTGGTATCGATACGTCGATCGCAGCGTTTCCTAGTCAAGAGCACGTCGCGGCACAAGGACCCATGCTCGGCAAGATTGCGAGTGTGGGCCTTTTCAAACCTTTGACTGTTGAAACCGTTCTCGATCCAACGGTCCAGCCGTTCCTGCATGACCATAAAATCGACGGCACTCCCGTGTTGCCCGGCGTTATGGGCCTGGAGGCATTTGCCGAAGCTGCCGTGAGCTTGCTCCCTACTTGGCATGTTGCGGCTATTGAAGACGTTGAATTCCGCGCGCCCTGCAAGTTTTACCGCAGCGAGCCTCGGCTGCTGACCGTCGAGGCAGAAATTCATCCCGATGGCGATGGCATCGTAGCGGATTCCCGATTGATTGGACGGCGTCCACTCGCGAATCAGGGCGATCCGCAAATTACAACACACTTCACCGCACGCGTGCGGCTAACGAAGGACCTCATGCAAGCTCCGAAGATGTCAGCCGTTGGTTCGCCGGCTGGAGCGATCGTCGAGGCTGCCGACATCTATCGTCTCTATTTTCACGGTCCCGCATACCAGGTGATCGAACGAGCGTGGTGGAACGGAAGTCAGATCGTTGCGCTTATGGCACAAAACCTTCCCGGCAATCATTATCCGGCCGAGCTGCGGACGTTGATATCTCCTCGGCTAATCGAGCTTTGCTTTCAAGCCGCCGGCGTTTGGGAGATGGGGATTCAAGGTCGGATGGGCTTGCCGCAGCACATTGATTGCGTTCGGCTGTTGGGCCCACGAGATCCGGCGGAAGGCAGGTTGTTTGCCGTCATTACGCCCGATGCACAACGAGGGAGCTTTGATGCCGAAGTCTTAGACGAGGCTGGGAATCGTTACGTGCAAATCAACGGCTACCGCACGGCTGCGATTTCAAGCGCCGTCAACGCGGAGCCATTGAGGGCCCTACAAGCGCTCATGGCGGCCCATACGGTTGCTGCGGCCTGACCGGTGCAATTCCAGGAGCAGCCGTGCAGATCGAGGCGCGTTTATGAAACACGAATTCGAACGTGTGGCGATTGTCAATCGTGGCGAATGCGCTATGCGGTTCATTCATGCGGCGCACGAATTTAATCAGGAACACGGCACGCGGTTACTTACTATCGCGCTCTTCACCGAGCCTGATCGTCATGCGATGTTTGTTCGAGAAGCAGACGAGGCCGTGTGCATCGGCCCGGCACTCATCCAGGATCCTGCAACCCAGCAACTGAAAAGTAGCTACGTGGACTACGGGACGCTAGAGCGGGCGCTGGTAGCTGCGCGCGCGGAAGCGGCCTGGGTAGGTTGGGGTTTTGTTGCCGAGCATCCGGCCTTCGCGGACCTTTGCCGCGAGCTGGGCATCACCTTCGTTGGCCCGGACGGCGCCGTGATGCGCCTAGTGGGCGACAAGATCGCTTCGAAACAGTTGGCCGAGCGGGTGAAGGTACCGGTGGTGCCTTGGAGCGGCGGGCCCGTGGAAACGGTAGTCAACGCGCAACTCCATGCTGAACGCGTAGGTTATCCTCTGCTGGTTAAAGCTACCGCAGGAGGCGGCGGCCACGGCATTCGCAGCGTGTCTTCAGCGGACCAGCTCGCGAAGGCCTTTGAAAGTGCACGGTCTGAAGCCTTCAAGGCGTTTGGCGACCCTACCGTTTTCCTGGAGCAATTGTTACCGGAGGCGCGCCACGTCGAAGTCCAAGTTATCGCTGACCATTACGGAACAATCTGGACGGCAGGCGTCCGCGATTGCACGATTCAGCGCCGGCACCAGAAAATACTCGAAGAAGCCCCATCGCCGGCGCTCTCTGCCGAGCAAGATCAGTGGCTCCGTGAAGCAGCCGTGCGCCTGTGCCGCGAGGCCGGTTATCACAATGCGGGCACGGTTGAGTTCCTGTACCAGCCCCAAACCCAGAATCTCTCGTTCATGGAAATGAACACGCGGCTGCAGGTTGAACACCCGGTTACCGAATGCACGACGGGCCTGGATCTCGTTAAGCTTCAGATTCACGTCGCACAAGGCGGGCGTCTGGAAGGAGAACCGCCGCGCTCCGTCGGCCATGCCATTGAAGTGCGCCTGAATGCCGAAGATCCCGACAACAACTTCGCTCCCGCACCGGGCACGATGGAGCGTTTCAGGATGCCGACCGGGCCGGGATTGCGAGTTGACACTGGCGTGGCGGAAGGCGACGCCATCCCAGCCGAGTTCGACTCGATGATCGCGAAGATCATCGCTTACGGCCAAACCCGCAAAGAAGCACTTTCGCGCTTGCAACGAGCATTGCTCGAAAGCGTGGTGGTCATCAAGGGCGGAGCCAGCAATAAGGCATTCTTGCTGGAATTGTTAAACCGCGGCGAGGTGCAGCGTGGTGAAGTGCATGTGGGTTGGCTGGATCACCTGGCCGCAACTGGTGGGCACCTTTCGCGGCGCTATGCTGATGTAGCTTTGCTGCAGGCGGCGATCGAGGTCTACGACGCGCAGTTAGCCGCGGAGCAGGCACAATTTTATGCCTCCGCCAAACGCGGGAGGCCGCAGCTGCGAAATGAAGTTGGCCGGGCTGTGGCGCTGCGTCACCGCGGGCAGTCCTATTCATTCAAGACTTATCAGCTGGGTCCGCTGCACTACCGCGTGGAGATAGATGGATTGCGCATCGGCGTGGCGGTTGAACGGCTCGGCCAGTCTGAATATTGGCTCAAGGTTTTTGGGCAACGCTTCCATGTTCTCTCTGCAACACAGGGCCTCAGCTACCGGATCGAGGTGAACGGCGCGTTACACAAGATCGATCGCGATGACGGCGGCGTCGTGCGGGCTCCTGCGCCGGCGGTGGTGATTTCGATTGCAGCTAAAGCGGGAGACAAGGTCTCGGCCGGCGACCGCCTAGTCGTATTGGAAGCCATGAAAATGGAAATGCCGGTGGTCGCCCCGTTTTCCGGAAAAGTTCGTCAAATAGTGACGATAGCTAACGCGCAGGTGGATACGGGGGATCCGCTTCTGCAGGTTGATCCAAACCCGGGAGAAGATGCGGCCGCTGCAGAACAGCGCGTGGTTTTCGGCGCATCCGGCGCCACCAGCGGAAACAGCGAAGCGTCCGGCTGTGGCTGCGGAGAGAGCTTGGAGAGGCTCCGCCAGCTCATGTTGGGGTTTGATGTTGACCCGAAGGAAGTGCCTCGTTTGCTTGCGGAATGGAGCCGTGACGAAGAAGGCGAAAACGTTGATCAGATCAGGCGGTGCGAAGACCAGCTTCTGAACATCTTCGTAGATATATGTTCTTTATTTCAGCACGAACCAAGCCTCGGTCGCGAAGCAAGCAGTGAAGAGCCTAGCGCGGAAACCTACCTATTCACATATTTGCGGATGCTGGACGCCGGTGGCGAGGGCCTGCCGCCGACGTTCGTCCGTACACTTCGCCGCGCGCTCTCTCATTATGGTGTGCAGACTCTGGATCGGTCGCCCCGAGTCGAAGAAAGCCTGCTCTGGATTTATAAATCCCATCAGCGCGTGGCAGAACAGGTGGCCGTGGTGATACACGCGTTGGAACGTCGGCTTCATAGAGCCGAGACCATCGTTGCTCCGGGCCAGCCATCTCTTCGCACGCTGCTTGATCGGATCATCTCGATGACCTCTGGACTTTTTCCAACCGTCACCGATCTGGCCCTCGAAGTACGGCACTGCTACTTCGACCAACCATTGTTCGAACAGGCGCGAAACAAGGTTTACGAGCAGTTAGAAGGGCGTCTTGCCTACTTGGCCGCTAATCCATTTGCTCCAGACCGTCATGAGAGCGTGCGCGCGCTGGTCGAATGCCCACAACCTCTGGTGAGAGTGCTCTCCGGGAGATTCGCAACTGCTGATCCCGGGATGCGCAAAGTCCTCTTGGAAGCGATCACACTGCGCTACTACCGGATTCGAGCTCTCGAGAACTTCCGCTCATTGGAGAGGGACGGGCGTTGCTACGTAGCGGCGGAGTATGACCTTGAGGGTAGGCGAATCCATGTGTTCACCACGCACACGGAATATTCTCGCTTCTCTGAAGCGGTAGAGAGCATATTCCCGTTGATCGCGGGAGTACCGGCGGATCACGACATTTTTGTTGATTTCTACGCCTGGAACTCGTGCCGACTGGGTGACGCGGACGCTACAGCGCAGGAAGTCCGCGCCGCACTGAAGCAAGCCGACTTTCCTCGCTCCATTCGCCGCATCGTCGTGGAAGTTGCTGGTCCTGGCCAGGTCCAAGGCGCCGGCGGTATGCAGCATTTCACGTATCAGCCGAGCGCGGACGGTTACCTAGAAGACACGCTCTACCGCGGAATTCACCCCATGATGGCCGAGCGTCTTCACTTGTGGCGGCTCAACAATTTCAACATCGAGAGGCTGCCGTCGGTAGAGGATGTGTATGTGCTGCATGCCGTCGCTCGCAACAATCCAAAAGATGAACGTCTCATCGCTTGTGCGGAGGTGCGTGATGTAACGCCAGTCAGGGACGATAACGGACGTGTCGTGCAATTGCCCCATCTCGAACGCATGTTGACCGAGGCGCTTGCTGGCATCCGGCTCTTCCAGTCGCGCCGGCCCGCCAATCAGCGCATCCATTGGAACCGCGTACTGCTCTACGTTTGGCCGCCACTCAGTCTGGAGCGTGACGAACTGCGGGAGTTGGTGCGCAGACTGGCGCCTGCGACCGAAGGCTTGGGCTTGGAACAGGTGGTTGTGCGCGTGCGGATTCCGAGTCCGGCGACCGGCGAATTGCGCGATATGGTGGTCAGCATTTCGAGCCCAACTGGCACGGGCATGCTTATAGCCTTTCGGCCGGCCGAGACCCTGGAGCCAATTGAACCGCTAACGGAATATGCTCAGAAGGTGGTCCGCATGCGTCAGCGCGGATTCATCTATCCTTACGAAATCATCAAGATGCTCACTCCCGCCCGGGAACACACCCGCGCGGAATTTCCCGCCGGGGAGTTTGTTGAGCACGATCTTGATGCTAAAGGCCGGTTGATCCCAGTGGATCGTCCATATGGACAAAACAAGGCGAATATTGTCGCTGGGGTCATTCGGAATTTCACGGCCAGATATCCCGAAGGCATGAGCCGCGTCGTGTTGCTGGGCGATCCAAGCAAGGAACTGGGCGCGCTCGCCGAGGCAGAGTGTCGCCGCATCCTCGCCGCCTTGGACCTTGCCGACGAACTCGGCGTACCCTTGGAATGGTTTACGCTCTCCGCCGGCGCAAAAATCTCGATGGACAGCGGTGTCGAGAACATGGATTGGATTGCGCGCGTTCTACGCCGCTTAGTGGAATTCACCCAAGCCGGTGGTGAAGTGAACATTCTCATTAACGGAATCAACGTGGGCGCGCAGCCCTACTGGAATGCTGAGGCTACCATGCTGATGCACACGCGCGGCATTCTGGTGATGACCCCGAAGGGGTCGATGGTGCTCACGGGCAAGCGTGCCTTGGACTATTCGGGTGGTGTCTCCGCCGAGGACAATCAGGGAATCGGCGGCTACGACCGCATCATGGGCATCAACGGCCAGGCGCAATATTGGGCGCGCGATCTTGATGAAGCCTGCGGCATTTTGTTCCGCCATTATGAGCACACCTATGTTGCGCCAGGCGAGCGCTTTCCGCGGGAAGCTGCGACCAGCGATCCCATCAATCGGGATGTGCGAGCGTATCCACACGGGAAGAACGAGGAGCAGGGCTTCGCGCTGGTTGGCGAAATTTTATCCGACGAGACCAACCCTGGGCGGAAGAAATCCTTCGATATTCGCAGAGTGATGATGGCGACGATCGATCAAGATCATCCGCCTTTGGAGCGCTGGGCTGGCATGCGCGCCGCGGAAACCGCGGTCGTGTGGGACGCTCATCTTGGCGGGCATCCCGTTTGCCTCATCGGCATCGAGTCCCGGCCGGTCTCGCGTTTCGGATTTGTTCCAGCCGATGGGCCGGAACAATGGTGTGCAGGAACGCTGTTTCCTCAATCCTCGAAGAAGGTGGCCCGCGCCATCAACGCCGCAAGCAACAATCGGCCGGTGGTGTTGTTAGCGAATCTGTCGGGGTTCGACGGGTCGCCGGAGTCGATGCGCCGGCTGCAGCTCGAATACGGAGCCGAAATCGGCAGAGCGGTTGTGAACTTCAAAGGGCCGATGGTCTTTTGTGTGATATCGCGTTACCACGGTGGCGCTTATGTGGTTTTTTCGCGGGCGCTGAATGAGAACCTGGAAGTGGCGGCCCTGGAAGGAACATATGCTTCGGTGATTGGCGGCGCGCCCGCAGCAGCGGTGGTTTTCGCAGGCGAAGTCGAAATGCGAACGCGCAAAGACCCTCGCCTTGTGCCTCTAACCGAGGCCATGGCACACGCGGAGGGCGCCGAAAAAGGCCGGCTGCGGTCGCAATGGGACGAGTCGTTCAAGATCGTGCACTCCGAAAAGCTCGGCGAAATGGCGGCCGAGTTTGATCGTGTGCACTCTGTGCAACGGGCGCTCGATGTCGGCGCATTGCATCGCATTATTCCTCCTGCGAGCCTCCGGCCCTATCTCATCGACGCGGTAGAACGGGGCATGGCAAGGGTGAAGGAATCAAAATTGGCGGAGCGAGAGAGTTTGATGAGCGGACGGGCCGCAAGAACGACCGAGTCTGTGGTGTCGCCAGACACTGCGCAGGAACTCGTTACCAAAGCGGCTTGCGTGGGTGCGCGAGACGGTTGAAACGCGCTCCCGGGCGGGAACCGCAGCTTCGAACGGCGTCGGCTGCGGCCTGCCGGATCGGGCTGATGGAATGCAGGTTTATTGGCTGGAACAGACTGACGAGGATCTGCCGAAGAGCGATACTTGGCTCAGCCCGAGGGAAGTCAGTCTTTTGAGCAGCCTGCGTTTTGCCAAGCGCCGTGCCGACTGGCAGCTGGGCCGGTGGACGGCGAAACATGCCGTGGCTTCTTACTGGAACTTGGACGATTCCGCGTCAGTACTTTCGAATATAGAAGTACGTCCGGCGCCCTCAGGCGCTCCTGAACTCTTCTGCGAGAACGGGCTCGCGCCGCTGACCATTTCACTTAGCCACAGGAACAACCGTGCCATCTGCTTCATAACACGGCCAGCCGTCGATTTAGGCTGTGATTTGGAGTTAGTCGAGCCGCACAGCGATGCTTTCGTCAGCGACTATTTTGCAACCGACGAGCAAGCACTGGTTCAACAGCAGTCTTTGGCCGACCGGCCCTTGCTGCTCGCCGTGCTTTGGAGCGCTAAAGAAAGTGCGCTCAAGGCGCTGCATGTAGGCCTGCGGCTGGACACTCGTCGGGTGACCGTCGAGCCCGTAGCCTTGTCGGTCACGCCCAATCGCTGGAATCCGTTGCTGGTGCGCTACAACGACAGCCAGATCTTCAACGGCTGGTGGCAAATTGCAAATGATATGGTTCGAACCGTTGTCGCGGCTCCGCCACCGGAGCCACCCATTCCGCTGGAGACGTGGACACATTGTCGCGGCGGTGATTGTATGAGCCCAACTCGGGATGGCCCTACAAAAGGGACTGCCTTGACAACCAAGGCGTAGTGCTATGGCGCCGACCAACGATCAATTCGATTTCGACTTCATCGTCATCGGGTCGGGCTTCGGTGGCAGCGTCTCCGCACTTCGGCTAGCGGAGAAGGGCTATCGCGTTGGCGTCCTGGAAATGGGACGGCGCTGGAAGCCGGCGGATTTGCCGCGCACGAGCTGGTCCATTCACCGTTGGTTCTGGCATCCCAAAGTGGGTCTGCGCGGCTTCTTCAACATGCGCCTTTTCGGCCATGTAACCATCTTCCATGGGTGCGCGGTGGGAGGTGGTTCGATCACGTACGCTGGCACCCTGCTGCAGCCTCCTGACAAGGTGTGGGAGTCCGGTTCCTGGGTTGGATTAGCCAACTGGAAAGCGGAGATGCCTCGTCACTACGAAACTGCGAAGAAGATGTTGGGCGTTAAGGAAAACAAAATCCTCGGACCTGCCGACCACTTGCTCCAGAAAACTGCGGAAGCGGCCGGATGTGGCCAGACCTTCTACCGCACGCAGGTCGGAATCTTTGAACCCGCCGAAGGAGAACCGGGCCTTCGAACTTTTCCCGATCCGTTCTTCGGTGGAGAAGGGCCGGACCGAACGACATGTACTAGCTGCGGTGGTTGCATCATGGGTTGCCGCTATGGCGCGAAGAATACGCTCGACCTCACCTATCTATATCTGGCGGAAAAGCATGGTGTTCAGGTCTTCCCGGAAACAAAAGTGGTTGACGTCAGGCCGTTCCAGGGCGCGAGCGATGGCCGCGAAGGCTACGAGGTGCGAACGGTCAGATCCACTGCCTGGATTCGCCGCCAGCCGCGGCGCTTCACCTGCCGCGCAGTCGTTTTTTCGGCCTCTTCGCTGGGCACGATGGAGCTGCTCTTCCGCCTCCGCGAAAAAGGCGCCCTCCCAGCCATCAGCGAAAGATTGGGTAAGCGCGTGCGCACCAACTCCGAGTCAATCATTGGCGCGCGCGTGCCGGGTTGCCGGGAGGACTTGTCACAAGGCATTGCTATCGGCTCCGGCGTTTACATTGATGAGCACACGCACATTGAAGCGGTCCGTTATCCACGCGGCTCTGACACCATGAGCCTGCTCACCACACTTCTAACGGATGGCCGGCCGGGCTCACAGCGGATTGCGCGCTGGTTGAAGAACGTCTTCGGCTCGTTCTTGCGTCAACCCCTCAAGACGCTGGGCCTGTTCTGGCCCGCTGGGTGGGCACGAGAGGCCGTAATTCTTCTGTGTATGCAGGCACTAGAAGGGCATATTGAGATGTGCTGGCGGCGCCCCTGGTTCTGGCCTTTTAGGAAGGTTCTTGTCAGCCGTGGAAAAAGAGTGCCTACCTACATTCCGCAGGCCAATGCATTCGCAAAAAAGTTCGCCGAAGTGGCACGCGGCACGGCCATGAGCACACTCCCGGAAATCCTCTTCGATGTTCCGGGTACGGCCCACTGCATCGGGGGTTGCGTGATCGGCGACTCTCCAAAACACGGCGTGGTCGACGATCAGCACCGCGTCTTCGGTTATAGGAATATGTACATCTGCGACGGATCGGTCATCGCTGCTAACCTCGGCGTAAATCCCAGCCTAACCATTACCGCATTGGCCGAGCGAGCCATGAGTTTCATTCCTGCAGCAGATGACTCGACCAATCTGGGCATGAGAGGCGGAAGTCTGCGTTCCGGGAACCTCAATAGACTTCAATAGGTCTTGTATCTGGTTCGGGACCAGGTGAGCTAGAACTTGACGCGGCGTTAGTATCGTAAGGAACGATCGCGTAGCGCCCGAATCGAGATGAGCAAGTGCGCCAAACCCGAGCCTCTCAGTGACGAGGAACTCGATTCGCCTTGAAGACTTCCTCCAAAGTTGCAGGGGCGGGAAGGCGATGAACGTCGAGCAACTTGATGGATTCTTTGCTGCTCTGATCGCCGGGCCCGAAGTCGTGATGCCAAGCGAATACAGTCCCGAAGTCTTCGGGGCGAGATGTCAGATGTCTGCGAGTTCTCCAGCCCTGAAGAGGCAGGCGAAATTCTCGACCTGCTCATGCGGCACTGGAACACCATCGCTCGGGTGCTCTTCAATCGGGAAGTCTACGTTCCGCGCGTGTTCGAAGACGACGAGGGCGTGGCGCGGCAATGACTGGGCCAGTGGTTTTGTGCGTGGCATGCATATGCGTCATGACGGCCGGGCGGCTCTGGTTGACGACGAAGAAAACGGCGGATGTCTGATCCCCGTGATGATGCTCTACCGCGAACACGACCAAAATCCGGAAATACGTCCAAAGGCCGATCGTTCCAGAAAAGCGTAAAAGCGTGCGGAGATCATCGTGCACATAGGGGCCGCACTCGTCGGGGCATATCGGTATTTCCGGAGGCAACAAGAAACCAACAGGGGCAGTACAGTCACGCCTGGATCTAGACACACGACGGAGTGAGAACAGAGGTTCCGTGTTTCGGTTCTGTCGTCGTAGACAACCTTGCGACAATCGTCTTGAAGAGCGTAGGTGATGATATCGCGAAGGGTGTCATTCGCTAGAAACATCCGCCAGCGTGATCCGCAAACTCAATTGCGACAGGGCCGCCTCTCCTGGTGTCTAACTCGAACCTTGATCCAACGCCCGATAAACCGCGTTACCTCCCAGTAGGTACTAGTCGGGCCTTGTCGGCTTGCCATCCGCGCCGCTAGATTTTCTGTTCACGTCGTGCCGACAATCGCCGTTACCGCTTGGTGCCCACTTCTGTCCCCGCGCAGTGCTGAGAAGTCATTTGCATTCTGAAAGATGTGGCGGAGGCGTGTGGAAGTCGAATCCACCATTCGATCCGCGAAGGACCGTATCGCCGGCTTTGAAGACCGGGGGAGTCACCGGACCCCTTTCGCCTCCGCTGAGAGTATAGGTGGCACCTGAATGTGATTCAAATTCTCGCGCCAACTCTAACTGTGTTTTCAAAGATTGCGCTTGATGCGAGAGAAGAGAGGAATGCCATTCGTTCACAGATCGCTCTGAAGCAACAGGCGAACGACTCTGCCGTTCGCCTGTTGCCAGAGACTCGGTGCGTTGGTATCCCAATGACGGCAGTGCGGCACACTGCGCTAAGCATGCCGCAAATGGCTGGACTTCTTAACCCAGTTCGCTCTTTGCGTTACGCAGCGGAAGCGCTTCGGGAAGCGTCGAGATCAAAGCGGTCGAGATTCATCACTTTGTCCCAGGCCGCCACGAAATCCCGAACAAACTTCTTGTGCGCATCCGCACTTCCGTAGACTTCCGAAAGGGCACGAAGTTGCGCGTTCGAACCGAAAATAAGATCGGCGCGCGTAGCCGTCCACCGGACTTTGCCCGTTTTGCGGTCGCGTCCCTCAAACGTGTCGTTCGCATCGGAAGTCGGCTTCCAGACTGTACGCATATCGAGTAGGTTGATGAAAAAGTCGTTGGTCAGGGCTTCCGGCTTGTCGGTGAACACGCCGAATTTAGCCTGTCCGTGATTGGTATTTAGGACGCGCATGCCCCCGACAAGCACGGTCAGTTCCGGCGCGGTCAGAGTGAGCAATTGCGCTTTATCCAACAGCGCGATTTCGGCTGGTGCTTCGCTGCCGTTGGTGTAGGAGCGGAAACCGTCGGCGATCGGTTCGAGCACCGCGAAAGAGGCCACATCGGTCTGGGATTGGGAAGCGTCCATGCGCCCTGGGCTGAAGGGAACGGTGACAGCGATGCCCGCATTGCGCGCGGCTTGCTCGACGCCTGCGCAACCAGCGAGAACAATCAAATCGGCAAGGGAGACTCTCTTGCTGCCAGGTTGCGAGCCGTTGAAATCACTTTGAACTTTCTCGAGTGCCTTCAAGACCTTCTGCAGTTGTTCCGGTTGATTGACCTTCCAGTCCTTCTGCGGAGCAAGGCGAATTCGTGCGCCGTTCGCTCCGCCGCGCTTGTCGGATCCGCGGTAGCTGGATGCCGACGCCCACGCAGTGGACACGAGTTGCGAGACCGTCAGCCCGGAACTGAGAATTTTTGTCTTCAACGACGCAACGTCCTGGTCATCGACCAGCACATGATTGACAGCCGGAATGGGATCCTGCCAAAGGAGTTCTTCCTTCGGAACTTCGGGGCCAAGATAGCGCGCGCGGGGACCCATGTCGCGATGCGTCAGCTTGAACCACGCCCGTGCGAACGCATCCGCAAACGCGGCGGGATTTTCGTAAAAGCGGCGCGAAATCTTTTCGTACACCGGATCGAAGCGCAACGAAAGATCGGTCGTGAGCATAGCCGGCGCGTGATGGTTTGGAGGATTGTGCGCGTCCGGCACGGTATCCGCGCCCGCGTTGCCTTTGGGCTTCCATTGGTTCGCGCCGCCCGGACTCTTGGTGAGCTCCCAATCGTATTTGAAGAGGTGTTCGAAGTAGTCGTTGCTCCATTTGGTCGGCGTCTTGGTCCAGGTGACTTCGAGGCCGCTGGTGATGGCGTCGCCGGCAATGCCGGTTGCGTACGCGCTCGTCCAGCCGAGGCCCTGCTCTTCAATCGGCGCGCCCTCAGGTTCTCGTCCTACGTATTGTTTCGAAGGAGCGGCTCCGTGGGTTTTGCCGAAAGTGTGGCCGCCAGCAATCAACGCAACCGTTTCTTCGTCGTTCATCGCCATCCGACCAAAGGTTTCGCGGATGTCTTTCGCGGCGGCAATCGGATCCGGAACGCCCTCTGGCCCTTCCGGATTGACGTAAATGAGCCCCATCGTGGTGGCGCCGAACGGATTGGCCAGTGCGCGTTCGCCCGAGTAGCGCTTGTCGGTGCCTAGCCAAGTGCTTTCCAGTCCCCAGTTGACGTCGAGATCTGGTTCCCAAACGTCGGCACGTCCGCCGGCGAAGCCAAACGTTTGGAAGCCCATGGTTTCGAGCGCGACGTTGCCCGCGAGGATCATCAGATCCGCCCAAGAGATTTTCTTGCCGTACTTCTGCTTGACGGGCCAGAGCAGACGTCGTGCTCTGTCCAGGTTGACGTTGTCGGGCCAACTGTTGAGCGGAGCGAAGCGCTGCTGGCCCCTGCCGCCGCCGCCCCGGCCGTCAGCGGTGCGATACGTGCCGGCACTGTGCCACGCCATGCGAATAAATAGTGGACCGTAGTGGCCGAAGTCCGCAGGCCACCAGTCCTGTGAGTCCGTCATCAACGCCCCAAGGTCCTTCTTCAGTGCTTGATAGTCGAGGCTTTTGAACTCCTCGGCGTAGTTGAACTTCTCTCCCATTGGATCGGAAAGTGATGAGTGCTGATGGAGCAGATTCAAATTTAATTGGTTGGGCCACCAGTCGCGATTCGTGGTGCCCGCGCTGCCGCCATGATGGAACGGGCACTTTGCTGCGGATGCCATGCATTTTCTCCTTCTGACTTTTCAATTCGGCCGAACACGATCGCTGGAAATCCACGCAGCGATCGCGACGCAGTTAAAGTAACATCGAATGAGGAGATAGTTCCAATATCTAAATCCCATTCTAGGTATAGGCAGGTCCTATGGAAGTTCACCAGCTACGATATGTTTGCGCGATTGCGGATACCGGCAACTTCAGCCGCGCCGCAGAGCGCTGCCAGATCACCCAGCCCTCGCTCTCACAGCAGGTTCTGAAACTCGAGGAAGATCTCGGCGCCAGACTTTTTGATCGCTTGGGGCGTAGCGTTCGCATCACCGATGCCGGTCGCGCCTTCCTTCCACACGCCCGCGCGATCCTGGAGCACATGGAGGTGGCACGGACCAGCGTCGCCGATAAGAACGCCGACCTTCGCGGTAGCGTTGCCGTCGGGGTCATCCCGACCGTCGCGCCTTATCTGATGCCGGGTTACACGGCGGCCTTCGCGAAGAAATACACCGATGCGAAGCTGCGCATCGTGGAAGAAACGACAGCGGTGTTGGTGGAAGGTCTGCGAGATTTGTCCATCGACGCCGCGATCCTGGCCCTTCCGTTACGCCACAAGGAGCTCAAATTGTTTCCTATCCGCACGGAGCCCCTCTTCGCGGTCTTGCGGAAAGGCGATCCGCGTGGCGCCGCATCATCGCTCTCTCTAAAAGACCTTCGTGGCGAGTCGTTTGTAATGCTGCGTGATGGGCATTGTTTCCGCGATCTGAGTATTGACGCCTGCACGCACGCGCGCGTCACTCCGAATATTGCGTTCGAAAGCGGCCAGTTCAGCAGTCTCTTGGGAATGGTTGCGGCCGGTGTCGGGGTGTCGCTCATCCCGGAGATGGCGATTGATCGCAACGTTGGCTGCTGTTACGTGCGCCTCAGCGATGCCCAGGCCACGCGCACTATCGTTGCCGCTGTCATGCGTGGGCGTAGTTTCAATCGCATCCAGCAAGCGTTCGTATCTGCAATCACCGGCGGGTCGACGCAAACTCGGCGCGGCAAATCGTCTGCAGAGAATGGTTCCCCAAGCTGAAGCGCTTCGCGTTGCTTCGCTCAAACGGCTCGCGATTTTTCCGCTGCTGCGGCAGAATCTCACCTGCTTTGTGCACGTCAGAACTGGAGGCGCGGGATGAGAAGAGAAAAACAGGTTCTGAGGCTACTGTGGTTTGTCGCGGCGTTCGCTCTTGGCCCTTGCATAGCGCAAGGCCAAGAGACTACAACGCACGCGGGTGCTCTCGAGCAACGGCTACAGGCTCTGAGCGCCGAATTTCCCGGTAAAGTGGGAGTGTTCGTGCGCAACGTCGAAACCGGCGCAGAGGTGGCGATCCGTGCCGACGAGATGTTTCCGATGGCTAGCACCTACAAGGTCGCCATCATGACCCAGGTGTTTCGCGAAGTAGACGCGGGCCGGCTCTCTCTCGACGAGCGCGTAACGCTTACGGAAGCCGACCGTCGCCCCGGAAGCGGGCTTTTCATTTTAATGAAGCCGGGACTCAATCCGACCATTCACGATCTACTCCTGCTCATGATTACCGTGAGTGACAACGAAGCTACGGACCTCCTGCTCAAGCGCGTCGGCGCAGCCAATGTCACGGCCATGCTGCGCCAGTTAGGAATCCGCGATTTTCGGGTCGATCGTTCCACCGAACAAATCATCGGCGATTGGTTAGGCGCCGCCGATCCCAAACTTCGCGGAATCTCGGCAGCCCAAATGCTTGCCAAGCCGGAACAATTCGGCACCCTGACCCGCGAGCAACTGGACACGGCGGCGCGGGCGTTTGCCGACGACCCTCGAGACCACACTTCACCGCGCGCCATGGCCGATCTGCTCACGAAGATCGTCAAAAAAGAGGCCGCCAGCGAAAAATCCTGCCAGGACATGCTGGCGATTATGAGCGAGCAGCAACTTCGCGGACGCATTCCGCGCTATTTGGAAGAGATTCGGACTGCCACCAAGAGCGGAACCATTGGTCCAGTCACCAACGACGTCGGCGTGCTGTACGTCGGCCAGCAGCACGTTGTGGTGTCGGTGTACACACTTAAGGCAAATCCGGAAGTGACCACCGAACTAGCAGAACAATTCATCGGCCGCGTGGCGCGGGCTGTTTACGACTACTTTCAGGACGCGGCAACGACTCACTAAGGGCGGCAGCGCTCGGCGTGTCGAAATCATCTCCTGTGAATCCCGTATGCCCAGTTGAGCACAAACCGCCTCTGGTCCTATTCCCCTTGAAAAAAGCACTCTTCTAAAATCGCGTAAAGGCCAACCCCGTGGGATGGTTGCTTCCCGGCGTGCTCCAGCGGCCCAAGGTTTTACCGCCATGATTGCTGGGAAACACCAACAATTTGTTCCGCGCATTCTCATCGCGGAAGACTCGCTCGTTTGCCGCAAACTGCTCGAAAACACGCTGGCGAATCAACCTTGCGAACTCCATTCCGTTACCAACGGCCGCGAAGCGCTTGACGCCTTCGCCCAGTTTCAGCCGGACATTATCATCACCGATTCTGTGATGCCGGAGCTTTCCGGGATCGACCTATGCCGGCAAATTCGCAGGAACCCCGGCTTGCGCACCTATATCATTCTCGTGACACAGAACGCCAAGAAGGAAGAAGTGGTCGAGGGACTCGACGCCGGCGCGGACGATTACGTGACCAAACCGTTCGATGAGCGCGAACTGTTGGCGCGCATTCGGGTAGGTGTCCGCACTGTTCAAATGGGCCGTGAAATTGAGTTGCAAACCGCGTTGCTCGAGAAAGCAGCGCGCACCGACCATCTAACCGGGTTGCCGAATCGGCTGGCGGTGGAAGAATTCGCCGTCAAACAACTTGCTGCGGCCATGCGGCACAAATTCAGTTTCTGGGTAATCGTCACCGACCTCGACAAATTCAAACTCGTGAACGATACCTACGGCCATTTCGCGGGCGATGAAGCGATCAAGCGCTTTTCAGAAATCCTGCGCTCGAATACCCGCACGTCTGATATGTGCGGCCGGCTCGGCGGAGATGAATTCTTGTTGATCATGTCGCATGGCAACAAGAAAGCCATCGTGCAAACGATCGAGCGGCTGCGGGCCGACTTTGCCAACGAGGATTGCACTTTCAACGGCCAGCGCGTCGCCGTGACCGCGAGTTTCGGTATCGCCGGCTATGAAGGTGGAGAGAACACCACGTTACAGGAACTGCTGACGCAAGCCGACCACGCCCTGTACCGCGCCAAGGCCTCGGGACGCAATCAGGTCATCGCTCAGGTCCGCAACGCCTCCCTGAAAGATCTCGTTCCCACCAGCAAGAACTAGTCGGCTGTGGACGAAAGCACCAACGCAATACGGGAGAGCCGTCTTCAATCTCGGATTCCGTGTTCTTCGAGTTTGTTGTAAAGCAGACGGCGGTTGATTTGCAAGCGATTGGCTGCTTCTGATTTGTTCCCGCCCGATTCCTTCATGGCCTTTTCGATGAGCCTCTTCTCCAGCTCGCTGATCGCCTTGTGAAAGGGCAGGGAAGCCAGCTCCAGTTCCAGCCGACGTGAGCCGTTCTGGTCTTTGTGGTTCGAGCGTGTAGGAAAGTGCTCCGGCATCAAGACGCGACCTCGCGCCATTAGCACCGCTCGCTCAAGCATGTTCTCCAACTCTCTCACGTTGCCCGGATAGGAATAGTTCTGCAGCAAGAGAACGGCTTCGTCGGAGAAACCGATCATTGGCAGCGAGTTCTTCTCGCTGTACATCCGAAGGAAATGTTCGGCGAGAGGCACAATATCGGAGCGGCGTTCGCGCAGCGGCGGCGCCGGAATGCGTACTACGTTCAAGCGGTAGTACAAGTCCTCGCGGAATACCTGTTCGCGGACGGATGCTTCCAGGTCGCGATTGGTAGCGGCAATTACGCGGAAGTCTCCTTGAATCGTTTCCGTTCCGCCGACGCGCTCAAAGCTGTGTTCCTGTAACACGCGGAGCAGTTTCGACTGCAGGTTTGGCGAAAGCTCGCCAATTTCGTCCAGGAAAATGGTTCCCGTATCGGCCATTTCAAATCGGCCGGTTTTGCGGCCCACCGCGCCCGTAAAAGCGCCGCGTTCGTGCCCGAAGAGTTCGGTTTCCAGGAGGTTCTCGGGCAGGGCGGCACAATTAACCACAACAAACGGCTTGTTCCTGCGTCGGCTGTAGTTGTGGATCGCTTCGGCGATCAGTTCCTTGCCGGTACCGGACTCGCCGCAGACGAGCACCGTGGAATCGGTCTCCGCAACCTTGCCAATCGTAATGAATACGTCGAGCATGGGGCCACTGCAGCCGATGAGCCGACCGGCGCCGCCAACCTGCACCTGACTTTCCTGGCCGCGCAGGCGTACGACTTCCTTGTTTAGGGAGGCATGATCGAGGGCGCGCTCGGCGGTTAGAACAATTTCGTCCATGTCGAAGGGCTTGGTCACAAAATCATAGGCGCCGAGTCGCACCGCCTCAATAGCGCTATGGCTGGAGCCAAACGCTGTGATCACAATGACCGGAATGGACAAGAGGCGTGGTTGCGTCCGAAGGTGTTGCAGGAGCTCTTCTCCTCCAAGCCGCGGCATCTTCCAGTCCGTAAAGATGAGATCTGGCGTGTGATCGCGCAGCAGCTCTACAGCGGATGCGCCGTTATCAGCTTCCAGAACCACATATCCGCGAGAAATCAGGATTTCGGCGAGAGTCTTCCGGAGATTCGCTTCGTCATCGACGATGAGAATTGCAGCAGTCATAACAAGCCCAGATTCGTTCCGCTTAGCCGGAAGCCGCTGCGGCGCTCGCGGGCACGGTAATCAACACGGTTGTTCCCCGACCTTCCTGGCTCTGAACTTGAATCTCCCCGCCGTGCGCCGTGATCAGTTCATGGCAGATGGAGAGTCCCAAGCCGGTGCCAGAAGGCTTAGTGGTGAAGAAGGGATCAAAAATATGGCTTACGACGGCTGGCGCCATGCCTTTTCCCGTATCGCAAAATTCCACGCACACGCGGCCCTTCGGTTGCGACGCTTCGATAGACGCAATGCCTACGGACAAGGTTCCACCGGTCCCGGCCATCGCCTCGATGGCATTCTGGATGACATTGTCAAAAACCTGCGCGATCTGTCCTTTGTCCACTGCGATCGACTTGTGGCCCTCCGAAAAATTAGCCACGATGCGCACATGCTGGCTGTTGGCCTGTTCGCGAAAACACTCCACGCGTTCTTCGACCAACCTTCGCAAGTCCGTGCTCTGCAGATGAAGTTGGACAGGCCGCGCGAAGGTGAGCAATCGATTGACCATGCCATTCAACCGCTCTACTTCTTCCAAGGCGACGGCGCAGGATTCGGCAAGCCGTGGACTGTTGGCCTCGCGGCGGGCCATTTGCAGCCGCAAACGAATCGTAGCCAGAGGATTGCGAACTTCGTGCGCCACACCGGCCACCAGCCGCCCCAGACTGGCCAGTCGATCAGCATGCCGCAGTTGGTTTTCGATCTGCTTTTCATGTTCGATGTTTTTCTGTAATGTGGCGCCGAGGCGATGAATGGCCTGCACGATTCGCCGAATTTCTTCCGGGTCGTCTTGCACGTCGATCTGCGAGGCGAGATTCTGCTCCAGCGCGCGGAGACCGCCTTCAATCTTGCGTACGCCGCCTTGCAGGTTGCGGATCACAACCAGCGTGAGCAGGGCACTGGCCATGGCCGCCAATCCGAGACCGACCGTAATCAGGTAAGCGCGAAAACGGTTCGCCCCAGGCAAAACGGGAAGGCGTTTCGTGCACCAGGCCGCGCCTACGGTGTTCGAGGCGTCTCGTATAGGCACGGCTTCGACCAGCACCAGCCCGGGCTCGTTGGATATTACCAGCCCAGCCTCCTCGTTTCCTGAAACCGCATTGCGAGACACCTGCAGGATTGCTCTCTGTTCTTCGGCAGAGTCCGGGCCACCCACACCAACGCTCCGGGACGCACCCGTGGCAATCGAATCTCCCCACAACGAATCCTCTGACTTCGAGTAAAACCCGCCGCTCACGCCGTCAGCATTCTGCAACACCAAACGTGCAACCAATGCCAGAACCTCGCGTGAGGACACTGCAGAGGGGTTGTTCAGCGGCGGCGGTTCGTTGTTCTGCCGCGAGAAATACGCCTTGTCGTCATATTCACGCGCCAAGTTCTCCGTGAACTGTAGGAGCTGTCTTTTTTCGCTACTTAGAACTGCGGACTTCGTGTAGCGCAGCGTGGCAAACGTGGCGAAGAGCACAGCGAGGAACAGCACCACCACCAGCGTTCCAAGCAGTGTGATTTGCCTTCGGAAGCTGAGGCGGGAAAGTGGCAGTTTGGGTGGCAGGGGTACGCCCCTTTCTGCAGCTTTCATCATAGCAATACCACCGGGTCCCCGGAGCGAGGCTACCGCGACTAAGCCTGACGTACTTCGAGAGGCGCTGCGCCAGCCGGAAGCGGCATGTGGCCAGCGTACCATCTGCGGCAAATATGCTCAGCGGCATTGGCTGCTGCCTGCGCAGCCTGCAAAAATTCTTCGGCGTCTTGCTGCGAACCGCTGGCGTGCAATTGTCGGGCCTGCGCGAAAAGCGTATCGCTCCAGGAACTGATGCGGCGGACTTGGGTGCGCTCTTCCAGCGGTAGCGTGCCGCGCTCCAGCAGCCAATGGATGCGCGAGAGCAAGACATATGCCTCATCCAGTTCTGTCTCAAGATTCGCCGCATCCATCGAGACGGCAACATGCTTCGGCGGCGGCGGAACAATCGATGGATAGGTGCTGTCGGACCGCAGCGCGCGCGCAAGGATCGTCTCGACCAGCAACGCCAAATATGCTGAGGCCCACGCGAACTCACGGGCCCCTTCGAAATCCTGCGCCGCGTGCTGCGTCAGCGCCTGCTGGTACGTATGCTTGGTTTCGTCCAGGAACTGCGCGATGCCATGCACCTGCTGTTTGACGATCTGCAGGTAGGCCAGCATCGCCTGAATGCGATGCAGACTATCGTAGGCTCGCTCGATGGCCAGCCCGGCTTCGTAGGACGTGGCACGCTGCACTGTGCAGGCTCGCGTCTCTCGGGCCGCACTTCTCACCACCCGGTCCATCCGGTTGAAGGCAAACACGAAAGGTCTCCCGGAGACTTCATCCATACGTTTCTCCTGCCTGGCCTCTATCGAACCGCTGGCCCAACTCCTCGCGGAGGTCACTCAGCCAAAAAACAACAGATACACGGCGCAGATACTAAAGAAGAGGAGTACCCGGATAACCGCAGCGACATTGATCGCCGCCGCGCCGCGCAACGTTTGCAGCCAGATATACCGCAGCCGTCCGTTTTGCAGTGTTTGAGCAAGGGTTTCGCTCAAGATCGTCAAGCTCGCCATCCGGTGGCAACCAGCAAGCGGGATTCCAGGCCCTCGGACCCGGAAAACGAAATAACTGCTTTTCTTTGAATCGCTCCCAGACCCGCATCAGGGCGGCTGAACGATTCCATTCCACTCTGCGTGAAGAAAGCGACCAGTGTGTGTGCAGAATGCGTACAACAGTGTCTTAGAAGATTAGCCGTGCGCCCAAGATGGCGCCCGATTCGAAGCGGACTCGCCAGCCCGACAAATCACCATCTCTCGCATTTGCGCCCGACTAGCGCTTGACCTCTATCACGACGAGCCAGCAACAGGGGCCCGGAATTGGGGTGCAGATTGGAAACTGCCGTGCTCATTCAGCAAACATGTCCATCGGAAGCCGGAGGAAATGAACTTGCGAGAGCAAATCGCCGTTGGCACAACTCCAGAGGTTGTCACTGCGGGCAGAGCGGTCGGAATGCCCTCGTTCATTGCGGCAACTGTTCAGGCGAGCGAAGTAGAAGAGCTTTTTACCGCTTGCATGCCGCGCCTCGCGAAGACGGTCCGGCGGCTACTGCGTAACACGGAAGACTCCGAAGATGTTTTGCAAGAGACCTTGCTCTCCGCCTTCAAAAACCTTCATCAATTCGAGGGGCGATCTAAATTTTCCACGTGGCTCCACAGCATCGTTCGTAACAAAGCCAAGATGCACTTGCGCAGATCCGGCGCGCATCGCTGCTATTCGCTGGAGGAGGTGACCAATGAACAAGGCGAGCTATTGCTCGACGTCACTCCGGCTGTGGATCCCGACGCCGAGGAAATTTGCCTCGGCAAGGAACGCTCGGAAATCCTCCGGCGCATCCTGCTGCGGCTTTCGCCCGACCATCGCCTGGTGATTCAGCTGTGTGATATAGAGGGTCTGGAAGGCAGGGCTGCGGCAGCGCGCCTCGGGCTGACGATTTCCGGGCTAAAGACGCGTTTGCACCGCGCCAGAAAGTCCGTCAACCGGAAACTTGCGGAGAGCCTCCCACCAGAGCACGGTAGACGTGAGAGCGCGACCCAAGTTGGGCTGCGCAAAGTCGCAAAGAAACTACGGTCGACACCAGAACCCGCCGGCGCGCCAGTTCCTGTCGCGACAGCATCTTGGGCAGAGCATCAGCGTGACAAAGTCGAAAGTACACCAACGATCGGGACCTCCCTTGGAATCGTCAAGCGGCGGCGAGTCGTCGGAGTACGCCATGATCGAGCCACCCGGAGGCGCGGCTATTGTGGTGTGCCTGTTGAGCGCGGTGCTGTCGATTGCAATGTTTCTAGCGCCGTGTGAGGCGCGACAAATCCCCGCCTCAAACTCGGCTTTGCCACCCGGCACGATCTTGCCGGTTCGATTGGATACCTCACTTTCTAGTGGCAAGAGCAGAGCAGGCGACATCGTCAAAGGTCACCTGATGCAGGCCGTTCCGCTCCCAGGCGAAAGAAAAATTTCCAGAGGGACCGAGGTTCTGGGCAAAGTGATAGCCGTTTCGATTTGGGCCGGTGGGAGCGAATTGTCTCTGCAGTTCGATGCGCTGAAAATACACCAAGTGCGCCTTCCCACCGTCTCCGACCTCCGAGCGATTGCCGGATTCGCGGAGGTTCAGGCGGCGCATCTTCCCACCATGTCCTCCGGCGAAGGAGAAGTCTACGACTGGCTGCCGACCATCCAGATTGGCGGCGAAGCGGTGTACGGAATCGGCGGCACAGTGACGCGGTGGAACAATCCGTCCGAAGTGGTTGGTCGCGAGACCCCTGACGGTCTCCTCGGGCAGGTCAACACACGGGAAGGCACCGAATGTCGGGGATCGCTCTACGGCAATACCGCTCCGCAGGCGTTTTGGGTGTTCTCATCCGACGCATGTGGGGTTTACGGCCTGGCAAACGTCCGCATCGCGCACTCGGGTCGCAGCGATCCGTTGGGTTTGATCGTCTTACGCAGTTCGCATGGCAAATTAAAGCTGCCTAGCGGAACGGGCCTGCTGCTGCGGGTCGAAAAGGGCAGCCAAGACTGACGAAATCTACCGGCGTGAAATCGCAGGCAGAAACGTGCCCGCGGTACCGTCCCTATTGCAATGCTGTACTGGCGGCTGTGCAACCTGAACCGGACGGATCGGCGCGGACAATATTCGTCTGATCGCTGCAAAACATGCGCTGACCGGTGGATCCCACGGTCAGGGGAGTAGCCGTCAGGGTATATACAGCGGACGGCGTTGCGCCGTCACCCGTCCAGACAAATGCGTAGCCCGATTTTGTGCCTTGGGTTAAAGAGTCATCGAGTAGACAGGCCGTCGCCGACGTCGCGGTACATGGACTGGCGCCGCCCAAGGCGGCTAGCGCACTCGGATAGCCCACCAGTGGGTACGTAGAAGAATACAGAATTGCAGCCGTATTGATCATTCGAACTGATGAAACCGCCGAGGCCTCGTTCGCTTGCATTCGCGATTTGAGGTAATTGGGAATGGCTATCGCAGAGATGACCAGAATAATCGCAACTACGATCAGCAACTCGATCAGCGAGAAACCCCGCTGCTTCCGCTTAAGCATGTGAGCCCCTGGATGGCCTGCGCGGAATCACCCCCTGCCGCGCGTGCCGGAAGTCCTGTCCGAACGGGCAAAAATGTAGCACTGAAATTCGTTTACCTCCAAGCAAATTCACAGACACACAGTGGTCACAATTGACGGACTGAACGCGGCGAGCATTAGGGTCGGCGCACACTACTTGCGTTCCCATGGTGTACGTATGTGTTTGGGTACGCACTGGTCGCCTTTTCCGCCGCCTGAAGCCCGGCCCTGTTACTTTGAGTTTAGGCAGTTATTCCTCTGGCAGTTTCTTGAAACTCTCACTACGGAGACTCTATGCGCTTCCTTACTGGCTTTTCGCGAATCGCCATCGCTTTCGTTCTTTGTGCCGGAGCAGCCGGGCTCGCCCAGGCCCAGTGTGACAATCCAAAAACCGATGCTGCTCGCGCCGAGTGCATCAAGACGGAATTGAAAGGCTCGGACAGCACCATCAACCGCACCTACGGCGAGTTGATGAAGTCGCTTACTCCCGACGACCGCACCGCTCTGCGCAACGAGCAGCGCGCTTGGATCAAGACCCGCGATCAGCAGTGCGGCATCACCTGGAGCAAGGGCGACCGCGAAGCTTGGTTTCAGGATTTGCTCAAGGACTACCAGAAGACGGTCTGCGTCGTCCGCCTCACGAATGACCGTGTCTCCGCTCTCGAGAGCTACCAAAAAAACAACAAAGTAGCGCCCGCTGCGGAAACCACCGCGGCAGCTGTCGACGGCGAATTCGTCTACGAACTTCAGAGCAAGCAGCCCAAGACTAGCGGCAAATGGTATTTCGAGGTCAAGGTGGACGGCCCAGCCATTCAGAAATTGGCCGAAGTCACGCTTTTCATCGGCGTGGCGCAATCCGCTCCCGCCGCCGGCGCCGCGAACGAAGCTGGTCAAGCCAGCGGCTCCTTCGTAATGATTCGCCGCAATAATAAGACCCCGGACAGCGGCACATTGGGCTTCGCGCTCGACTTGGACAACGGCAAGCTCTATACCAGCCAGGACGGCGCCTGGGAAGGCGGCGCGCCCGGCACCGCAGGTGGCATCGACATCCTCAAGGGCCGCACCTACAAGGCTTATCTGAACTCCAGCGCCGCGATGAATCCATTCTTGAAGGCACACGCTCTCGATCTGAACTACGGCGATCGCGGATTCGTCTACCACGTTCCCGACGGCTATAAGCCGCTCGAAACGCGGCAAGCCGTCGCCCAACAATAAGCACCTCCAGCAAGAACGTTCTCGATATCCTCCGAGCCTGGCCTGGCAACTCTGCCGGACTAGGTTCCACGAAGCCAGCGCTGGGGACAGAAGCCTCGGCAAAGCGTTCGAATTCGGGGTCTCTACCCGGCTGATATCCCGTCACCCGTCACACGATAGCGTGACCATTCTCACCGCTTTGGCAGATCGGTTTTTACGACCATGCATTGGCTGTCTGAACGGTCAGAGAACGTTCGTTCAGGGCCCAGGAGAGAGCTTATGAGAAAACTGCTCACAGCGCTAACTGCGCTTCTCTTTCTTGTTCCGTTGGCCCTCGCTCAGGACGCGCCGGACAAAAACAAGAAGGAAGATACCCATAGATTTAACAAAGCCGAGTACCTGCAGGGTACGGCAGCCGGGCAGGTGAAGGCCGGAAGCTCGATTAAAGGAACGCTGTTTTTCGACCCGGAAAACCAGAGCGTGCAGTTCCTGCGAGAGTCCGGGTCGCCCGTGATCGGCATAAAATTTGACGCCATCAAAAGCATCACTTATGAAAAGACGAATCAACCCCGCTATGCGGCGGCTGTTCTCGTTTCACCGCTCTTTCTGCTTTCCCACGGGAAAAAACACTATCTGACCTTCCAATATGTCGACGACTCCGGGCAGGGAAAATACGCCATCGTTCACCTGGACAAAAGCAACGCGCGCCAAGCCGTAGCCTGCGCCGAAGCGCAGACCGGTAAAAAAGTCGAACAAATCGAAGAGAAGTGATTTCGCGCTGCGACCAAGGGGAGGGCCCTAGGAGGCGTGCCATGGTCGCCAATCCGATTGATTGCAGAGTAGTTTTGTTTTTGTTCCGCGCCACTTTCGGCGCGGTGTTGGCCATGCTCATCGCGCTGTCCTGCGCCGGCTGCCTGATTGTTCCGATGCGGGTGCGCGCCTCCACGAAAGGAGCTTCTGCCGAGCTACGCGAGCCCGTAAAGCTGGAGTTCATCCAGAAAGGCATCACGACTCGCGCCGAGGTTGCGGAGAAACTGTGCTGGATGGATACGGGTGTCAACGAAGATAGCCTGTTCATTGGCCGATGGTCCGATTCTCGCTGGGGAGTGGCATGGATTCTGGTTGGCTACTACGCTGCGGATGGTGGCTGGAATCGAAAATGGAACAACCACGACCTGCTCATTCAGTTCGATTCCGCGGGCGTCGTGCAGGAACATCGTGTCGTTTCTGACAAGCAGTTGGCTCGGGAGCTGTCCGATTGGGCGGCGCAATACCAAGGCCAGCCTCTAGACCTATCGCAGCCCATCGAACTTCGCACCGACGAGAATCAAATCTTACTGGGGAGTGATTCCTTCGAGCGTCGCGAGCTACGCGGCAAGGGCAAGCACAATTTCATCATCCCGCCGAGCCAGATTGCCTCGTTGAGCCTCTCCCCTGTGACCTTGACCCCTGGCCCTGGCAGCAATGCGAATCCGGATCCGCTCCGAATCCGCCTTACCTTTCATTTCGCCAAGAAAACTCGCGGCGGCAAGACGCTAGCGATTCAGACCGAAATGCCGACGGTAGTGTTGATATACAAATACGTAGCGCAGACTCGGCGCTCCGCGATGACGCGACCCCGGCCGGACTTCATGACGCCCCAAGGGCAGTGAGCAAGCAGGCTCGCGCGGGCAGAGCCGGCGCACGAAATCGAAGAATCGTCCGGTTCTCGGTGGCAGCAAGGTGGGAGGAAGGTTTATGGGCGACTTCCGCTTGCGAACCCGCCCGGCGGCTGGAAGAGGGTATCTAATGAATACGCACATTGCAGGACACGTCCCACTGGCAGGACATGAAAAATTCGCGTCAGCGTGGAAGCTCTGGATTGCGGGTGTCGCTATTGCGGCGCTGACCGTTGTCGGCTTGTATCTGACGATCGCGCAATGGCGCCGCGACGGAGCCCTCACGGGCTTGTTTGTGCTTGGCTGCTTCATTGGTCCGGCCGTTGCTGCGACGTTTGGATACTTCTGGTGCATGCCCGAAGTGCTAGGAGGAATGTGCCGCGACCAAGACAGAATGCTGTTGCAAAAATGGTCGGACTACGCACTGCTTTCTTCGTTCATCGGAATCGTCGTGGTGGAAGTCGCGTACCTCATAGTGATCCAGTCCCTATTCCATTCCATTTCGATTCCTCGCGCTATCGCCATTCTCGTCATGTGTCCGTGGATGCTGGCGGCGTGCGTCGTAGCAAGCAGCGAATATCTGAGCTGGACGATACCCAGTGCAGCCGGCGCTAGCAGAACGGGCTGGCGGGGACGTGTGCGAACCGCACTCGAGCGTTGGGGAAGTTGGCTCATCAAGCCGCTGACGACCACAGTCTCGCTGCTGACGGGCGGAGCGCTGGTGTTGCTGACTCTGGTTCTGGTCGTCAAGGGAGATATTTTCGGCCCCGAATTCAAGGGTTACGAGGTCATTGCCGGAAAAACGACGTATTACGGATTCCTGTTTGTGCTGAACTGGACAGAGCGAGGAATCTACTCGCTGGGCGTTTTGCTTGCGTTGCTTGCACTTGTCGGTGCTCTGCCCGTGGGAGTGAGGCTGAGAATTCGCGAGAGTGGGATGCTTGCCGCTTTGGCCGGCATCCTCGCTCTGCTGGAAGTGACCACCGTGGGCTTGACGACTTGGCCGCGCCACAACGTGCCGGTTGCTTTGTCTTTGCTTTGGCTAATCGTCTGGGCGATACCCGTTGTTATTTGGTCGGTGTTTCGCCGAAAAGGCAACGGAGGTTGGAATCACACGCGGGTCGCCATCATGGTGTTTTATCTGCCTCTTTTCCTACTTTGGCTGGGTTTCCTGCCGTTCGTAACGTACCTCGCCATCGGTTACGGGGCCTACGTGGGCGGGGTTTTGCTGATTTGGTGGGGCTTCGTGCAAGGCGGCAGGCAACGTGCGGCGCAATCAGTTAGCCAGATTTCATAGCAGCCGACCAACTCACGCTATTCAACGACTCGACGGATGAGGCTAAGCCAAGCTCCCGACTATGCGACCGTCGGAGAGTTAACCATGAGGGCCTTCAGCCGTTTGCCCTAGATCGCCGGCGGCGCGGTATGATGGCCTCTCGAAACGGAGTCAGCATCATGGCCATCCGCACCGTTCTGCAGTTGGGCGATCCCACACTGCGGGAGATTTGTGCGCGGGTGCCGGATCCCACGGCGCCGGAAATTCGTGCCCTCGTCGATGACCTCGCCGACACCCTCGCTCACTGGCGCAAAACCACTGGTTACGGCCGCGCGATCGCCGCGCCGCAAATTGCCCATCTCCAGCGCGTTATTTTCTTGCAGCTCCCCGGCGCAGAGCCTTGGCCCTTCATCAATCCCACGATCATCGAGCGCAGCAAAGAAAAAATGGTCGTGTGGGATGCTTGCCTGAGCTTCCTTTCCATCTTTATGCAAGTGGAGCGGCACCGCGAAATCGTCGTTAGCTATCAGGACCTGGAAGGGAACTGGCACGAGGTGCGCGCAGGCGCGGAACGCGACCTTTCCGAATTGTTGCAACACGAGATCGATCATCTGGACGGCGTCTTGGCCATCGATCGCATCACCGACATACGCACCCTTTGCACCCGCGAAGAGTTCGAGAAACGCTATCGCGCACAGAGTCCCTACGCAACTGCCGGCAGCGCCGCACACTCATGATCCGCATCAAAACCGCCGACGGTCTGGCCTACACCACGATGCAAAGCGCCATCGGCCCGCTCATGCTGGCCGGCGATGAACATGGTCTGCATCTCGTGTATTTCATGAATGGCCGCCGGCCCAAAACGCCCAATCGCGACTGGACGGAAGACCATCAGCCTTTCAAGGAAGTCGTCGCACAGCTGAAGGCGTACTTCAGCGGCAAGCTTCGCGATTTTGATCTGCCGCTAGTGTTAAAAGGAACCGACTTCCAGTTGGCGGTATGGCGGAGATTGCAGCGAATTCCGTACGGCGAGACCACCAGCTATGGCGCCATCGCCCGCGAACTCGGTGCCCCAGAAGCCGCGCGTGCCGTCGGCCTAGCCAACGGTTCGAATCCCATTCCGATCATCGTGCCGTGCCACCGCGTCATCGGCAGCAACGGCGATCTCACCGGCTTCGGCGGCGGCCTTCCCCTGAAGAAAACGCTGCTCGAACTCGAAAGCAAACAGAAATCCCTGTTTTGAGTTTGCGCCAACCGCTATCGCAGCGGCTTCTCGCCTTGCCCATTCCTACGATGGCGTGTTTTGCAAGTACAATGGCGCATTCTGCTAGTGCGCTCTGACCCCCAAACATCTAAACTTCTGACTGGCGACAGACTTTTACAGGCCGCAGAGAGGTTCAGAAGATGAACGAAGCTACTTCAATGTCACAGGTCGTCGGAATACCGCAAGCAACGCCACCCAAACAAGCCTACGCCACCAAGGCCTTCGCAGCCGTTAGCCCAGCTTCCGCACTCGCCCCAGCCACCATCCGGCGCCGCCAGCCGGGGTTAGCCGACGTCCAGATCGAAATCCTCTTCTGCGGTATCTGCCATTCCGACCTCCACACCGTACGCGACGAGTGGCACCACATTAACCCAACCGTGTATCCCTGCGTGCCCGGCCACGAAATCGTGGGTCGCGTCGCCCAACTGGGCGCCAATGTCACGCGCTTCAAGCTCGGGGACATTGTCGGCGTAGGTTGCGTGGTCGACGCCGACCACACCTGCTCCAACTGCTGCGAGGGCTTCGAGCAGTTTTGCCCGAACGCGACCTATACCTACAACAGTCCCGACAAACACGGGACGGCTCCGGTCACCTACGGCGGATATTCCGATAGCATTGTCGTAAACCAGGACGCAGTACTCCGAATCCCATCCAACCTGGACTTGGCTGGAGCGGCTCCGCTCCTCTGCGCTGGCATCACCACCTACTCACCACTGCGCCGCAACAACGTCGGTCCGGGCAAAAAGGTCGGCGTCGTGGGCATCGGTGGCTTGGGGCATATGGGCGTCAAGCTTGCCCACGCCATGGGCGCGCATGTCGTCGTGTTCACTACCTCGCCCAGCAAACAGGATGACGCACTGCGGCTCGGCGCTAACGAGGTTGTCATTTCGAAAGATACCGACCAAATGACCAAGCAGGCCAACACGCTGGACATGCTGCTCGATTGCGTGGCCGCACCGCACGATCTCGACGCTTACCTCGGCCTCGTCCGCCGCGGCGGCAACATGACCCTTGTGGGTGCTCCGGAAAAGGCCATGCCGGTCTTGGCCCAGTCGCTCTTCTTCGGAAACAAATCGCTGGCCGGCTCCATGATCGGCGGGTTTGCCGAAACGCAGCAGATGCTCGATTTCTGCGGCCAGCACAACATTGCTTCGGACGTCGAGGTTATCCCCATCCAGAAGATCAACGAAGCCTACGAGCGCATGCTCCGAAGCGACGTGAAGTATCGCTTCTCGATCGATATGGCTTCCCTGAAATAAAGGCTGAGAAAAATTTTAAGGAGACACAAATGCAAAAGCGCCAACTCGGAAAAAGCAATCTGGAGGTCTCGGCCATTGGTCTCGGCTGCATGGGCCTGAGCTTCGGCTACGGTCCGGCGGTGGAGAAACAGCACGGCATCGCCCTCATCAGGAAAGCGGTCGAAAGCGGAGTTACTTTTTTTGACACCGCTGAAGTCTATGGCCCCTTCACCAACGAAGAGTTGCTCGGCGAAGCGCTCGCGCCCTTTCGCAAAGACGTTGTCATCGCCACCAAATTTGGCTGGAAGATCGAAAATGGCAAAAACGTCGGCCTCGACAGCCGGCCCGCGCGCATCAAAGAAGTCGCCGAAGCGTCCCTTAAACGCCTCAAGACCGACGTCATCGATCTTTTCTACCAACATCGCGTGGATGACCAGGTTCCCATCGAAGACGTGGCCGGCGCCGTGAAAGACCTCATCCAACAAGGCAAAGTGAAGCACTTCGGCTTGTCCGAAGCGGGCGTCCAAACCATCCGTCGGGCGCACCAAGTCCAACCTGTCACTGCACTGCAGAGCGAGTACTCGTTATGGTTTCGCGAGCCGGAAAACGAAGTGCTACCCACGCTCGAAGAACTCGGCATCGGCTTCGTTCCCTTCAGCCCACTCGGAAAAGGCTTCCTGACCGGAAAGATCAATGAAGAAACCAAGTTCGATACCGGCGATTTTCGCAACATCGTTCCGCGCTTTACCGCCGAGAATCGCAAAGCCAACCAAACGGTAGTCGATCTGCTCGGCAGCATCGCCCAGCGCAAAAAGGCCACGCCTGCGCAGATCGCGCTCTCCTGGGTGTTGGCGCAGAAGCCCTGGATGGTTCCCATTCCCGGCACCACCAAACTCGACCGGCTCGCAGAAAACCTCGACGCCGCCAATGTCGAACTCACAGCGGACGAATTGCGTGAGATCGACGACGCCGTCTCAAAAATCGCCGTGCAGGGCGCGCGCTACCCGGAAGCCATGCAGAAACTGGTCGGCCGCTGAGCCGCCCAGTTCCGCACATGTGGCTGGACGCGCTGGCTGGCAGCAGAGTTATGCTCCTATACGGACATGGCCAATAAATTCCAAGTTTCGAGTACGCTGCAGCGCCGCCTGGAAGAATTGGGCGTTTCCGCCGACGCCGTTCTCCGCCAAGCTGGCCTGCCCGCTGGCCTTTTCCAGCAAGAAAAAATCATCGTTAGCACGGAAGAGTTCTTCGCGCTCTACCGCGGAATTGCCGATGCCAACAATGATCCCCGCTTTGGCTTAAAACTCGGCACCGAAGAGCGCATCGAGCGCTACGATCCCATCAAGCTCGCCGCTCTCTCCGCCCGCTCTTTCCGCGATGCGCTCCACCGCGTCGCGCGCTACAAACAGCTCACTTGCCCGGAAGAAATTCGCGTCGTCGAAAAAGGAAACGAATGCGCGGTGCAGTTCATCTGGCTGCTGGCCAACGAGCAAGAGCCGGTAATGCTTGTCGACGTCTGCTTTGCCTGGATCGTCACCATCGCCAATCGCGGCATCGGTCGCTCACTAAGCCCAAAGCGCATCGAGTTCCAACGAGCCTCGGCCCACCGCGAAATCTACGAAACCCATTTCCGTTGTCCAGTGAAGTTTAAGGCGGCCCACAACGCATTAGTCTTTAACAAAGCCGACATGGACCTCCCGTTTGTCACCAATAACAACGAGCTGTTAGCGATGGTCGCGCCGCAACTGGAAGCCGAGCTTGCCGAGCAACTCGCTCAAAAAACCTTCAGCGAACAAGCCAAGGCCATCCTGAAGCGTCTGCTCGCCGGCCAGCGCCCAGGCATTCAGGATTTAGCCAGAGAATCACGCCTCAGCGTTCGAACTCTCCAACGCCGCCTCACCGAACAAGGCATTTCCTTTCAACGCCTGCTCGAAGACGCTCGCCGCGAACTGGCCCACCACTACCTGCTGCATTCCTCCCGCGAACTAACCGAAACCGCCTACCTCCTCGGCTACGAAGACGCCAACTCCTTCTTCCGCGCCTTCCACCACTGGGAAGGCACCTCCCCCAATCAATGGCGCCTCCTCCAAAAGAGCGCCCCAACTGCCCCAGCACGGATCGGCGCAGTCTGAAGCGCCACCGAACTTCTTTCGGCGAAAGCGCCGCCGCTTTTGGTAGTGGCGCAGCTCGCTGCGCCATCACCCGTCTCTCAAACAAGAATTCCCGGCGTCAGTCAGATCACGCCCGCAGGGACGAAGTGTGCTGCGCCAGGGCTGCGTAAAACGTCCACCAGTGTTGTAAGGTGCTGTAGCCAACTACAACCGCCATAGGTGATCAATTTGAGCCACAAAAAGGTGAAGTGGGGCGTCCTCAGCACCGCCAACATCGGCGTGAAAAAAGTAATCCCGGGCATGCAGCTCGGACAGTGGTGCGAAATCACCGCGATCTCTTCGCGCGACGGCAAGAAGGCCGAAGAGGCCGCGCGCAAGCTGAAAATCCCCAAGGCGTATTGGTCTTATGAGGAGATGCTCGCCGATCCCGAGATCGAAGCCGTTTACAATCCGCTGCCGAACCACCTGCACGTGCCCTGGTCCATCAAAGCTGCCGAAGCCGGGAAGCACGTCCTCTGCGAAAAACCGTTGGGACTGAATACCGCGGAGGTCCAGCAACTCATTGCTGTGCGCGATCGAACGGGTGTCAAAATCGGCGAAGCCTTCATGGTGCGTACCCACCCGCAATGGCTCCGCACCCGCGAACTGATTCGCTCCGGTCGCATCGGCGAACTTCGCGCCATCACCGGCGCGTTCAGTTACTTCAATCGCGACGCGGCGAATATTCGCAACGTCCTCGCCTGGGGCGGGGGCGCCCTGATGGATATCGGCTGCTATCCGATCGCCACCTCACGTTTCATTTTCGGAGCGGAACCCTCGCGCGTCGTGGCGCTGGTGGAACGCGACCCCGACTTCCAGACCGACCGCCTGGCCTCTGCCATCCTCGATTTTTCGGCCGGCCAGGCTATTTTCACCTGCAGCACCCAGATGGTCCCGTATCAGCGGATGCAGTTCCTCGGCACCAAAGGCCGCATCGAGATCGAGATTCCGTTCAACGCGCCCAACGACCGTCCGTGCCGCATTTTTATAGACGATGGCCGCGACGTTTTCGGCGGCGGTGTCAGTACGGAATCGTTTCCGGTTTGTGATCAATACGCGATTCAGGGCGATGCGTTTTCGCGAGCCATTCGCGGCGAGGGGGATGTGCCAGTTCCGCTCGAAGACGCATTGCGAAATATGGCGGTTATCGAAGCGATCTTTCGTTCCGCGGAAACGGGCCGTTGGGAACAGCCGCGGATTCCCAGTTAGCAGGGAACTAAATCGCCCCCTCTCCCCGCGGAGTGTGTTGGTCCCACGCGATCGGCTCGACGCGGCCCACAATGAACGCCCAGGACAAGGCGCCTGCGAGCAATACCACTCCGAGCACCACGAATGCCCAGAAAAAATGGCCTGTCCGGTCCACGACCATTCCCGTCAGAAGAGGAGACACAAAGCCTGCGAGATTGCCGGCAAAATTTTGCAGGCCCGTCCATTTGCCGGCTGCCCGCGGTCCCGCGATAGTCTGTGTAATGGCCCACAAGTTCGAAGTGCACAGACCGGCCGCCGCGCACGTCAGAAACAAAAACCACACAGCGAGCCGCAAGTCGGCAGCAAGAACTTCTACACCAATACAAAACACCGACGCCAAAGCCAGCCCCAGCGCCGTGAACGTCTTGCGCACCAGCGTCAAACTGCCGCCGCGCGCGAGCCACGCATCGGAGAGCCAACCACAAGTGAGCGCGGAGACCGTGAGGATTGCGTAAGCCGCGCCGCCGACGTTGCCCATTTTGGCCATCGAGAACCCGTGGGCTTTCACTAAATAGAATGGCAGCCAGGTCAGCAAAAAATACGAAAGATAGTTGTACGCAAAAAGTCCAAGGAACGAACCCCAGGCCGAGCGTTCTTCGAGAATTCGCAGAAGCGAGGGAGCCTCGCCTCGAGTTCTTACCGGCAGGCCTGGACCGGTCGGCATCCACTTGGCCCACGGCAACAACCACAATAAGCTGAGCAATCCGAGAGCAATGAAGAATGGCCGCCAGCCGTACGTTCCCATTAACCGCGCGCCGACCAGAGTTCCCACCGCCGGCCCAGCGGCGATTCCCGATGAAATGAACGCGTTGGCCCTACCGCGCAAAAATTCCGGACAGTGCTTAGCCAGAATTTGGCTGTACGACGGAAATGCCACCGATTCGCCCGCGCCCAGCACCAGGCGCAGCAGCAGAAGCGCCGCGAATCCGTGCATCAATCCTGTGGCAGCTGTAGCAATCGACCAGAGGAAAAATCCCGCGGCCAAAACCCAATTCACATTCCAGCGGTCCACCAGCCAGCCCGCAAGAATTTGGAAGCCGGCGTAGGTCCAGAAAAACGAAGAGAGCAGAACACCGAGCTGCTTTGGCGAGAGTAAGAGTTCGTCCTTCAGAAACGGTGCGGCAATGGCCAGGTTGCCGCGGTCGATGTAGTTGATGAAAACAGAGACACCAAGTAGACCGACGGCGAGTAGCAGGCCGTTCGGAATCGTCGCTGAGTCTCGATATAAGACTTCATTTGCAGAGACGACTCCGTCGCTGCCCTGGGCGACACTTGCGCCTTCCGTATCGAAGAGTTGCTCGGATCGCTGGGAAGGCAGCGAGGGCAAGAGTCCCTTTCGGCGCGCCGCGCGATCGAGTCCGGCGGCGCAAATGTGCGGCTAAGTCTGCCTTGAGTCATCGGTTTGAGCAATGCTCGAGCTTTCGCCACTGGTGAACCGCGACATCGCTGTGGAGCAGGCCTCAGCGCGGAGTTGGTTTATCACGAAGCACCACATTGGTTAACGAGTGCGAAAGTTTAAGTACCAAACCCATCGCAGTTCCCGAGGGCTGAGGACCAAGTTGGACTCGCATCAGGCATTTCCGGGCGGCTGCTACAGCGCCACTGGCGCAACATTTCGGGCGGGGTGGTGTTCCAATAAATATGAGGCTCAGGCTCACACTTTACGGCGTTGCTTCGCTCTTGCTGCTGGCGGTTTATGCGCCGGCACACGCGGCGGGGAACCTTCTGCTTGAGCTTCGCCAGCGCCTTATTTCCTTCTGCAGTTGATCGAAGCAACGGCAGTCGTTACGAAACGCGATTCCACATCTCCGCTGTCGGTTCCCGTCTTTCTTGCTCTTCTTTTTCTCGTCTCTTTTTTCTCTTTCTCCGTGCTGCGCGCGGTTGCCAAGACCAAGGCGATCACTGCAGGGTGAGATCGCCAGCGCCGACGTGGGCGTGCAGGAGGTAGCGGCCGTTGCCCGCTTTGTGGAAAGAACGGAACAGGCCGCCGTGGGATTCCCCGAACGGGCTGGCTTCCAAGCCGCCGGAATAAACGGAGGCGTCCACGCGCGAGTATTCGTGCGGATCGCCGACGTCGATGATCAGTTCGCCGGCGTGCAGTTCGGCGTCTTTGTCGCCGACTACGCGATGAACTTCCAGATTGCCGGCAGGCATACGGATGAATAGGCCGGTTTTGCTGGGGATTTCGATGGTCACGTTGAGATCGTTTTTGGGGCCGCCGCTGATGTTGAGTTCGGCAGCGTCGCTCGCGCGATCAAACTGCACGCGTAGATCGCTGGCACGCCACGCATTGCCACCGTCGACGCGGACGGCAATTTTGTTTTGGTTCGTCCCTTCAATGTGAAAATCGCCGGAACGGAGATACATCTTGAGGCGACTGCCGGCAGCAAAGTCCGTTGAGAAAGGATGATCGACGACATCTTTGACATCGATCTTGGATTGCGAGGCGCCAGTTGCCGCGACCAGAGCGAGCAGGCTAGCCGCGAGAATCAAGCCCATGGAGAAGACGTTGCGCATAAACACACCTCCTGCGTGCTTGAGGGAAGTAACGCAGAAGCTAGGCAAAATGTTTCCTCGTGTAGGGGCTTTGTTCTCCGGGGCCGGCTGGAAGCCGGCGGTATGAAATTGCGTGTTCATGGCTGGCGGAAGGTGAGGCCGTCGACCTGGGCGATTTCATAGTGGCGGACGCGGCGATCGTAGTCGGTGAGCAGGGCAGCAGCTTCGCTGGCGACGACGGCGGTTTCGCGGTTGGGGCCGGCGAAGGCGTCTATGGCTTGATAGGACTCCCACACGGTGATGACCAGAATTTCGACATGGTCGCCGTGCGAGCGAACCAGCACGGAGGCCGCCTGATAGCCCTTCACTTTGCGCAGCACGGGTGCGACGCTTTGCCAGAAGTGGTCCATGTACTTGACGGAAAGGGCGGATGTGGTTCTTGCGGACCACAAGCGAGCGATCATTGGGCAGAGTCTCCTGTAGGTTTTTTCGGTGCGCGGTGCGATTTCATGGCAACTTTGTTGTCCCGCTTTCTTGATTAGCGCCGGAACTTCCTGCTGCGCTGAGTCTGGTGTTCAAGATCATGCTTGGCGGAGCCACCGAGTTGTCTCCTCAACTGCAACGCGCAAGAGTGCCCTTCGAGGCTCAGGCCAAGCCTGCGCTACTTTTCATTGGTTCCCGAGGACGACGGTCCAGGAGCGGATTTCCCAGCGTTTGACGAGACCGTTTTTGACGTACGGGTCGTTACGGACAAACTCTTCGATGGGTTTGGTGTCGGCAGTTTTGAAGATGAGCAGGGCACCGTCGGGAGGATCGGCAAGGGCCCCAGCGAGGAGGAGTTCGCCGCGGGCGTGCATCTCACGGGCGAGGCCCAGATGCTCCTCACGGTAAGCGCCCCGCTTGGCGATAAAGTCCGGCACTACTTCACGATAGAAGAGAGCGTAGTAGCCCATGGTGCCTCCCAAGACGCCGAAAGTTCGGATCCGTAAGTCTTTTGCACACACAACTTTCGCAGACCCCCTTGCGCTAAGTGCTTTCCCTGCACAACTTTCCGAAAAACACCGAGGGAGGGGGTCGCCCGGATGCTGAAACTGCGTCGCGATTCGGAATTGCAGCGCGGGGAAAGCGAAGACACTGGCACGCGATGGCCCATTGCAACCGGGGTACCCCCACCCCCGGGTGTTTTGCACAAAGAGTGTGGAAGATGCTGAAAACAATGGAGTTGAGATTTTGCGAAGGGCAAAAGAGTGCAGAAGAGTGTCATTCGAAAGCACTTAGAGGGTGCAGGAGGTTGCGAACAATGGGCAAGACGGGGCAAGGCGGTTCCGTTTCTGGTTTCGCACAGCCGAGCTGATGCTTAAGGTGAGGGGTAAAGACGGTGATTCTGGTTCTACCTACCGAGAGAGCAGCAGTGCAGGGGGCCCGAGGTTACCAGAGATTACCTCACGCTAAACCAAAAAAAAGTATACCAGAATGGACTGAGGTTTGTCAAGGAGAATCTGGTAAGTCGTTGAAATAGAAGGGGCTGGAGGAGTGAATGGTGAACAGTGAATGGTGAATTTTAGGGGCAAGAGCGAGCGACCCTCCGTCTCCATTTAGAGCCAAAGCCCGCTCTAAAGGTTTCTGCTGGAGGTCGGGTGGCGGGCGATTGGGGGCAGCTCTATCGGGAGTGTTTCGCCAAGGCAGTCTGGATGGCGCTGACTGCGGCTTGAGGATCGTGCACTTCGACGAAGAGCTCGTTGTAGCGCTCGTCGTGCAGGTCGATCACGATAGTCTTTTCGGGGTGATGGACGTCCCAGAAGACGCGCTGGCCATGCTGATAGAAGGTACCCGCGGTGATAACGCCGGGCAAGTTGGTTCCGGGCAGCTTGATGCCGTGATACCAGCCGCGCGCGGCTTCGGGGTCTACGCGCACACCGGCGATGTGGGCGAGCGGTATTTCGAGAGTGCTTTTGAAGGACCAAAGTTTGTCGGCGCCGCGGACGTGGAGGGTGAGGGTGCCCTCGGACATGGAGAGGTCTACCACGATGGGCCTCCTGGGGCGGTTCTGGCTGGAGCGGAACCCACACACCCGTAGTGTAGACTATCCCACTGCGTTGATCCGCCTCCGCAAGGAGTTAGCGCGCTACGAGGTTTTTCGTGGCCCACTTACTCAATACACGGAAGGGCTGGGAGAACGAGAAGCTTGCTGCCTATCTGCTGTCTCGATTCAGCTTTGTTGCGCAACCAACGTCGATCGCAGACGATCTTGGTTCCGACTTCTTCTGCACTATTTTTGAGATTCAAAACTCCCAATCAGGCGCGGAAGTGATTGTGCCTCGCAGCTCTTTTGCAGTCCAGGTGAAGAGCTCCGCCGACATAATCTCGATGGACAACAAGATCGACTATCTTTCTAACCTAGAAATACCGTTTTTCATTGGTGTTCTCAACCAACAGGAAGCGAGTATGCGAGTTTACTCAGCGGAGCTCTTGCCGTTCCTGTTTGCCCACGTGGGCACGCCAGACCGTCTATCGATTCTCCTAAGTCCACCACTCGATTTGGGCATTAAAAACTACGTGGAGCGCTCCGGGCCTGACAGTCTATTCGTTAGGCTTCGATGTCCACAGGTGGCCGAGTTTCGTGTGAATGAGGACCGCTTGTCATTAAATGCCAAGGTCGAGGCTCTCCATAGAATTTGTGAAAGAACCCAATACAACATAGCGGCCCGAAGAAATGAAGAACACATCTACGACATTGATGGCAAGGGAGACATCCAGATTCTTGCCGGTCAAGGTTCTGCGAAGCATTTTCGAGAGAACCTTATGAAGAGACTTGGAGAAGTCTTTGTCAACCTCGATTGGCATCTCAACGCGGGCGTTCCCAAGGACCAGCTAAGGCCGGAGTTTCGAGCGTACGAGAATTTGTATCGCGAATTGCGGGATATTTATGGTGAGCTACCGTTTTTTGTGTCCGGTCCTTATCAGACCCTGAGCATAAGGTTCAAATAACTCGGGATGCCGCATGAGGCACCGGTTAAGGTTTGAGATGAGGCACCATAGACGCGCCATCCTAAATGACGTTTTGTCCCGGAAGCCCAGCAGACCGCTTTATCATTACACTACCCAGGGCGGACTTTTGGGGATCGTCAATAACAAAGAAATTTGGGCAACACATACTCAGTGTAGGGCTACCCGCTAATTTAGACGTTCAGGGGCTCCGAGTTTAGGTCAACTGCGAAAGCCAAGAAGGCCTCGCGGGGAGTGCGATTTCCGACTCCACG
>Ga0335079_10000320_pt1 | contig 55345 bp, 46 predicted proteins | sample Lox_Sample_33_FD_206719 | JGI IMG/M metagenome (GOLD analysis project Ga0335079, IMG submission 206719) | Soil microbial communities from Loxahatchee National Wildlife Refuge, Florida, United States - Lox_Sample_3.3 | ecosystem: Environmental > Terrestrial > Soil > Wetlands | place: USA...
CCATGGCACCGCCTCAACCGCCTTCGCTCGATCTGCCTAAACCTCCTGCCGATCTGCGCGCGTCCAGAAAGGGCGATCGTGTGTTTCTCACCTGGACCAATCCCACCGCCACGACCGACCGTCAGACGATTCGCATCCTGGGCCCGACCGGGATCTGCCGCACACTTACCTCGGAAATGCGGGAGTGTGGCACACCAATCGGGAAATTCGCTGCGACAAAAGCAAACTCTTTGAAGCAGGCTGCCCCAGCTTCGTTTACGGATACCATTACGGATCTTGAGGGGAACGACGCGGCTGCTGCTGCAACTTATGCCGTCGAGGTGCCCAACCCCGAAAGCCGCAGCGCTGGTCTGTCGAATCGTGTACGAGTACCACTGATTCACACGCTCCCTGCACCTCAGAATTTTCAGGCGAAAGTCACAAAAGAGGGCATCGGCCTGAACTGGACGGCGGAGATTCCAAACGCTCCCTCCGGCGTTCACTATGTTTTCCGGATTCTTCGCAGCGGAGCAGATTCGAAGCAAACGGCCGTAGGCGAAGTTGCCGCGGCCGACTCCTCGTCTTACACGTTCACCGACTCTCAGATCGAGTGGGAAAAGACTTACGACTACTTTGTAGAAGCAGTGACTGTGATTCCACAGGCTGGCAAACCAAACATTCAGGTGGAAGGCGACGACACACCGGTTGCGAAGGTCTTCGCCGATGATGTATTCCCGCCCGCAATGCCGACAGGCCTGCAGGCGGTGTTCTCCGGCCCCGGACAACAACCCTTCATCGACTTGGTTTGGGCGCCGGTATCTGACGTCGATCTCGCCGGATACAACGTCTACCGACACACCGAAGGAACCGCCGCAGCAAAGATAAACTCCGAACTAGTAAAGACTCCTGCCTACCGCGACGCAAACGTTCAAGCGGGTAATCGCTACTACTACTCAGTGTCTGCCGTCGACCTGCGCGGCAACGAGAGCGCTCAGTCAGACGAAGCCAACGAATCGGTTCCCCAATAGCCGCGCGGTTCGCCTCTAGCGCGCAACTCGTGGTTATATAGAACGCATGAGATATTGCCGCTTCCAGTGGAATGGTCAGGCACAGTACGGTCTGGTGGAGTCCGTAGCAGGACGCGATGCCATCGTGCGAATTCTTCTCACTCCACCAGAAGAAGCCGACGGTGACATGGAGAGCCTGCGCACGCGCCGTATAGAAGCGATCCCGATCGACGAGGCAGCTCTCCTGCCGCCCGTGCGCCCGTCGAAAATCGTTTGCATCGGACGTAACTATCGCGAACATGCCGCCGAACTCGGACACGAAGTTCCGAAAGAACCGTTGATCTTTCTGAAAGCCACTTCAGCTCTGCTGCCGCCCGGCGGAATCGTGCGCCGGCCGAAGATCTCTTCTCGCGTCGATTATGAAGGCGAACTGGGTGTGGTCATCGGAAAGACCTGCTACCAACCTGCGGCCGACGCCGATATTCGCCAATACATCCTCGGCTACACGTGTGTGAACGACGTGACCGCCCGCGATCTGCAAAACAAAGACGGACAGTGGTCGCGTGCCAAGGGTTTCGATACTTTCTGCCCGGCCGGTCCAATCGTGACCGACGAGATCGATCCATGGACGGGAATTCAGGTTGAAACTCGCGTAAACGGCGAGGTGAGGCAGTCCGGGAATACGCGCGACCTCATTTTCACTCTCGACACGGTGATCCGCCACATCGCACAGGCCATGACACTTTTCCCCGGAGATCTCATTCCGAGCGGCACGCCATCGGGTGTTGGTCCGGTTGTGGCAGGCGACAAGATGGAAGTCAGCGTGGAAGGAATCGGAAGCCTCATTAATAGCGTCGCTGACGAATAGTTATTGCAGCCGGAATCTCTCCCGAATCAACCGCTGCAGCCGAGGCTTGTAGAGAAGGTCGTACGCGAGTTCTTTGTCGGGGAACATCGCCAACGCCGCGCGCTTAGCCCCGGCAGCAAGCTCTGAGGCCTCTTCCACAGTCAGGTTGGGATCCTGTCCAATCACTGACATCACCATGCCGATCATCACCTGCAGCCGCCGGATCTTGCGGGCTTCTTCTTCGCGCTCGACTTCAGTCTGCTGTGCGATCGGAAGCCGCGGTTCATCCCCGGTGTGTTGGTGAATGTTCATGGCACCCCTTCCGTAGCCCCACAGGATTGGATGACGCCGCGCATCGAGGCGTTGCGCTTCCGGTTATGCTCATTCTGCCCGAGTTTCGCGGGAAAGCAATGCCCCAAAGGTGCTTGTTTAGATGCTGGATTCAGGGTAAATCTGTGTGCAAACCTTGATGGCGCAATCAGCATCAGGCACGTAGGCTCTTTTGCGGGAGTAAAATCGCTGACATCGTAAGGGATCTGGCTCTGTGGGCCAGTCCAGAATTGGAGAGTTCATGGCCGAGCCCATCAATCCGAGCACGCCGCAACGTCCTGATCCGAACGAGAAACTGGTGAAAGTATTCGATAGCGAACAGGAGTCTGAAGCGCTCGTTGTGAAGGGACTACTCGAGGCAGCCGGAATCGACAGTGATCTGACTTCGGCTTCGATGGTCCAGGATGCTTTCCCGATGGGCGGGATGATCATTCTCGTGCGCCAGGAAGACGCCGACGCCGCTCGGAAAGTAATCGAAGAACAACGCCAGAAGGCACTCGACGAGGATGATGAGACGGCGGAAATCGAAGCCGTCAGCGAAGAGCCGCCACCGAAGGCGTAACTGTGTATCCGTCGAGATAGAACGACACGGCACCGTCAGCGTCGGTTCGATAGACGCGAGCTCCAGCTGCCGCGAGACGATTCAGCGTTTCCTGCCGCGGCAGCCCGAACGAGTTTCCTGATCCCACCGAAATAGTCGCGAACTGCGGCCGCGCCGAGTCGACCAACTCCTGTGTTGTCGCGTTTGCACTACCGTGGTGGCCGACTTTAAGTAGGCTCGCGCTCGGACGCTCCAGTAAGGCGATTCGGCGTTCCACCTGCTTTTCCGCATCTCCTTCCAGCAAGACGGAAGTTTCTCCATAGCTGATCCGGAGCACCATCGAGTCGTTGTTGCGCGGCTTATCGAGCACAATCCAGTCTTTTGAAGGAAAAAGCACCCTGACATTCGTCCCCCCAAAGGGAAACTCATCTCCTTCCCAGTGGCGCACGATCCTGACGCCGAGATCTTGCGCAGTAGAGATCGTCTGTTCGAGAGCGCGGTTCGGCGGTACGACTCCGACCCACAATTCCTTTGGCCTGAAGTTTTTCAAAACGGAAATCATCCCGCCAATGTGGTCGGAATGCCCATGGGTAATGGCAACAGCATCGAGCCTGGAGATGCCCCGCGCCCAAAGATACGGAGAAACCACATCTTCCCCAAAATCGAGTTGCGATCCGCCCGGGCCGATCGGGCCACCGGCATCGACCAGAAGCGTCACCCCTTCGGGAGTAATCACCAAAGTCGAGTCTCCCTCGCCTACATCAATGGAAGTCACCTCGAGCACCTTCTGCTGCACGCGCGGCCGCGGCGGCACGAACGCCAGAATCAACGACGCTGCCAGCAGGAATAAGATTCCGGCACCGGCAATCGCAACTCGCCGTCGTGCGCTCCACAGCGCAAACAGCAACACGGTTGCCGCGAGAACGATCATGACGACAGACGGCATCGCCACCCGCAGATCCGCCAGCCTCAAACTTCCGATTCCGTGAACGCTGCCTGCGATCGCATCGATTGCAAAAGTGGTGAGTAGCGCAGGAAGTTTCGCCAATGAAGTTGAGACATACCCAAGACCGAGTGCAGCAATGGCGGCCGGCATCATCACCTGAGTGAGTGGAACTACGATCAGGTTTGCCGGTAATCCCAACGAAGTGGCGCGATGAAAGTAATACGCCATCGGCAGGGCCAGCCCCATTTGCATGACGGCCGAAACGAAGAGTAGTTCCGAGGCGGCCAGTATGAAGTAGCTGGTCTTGCGGACGACAACACGGGCCCATTTCTGCCCAATGAATGGTCTTATGCGCCCCGCAATCATCTGTAGATCGACACGGAATTGCGCAACGTGAGGCGCCAGCGTCGCGGCGTACGTATTCGACTCCCAAGCCGTGAGAGCCTTTCGATAATGCTGCGTCGTGCGTTCGAGGATCGGCAGCGCGATGCCCGCCACGATCAGGACGCAGCCGAATGTCATTTGAAAACTCGGCGTTAGCAGTTGCCTCGGATCGACAATGAGTAGTGCCAAAGCTGCTGCCCCGAGCGCGTTCAGCATCGCACGATCGCGATAGAGCAGCCGAGTTCCAAGATAACCTGCGCACATCAGGGTGGCTCGCCAGACCGGCGGGCCAACCTCGGTAAGAAACGCATATCCGGCGCAAAGAGCGATGGTCAACAGCGTTGCGCGAATTTCACCCACGCGCAGCCGTTGCAACGTCCAGAACACAACAAAGGCAAGGATGCTAACATTCATTCCGGATACGACGAGAACGTGATAGGTTCCCGAGCGCTGGAAATCGATTCGCGTATCGCGATCGATGAACGCGTCCTCGCCAATCACCATCGCATCGATCAGTCCCGCTTCGCGCGGGGGCCAGAGTTCGTGCACTTTGGCGACCACACCACGATGCAACCGGCTTCGCCACAACGCCAACCGCATGCCGGCAAATCCGGGCAGTAACTCGACATCTTCGGCCTTGGCTGATCCTAGCGCGGATATGCCCCGGTCAGCGAGATAACCCTCGTAGTCGAAGGAACCGGGATTGCGGAAATTGCGCGGACGCTTCAGTTTGGCTACCACTTTCAGCCGTTCGCCATAGTGGAAGGTCCGCCTTGCGATCGGGTTCGGCGAAGATACGTTCGAGCTGTAGATGCTCAAGCGAACGCCGCAGTGCATCGGCACGCATTGTCCGCCGGCAGTCTCGACACTCTCAGTCTCGATATCCAGCGTTTGGCGTGACTCACCCGCTCCCGCCGGCTGTATCCGGCCATCGCGAGTTACGTGAGCCGTGATGCTGAGTTCCTGGCGATCGGTATAGGCCTGAATACTCATGTCCGGGCGCGGGACGGCGCCACAAAGCTGGATGTGCAGCGCTCCTGCAAGAAGGAACGCCGACAATGCGAGGGCCCACGCGAACGGGGTCCGGCGTTGAACGAAGAATCCAGCGGACGCAACAAAAAATACGATTGCCAGCGCCCACCACAGCGCGGGCCGCCATTCATAAACACCCACAAGGATTCCAACGGAGTACGCTGCCGAGGCCCACAGTAGCGGCTGCCGCGCCGCCTGGTATTCAATCGCTGGAGGGCTGTTTGACCTGGACTCCGAGTTCATGCCTGTTCATCGCAAGCGAATGAAGCAGACGGCGCACCAACGACTATCGGACCAGATGAACCACGGTCTCGATGTGGAAGGTCTGCGGGAACAGATCCACAAGATGTACTCGCTCGATGCGGTAGCCGGAGCCCGTCAGCACTGCCAGATCCCGAGCCAGCGTGGCCGGATCGCACGACACGTAAATAACGCGTGGCGCGCCCAAGGTCACCAACATTCGCGCCACGCGTTCTCCCAGGCCAAACCGGGGCGGGTCCACCACCGCCAGGTCGGGCGTATGAACGTTATGAGTGAGGACGATACCCTTCCCGACCCGCTCCGAATTTTCCGCACGGGCCAGGTACTGCTCCGTGGTGGCCCGGACTGCCTCTCCATTCGAGGGCAAATTGTAGGAAAGATCAGCTGTGGATGTCTGTGACGACTCAACAGAAACAATGTGACGAATGTCACCGGCCAGGGCTGTGGAAAACAGCCCGACTCCCGAGTACAGATCGTAAGCCAGTTCTCCTGATTGCTCGGCAGTGACAAGCCTGACCAGTTCGTCCACCAAATGTCGATTAGTCTGGAAGAAAGAACCCGCACTGACGCGATACTGAGCGGTCCCCACTCTGTAGATTAGATGATCGACGCCGGAAGTCAGCATCTTTTCGACCGACGATCCGCCTCGCTCAGACTCGTGGAAAGCGACCACTCCTGCGACCTCTGCCATGGACGCTCGCAGGTACTCAGCCCACTGCCGCAAGTTGGCACGCCGCGCACCGGCGTCCGTCGAAACCTCAATCAGGAGTTGGGAATCTTCCGCATTCGCGAAGAATTCGATCTCGCGAACCCCTTTTGGCACGCAGCCGCTCCTGCCGCTATGCCAGACCTCCGCAATGCACTTGTTGATGAGCGGTGAACTGATTGGGCACTCCTCGACCGGAAGCAGTTCGTGCGAGCTCATCTTGAAGTATCCGAGCGCAAACTCAGGTTCGGTCTGCACCTGCAGCCGGGATCGGTTGCGGTAATTCCAAGGTGGAGACGGGTGGACTTCGATCTCGACCAGCACCTCCAGCTTGGCGGTTCGTTTCAGCGTTTCCTGCAGAATCTGTTTCTTGATTTCGAGCTGGTGCTCGTAGCTCGAGTGCTGATATTGGCATCCGCCGCAGCGTCCGAAGTAGGGGCAGCCCGGCTTAACACGGTGCGGTGAAGACGTGAGTATTGAGCCTGCAGTGGCCCGCACGAATCCGGGCTTCTGCTCGACGATGGTTGCTTCGACCTCTTCCCCCGCCAGCACAAACGGAACGAAGGCGGCCTTGCCCCGGCCGCTCGCATCGGCAGGCAACCGACTCAAGCCGTCGCCGCCATAAATCATTTTTTCGATTGAAAGCCGCAAGATTCGATTCTATATGGCTCTATATGGCGGCTACAGCGCCCGACCCGCCGCTGCACCTGATGCCCAGGCCCATTGGAAGTTGAATCCGCCGAGATGCCCGGTCACGTCTACGACTTCCCCGATGAAATAAAGTCCCGGAACTTTGCGACATTCCAATGTCTTAGCGGAAAGCTCGTCTGTATCTACGCCGCCGACCGTGACCTCAGCTTTCTCAAATCCTTCGGTGCCGGCGGGAGTGAGTGCCCATCCGTGGACGCATTTTTCGAATTCGCCAAGCGCGGCGTTCGTCCACGCATTTGGTGGATGTAGATCAGCCCAGCGATCTGCCAGACGATTTGGAAAAACCTTGCGTAGTTCGGCACGCAAAGTCGTCAGCGTCCGCGGCGTCTTCGGATCATGAAACGCACGCGTCGCTTCACGTTCTGGAGCAAGATCGATCCGTAGTGCTTTCGAATTCTTCCAGTATGACGAAATCTGCAAGATCGCAGGTCCACTGAGTCCACGGTGCGTGATCAGCATCTTTTCGTGGAACTCCTGGCCATCGCACGATACGATCACATCAGCAGAAACTCCCGCCAGGTCGCAATAGCGCGAACGATCTTCGGTATTGAGTACGAGCGGCACGAGGCCAGGCTGCGGTTCATGGATTTTGAGCCCGAACTGTCGCGCCAGATCGTATCCGAACGACGTGGCTCCGATCTTGGGTATGGACAATCCGCCGGTGGCAACCACGACAACGGGCGCACGAAATTCCATTCCCCGGGCACGCACAACAAACTGATCCATTCGGCTGACCTGCTCGATCTTCGTATTCAGAAAGATGCTGACCGCCGCTGCCCGGCACTCCTCCCCTAGCATCGTCACAATCTCGCGTGCGGAACCATCGCAGAACAACTGCCCAAGCGTCTTTTCGTGATAGCGAATGCGGTGCTTCTCGACGAGCGCGATGAAATCTGCTGGAGTGTAGCGCGCGAGCGCGGACTTGGCGAAGTATGGATTCGAAGATAAGAAATTTTCGGGCCGGCAATGAATATTGGTGAAATTGCAGCGACCGCCGCCGGAGATCAGGATCTTCTTCCCCAAACGGTCGGCATGTTCGAGCACGGCAACGCGGCGTCCGCGCTTTCCAGCCTCAATCGCACACATCAACCCGGCGGCTCCGCCTCCCAGAATCAACGCGTCGAATGAGTGGGTCGCCATCACATGTAGAAAAGGCTGAGGCGGGGCAGGCGATATTTCTCGAGCAACCGTTTGTTGACGTACTGCTTCTGCAACTGTTCGATCTGCACACCCGACATCTTTCGGCGATAGGGAGCAAGATCCCGGTCTGCATCCGCCCTTACTGACACAACCTCATCATCGGAAGTCGAGGTCAGAAGGACTGCGAACAACTTCTCTTCCATCACCGTCAGGCGCCGTTCCAGGTCTTCGAGACGACTCGCCTTTTTGGCTTTCACATCATCGGCCAACTGACGAAGAGTCTTCGCCAACTCCACGACAAATGCGCGCGGTGAATTGCCTGAACTTTCTGGAAATACGACGGCTTCCACCTGCTCTGCATTTCGCCTGAGAAAACTCGCGACAGCCTCAGGCTCAAATCCCTGTTTCTCCTGCGGGCTCATCGAGGGCGACGTGCTCGCGCCAACTGCCGCTTCCTTCATGTCTTCAGCCGCAGCCAAAACCTCCTGAGAGCAGTACGCAAGGCTATTGATCTTTTTTGTCTTCGATGGACGCTGCTCGTACCGATCGAATGCGGCATCGATCCCGCGCAGCACTGCCTCCAGGGGAATACCGGCATCTTTCCAGGTCTCAATCAACGCCCAGTCGAGCGTGGAGAGCAACAACCCGCCGCCGCGCCGCTGCAGATAGCGATCCTCAGTCTCTGTGAAGTAATTGAAATAATTTTCCACGGTGGATCAGCGGGATGAACGCGAAGCAGGAGCTACAGAAGAGCTGTTGCCATTCTTGGGTTTTCCGGCCTTCGGTGAAGTTTTCGACGTCGCCTTCGCGCCGGTCTCTTTGCGACTGCCAGCGTTGCGTTCCCAAATAATACGCAAGCCTTCCAGCGTCAGAAATTCATCCACATGCTTGATGTACTTCGATCCGGTGCCGATCATCGGCCCGAGGCCGCCAGTAGCGAGCACGCGCGTTTCGCTGCCTAACTCAGCGATCAGTAACTCCAGAATCCCATCCATCAATCCAAGGTAGCCGTAGTACAGACCCGATTGCAGGCTCCCGACCGTATTCGTCCCGATCACCCGCGCCGGTTTGCGGATTTCCACTCGCGGAAGCCTTGCGGTGCGCTCAAACAGCGCGTCGGCAGAAATCCCGATTCCAGGACAAATCACGCCACCGAGATATTCTCCCTTGGCCGAGACGCAATCGAAAGTTGTCGCGGTGCCAAAATCGACGATCACGCACGGACCGCCATACTTATCAAATGCAGCTACGGCATTCACGATGCGATCGGCGCCCACTTCCGCCGGATTGTCGTAATGTACCGGCATTCCCGTCTTCACGCCGGGCTCGATGAACAGCGGATGCAAATTGAAATACCGCTCACACACCTGGCGCAAAATGGGATCAAGCGGCGGCACGACAGACGAGACTACGATGCCGTGAATTCCCTTGGATTCCAGGCCTGCCATCGAGAACAGATTGCGAAAGAGAACTCCGTACTCGTCCACCGTGCTCCGCCGGGACGTCGCGACACGCCAGTTCGCCAGCAGGCGGTCGTAGCGCGCCGGCTCATCGGGCTCTCCTCCTTCGTGCACTTTCGCGACGCGAGCGAATACGCCCAGCACCGTGTTCGTATTCCCGACATCAATGACGAGTAACATGAGTGTTTCAGCCTGCGATTGCTTCTACTTCTCTCGTACCGTTCCGCTCAACACGGTTTGCAGACCGTGCCCCGATCGCACCAGCAAAAAACCACGGGAATCGAGTCCTTCGGTGATCCCTTCGAAGGTGGAACCGTTTTCCTCGATGCGGACATTCTTTCCAACGATCCAGGATGATTTCTCCGCGAACCGCCGCTGGATAGCCTGCCGTGATTCTGGATCTTCGACTAGCGATCGGTACTCCCGGTCGAGTGATTTTAACAAAGCAGCAACCAGCTCCACCCGCGACCACTCGCTCCCCGTAACGAGCTGCAATGAGGTTGCCTGGAGTTCTTTTGGAAAACTCGCCTGATTTACATTGATGCCGATCCCGACGACGATGTACCGCACTCGTGTTGCCTCGGCGCTCATCTCGGTGAGAATGCCGCAAACTTTCCTGCCATCGATCAACAGATCGTTCGGCCATTTCAAATCCGCTTGAACTCGCGAATCCACCTGCTGAATCGCGCTTTGCACGGCCAATCCGGCGGCAAGCGACAAAACCAGAATATCGGAGGGCGGCACCTCCGGACGCAGAACAACCGAGCAGTAGATCCCCGTCGATCGCGGCGATTGCCAGGAGTTCGCGCCACGTCCCCGGCCTGCGGTTTGTTCTTCCGCGAGAAACACGCTTCCGTGTGGTGCTCCCTCGGCGGCTGCCGCCATGGCCGCAGAATTGGTTGATCCAATCTTGTAGTAGTGATGGAGATTGTTGTTGAAAATCGTCCCACGCAACAGCGGACGAAGAATCTCCGGCAGCAACAGGTCCGGAACTGCGCGCAATTGATATCCCGTCGCAGGATGCCCGGCGACATCCACACCAAGGCCGCGAAGTTGCTGGATGAGCCTCCAGACCACAGAGCGGCTCGAAGAGATTTCCTGTGCGATCTTGGTGCCGCTCACGACAACGGTCGCGTGCTCCATCAAGAGACGGACGATCAGTCCCAGGCGCCGGTCGGTGGGTTGGAGTTGGTGCGGGGCGGACATCCCCGCGCGCGAAGGTTTTTTCTTTCGAATTGGAGCCGGCTTGCCGATGCGGAGATTATGCGCGAATCCTGAAGAAACAACAATCGGCCGCTAGGCGGGCGACACCCGCATGCTCATATCAACGGCGTGCGTGGAGTGGGTGAGCAGTCCAACGGAGATGAAGTCCACTCCTGCGTCGGCATATTCGCGCACGTTCTCGAGCTTGATGCCACCGGAGCACTCCACAACAATACGGTTGCCCGAATCCGGCGCGACAGCCTTTGAACAGCGCTCGACCGCCCGCTTTACATCTTCCGCAGTCATGTTGTCGAGCAGGATCGCTTCCGCACCGTTTTTCAACGCCAGTTCCAGCTCGTCGAGCGTGCGAACTTCTACCTCGATCGGCTGCGATCCGCGCCGGTTGCGATGTGCGCGTTCGAGCGCCGCCGCAACGCCCCCAGCCAGCGCGATGTGATTGTTCTTGATGAGCACCCCATCGGACAGGTCGAGGCGATGGTTCTGCCCGCCTCCGCACCGTACGGCATACTTGTCGATCACTCGCAATCCCGGCGCGGTCTTCCGCGTATCAAGAATTCGAGCCTTTGTTCCCGAAACCGCTTCCACGAATTTGCGCGTGAATGTCGCGATCCCGCTCATGCGCTGTAGAAAGTTCAAGATCACCCGCTCGCACGAAAGAATCACGCGCGCATTGTGGCGGATGACCGCCACGGACTGCCCTTTATGGAGGCGGATTCCATCGAAAATCTCAGGATGCGTCGTGACTTCGTAGTGAGCGGTGACTGCACCATCGAGCGCGGCGTAAACATCAAGAATCCGCGCTACGCATCCGATGCCCGCCAGAATGCAATCCTGCTTCGAGATGATGGTCGCCGATGCGCGCTGGTTCGCATCAATGCAGGCGTAGCTGGTCGCGTCGCGCGTGGCCCGGTCTTCGAGCAGCGCGTTCTCGATAATCGAAGTGAGACGTCGTGAGTTCCAATCCATATTCTGTAGAGACGTTGCTTCGCAACGTCTCTCTTTCCACGAGCAAATCATCTGGCCGTCAAGAAAGCGAGGGTTACGCTGACTTGCAGCCTAATTCTTTCAGCTTGCTCAACGCCTTCTCTTGCAGCACCGCCATTTCCTGCTGCTGCTTGCGCAGATTGTCCACAACATTCGCCGGCGCCTTCGACAGGAATTGCTCATTCCCAAGCTGGCGCTGCCCACTGGCGATGCCCTTTTCGAGTCGTTCCAGCTCTTTCTTCAGCCGCTCGCACTCGGCGGTCACGTCGATCTTCCGTTCATACACAACGTGAACATCGAAACGTGCGGTCCCCCGAGCGCCGGCCAGCTTGGCCAGCGACGTATCCACAAAGATGATCTTCTCGACGGTCGCCAGACGCTCCACTGCTCCACGGTTGTGCTCGATCATCGTGCGGATGTCAGGCTCGTGCGCGAAGACCTCGATCGGCACCTTTACCTTCGGTTCGACCTTCAACTCCGCCCGCAGATTTCGGATGCTGACGATCAGATCCTGCAGGATCGCCATCTCCGTCTCCGCGGCCAGATCAAATTGTTTTTCAGCCGCCTGCGGATACGGAGTCAGGGCAACTGACTTGATCGCCGCCTTGCCTTCGTACATCGCCTGCCAGATTTCTTCGGTGATAAACGGCATCACCGGGTGCAGCAGCCGCAGCGATTCATCGAACAGGTTCACCAGATTCCGGCATGCGATCTGCGCTGCGCTCTTGTCGCCACCCTCTTCAAATTGCAGGCGAGGCTTAATCAGTTCCAGATACCAGTCGCAGAACTCTCCCCAGAAGAAATCGTAGATGCGATTTGCCGCCTCGTGGAATCGGTAGGCCGCTAGCGCATCGTTGACGTCTGCGGAGACGCGGTTGAAGCGGGACAGAATCCAGCGGTCTTCCAGAGTTGCCGCCTGGAATCCTGCCACGCCTGGAGCAGCGCCCCCCGCCGGTTTTAGCCCCGGCTCTACGCGGTCCACGTTCATGAACATGAAGCGCGCTGCATTCCATATCTTGTTGGCGAAGGCGCGATAACCATCGGTCCGGTTCTCGTTGAACGCAATATCCGTACCTGGAGCCGCCATCGCCGCCAGCGTGAACCGTGTCGCATCCGTGCCGAAGCGATCGATGATGTGCAGAGGATCGATGACATTCCCTTTCGTCTTCGACATCTTCTGCCGCTCGGCGTCGCGCACCAGCGCGTGGATATAAACCTCGCGGAACGGCACACTATCGTTTTTCTTGTCGGCCCATCCGCCTGCCTTCTTGATCGCGGGGTCCTGCTCGTGTCCCTGCATGAAGTGGCAGCCGAACATGATCATCCGCGCGACCCAGAAGAACAAGATTTCGTACGCTGTAATCAGCAACGTCGTCGGATAAAACACCGCTTGATCGCGTGTCTTATCGGGCCAGCCGAGCGTCGTGAACGGCAGCAGTCCTGACGAGAACCACGTATCCAGCACATCGGGAACCTGCTCAAGCTCTGTGCTGGCGCACTTTCCGCAGGTGAGCGGAGCCTCACGCGCGACTTCAATGTGATGGCACTTCTGACACGTCCACGCCGGAATGCGATGCCCCCACCACAACTGGCGCGACACGCACCAGTCGTGAATGTTGTTCATCCAGTTCAGATAAATCTGCCGGTAGTTTTCCGGGACGATCGTGATTTCGCCGGACTCCACAGCTTCTTTCGCACGGTCCGCCAGCGGCTGTACCTTCACAAACCACTGCTTTGACAGACGTGGCTCGATGACAGTTCCGCACCGGTCGCATTTGCCGATCGCCAGCTGATAATCCTTTTCCGCAACAAGGAATCCCTGCTCCTGCAGATCGTGCAGCACGCGCTTGCGCGCCTCGAAACGGTCGAGCCCCGCATAAGCGCCCGCGTTCTCGTTCATGTGCGCGCGCGAGTCCATCACGTTGATCTGCGGCAAGTGATGACGAAGACCGGCCTGGAAGTCATTCGGATCATGCGCAGGAGTCACCTTCACCGCGCCGGTTCCGAACTCCGGCTGCGCCAGCTCGTCGGTGATGATCGGAATCTCCCGGTTCATCAGCGGCAGCAGAACCTTCTTTCCATGCAGATGGATATAGCGCTCGTCCTTCGCGTTCACCGCGATCGCCGTATCACCCAACATCGTTTCCGGTCGAGTCGTCGCCACCGTGATGAACTCCGAACTCCCAACCACCGGATACCGGATCTCCCACAATTTCCCGGGAACATCTTCGTGCTTCACTTCGAGATCGGAAATCGCCGTCTCGTGCCACGGACACCAGTTCACGATGTAGTTGCCGAGATAAATCAGCCCTTCTTCGTACAACCGGACGAATACCTCGCGCACCGCGTGCGAGAGATTGTCGTCCATCGTGAAGTATTCGCGGTCCCAGTCCACCGACGCGCCCAGACGCTTCATCTGATCGAGAATCGCGCCACCGTACTCCCGCTTCCATTCCCACACGCGCTCGACGAACTTCTCGCGCCCCATTTCGCGGCGCTTCTTGCCTTCTTTCTCCAGCTGCTTCTCCACCATCATCTGCGTGGCAATGCCCGCATGGTCCGTTCCGGGCAGCCACAACGTGATGAATCCGCGCATGCGGTGCCAGCGCACAATGATGTCCATCTGCGTCTGGTTGAGCATGTGCCCCATGTGCAGGCGGCCGGTGACGTTCGGCGGAGGCAACAGCAGCGTGAACACCGGACGCGTCTCGCCCGGAGGCGGCGTCGGCACGGAGAAGAGTTTTTCTTTGATCCAGTATTCGGCCCAGCGCGTCTCAATCGCGCCCGGCTCGTAGGCTTTGGGCAGTTCGTGCGGCATAGAAGCATTCAGCACTCAACGGCCAGCAATCAGCCAATGCTAAGTCTGCCGCGCATTGTCATCTCGAGCGAGGTCGAGGGACTTTGCGTCAACCACTTGCACTGACTGCTGAGTGCTGATCGCTGAGTGCTGAATTGATCTTACAGGCGGAAGAAAAGCAGGGTCAAACCGCGCGAGGAATGAAGAAGAGAGTCGACATTTCGAATCCAGGCACTCATGAGCTTTTATTCGTACCGCAGCGCTACCATCGGATCGACTTTAGCAGCTCGTCGTGCTGGGAGATATGTCGCAATGAAACCAGTCAAGAGCATGACTGATGCAGAGACCAACGCCGTAACAGGATCGGCTGGCGTAACGACCAGTTCATGGCTAACAATCCTTCCAGCTCCAATTCCCATCAACCATCCCAGTGCAATACCGACAGCCATCAAGATCGCCGCTTCTCCCAGAACAAGCGTGAAAATGTCACCCCGCGTCGCGCCTAGCGCAATACGGACACCCATCTCGTGGACGCGCCGCACAGTGGAATGATGCATAACACCGTACTGTCCGATCACGGCCAAGACAAGAGCGAGTAGCGCAAAAACTTCGAAAACCTGGATAACGAGTTTGGGTTCTGCGAATTCGTCGTTTAGCGCCTGAGCGATGGTGTGGCAATCTGCCAACGGCTCATCCGGATTCCAAGCGTGCACTGCGCTTGTCAACGAAGGGATAACGGATTTGGCGCTTTCTGCGCGTACCACAATCTCAAATGTGCCTCCAGTTTCCGAAAGTGGGAAATAAACTGTTGGTAATGACTGTCCACTCTTTGCATCAGCCAGCCAGTCCCGAACCACTCCTACGATGACAAACGCCGGGCTGCCGCTTCCGCGGCGGACTGTCGTTCCGATCACGTTGCCACCATGCTGGCCCATAAATGTCTCTGACACGATCGCAACCGAGCCTTCGCCTCTGAGCGGAATGCGCCCTTGACGCGCTGGAAGTTGAAACACGTCGAAGAATCCCGCATTCACGTCCATCTGGATTGCTGAAGTCTGACTGTTTGTCGCATGGTCATCCAGTTCCAGAGGACGTTCACTCCGGCTGGCAACAATTAACGGCAAATCCGATGTTGCACCTACCGAGGCAACGCCTGGCAGAGCACCTACGTCCGTTAACAGCCGATTCCAATCTTGGCCTTTTTTGACTGAAACTGTGAACGTGACTAGTTTGGCCGCATCAACCTTCGGAGGCGAATTCCGTTCGATGCCTAAGAGTGTTCGTATGAAGAGACCGCAAATCACAAGGAGGAGGATTGCCATCGCGATCTCAAACACAACGAGTGGCAAGCGCTTTACCGTGATTCGCGCGCCGGCGCCTCCTCCATTTTGCCGAAGGGCCTCATTCAAATTCGCTCCTGATGATTGCAGCGCCGGATATAGGCCAAAAAGAACAGGGATGAACACTACGCTTGCCGTTGCAAACACAAGCGTGTGCCAATTCAACTGGAGAGCAGCCGTGGTAGGGGTCCGGGATTCAAACAGACGCCGCAAGGCCTTTACGCCTATGTGCGCCACCACCACTCCGGCGGATGCTCCCGCGAATGCCAGCACCATGTACTCGATCAGTAATTGCTGTACGATTCGGCGTCGCCCAGCGCCAAGCGCAGACCGCGTTGCAAATTCCATTCGGCGACTGAGTCCGCGTGCCAAGAGGAGGTTTGTGATGTTCGAACATCCGATAAGGAGTACTAGCACGGGCGGTCCCATCCCGAATGCAAGAACCAGCCCGATCCTCTTGTACTGCTCGCTGTCGTAGCTCACCACACGCATTCCCAACGAACCAGTTGGGGAGTGTTGAGCGATGAGTGTCTGGTTGAGAACTGCCACTTCCGCATTGGCTTGCTCGACGGTGACCTCCTTGCGCAAGCGGCCAACGGCCTTGACCGAACTCGCCGCTCGGTTCGCTTGCGAATCAAGAACCAGCGGCATCCACACTTCCGTACCTTTGGCCGGATACCAGAAGCCGTCCGGCATCACACCAACGATGGTGCAGGGCGCGCCGTCGAAGCGCACAACTTGGCCAAGAATGTCCGCCCTCGCCCCAAAATCTCTGCGCCATAGCGCCTCGCTAATCACCGCGACAGCAGCCGCTCCGGGCAGATCCTCGTTTTCGATAAATACGCGCCCAAGCTTGGGGTGAGCGCCAAGCATGTGAAAGAAGTTTGCGGACACCGTCATTGTTTCTACCCGGCGTGGCTCGCCAACGCGGGTGAGCACATGTTCCGATTCGGCGAACGCTGCGAGTTCCTCGAAAGATGTCGTGTGGTTTCTGATGCTGAGGAAATCTGGAATGGAGAGAGGAGCGCGGTCGGCTCCAGTCTGGTAGTTAACAAACCAGAGGTTCGCAAGCCGATCTAAGTCGTGCACCGGAGGACGATTCAGGATTGCGCCTTCATAGGTGCTGAACATCGTGAGTGCGCATCCGATCCCGAGCGCCAAGGTCAGCACAGCAACTACTGCGAACCCGGAGTTCTTCCGCAGTTGACGGAAGGCGAAACTGAGATCTTGAGGTAGTCCTCCCACTGCAGGATGGTCCTCCTACAACCAGAGTCGTGCTATGTCGAGTTTAGTCCTCTGATCGCAATGGAGACGAGAATCGACGCTATCGGATCAAGAAGCAAAGCATTTGCGTGCATATCCGGGTGTAAACAGGTACTTGCCGTGCTGCTGAGACGGCTCGAGCCACCGAATATTGGGTGGGTTTAAGGGGCGTAAGCTCTACTTCTTCTTTCCCAGCTTCCTCGAAATCTCTTCGACGATCTTGGGACGCAGATCAGCCAACACGCTGTCGACGATGCTCGAGATCTCCGGGTCAGAACCGTTATCTGACTCCTCTGGACCTTTTTCGGCGCCGGCGGCAACGGCCATCGCGGCATCTTCCGCGGACTTCTCGGGCTCGCCGTGATCTTTGTGTCCATCGCCCGATTCGCGAATCTTTCTCCAGGTAGCCCAAGCAGCGGCGGTCGTGGCAGAAATATCCGAGTCCTTATGGTCGGATTCTTTATGATCGGCCACGGCTTCACTTTTCACTTCGGGCTCGCTGGCAGCGACGGGCGCGGCCTCGACGGGCGTTGTTAGCTCACTTGCCGGCTCGGACACGACTTCAGGCGCAGCTGCCACCGGGACAGGTTCTGCTGCAAGCTGCTCCTCTTGCGGCTCATGTGCCACCGTTTCCGGCGCTGAGGACTCAGCCACGGGGCTGGCGATTTCGGAGCTCGCGATTTCAGCGGCGGTAACCGGTTCCTCTTTGCTCTCTGCCACCGGAACCGGCTCCGGTTCAGGCGCAACAGCCGGGGATTCCGACCAGGTTGCAGCAGAAGTCTCCACAGGCTCGGCTGGTGGAGCAACCGTTTCAAATTCCTTGATGGCCGCGGTAAACGACTCACCGGCTGAATTCGCCACAGAGGCAACTTCCTCGACCGGCGGCGGAGCAACTGCCGCACTCATCGATGGAGTTTCTTCCACGGCAGGTTCGCTGACTGGAACAGGCGCAGCACTAGCCACCGGTTCCATGGCCGGGGGCACTGGCAGACTGGTCTCGGTTTGCGTCGCGGCAAATTCCGCGTACGCCTTCTGCATCTCCTGCTCGAGCGAGATGCCGGACTCTTCCGGCGCGAGGGCGATGGCAACGGCCGTCCAATGAACGGTCGATCCAGTGGAGTGAACTCCTGCAGCGGCCGCCATCGTGACCGGCTCTTCCGAGACAGCCGGCGCTGAAATCTGTGCCGACGTAACTGCAGGCTCAGGGATCGGTGCAGATTCTGTCGGAACCGGGCTAACCTGCTCCGCAAATGTCGCGGATGCCGCAATGGGCTCCGCGACCGGCTCGCTCTGCGTCAACGCCACCGGAGCCGACTGCTCTTCGGCCTTCGCCTCGACCGCGGCTTCGCGCTGCTCGTCGGCTTTGCTCTCGAGAACTTTGCCCTGCATCTGCGCGGCTGCGGCCGCGATAGCTGCAATCTCTTCGGGTGTAACGTCCTTCGGCAAACCTTCCGAAGCGAGAGCTCCCACGTCGACGCGCTTTGTCGCTTCCGCTTTTGCCGCCGGTTCCACTTTCGCCGCTTCAATCGGGGCGTGATGCTCAACCACTGTTCGCAGGTCCTTATTCACTGCGTTGTAAATTGCCGGATCTTCCACGTCAGGCTCAGGCGCCGCTTCTTTCTTTTTCTTGGAGGGGAATGCAATACGGCTCTTCCAGCCAGAGTCTTCGTCGCCGGAAACGGTCCGGTCGCGGCCTTCCTCAATCGCCGCCGTGGCACGGGCGAACCTGCCCGGCTTGGATCCCTCGGCGCGAGGCACAATCTTGTCTTCCAGCTTGCTGAGGGCGCTCAGCAACTCGCTGGCTTCAAATGGCTTAACAATGAAACCGTCGGCGCGGACCCGCTTCGCCTCATCCGTCTTAAACGGTTCCAGTTTCCCCACCGTCAACAGGATCGGAATTCTTGCCGTCTCTCCAACTTCCTTGAGGCGCTGGCACACCTCGAGCCCGCTGTAGCCGGGCATATAGACATCAAGAACAATGAGATCGGGCTTCTGCTCGGCGATTTTCTTCAGCGCCGCGGAACCATTATTTACGGTAATGACTTCATATCCCGCATCCGCGAGGATCTTCCGCCCCATGTTCTGAGCGGTCACGCTGTCATCGGCGAGTAATATCTTCCGGGCCAAAGGTTCCTCGAATGAGGGGAGATATCGCGAAGGTAACCTGACCTGCAACCTAAGTCAATGATCTAGAAGGGAAGTAACCGGTTACCAGTGGTCAGCATCTTGCGCGTAAAACAAAAGGGTTACGAGAGTTTTGTGTAGGAGCAGTTGGAAAACGGGACCCAAAAGCAAGCCGGATCAGGTCGATTGTGATCCCTCTGTGACTGAAGGCTGATAGCTGAAAGCTGACAGCGGTCTTAGAACGGTACCACCTTCTTCAGCCCCTTCTTTTTCTTCTTCTTGCTGCTCGAGATTTCCTCATCGCTGGCAGGAGTCTGGTCCGCGGCCTTTGCAGATGGCGTTCCCTGTCCCTGTTGAATTTCATTCACCTGTACGGGGGGTGGAAGAGGCGCATCCGCGCCGCTGTCCGTAGGCTTCAGTTCATTCGGATCGGCAGGAGCATTCGGCTTCAGTTCGTTCGCATCTGGCTGCGCTGGTGGCGCATTTCCCGTAGCGGCTGCGCCGAACGGTGAGCCCGGGGGTGTCGTCGAACTGTCTGCCGCGGGAGGAACATTCGCACCGTTCGCGTCTTTATTGAGGATGTCGACTGTCGCCTTATTCCGATCGCTCAGGCCAGCGGCCGCAAAGGTTTCGTTCCTCACAATGTCGGTCGCCGCCACTGGTTGCGGTTCAACCAGATTGGGCTCTCCGACCGTCGCCGCTCGCGAAACATCCGGCCCTTTCTTCACCAGCCCCATGAACATCTGAGCAATCGACGTTTCGCTGCGGCTCTCGATCTCCGCCTTGTTCTGCGCAACGGCAGCTCTCGTGGGACGTGGTGCGGTTTGATGCAAAAGCGCGAGCCGCTTCTTCGCATCATCCGACCGGTCCATCAGCGGATACCGGGTCAGGATCTTGTCGTAGGCTTCCGAAGCGTTCTTCACAAGCTGCGCAATGTACTTGGATTTTCCCTCTTCGCTGGCGCAGCCACGCGGCATGCCATGTGCATCGCAGGTCGGAGCGCTGCGCACGCGCGCGATCTGCCCCTCGTAGTTCTGTCCGAGCAGATACAGGGCCTCATCGGCGCGGCTGTACAGAGGATATTTGTCGATCAGCGACTGCAACCGCGCAATCGACGCGGGATACGATTCCCGCAGGAAGTAAAACCGTCCAATGCCAAACTCGCGGTCCGCCAGCACTTCCTGCACTTCCAGCAGCCGCTGCTTGGCTTCCGGCACAAGCTTGCTGTCCGGATAGGTCAGGATCATCTTGCGATATTCATCTTCGGCGCGCTTTGCGTGGGTGTAGTCCCGATCCGCCTTTTCCATCTGCTGATAGTGAATGTTGGCGATCTTCAGCTGCGCCTCCGCCGCCTCTTTCATGTTGGGGAAGAAGATTTCGAAGTCGCTGTATTCCTGCTCGGCCTGCGCCAGGGCGGCGGTCCCGCCTTCTGCATACCACGAATCGCCCACCGCCAGCTTGGCTCGCGCGATAAATTCCGAATCCGGATAGGTATTGATCAGCGTCTGCAGCGTCAACCGCGCCACATCGAACCGGTTGCGCCGCATCGCCTCCATGGCCTTGTCGAACAGCACTTTGTCGGGCTGCTTCGACCCCACTCCGGCGAGGGGATTTACCGCCTTCTTGTTGGTACAACCAGCGGTCAACGCCAGCAACACACCCAGCGTGAACATCAACGTAATTCGACGTGACATGGGACCTCGGGATTTCAGGTTTGGCTCCTCTTGAGTCCGGCAGTCGGGCCTGGCCAAGTTCTTCCTGATTGTTAGGTGTTTCAAAGTTTCAAGGTTCGTGGCTTGCAACGTTGAAACGTTGAAACTTTGAAACCTAGACTTTGATCATTGCCGCCTCGGTTGCCGCCTTCAGCAGCACCTCGGCATTCTTCTTTGGATCGCCGTTTCCGAATACGGCGTTGCCCGCGACCAGAATTTCTGCGCCAGCGCGCACCACATCGGCAACCGTGTCGAGCGCCACCCCGCCATCCACTTCAATGCGGTAATGCAGCCCGCGCTGTTGCCGGATCTCCGCCAACTGCCGCATTTTATGTAGCGTAGACGGAATGAACTTCTGCGCTCCGAAGCCCGGATTCACCGACATCACCAGCACATAATCGACGATGTCCAGCACTTCCGAAAGCGTGTCCACCGGAGTCGCGGGATTGATCACCACCCCTGCCAGGCAGTTGTGACTCTTGATCAGGTGCAGCGTGCGGTTCAGGTGCCGGCAGGCTTCCTGATGCACCGAAATCCAGTCCACTCCGGCTTCGGCGAATGCCGGAATGTACTCATCCGGATTTTCGATCATTAAGTGGCAATCGAGCGGTAGCTTGGTGACCTTGCGCAGGGATTTCACCACCGGCGGCCCGATCGTCAGATTTGGAACGAAATGCCCATCCATGATGTCGACATGGACGACCGCAGCTCCGCCGTCGCCCGCCGCGCGGACCTGTTCGCCCAGCCGTGCAAAATCAGCCGAAAGAATTGACGGAGCCAGTTCGATCAAACCCGGGTGCCTCAAAGCTGAACTTTCGCAGCGACGCTTGTGGAAATTCTAACACGCTGAACTCCTTGCTGCTCCGTTGTCGGGCTCTGACTGCCGGCTACGAGACTACAAACGCAGCGCCTCTCTGCTACTGTTTCTGGAATGAAAACGCCAGCGTTGCTCGTAATCGATATGCTCCGCGACTTTCTGGACGAGTGGGAACCGGACCGGAAGCAGTCGCTCCTGTCTGGAATCAATGAGCTGGCAGGGAAGATACGAGCAACAGGCGGACATGTGATTTGGGTCAGACAAGAATTCGAGCCAGACTTGAGCGATGCCTTTCCAGAAATGAAGGCAAAAAAGATAAGAGTCACGATCCGAGGCACTCCCGGTTGCGAGATTGTTCCACAGCTGCCGATTTCACCTTCCGATGACGTGATTGTCAAGAAACGGTACAGCGCTTTCTTTGGCACAGATCTGGATAGCATCCTTGACCGTCTTCGACCCGATCCTCTTATCATTGCGGGCATCAACACTCACGCCTGCATTCGGACGACAGCGATCGATGCCTACCAACGTGATTGGCCGGTTGTTATCGCTTCGGATTGTGTTGACTCCTACGATCGGGAGCACCACGACATTTCATTGCGATATATGAAGGACAAGATCGCCCGCGTCTTAAGTAACGCAGAAATCCAGGCAGCCCTCGGTCCGAAAGCCTGACCTCTCCCGTCGCGTCATGCTAATCTCGTCCGGCTTGTCTCCGCTCACCCATCTCGCGCCGGCAATGTATTCAGTCGCAGCAGTGTTCATCTGGGGCACATCGGACTTCACCGGAGGCTACGCCTCCAAGCGCGCGAATGCCTTCGTCCTCACCGCCTTCTCTCATCTTTGCGCCTGCGTGTTGATGCTCGGAGTCTCGGTAGCCCAGCACGATCCTTTCCCGAACCGCGCCAGTATCGTGTGGGCGTTGCTGGCTGGATCGATGGGTGGGATCTCGTTAGCGATCTTTTACCGCGCACTCTCGGCCGGACAGATGGGTCTTACGGCTCCGATCGCAGCCCTCCTTGGCGCTGCGATCCCGACGTTGGTTGATATTGCCCTCGAGGGCGCACCTAGCCGATGGTCCATCGCTGGATTTGTGCTCGCCATCGTGGCGATCTGGCTCATCACCCGGCCGGAAGCACCTGGGCAGAATGATGAAGGGGGGCGTCCGAAGGGAGTTGCCGCGGCCGCCTTGGCCGGAGTCGGCTTCGCGGGCTTCTATCTTTGCATTCACCAGGCCAGTGGTTCGCCCGCCTGGATCGCTACCATCGGCCGTGTCGCCTCCCTGGCAGCGACCGTTGTCGCAATCATTGCCACCAAGGCTCCTCTGAAACTCGACCTACCCAGCGCCGGGATGGGCATGTTGGCCGGCTGTTTCGACATCTCCGGTAGCGCCTTATTCATCTATGCCGCTCAACGCGGACGGCTGGACGAAGCGGTCGTGATCACTTCGCTCTATCCCGCGGTAACGGTGTTGCTGGCCCGTCTGATTCTGAAGGAGCACTTCAGCCGCTGGAAGTTTGTGGGACTGCTGGCAGCGCTGGCCGCCGTACCGCTGATCTCAGCAGGATGATCGAAGTCCACTCGGTACTCGCGTCTTCGTACTCGGTACTGCTAGCATCCAAAGCGTGCCGCTCCTCGAAATCCGCAATCTGACGAAAGTCTTCTCCAGCTCCGCGTCAGCACTTGGGGGCAGAGCAAAAGGCGAGATCCGCGCGGTCGACGATGTCTCTCTCGACATTCACGCCGGAGAAACTCTCGGCCTCGTCGGGGAATCCGGTTCGGGCAAGAGCACTCTGGGACGCCTCATCCTCCGCCTAATCGAACCCACGTCAGGCACGATTCAATTGGATGGGCGCGATCTTCTCGCTGCCGGCCCGACCGAAATGCGCCGCCTCCGCCGCGATCTGCAGATCATCTTCCAAGATCCTTTTGCGTCGCTCGATCCGCGATTCCGCGTCGAAGACGTCATTGCCGAGCCACTGATCATTCATGGAATCGAACGGGAAGGGCACGACTTCAGTCGTGCCGCACAGGCGGCAAGAACAGGTTCGGCTTTAGCCGCTGGGGGGATCCCTGCTCGTGTCTCCGAGCTTCTTCGCGCCGTCGGTCTCGACGAATCGGCCCGTCTGCGCTACCCGCACGAGTTCTCCGGCGGACAGCGCCAGCGCATCGGCATCGCCCGCGCTCTAGCGTTGCGTCCCAGGTTCATCGTCTGCGACGAGCCGGTCTCTGCGCTCGACGTCAGCGTCGGCGCCCAAATCGTCAATCTGTTGAAGCAGCTGCAGCGCGACTTCGGCCTCACCTATCTCTTCATATCCCACTCCATGCCAGTGGTCCGGTATCTTTCGACCCGCATCGCCGTGATGTACCGCGGCAAACTCGTCGAAGTCGGTGAATCCCAGCAAATCTCGCAGCGCCCTTCGCAGCCTTACACGCGCAGCCTTGTCGAAGCGACGCCACAAATGTCCTTCTGATCCCAGTTTTCCAGTGCTTTTCTCGCGAAAATCTGGGATGATGGCAACCAACTTGGAGCCCATCCCTCCTAAGAACTACTGGGGATTGTAAAAAGCAGTGGCCACAACTGATTCGACCGCATTTAGTCTGCCCATTCCGCGCCCGCGAATCTTCTCCCGCGAACTCGCTGAACTGCTCCTCGGTTTCACGGGAATCATGACGATCCTTTGGCTGCCGACAGCCGAACAACTGATCTTCGGCCCAATCGCTCTCCTGATTCCTCTAGTGCTCGTACTCTTGCGAAAGCCTACGCTCGATCAACTTGGCCTCGGTTTGCGTGGATTGGTCCCGTCGCTCTGGGTCCTGCCCGCCGCCGTCAGTCTTACGATCGTCAGTATCTTTCTCGCGCAACAGGCTGGCACGTTTCACTCTTTGTCGAACGCCGGCTTTTCCCATGCCTGGGGCTACATCGTCTGGACGATGTATCAGCAGTTTCTGATGCAGGACTTTTTCATGCCTCGGCTGCAGCGTGCGATGAGTAGCGATACCGCAATCGTGATTGCCGCTACGCTCTTCGCGGTCGCGCATCTGCCAAATGTCACTCTGGCAATCGCAACGCTTGTTTGGGGAGCGGTATCATGCCTGCTCTTCCGTCGCTATCGCAACCTTTATGTTCTCGGGTTGGCCCAGGGAATCCTCGGGCTATGCTTTGCGGTCTGCGTTCCCGATGTGCTGATTCATCACATGCGTGTAGGACTGGGCTACTGGCACTATCACGTCGGTCAGTAATCGCCAACCTGGCCCCTGCCCCCTGAATCCTGATCCCTGATTGATTCAGAACCAAAAAGACCACAGCCAGTCGACGAAGGTGTGCGTAATCGTCGAAGCCGGCACCCTCTTCTGCTCGCGCCAGGCCCTGCCGTAAAAGATCCCGGCGATGCTTGCCAGCAATACATAACGCCAGTTGAAGTGCGCACCGATCGGGTTGCGCTTGTTGAAATGGGATAGTCCGAACAAAATGGACGCCGTAACCAGCGCCGCATTCCTTCCCATGCGCCGTTCCAGAAAGTTCTGCACCCACGCGCGAAAAAAGAGTTCTTCGGGCACCGCAACAAAAACAAAAATTCCGAGCCACATCAAGATCGCCTTCCACCACTGAGGCAGGTTGCCGTGGGGACGAATAAAACCAAGCGCCAGTCCGAGTCCGATCACCGCCGGCGCGAAGAACAACAACTCCCGCAGGCCAATCTTCCAGTCGCTCCAATGTAGGCGAAAGTTGAAGCCTGTACCCTTCAACCTGCGGATGCCCGCAAATCCATAAAGCCCCGCATCGACCAGCAGCAGATTCCCCAACCCTCGAAGCCCCTCAGGCCAGGCAACGTCGAACCAACGTAAATCAACCGTCAGACCAAGCGTGAGCAAGATCAGCGCATCGCGCCAGTTCCCACGCTGTTCCGGATCAGCCGTCGCCGCTTGGGATAACAACCACGCCATGATCACCGGCAAAAGCGCGTAGGTGGCGAACCATTCCCAGCGGAACATATGACGCGCGGTCGATAACGCCAGATACGGCACCACCAACACCGCAGGAGCCAGCAAGCGTAATGCAGCCGGCCATCTTGCAATCGCCCGAACCACCGACTCGTTTGCAAATCCAAACGCGACAGCTGGAACCAGTTCTGCCACGAGCACCGCAATCACGACTGGCGTCGCATGCGACATCCGCTCATCTTAGCGAATTCCGTAACTCAGCGATGCCGCCCGATTTTCGCGCTAGAGTATTGCAATTCGCAAAGCTGATCTGGCCACCACCGCTTGTCACCCTCTGCGCTTCACGACTAGAATGCCCACGAATCTCCGTAGGAGGAATTCATGGCAGCCGCCCCTGTCACTCCCGCCCCGCCGCCACCAACTCCAGAGAAACTGTCGGAAGGCGCGCGGATCGTCAACACTTTTGTGGCTCCGTCCAAAACCTTCACCGATCTTCGGCGCAGCGCGGCCTGGTGGGGACCGTGGCTCCTCATTTCGATCGTTTCTCTCGTTTTTATTTACGTCATGGGAAATAAGGTCGGATTTGAACAGATCAGCAAGAATCAGATCTCGCACTCTAAGCGGGCCGACGCGTTCGATAAGCTTCCGGCGGACCAACAGGCTACTCAGCTGAGGATCTCAGCCAAGATCATCGCTGGTTTCGGATATGGAAGCCCGTTCTTGATTTTGTTTTTCTCGCTGATTTCGACCACAGCTTTGTGGGCGACGTTCAAAGTTGGCGCCGCAGCAGAGACCACCTTCGGACAGGCTTACGCGATCGTTATGTATGCCGGACTTCCCGGAATCGTCGGTGCCATTCTGGGAATTGTCTCTTTCTTCGCCGGCGTCAACCCGGAAGGTTTCGACATCAATAATCCCGTCGGAACCAATCTCGCCTACTACCTGGATCCTGATACTACCGGCAAGTTCCTCCGTGGGATGGCATCGTCGATCGACGTCATCACCATCTGGTCGATTGTGCTCATGGGAATCGGATTCGCCTGTACCAGCAAGGTGAAACGTGGCAACGCCATCATGATCGTTGTAGGTTGGTTTCTGTTTTACAAGCTGGTTATGTCCGGAATCCAATCTCTGTCATAAAAATCCACAGCTGGCTGTGACATATGTCACAGCCACGTTCTTGTCCCTCGGGCGATAATTCGCAGTTTTTCGGAGGCACTCAATGGCACGCCCGTCCTCGCGAATTTTCCTGCTTCTTTTTCTCTCTTTCCTCACGTCAGCCTTGCCCGCGCAGACCGCCACTCCTTCACAATGCGTTGATTGCCACACCAAAACGACGCCCAACATCGTCTCCGACTGGAAACTCAGTAAGCACAGCGGGGTCGATGTCACCTGCGTGACTTGCCACGGAGATCAGCACACCTCCGCCGCCGATGCCGCGAAGGCCAAGATTCCAACTCCGGACACGTGCGCTCAGTGCCACGAAACGCAAGTCGCGCAATTCAAGAAGGGAAAGCACGCCATCGCCTGGGCTGCGATGAAAGCCATGCCGACGATCCATTGGCAACCGATGGCGATGACTGAAGGCGAAAAAGGCTGTGGCGGGTGCCATAAGATCGGCAACAAGAGCGTCGAGGAAATCGCCGATCTGCGCAAGAACAGCTCCGGCACCGAGTTTGGTGCTGCGCAGTGCGATGCCTGCCATACGCGTCACACCTTCTCGGTCGAAGAGGCCAAATCACCACAGGCGTGCGAGACCTGCCACATGGGGTTCGATCACCCGCAGTGGGAGATGTATTCCGCCTCGAAACATGGCGTCCGCAGCGAGCTGAAGCAGAAACACGTTCTCCCCGCCGACGCCGCCGCTCCTACATGCCAGACCTGCCACATGCAGGATGGCAACCACGAAGTTCGCACCGCCTGGGGATTCCTCGCCGTGCGTCTCCCGCTGCCGGAAGATAAGCAGTGGGCCGCGGATCGTGCCACAATCCTGCAAGCGCTGGGAGTGCTTGATCCACAGGGCCAGCCGACGAAACTTGTTGATGTCGTGAAGGCCGCGGACGTTGCCCGCCTGACTCAGGAAGACTGGCAGCGCGAGCGCGACAAAATGATCAAGACCTGCAACCAATGCCACTCGGTGAACTTTGCCAAACAGCAACTGCAGCAGGGCGACGACATGATCAAGAATGCCGATCACCTGATGGCAGAAGGTATTCGGATCGTCGCTGATCTTTACAAAGACGGTATCGTGCCCAAGCCGGCGAACTACGCTTATCCTTTCCCGAATCTGCTGACATTCCACGATGCGCCCACGGTCGTCGAGCAGAAGCTTTTCGTGATGTATCTCGAGCACCGCATGCGCACCTTCCAGGGAACGTTCCACGCCAGCCCGGACTACGCCCTCTGGTACGGATGGAGCGAGATGCAGCGCGACCTGACCGAGATCAAGGAACTCGCCGCCCAGATGCGCCGCGAGCGGCAAGGAGCGACACTGAAGCCTGCACTTAGGTAAACGCGAGAGGAAGCACGGAATTACAACGAGAAGATTTTGGGAAGGGCACGACTTTAGTCGTGCCATCAGAGAACGCAGACAAGCGGCTTTAGCCGCTGAGGTCTCATTCCGCATTCCCTCTGGCTGACAGTTCCCGAGGATGGCACCGTTCAGTTGGCAAGCGGCTTGCCTCAGGTCTTGAGAACAAGCCTTTTGCCAGGTTTTGAGAACAAGCCTTTGCTTCAGATCTTGAGAACAAGCCTTTGCTTCAGATCTTGAGAACAAGCCTTTGCCTCAGGTCTCGAAAACAAGCCTTTGGGTGGCGCAGCGGTTCACCGCTGTCGATCTAAGCGCTGACAGAATGAAGCGGCTTTACCCGCCGAGGTCTCATTCCGCATTTCCCTTCTGTCTGACGGTTCCCAAGGATGGCACCGTTCGGGTGCCAAGCGTCTTGCCTCAGGTTCTTGAGAACAAGCCTTTGCCTCAGGTCTTGAAAACAAGCCTTTGGGTGGCGCAGCGGTTCACCGCTGCGATCTAAGCGCTGACAGAATCAAGCGGCTTTAGCCGCTGAGGTTTGCTATCCGGCAATCTTCTCGATCCCATCCACAAGCTCGCGCGGCAGCTCGATTTGAAAGCTCTCGAGATCCTGCTTCATGTGCTCAGCGCTTGAAGTCCCTGTCAGCGGAAGCATTCCAACCGCCCACGCAAACGCAAATACAAGTTGTGCGGGCGTGGCGTTGAGCTGTTTGGCGACCTCGACGAACGGTGGATGTTCCAGCACCTCTGGATTCGCCGTAAGCAAAGAAAATCCCTGATAAGTGATGTTGTGTGGCTGGCAAAACGAACGCACCTCACGGTCCCAGCCCAACCGCGCAAAGCATCGATTCTGCACAAAGCGCGGCATCTCGAGTCCGGCAGCTTCCATCTGTTGCAAATGCTCTATCGAAACGTTGCTCACGCCAAGCAATCGCGTTCGAGCGTCGTTGCGTTCTTTCCGCATCGCCTTCCAGACTTCACTATCCGCTTCGGTCCACGAGTAATTCGAAGAGGGCCCGTGCAAGACAAAGCTGTCGACGTAATCTGTCCCCAAGTGCTCCAGTGAACTGGCTAACGACTGTGCGACCTGCACTGAAAGTGCTGCCTGCGGATCGTATGGCAGCCGGTGATCCTGCCCACGCTGATACGTAAACTTGGTCTGAAGAAAAAGCGCGTCGCGCTTCGTCACACCCGCGCGATAAGCCGCAGCGAGTCCTTCGCCAACTCCAGCCTCAAAGTAATGGCGGCGTTGGTTGGCCGTATCAATCCCGCGAAATCCCGCTCGCAACGCGAGTTCCGTCAACGAAGCTGTTCGCTCTTCTTTCCATGCACTACCGTAAAGGAAGGCTGGTTGAGCCAGATCGCGCATTTGGTCATTGTGTCATGACTCGGTGAAACTCTGTGTTCTGTGGTGAGCATTCGCTCGATTGCCGAAGCCTGAGTAGAATGGAGCAAATCACGAGAAGGGGACCTCATGAAACCAATGCTCGCTGTTGCCCTTGTGCTGTTCGCCTCTGCCGCATTTGCCCAGGACAAGAATCCGGTTACGTCGGCCGTCAAAGAGATCCTTCCGCGCCAGCAGAAGAATCTTGTCGCCGCGGCTGAAGCCATGCCCGCCGACAAATATTCCTACAAGCCCACCGAGGGGCAGATGACATACGGCCACCTGATGCTGCACATCATTGAGTCGAACAATCTATTTTGCTCCAAAGTGTCCGACATGCCGGCGCCCAAGCCTCCCGTCGAACTCAAGGAAAGCGATGGCAAAGATAAGCTCGTACTCGCGATGAAAGCCAGCTTCGACTTCTGTACCACGGCGCTGGCCAAGACGGACGATTCGAAGCTTTCGGACGAAATAGAACTCTTCGGCGGACGAAAAGGCTCGCGTGCCTTCGGCCTGCTCGTATTGACCAACAGCTGGGCCGACCACTACAGTTCCGCAGCCCTCTACCTGCGCCTGAACGGAATTCTGCCTCCGACGGCACAACCAAAGAAATAACGATCAAGGCGTATAACAGCCAGCGCAGAGGTAAGAACCGGAGCCGCGAAGCGGCGAAAGAATGCAGCCCACGGCGCAAGCCGTGGGTTTCGTTTTAGCCTTGAGGGAGCTCCGTAGGAGCGAAAGAACTAAACTCAAGCGGATCTCAGCTGATCTGAACCAGCTCGCTCTCGGAGCGCGCCGCCGGAGTCGCAGTCCCCGGTTTCTGCGGCGCTCTCCATGAATCGAAAATCGATACCTGATGCACGCACGACACAGTGCAATGCGGCGCGCATCCCTTTTCGGTTAGATACTCGCGCCGCAAATCGTCGCGCGTGTATTTCTCCAGCGGAATCCCCGGATACCCACGCTGTTGCGAGCAGTAATGCACCAGCCCGTTCTCACAGATATATAGGTATCGCGCTCCGGCGCGGCAGCGCCAGTCGTTCGGCTGGCCTTTCGCAATATTGTCCTGAAATTTATTCACCCGCGTGAAGCTGCTTTTCTCGAGCGCCTGCATCTCGTGATAAATCCGCCGCTCTTCGTCGCCCAGCGGCTGCAATTGCCCGTCACCATCGTGAATGATTCCAATCGTCGAAGTGAATCCCAGCTCTACCGCGCGCTTCCCGATCACCAAGGCATCCTGCGGATGCGTAATTCCTCCGCCCACCACCGAGTTGATGTTCACGTGAAAGTCGGCATGCTCAGCCAGAAGCTGTAACTTCTTGTCGAGCACCTTCAGACTTTTCTTCGAGACCTCATCCGGATTCACGTTGTCGATCGAAATCTGCAGCCACTCGAGTCCGGCGCGATTCAGCCGCTGAATCCTCTCCGCAACGAGCAGGTATCCGTTCGTGATCAGCCCGGCAATCATTCCGTTCGCGCGAATCCTGCGGATCACGTCATCCAGCTCCGGATGCATCAGCGGCTCGCCGCCCGAGATCGTCACCACCGCAGTCCCCAACGCACCCAGCTTGTCGATGCGTCGATACATTTCTTCAATCGGCACTGGCTTCGAGAAATCGTCAAACTCGTTGCAGTACGTACACGCCAGGTTGCAGCGCCGCATCGGAATGATGTGCGCCAGCAGCGGATGGTCCGTCGACGCAAGCGCCCGTGCCGCCATCTTCGCTCCTCGCACGTTGCGGTAAGCAGCCTTGGCTTTGCGGCGCAGTCTGGTCAATGTGGATGGCATGCAGTTGAGTACTTCTATTACAACACAGGCCAGGCAGCAAGAACTGCCCCCGCCAGCGCTCAGCAACAATTAGCGATTGAATGGTACGGAAATGGACTCGAACGAATCCGCAACCCGTTTAATAGAATCCAGAATACAGTCTCTGAAGAAAACCTTCGAAGCTCGCGGCAAGTGGAATGACGTTTTCGACGCTCAGAGGAATAAAAGGAACAGAAACGATAGGTTGCGATTCCAGCCTGCAATCAAAAGCAAACGCTTCTTCTCCTCCATCAGAGCCAAAAAGAAAGAGCCCGGGCGCGCGCTTGGCTACCTCATATCCGGCATTAAATTCCACGAGCTGTTGTAGAGACCAAACGACTGCATAGGTTTGTCCAATGAACCCCTCTCCACCATTGAACAACATGAGGAATGATGCATAGTCATCGCGCAACTGAATTCCAGAGGTGTTCTGGAACGCAACTATTTCCGCGCCGCTCGCCGGTGCATTTCCTTTGAATTGGGTAAAGAGTGCTCGATCGCTCACGCCTTTAACTCATGACCCGCCTTCCGCAATTCTTCGACCGCCGACCCGGCGTACTCCTCCTGGACAAGCACGTAATCCGTGTCGAACGTGGATATCGCAAAGATCGGAATCTTGTTCGTCGACAGCGGCTCGATAAACGCCAGCAGAACTCCCGTCAGCGAAAACGGAAACGGACCCTCCAGCTTCAGCACGACCCAGTGATGCAGACTCGAAACATCCGCCGGCAGGTTTTCTGCCGGACAAACGACCGACAATTCCTCTGCCGTCCGAGTAATCGAGGTGAACTCACCCTTCATGGCCCACGCGGGCACCGGCGCATCAGGATTCATGCGCAGAATCGCGTATGGCCCCGAAAGCATGCGGAACGTCAGTTTGTGATCGTGTCCCATCAGAACTGTCATCCTCAGCAGAGTGGTCGCTGAGCGATCGCGAAGCGGCCACGAAGTCGCAGGATCCCTACCGCCTTTACTGAGCTTGAAGACAGCTCGCACAGCGCGGCTACCCCGCAACCATCGCAACCGCAGACCTATCTGCCGCCTGCACCACCGCGTCCCCATCCAGCAACAAACACTTCTCTGCATCGACCGCCAGGCAAGTCGCCCCTGCTGCCTGCATCACCTCGATCGTCTTCACCCCAATGACCGGAACGTCAAACCTCATATCCTGATTCGGCTTCGCGATCTTAACCACGGTAAGCGCCCGGCTCAGTGTCGAAGCATCGCCATGCAGCGACCGCATAATCTCCCCAGCACGCAGGATCGTTGCATCCGTCCCCTCCATCGCTTCCACCGCAACGCACGCGGACTCCGCGATCACCACCGTCTGCCCGATATCGTCTTGCGCCAGCCGCATCGCCACACCGCGTCCATACTCGATGTTCTTCAGCTCCTGCTCGTTCGGAGCCCGCTTCGTCAACACGCCGGCCTTTACCAACAAAGGCTCCAGCAGCCATGTCGACTTTTCCAGTGTGATCCCTTCGTCTCCCAGCACCTTGGCCACGGCTCCAAGCAGCGAATCCGTATTTCGCGTCGTGAGCGATAGCAGCAGCTTCGCCAGCCGCCAATCTGGACGGATGCTCGAAAAAATCTGCTTGTGCTTGACTTGCCCGGCCATGACTGCACGCCGCACACCCTCGCGCTGAAACGTCTCAATCAGCTTCGAGAGTTCTCCCAGAGACAGCCAATGAACGGCTGCGCCCTTCGACTCGATTTCCGGAAATGTCTCTTCTTTAATCGCCGCTACCACGACGTCATAACCCTGCGCCCGTGCCGCGTCCAGCACGAGAAAAGGGAACTTGCCGTTCCCCGCGATGATCCCGAGTTTTTCTTTCGAATCCACCATCTGCAGCTTTTCCACGAGAGACGCCGAGTCAGTCTAGCACTTAGAATCTAGGTTAGATCGAAGTTCCGATCTGCTTCGGGTTGATCTGGAACCGCCATCTTCGAGGAGCACCGTTCATGCGTACTGATCCCACTACACTCACCCACTTCGCCACATCCACGCTTCCGCCTCAAACGGAGGAGCGTGACCGCAGCAAGATTCCCGACGACCAGAAGTGGGACCTCTCGCCGATATACGCATCCGACAACGCCTGGCGTGTCGCGAAAGAGAAGCTCTCCGCGGAAATTCCAAGGCTCCGCCAATTTCAGGGGAAGCTCGCGACATCGGCCTCGAGCCTCGTCGATGCCCTTGATCTTCAAAGTGATCTCGACAAGGAACTCACGCGCCTTTTCGTTTATGCCAGCATGCACTCCGACGAAGACACCCGCGTCAGCCACTACCAAGGCATGGAGCAGGAAATGATCCAGCTTGGATCAGTTCTCGGCACAGAGTGTGCTTATATCGAACCCGAAATTCTCCAGATGGACGATGCAACAATTCAGCGCTTCCTTTCGCAGGATCCGCGCCTTCAGATCTACCGCCAATATTTAGACGACATCACCCGCCGCCGCGCCCACACGCTTAGCAAAGAAGAAGAAAAAATCCTGGCGGCCTCCTCCGTGATGGCGAGCGGCCCATCGAGCGTCTTCGGCGTTTTCTCCGACGCAGACTTCCCCTATCCCACGATCACGCTCAGCGACGGCAAGGCCGCGAAACTCGACAAGGCAGCGCTCTCGCTCCACCGCGCCTCTCCTGTGCGCGAGGATCGCCAGAAAGTCATGGAAGCGTTCTTCACTTCGCTCGGAAAATACCGCGCCACCTTTGGCTCGATGATGAATTCCAACGTGCAGACCTCGGTCTTCTACGCACGCGCCCGCAATTACGAGACTTCCCTTGAATCCTCTCTCGACGGGCCTAATATTCCCGTCCCGGTCTATCACAAGCTGATCGAAGGCGTCGGCCGTAATCTCTCTACCTTTCATCGATATCTGAAGCTGCGCAAGAGAATGATGGCCGTTCCCGACCTGCACTACTACGATCTCTACGCTCCGCTCGTCCCTTCCGTCGACGCCAAATATCCCGTCGATGTCGCCAAGGCAAACATTCTCGCCGCGCTGGCGCCTCTGGGCCGTGAATACGCCGACGTCACGCATCAATCTTTCACCCAGCGCTGGATCGACATGTATCCCAGCGAAGGCAAGCGCGCCGGCGCCTATTCCAACGGCGGGGCTTACGACGTTCATCCCTACATGCTGCTGAACTACAACGGCAAGTATGACGACATGAGCACGCTCGCCCACGAACTCGGCCACACCATGCACAGCTACTTCTCCAACAAGACGCAGCCTTATGCGCTCTGCAACTACACCATCTTCGTGGCCGAAGTCGCCTCGACGTTCAACGAAGCTCTGCTTATGGACTTCATGCTCAAACAGATCAAGGACGACACAACCCGGCTCTCTCTGTTAGGCAATCATCTCGAAAGTTTTAAAGGCACCGTCTTCCGCCAGACGCAGTTCGCCGAGTTCGAACTCCGCATGCACGAGATGGTCGAGAAGGGCCAACCTCTGACCGGCGACGCTCTCTCCAAGCTCTACGACGACATCGTCAAGAAGTACTACGGGCACGAACAGGGAATCTGCATAGTCGACGAGTACATCGCCAACGAGTGGGCGATGATCCCGCACTTCTACAACTCGTACTACGTCTTCCAGTACGCCACGTCGTTCACGGCATCCTCGGCGCTCTCTGAAAAGGTGTTGGCCCGCGAGCCGGGAGTCACCGATCGGTATCTGAAATTCCTCTCCGCGGGAAGGTCGAAGTATCCCATCGATCTTCTGAAGGACGCCGGCGTCGATATGACCAGCGACGAGCCGCTCGAACTCACGGTTAAGAAGATGAATCGCGTGATGGACGAGATGGAGAAGCTGCTCGACAGACGCGGAGAGGTCTAGGTCTCGCCTCCTATTCCCCTCCGCCCGCACAGCATCAATTCGCCAGCTTGAAAACATAAAGCCGACCGATCGGTGCTGCATCCTGGTTCGCTGAACCGACATAGACCGAACCGTTCACCACCACAGGCGACGACGATACGATTTGCTCGTTCAGCGTTAACAGCTGCGTAATGGGCGAACACAGCGAACTGCCGCATCCATTCGCGTTGAAAACCATCACCATGCCGTTGTTCTCGCTCACGTACACCAGTCCGTTCGCAATGGCCGGCGCAGAGACGATTGCAGCCTGCTCCCCCGTTGCAATGCCAGTCCATAGCGGAGAGCACGTCGAACTTCCGCACCCGGATGCATTGAACGCGTAAAAAAGGCCGTCCCCGTCTCCGACATAAACCACTCCATTTGCTACCGATGGAGACGACGACACGAACGGACCCGTAGTCCCCGTCCACAAAGGCTGGCAGGTAGACTTGCCGCAACCCGAAGCGTTGAACGCAAATAGGTTCTTGTCGAACGATCCGATGTAAACCACTCCGTTCGACACCGCGGGCCCCGACTCAATGATCGAACTACCAGCCTGAGCCGTCCAAAGCGGAGAGCATGTGGTCTTGCCGCATCCGTTTGCGTTGAATGCGTACAGTTTCCCGTCCTGAGAGCCGACATAGACAGTGCCGTTGGCGAATGCAGGCGACGACGTGATCTGGCCGCCGGTCGTCGCAGTCCACAAAGAACTGCAGCTCGACTTGCCGCACCCGTTCGCGTTGAATGCATAGAACTTCTTGTCGAATCCCCCAACGTAGACCACGCCATTTACAACCAGAGGAGAGCTCTCCAGGATTGAGCCACCCAGAGCTCCCGTCCACAGTGGCGAGCACGAGGACTTCCCGCATCCCTTGGCATTGAATGCATAGAGCTTGTGATCGGCCGAACCGACATAAACAACGTTATTTGCGACCGCGGGCGAGTTCGTGATGTCGTTGCCGGTGGCGCCGCTCCACAGCGGCTGGCAGATCGTGGCGGGAGCGCATCCATTCGCATTGAAGGCGTACAGCTTGCCGTCGAACGAACCGATATAGGCGACTCCATTCACGACCGCTGCCGAGGAGAAGTCGACCAGGTCCCCCATGCTGCCCTGCCATGACAGCTGAAGGCGGGCAGCATTGCTTGTCCCAATCGTGGTTTCGGTGGAATTGAAGCCGGTACGCGCCGCGACATTCTTGAACGACGGCCAAGACGTTTGCACAGCAAACGTGGCAGACTCCACCAGTCCGCTGACTTCTCCGATGACCTTTACAGTGTGAGTCCCGGCCTTGGCGTCTTGCGGGATGGTGAACGAGAAAGCAAAGGCGCCGTCGTCCGCGGCGGTCGCCGATGTAACTTTAGCGTTGTCGAAGTAAAGATGAGCGGTCTCGGACGAACCGAGGCCCGTTCCCACTGCCGCCACTAAACTGCCTGCCGCTGCACTGCCCGGCGAAACGGAAACGGTTCCCGCGAGAGCACAAGCCGTCACGAAGCTGAGGATAACTATGAGCCCAATACCCGAGCGAAGATTGGAAATCACTGTTTTCTCCATAGGCGCTGTGTCAACTGAACCTTCTTATAGCGATGTCACGCGGGGGGATTGTCGCGCAGGTGTCAAAGTTTTGTGACCGATTCAAATCCCATTGGTCCTCGCACCGAGGGACTGACACATTCCGATGCATCACGAATCGACAGACTGCTTGCTTGACTAACGCCGGAAATGGCCCGAGAGCTTGTCATTCCGAAGACGGCGCAGCCGTCCGAGGAATCTGCTGCTTGGCAAACACCACGTCCCCAACTTGATTCTTAGTTTTCCAAAGCCTTCCACAAGGAAGTCTCGTCCTCCACAGGTTCTTCACAATCGGACATCGTTTTTGTATTGCCCGCCGCAACAAACTGACGGAAAGTGGGTTCAGCGAAACGTGAGCGTTCCTGAGCTTGCCGGATGGTTGCGGCAGAGCCGGTGGCAGCGGTGAAACGCGAAAGCGGTTTGCCGAAGGGGAAAAACATCCAGACCCGCGCTTGAGCGCGACTGGTTGCCGGGCGTTGCGGCCTCCTCCCCTGTCCCGCTCTTCGGAGCTGGAATGGACGCTGGCTACCTCGTTGCGAGTTCGTGATCGCGAGATGACGAATCAGCAACGGCTTCGGCAAATGCGGCACCCGTTTTCGGGCGCTGTCGGGTCGAAGCAATCATTGTCAGGCAGAACAGGAACTCACGCATAATGCGGTCCGAGGGTGGCTGGCCCAAGGACCGCATTCGATTTTTGAGCCTGATCCCTATACTGAGACCTCAGATTCCTGCCGTTGATATTCGTCTTTTATTCGCCTACAATTAGATCTCTCATCAAGCCATTTTTCATGCCAAAGATTTTTGATTCCGACGGAGTTTTCCAAAGTTTGCGCATCGCATTCACAACCCGGTTGCAGGTATGTTCCTCAGCACGCAATTTGAAATTTTGCTTGGGAAAAGTAAGTGGCCACTTCTGAGTACACAATCAGTGCACTTCCGGCGAACGTAGAAGCCGAACGCTCGATCCTGGGCGCCATCCTCCTCGACAACTTTGCCTACAACCAGGCCGCCGAACATCTGCGCACCGAGGATTTCTCCCTCGATTCGCACCGCCGCATCTACGCCCGCATGGTCGATCTCGCGGAGTCCTCCCGCCCGATCGACATGATTACGCTCATCGAGGAGCTCGACCGGAACAAGGACCTCCAGCCGATCGGCGATGTCGCCTACGTATCGAGCCTGGTGCAGGGCGTACCCGATCGCCCCAGCATCGAGCACTACGTCAAGATCGTGCGCGATAAGGCGTTGTTGCGTGGTGTCATTTCCGCCGCGACCACTGCCATTGCGCGCGCCAGTGATCAATCTGACGCCGCCGAAGACGTCCTCAGTGATACTGAAGCTGCGATCTTTCAACTGTCGGAGAAGCGCATCGGCCGTGGCTTCATGGGCATCCAGGAAATCGTCCGCGAGACCTTCGGGTCGGTAGATGCTCTACTTCAGCGCGGACAGCGCATCACCGGTATGGCCACGCACTACACCGATCTCGACGAGATGACCTCCGGCCTGCAGCGGTCGGACCTTGTGATCATCGCGGCCCGTCCTTCCATGGGCAAGACCGCCTTTGTCATGAACATCGCTGAAAACGCCGCCATCGAAGATCAATCCGTGGTCGCTGTCTTCTCGCTGGAAATGTCCCGCGAATCGCTCCTGATGCGCTTGCTCTGCTCCCAGGCCCGCGTTGACGCCCACAAGATGCGCACCGGTTCGCTCTGGCAAGACGACACCAAACGCGTGGTCAAAGCCATGGAGCAGCTCGCGCACGCTCCCATCTTCATTGATGACACACCCGGCATCTCTCTCAGCGAGATGCGCGCCAAAGCGCGCCGCCTGAAACAAGCCCAGGGACGTCTCGACCTCATCGTTGTCGACTATTTGCAGCTGATGTCCGGAGGCAGCAAGCGTTTCGAGAACCGAACGCAAGAAGTCTCCGCCATCTCCCGTGGACTGAAGGCGCTCGCAAAAGAACTCAGCGTGCCGGTCATCGCGCTGTCCCAGTTAAGTCGCGCTCCCGAAAGCCGCGGCGGCGATCATCGCCCGCAACTCGCCGATCTTCGCGAATCCGGTTCGATCGAGCAGGACGCCGACCTCGTGATGTTCATCTTCCGCGAAGAGGTCTACAAGCAGGACGACCCCGAACTCCAGGGCCGCGCCGAAATCATTATTGCCAAACAACGCAACGGTCCCATCGGTCGCGTAAAAATGGCTTTCCTGAAACATTGCACCCGCTTTGAGTCACTGGCCGAAGGCGGAGTCGCTCCGGACGAATAGTCCCGCCGGATACAGGGTTCTCTGTAGGAAGCACGGGATAAGTACTGTAGTCGCTTCATCTTGCAAGAATTTGCAAGGCGTAGCCCCGACCTGTGGAAAAGCTTGTGGAATAGAAAACCGCCTTTTCGAGATCCCTCAGCCTAGACCGAGTGGTCGGTTCCACGAATCGCCGCGAACAGGCCTTAAATACATGAATAGTAATCAGTTACTAAGTTCACGAGACGTTAACATTTCGCTAACATTGTCTTAGGCCCTTCGACTCCCGTTTTGAGATTTGCACATTCCGGCCATTTCCATGTCGCCGTTTTAGGCGGTTTCCTTCGTATTCCCACCATTTGTCAATCGAGTCTTGCATTGCCGCAATCGTATTTACAAATACCGAGGACCGGCCTGGATGATCAGTACAGGCCCGTCTTTTCGATGGCGAGCGAGAATCGCAACTGGAAGGTATAGAAACCAAGGTTCACTGCGACGGCGCATTTAGCGGCCACATGCCGAGTCGACATCGGCCCGGGATGGACCTCCCGAACCACAACCTGCGAAGCGTCTAGCTCGACCGCGTAACTGCCCTTTGTTTTCCTTGCCCTTGAGGCACTGCACATTCCCCGCTGATCAATGACGTTACAAATTCCGGGTCAGTTTCGCCTCGCGCAGGAAATCATGCACAGCCGACGGAGCAAGACTCTTGAGCTCGCCTTTGTGCTGCTTTCGGAATTCCGCCACCAGACTGGACTCGTATTCGATTTGCACGCGTTCGCAATTCGCTCTGACTACCTTTCGCAACGTCGGACCATCCGCCAGATTCGGCCGTCCGTACTTGATCCGGATCGGCCATCGCCGCAAAACCTCCGGCGGAAGTTGCGCCAAAGACGATGGATTCGCAGCCGCCATGACGGTAACGTTGTCATAGAAGCGCTTCATCCCTTGCGTAGCAATCTTAAAGCTCTCGTAGTGCCGTGGATCGAACGTCATGTCGTCGATGTAAAGCACGGTTCTCCAGGGTTGCTCCGCCATGCGCTGCGCATATTCTCTAAGCTGCCCCAGATAATCTGAAGAGATAAGAACGAGTTTCAGACCCTCGATCTCGCGCACAAGCGCCTGCAACGAGAGTGTCTTCCCGACACCACCCTCGCCCTCCAGCAGAGTAAACGGCATATGACTGCCCTTCACGAATGCGGTGAGTAACGTCCGGAGCCGGGCAACATTTTGCTCCTGCCCGATCACTTGCTCGCTTTTCGCTTCCTCGATCTCGACAGGCTCCAACTCACCCTGCAATCCCGCCTCGAAGACTTTGTAGCGGAACAGCGGATCCTGATTTCCTTCGTGCATGAACGCCACCACATGGCAAAGTTCATCTCCCCAGTCTGCTGAAGAGGCGAGTCGACGATACAAGTCTGTCTCCACCTTGCCGTCGGCATCCCTCATCGTGAGAATCTGCTCCCGCTTCGAGTCCTCCAGGCTAGGCATCTCGCGTGATTCCCCTATGAAGTTAGAGCGAACTCCTGCACCCATGCTCGCGATCCTGCGCGGCGGAACCCGGAGATACGTCGGCACGCGAATCGGTTCCTTGCAGATTGCTTCATGGAGATCGACCAGCAACGCCTCATAGTCCCGGAAGATTTTCTCGACATCCGTTTCGTAGATTCGTTGCAGCGAACGCAGAAAATCCGCTGCGTACTCCTTCAGCTCCGGCCCCGCCCGGTCCAGCGACTCTTTCGTCAGAAATGGATGGGAGAGGAAGATATGGCTTGCCAACTTTCTCAGAAACATATCCTGATATGCAGACCGCACGACAAACGGCGTCCTGCCGGTGTAGATGAAAATCAGGACCTGCTGCTGTTCGAGATAAAGGCTGATGGAATCTGCCGGCGTGCTCGAGTCTGGTTGCCCGTTTGCGAATACGACTCGAAATGCAGGCTCAACGCATTCATAGAGCCGCTCGAGTGTAGCGACATCAGGATTCTCCCGCGCCTCCACAATACTCCTGGAAAGACACTTCAATTCCTCTTCCAGTCGGAACAACGCCTTCGAGAACGGAACCGGCTCAAGCCCTTTCCGGTTCCAGGCGACCGGTTGATTGGTAACGATGCTGTTTAGGGAAAGAGTAAATTTCCAGGTTTGCCGCAGGAGACTGTTAGTGCGGGAGCCGAAGGCCGAAAGCAATTCCCTCAGATCGCTCATGAAGGTTGCCTCGCCTGGAATTGTACTCGCGTGGAAGCGAGAAAGCTGCAACCGTAATTACGTGCCCCAAAAAGCCCTACTGGCTCTCGCCGACTTTGAGAACCGCGAGGAAGGCTTCCTGTGGAATATCCACGCGCCCGATGCGCTTCATGCGCTTCTTGCCTTCCTTCTGCTTTTCGAGCAGCTTGCGCTTCCGCGTGATGTCGCCGCCGTAGCACTTAGCTAGCACATTCTTGCGCATGGCATGAACGGTTTCGCGGGCAATGATCTTAGCTCCGATCGACGCCTGTATGGGGACCTCAAACATCTGCCGCGGGATCAGCTCGCGCATCTTGGAGACCAGAGCCTTGCCGCGTTCATACGCGAATTCACGGTGGACGATGATCGAGAGCGCATCCACCGGATCACCCGCGACGAGGATGTCGAGCTTCACCATCGGGGAGTCCCAATATCCGGCCAGATGATAGTCCAGCGATGCATATCCACGGGACACTGATTTGAGGCGGTCGTAGAAATCAAGGACGATCTCGTTCAGCGGCAGCTCATAGTGCAACATGACGCGGGTCGAGCCGACGTACTCAAAGGTCTTCTGCTTCCCGCGCTTCTCTTCCACCAGCTTGAGAATTCCGCCAACATACTCCTCGGCAGTCAGGATCGTCGCCAGGATTACCGGCTCTTCCACCTTCGCGATCTCGCTGGGATCCGGCCAGCGTGACGGATTGTCGACTTCAAGGTTCGTACCGTCGGTCAGCGTGATCTTGTAGCGCACGCCGGGAGCGGTGGTGATGAGGTCGAGTCCGAATTCGCGTTCGAGACGCTCCTGGATGATTTCCATGTGAAGCAGCCCGAGGAACCCGCAGCGGAATCCGAATCCGAGCGCGACCGAACTCTCCGGCTCGAAAAAGAACGACGAATCATTCAGCCGCAGTTTCTCAAGCGCCTCGCGCAGTTGCGTGTGTTCATGCGCGTCCACGGTGTACAGCCCGGCGAACACCATCGGCTTGATTTCTTCGAAACCAGGCAACGGCTCAATCGTAGGATTCGCCTCATCCGTGATAGTGTCGCCAATCTTCGTGTCGGCAACGTTCTTGATGTTCGCGATGAGAAATCCCGCTTCTCCCGCCTTGAGTTCGTCGATATCAACCGGCTTCGGAGTCAACACACCCAAGCCTTCCACATCGAATACGCGGCCGTTCGACCACAGCCGGATCTTCTGTCCCTTACGCAATGTTCCTTGAAACACGCGCGTCAGGACGATCACGCCGCGGTACGCATCGAACCACGAATCAAAGATCAGAGCCTGCAGTTTGTTATCCGGCGATCCTTTCGGCGGAGGCACGCGCTTCACAATCGCTTCCAGCACATCCGGCACGCCAAGTCCCGTTTTCGCGCTGATCAGCACTGCGTCCGACGCATCCAACCCGACAGCGCTCTCGATCATCTCTTTCGTTCGAGGAACGTCGGCGCTCTGCAGATCGATCTTATTGATGACCGGAATAATTTCCAGACCGTGATTGATCGCCAAGTAGGAATTCGCCAGCGTCTGTGCCTCGACTCCCTGCGACGCATCCACTACCAGCAACGCACCTTCGCACGAAGCCAGCGCGCGCGACACTTCATAGGAGAAATCAACGTGTCCGGGCGTATCGATCAAATTGAGCTGGTAGATTTGGCCATCCTGCGCCGTGTACATCATGCGCACAGCATGGGCCTTAATCGTGATGCCCCGCTCCCGTTCCAAATCCATGGAATCGAGCACCTGGGCCTGCATCTCGCGCGCCGACAGCGACCCCGTAAGCTCCAGCAGCCGGTCGGCCAGCGTGGACTTGCCGTGGTCAATGTGCGCGATGATCGCGAAATTTCGAATGTGCTGGGAATCCATGAGTGCGGGTCAATTCAATTTTAGCAGGGGAGAGGGAAGCGCGGCTTTGACAAGGAAGCGAAGGGCGCGTCTTCAAGTCGCGCGTCTCAAGGGAAGGGCACGACTTCAGTCGTGCCGTAGTTCCTAATTTTGACCGCGGCTTTAGCCGCTGAGGTACGTCCTTCTTGCAGCCCCGAACGCGACTCGTTTACCCTCATTGCCGGACCATCCATGGTTACCCGAAACGTCGTTCTTACTCTTATCGTCGGCTTCGCTTTCGGCTTGATCATCTGGGAACACCCACCCTCCGTCTGGGGATGGATGCAACTCACAGGAATTTGTCTGCTCTCGATTGGATTCATTCTTTGGACCGTCGCTCGCTTCCAGCTGGGCAGTTCCTTCTCCGTTTCCGCGCAGGCACGACAGCTAGTCACGCATGGTCTTTATTCGAAACTTCGCAACCCGATCTACGTTTTCGGATCTTGTGTGATCATTGGTCTCATTCTTACCCTCGGCCGCCCAATCTGGTTGCTTGTTTTCCTCATCATTATTCCTTTGCAGATTTGGCGAGCCAACAAGGAATCTTCCGTGCTCGAGGCAGCCTTCGGCGACGATTACCGCCGCTACCGGGCACAAACCTGGTTCTGAACGGACCGGCACTTCTGCTGACTGGGGAACTATCATGAGAGTTCTTGTCGCATTCCTCGCACTCTGCACACTTGCCACGGCGCAAACCCTATCGCCCGAAGTTCGCAAGTTCGTCAAAGTGGACGCACCCGTTGTCGCGCTAACGCATGTGCGTGTGATCGATGGCACCGGCGCCGCCGTGCGCGAGGATCAAACCGTCATCCTCAGCCACGGCAAGATCGAATCCGTAGGAGAGGCTTCCAACGCGAATGTTCCTAAGGACGCGCAGGCTCTCGATCTTCACGGATACACCGTCATCCCCGGCCTTGTCGGCATGCACGATCACATGTTCTATCCCGTCGGACCGGGATCTTTCGGTGAAATGAGTTACAGCTTTCCACGCCTCTATCTTGCCGGCGGCGTTACAACCATCCGCACCACCGGATCGCTTGAACCCTACACTGACCTCGAGATTCACAAAGCGATCGAGGCTGGCGCGATTCCCGGCCCAAAGATTCACGTCACCGGACCTTACCTGGAAGGCGCGGGTTCATGGGCGCTTCAACTGCATCAACTTTCCGGGCCCGAGGACGCAACTCGAACTGTGAACTACTGGCTCGATGAGGGCGTCGACAACTTCAAAGCCTACATGTTCATCAGCCACGATGAACTCGGTGCGGCAATCAACGCCGCCCACAAGCGCGGATTCAAGGTCACCGGACACTTGTGCTCCATCGGATTCCGCGAAGCAGCTGAGCTGGGTATCGACGATCTCGAACACGGGCTATTCGTTGATTCCGAATTCACCCCTGGAAGAAAAACTGGAGAATGTAAGGACGAAGAAGATCCGGTGCTGATGGGCAAGCTCGATATCAACACCGGCCCCGTTCACGACATGATCCTCGATCTCATCAAGCGCCACGTTGCCGTGACCTCCACGCTGCCGGTCTTCGAAATGGGAACATTCTCCGGACGGCCCACTCTTCAGCCTCGTATCCTCGATGCGCTCTCGCCGGACGCGCGAACCCTGCTGCTGGAAAGAGTGGTTCGATCGAGCGACGCCACCGCCATCCGCAAACGCTACGGCACCGACAACTCCCCGTGGCCTGCTGCATTCAAGAAAGAAGAAGAATTCGAATACGCATTCTCAAAGGCTGGCGGACTTTTGCTGGCCGGGCTCGACCCGACAGGCATGGGCGGCGTTCTCGCCGGTTTCGGCGATCAGCGCGAAGTCGAACTGCTGGTTGAATCCGGATTCACTCCAGTTGAAGCAATCCACATCGCGACCTCAAACGGCGCGCAATATCTTGGGGAACTCGATCGCATCGGTACGATCGCACCCGGCAAGCAGGCTGATCTCGTCGTCATCAAGGGAGATCCCTCGAAGAAAATCGACGACATTGAAAATGTCGAAACGGTTTTCAAAGACGGTATCGGATACGATTCCGCCAAGTTGATCGAATCCGCCAAGGGTGCAGTGGGAGTGCGTTGAATGGCGACTCCATTTACAGCCCTCGATCACGTGCAGCTTGCTATGCCTCCAGACGCCGAAGAGACAGCGAGGCGCTTCTACCGAGACCTCCTCGGCATGACGGAGGTCGCCAAACCACCGGAACTAGCAAAGCGCGGAGGATGCTGGTTCCAGAGTGAATCAGTTCAGATTCATCTGGGTGTGGAAGCTGACTTCCGTCCGGCGCGTAAGGCGCATCCTGCGTTGCGTTGCGCCGACTACGATGGTCTCACTGCCAGTCTGCAGTCTGCCGGAGTTGAAGTCACGGCTGATTCGAATATTCCCGGCGTGCGGCGCTGCCATATTTCCGATCCATTCGGCAATCGGATCGAACTGATCAGCGGTTAATCCCCTTCGGTACAATCAGAATCCATGCTCGTTCTCGCCTCAGCTTCTCCCCGGCGCCAGGAACTTCTTCAAATCGCCGGGATCTCTTTCACCGTGCAGCCCGCCGATGTCGATGAAACGCCGCTTCAGGGCGAATCCGCGCAGGAATGCGCGGAGCGCCTCGCGCGCGAGAAAGCCCTCAAGATAGCGCAGCTTTGCCCCCTTGATTTTGTCCTTGGCGCGGACACCGTCGTAGTTGTAAGCGGCGAGATCCTGGGCAAGCCGACTGATGCAAACGACGCAGCACGGATGCTTCGGCTGCTGTCAGGCCGCGAGCATCAGGTCATCACTGGAGTATGTCTGGTTCGTCCGAATCCGCGAAATCCCGAAAGTGTGCACATCTCTTCGGAAACAACACTGGTCACAATGACCGAAATCTCTGATGATGAGATTCGCGAATATGTCGCCACCGGCGAGCCCATGGATAAAGCCGGCGGCTATGCGATTCAGGGCATGGCTTCGCGCTGGATTCCAAGAATCGAAGGGGATTACAGCAATGTGGTGGGATTGCCGGTTGCGATGGTTTATCGGATGCTGAAAGAACTTCCTACGACTGTTGGCAAGTAACCGCGACTGAAACTAGGACTTCTTCTCTTCTTCCTGCTTGCCGCTCTCGCCTTCTTTCATCGAGGACTTGAAATTTCGGATGCCTTCTCCAAGTCCTTTTCCGAGCGCCGCGAACTTGCTGGGACCGAACAGCAACAGTGCGATGGCGATCAGGAATATGATCTCGGTGATACCGATTTTACCTTCCATGCTGCCAAACCTCCTCTGGTCCCGCCAAGAATCATGCTGGGAGAGAGCGGATACATCTGCAAAAATTCTAGGCTACATGCGATGCGGAGTCAAAGAATCCGCATCTTAGCCGCTATGACCATGGTTACGAAAAAGGCCGCCGAAAGTCTATTCTTCTCAGTCATGAAAAGCGTAGGGAAACCATGAATATCCGGGCACTCATTCTTGCCTTCCTCATTCTTCTCAATCTGAGTCCGTGGTCCGTAAAAGCTTGGGCACAAGCTACCGCACCCGAACAGCAACGCAAGACCAGCGAGCCCTACACCGGAGATCTATCGATCTTCGAATCTCCCGGTCGCGATCAGCGTCTGCAGATTGATCGGGTCATGGACATTCTCGGCCTGAACGCGGGCAAGCATGTGGCCGACATCGGCGCCGGATCGGGCTGGTTTACGGTTCGTGCCGCGAAACGCGTAGGAGGCATGGGAGTCGTTTATGCCGTCGACATTAACCCCGCATCGGAACGCTACATCACCGACCGAGCGCGCAAAGAAAAACTCGAGAACGTGAAAGCGATCCTAAGCACGCCCGATGATCCGCAACTGCCGCCCAACTCAGTCGATGCCGTCCTGCTCCTGAAGACGTATCATGAGGTGGCACATCCGGTAACGCTCTTGAAAAATCTACGCCCCTCGTTACATCCCGGCGCCAAAGTCGGCATTATCGATCGGAATGGCAATGGCGCCGACCATGGCATAGAAAAAGATGTGGTGATCCGCGAGGCAAAAGAAGCCGGATATCAACTGGGAGATCAGTACGACTTCGTGAAGGGCGACAACATGGACTACTTCCTGGTCTTCACGGCAGCAGATTGATTTCCTCGACCACCGACCACGTTGCGCGATTCATGTCCACGAATTTCGGCAAGTCAGCGTCGGATGCCAGTCCTTGCGAGCTTGTCCACGCGGCTTCCATCGAGGCTCGGTCGTCAAAATATAGCTCAATGATCGCGTCCCATCCAGGATGTTTGCGCTTCGGATCAGAACGTACGAAGTTCTGCTTATAGGCTTTGAGTCCTGGCAGATTCTTCGCCAGCGGAGCATGAATTCTCTCCAGATGATTTCGGAATTGTTCGAGAGTAATATCCGGACGCCGATAAAGCACCACCATGAACTTAAGCATCGGCGCGTCTCACGCCGACTCAATCATCCCCGCCAGCAACATAGCCCGCCGCGGCAGTTCCGAAATCAAAATGTGCTCGTGCACTGCGTGCGCACCTTCACCGACGCCTCCCATCCCGTCCAGCGTAGGAATACCGATCCCCGCGGTGAAGTTTCCGTCCGATCCACCGCCGACGGCAGCCTCTTCCAGCTTCCATCCGACTTCCTTCGCGAGGGCCTGAGCTTTCTTGTAGAGCGCCACAACTCCCGCGTTCCGCTCCATCGGCAACCGGTTCACTCCTCCTTCGATCTCAAGCTTGCAGTGCCTGTCGTGCGGCTTGAGCGCCCGTAGCTTGCGGTCGAGTCCTTTCGCCTGCTTCGCCTGCTTGATCCGCACATCAATTTCAGCCACCGCTTCCGCGGCGATGACGTTGGTGCGAGTTCCTCCGCGAATCACGCCCGGATTCACCGAAACTCCTTGCTTGAGATTGTTCAGCTTCGAGATCACCGCGATTTGCCGCGCCATTTCGAGGATCGCGCTATGCCCCTTGCCCGGATCGAGTCCAGCGTGAGCAGCGATACCTTTGACCGTCAGCGTGTATTCCCCAACCCCTTTGCGCGCCGTCTTGACCGCTCCTCGCGTTCCCGCCGCTGGCTCGAGCACAAACACAGCAGCAGATTCACGAGCAAGAGATTCTGTGATTTTCCGTGAGGAGTAGCTGCCAACTTCTTCGTCCGAAACCAGGAACACTGTGACAGGTCTCGGCAATGATTTGTGCCATGCCTTCAGCGCCTCAACCGCGTACAGCATCAGCGCGATCCCTGACTTCATGTCGAGCACACCGGGTCCGTGAAACTTATTCCCGTCGACACGGCATGGCATATTCACCAAGGTCTCCAGCGGATACACTGTGTCGAAGTGCCCGAGCAGCAAAACAGGCTTCTGCTTGTTGTCGCCCAGGAAGTCAATCTGCAAGTTATCGCCGTACTCTTCCGCGCGATGCAGTTTCGCTTTCCCTCCGATCGCTTCGAACGTTCCAGCAAGGAAGGCGCCCATTCGGTCGGCCGCTGGTTTGTTGTCGCTCGGAGATTCAATCTCCACGAACGAGCGAATCGTCTGCACCATCGCGTCCTGGCGCGCTTCGAAGTAAAGCAAACGGTCGTGCCAGACCGTATTCGTGGAGGGCTTTTGCTTGGGCATAGATTTACTGCGATCACGATTCATGTTTGTTCGCGCGAGGAGCTCCAGCGCAAGGCGTACAGTATAATCTTCAAGCCGTTTCCTACGTACTTTCACTGTGACTATGACTGAGAGCACTCCTTCACCCGACGATTCCTCCAACGAGGCCAAGACCGGGTTCGACATCCACGAAATTCTCAAGATTCTGCCGCATCGTTATCCGCTGCTCCTGATTGATCGCGTCCTGGAGCTGAAGCGCAAAGAGCGGATCGTTGCCATCAAGAACGTCACCATCAACGAGCAGTTCTTCCAGGGACATTTTCCCGGCCTGCCCATCATGCCCGGCGTTCTGATCGTAGAAGCCATTGCTCAGGCCGGCGGCGCGCTGCTGCTTACCGAAGTCCCGGACCGCAGCGACAAAGTCATGGTCTTCACCGGAATTGAGCGCGCCAAGTTTCGCCGTCCCGTAAGCCCCGGCGATCAGCTTCGCCTCGAAGTTGAGCTCAAAGGATGGCGCGAGGTTCCCGGCATGACCGCCGCGAAGATGCAGGGCTACGCATTCGTTGCCGGCAAGAAAGTCGCCGAAGCCGTCGTTTCCTGCCAGCTCATCGACAGCTCGCGCGGGCGCGGTTCCAACGACGATGGCGATGCGAGCACCGAGTGAGTCCTCGCAACGCAGCTACCGCTGACATGAATGTCCACTCCACGGCGATCATAGATCCTGGGGCGAAGGTCCCGAGCTCGTGCAAGATCGGCCCGTACTGCGTGATCGGCGCCGATGTCGAACTCGGGGACCATTGCCGCCTCGTTTCCCACGTCACCATCGAAGGGCCCACAAAAATCGGCAGCGATAACTCCTTCTTCCCATTCGCCGCCATCGGCATGGCGCCCCAAGACGTGACCTACAAGGGCGAGCCCACGCGCCTCGAAATCGGCGACCACAACGAGATTCGCGAATGCGTCACCATCAATCGCGGCACGATGAAAGGCGGAGGCCTCACCAAAATCGGCAGCCACCTGCTGATCATGGCCTATACGCACATCGGACACGATTGCATCATCGGCGATCACGTCATGCTGGTAAACGGCGCGACCCTCGGTGGACACGTGACTGTGGAAGAGTGGGCGGTCGTTGGCGCGCTGTGCCCGGTGCATCAGTTCGTCCGCATCGGAGCCCACTCCTACATCGGCGGTGGAACCACGATCACGCAAGATGTTCTGCCGTTCTCCATGACCTCCGCGGCTCGTGAGACACATGCGTACCTGATGAACAAAGTCGGCTTGCAGCGCCGCGGATTCTCCAAAGAGCGCATCACGAAAATTCATCACGCCTACAAAATCCTGCTTGCCTCCAAGCTGAATACCTCGCAAGCCCTCGAGCGCCTCAAGTCCGAACCGGATCGCAGCGAGGACGTCGACGCACTGATCCGCTTCATCGAATCCTCGGAACGCGGGATCATCAAGTAGGCAAGTTGTGCTGAATCCTTCACGTTGTCATTCCGAAGCGCGGAAGTTCCGCGCGAGGAATCTGCTGCCCGCGGCTGTCCGATTTCGCACAGTTGAGTCCGCGTATGGGCAGTTCGAGCTAGATGCCGCTCAAGCAGCAGTGTTAAGCGTCGTATTCTCAGACATTTACGCACCGTCCGCTGGAACGGAACTTGCTCCCATCATTCGCTCGTACTGTGTAAATGGAAGCCTTCATGGAAACTCTCCTTCACGATCTACGCCACTCACTCCGTATCTTGCGTCGAAGCCCCGGCTTCACAGCGGTATCGGTATTCACCCTTGCCCTCGCCATCGGAGCCACGACCGCGATCTTCAGCGTCGTGTATGGCGTCCTTCTGAAGCCGCTGCCGTACGCAAATCCCGACCGCATCATGGCCGTGTTTGAGGTCAATCCGCACGGCTCTTGGTCTCGCCTCGCCGACCCCAACTTTGACGACTTCCGCGACCAGAACCGTAGCTTCCAGGCAATTGCGAAATACACCTCGTTCACCGCCTCAGTAGCGGGATCGGCTCAGCCGACGCGCTCCATGGTGGCCAGCGTCTCGTCCGATTTTTTCAATGTGTTCCGTATACAGCCCACGCTCGGGCGTAGCCTCAGCGCAGCAGACACGAAGAAGGGCGCCGCTCCGGTCGTACTGGTCAGCCATGCGTATTGGAAGCAGCACCTCGGATCGTTCCCCGACCTCGGGCAGCTGCACCTTAAGATCGATAACGAAATTCACTCCGTCATCGGAGTGCTTCCCGAAGGATTTCAATTCCCCTCCGACGTCGACATCTGGGTTCCCGCCGACACGGATGGCGAAAATCCCAGCCGCACATCGCACAACTACTCGGGAATTGCCCGCCTCCGCGACAACGTGACCGTGGTGCAAGCCAACGCCGACATCAGCGCCATCGCGCGCCGCATCCACGACGCCGAGACCAACCAGAACGAATACCTCCTGAAAGACGCCGCCGTCGTCCCGCTCCGCGAGTCCATTACCGGTTCTGTGCGCCCGGCACTGCTCGTGCTCCTGGGCGCAGTCGGATTTCTCCTGCTCGTTGCTTGCGCCAATGTTGCCAACCTGCTGCTCGCGCAAGCCTCAGTTCGGATGCGAGAGCTCGCCGTGCGCAGTGCTCTGGGCGCGGGCCGCGGACGTCTCGTCCGCCAGTTCCTCACCGAATCGTTTCTGCTTGCCCTGCTTGGAGGAGGGCTGGGCGTGCTCTTAGCATTCTCCGGCGTTGCCGGATTGCTGAAGCTCGCCCCCGAAAATCTGCCCCGGCTCGATGCGATCTCGATCAATATCCCGGTACTTGTGTTCGCTCTCGTTGTTTCCACCGTCGTCGCGGTCGGCCTCGGAGCCTTCACCGCCCTGCGCGCGACTTCGAGCAACCTGCGCGAGCCTCTCAACGAAGGTGGCCGCGGAAATGCTGGCTCGCAAGCCAGCCAGCGCGTCGGACGCGCCATCGTTGCCGCGCAGATTGCCATCACTCTGGTTCTCGTCATCGGTGCCGGATTGCTGGGCCGCAGCCTGAAGAAGGTCCTCGATGTCGATCCCGGGTTCCGCGTCGACAAGATCATCGCCATGGATGTCTCTCTTCCTGTGGCCAACTGGACTGACCAGAAAGCGAAGGCGAACGAGTCCGTTTTCTTTTCGAGTTTGCTGGACCGCCTCCGGCAGATTCCGGGCGTCCGCAAAGTGGGCGCCACCAGCGGCCTTCCCATGGATCAAGGGCTTCCGGACGGTATGTTTCTGCTGATGACTCCGGACGAAATGCCGAAGATGCCCTTAAGCGACGAGGCTCTCTCGCGCCAGTTTGACGTGCTGTTTCAGCAGAAAGATCGCATCGGCACCGCCGACTTCGGCGTCGTCACGGACGGATATTTCCAGACGCTCGGCATTCCTCTTATTCGCGGCCGCATGTTCGACGAGCGCGACACCGCCGACGCTTCGCATGTCGCTGTCATCAGCGACTCACTGGCGCGGCAGCGCTGGCCCGGACAAGATCCCATCGGGCACACCATCCAGTTCGGCAACATGGACGGCGACATGCGTCTGCTCACCATCGTCGGAGTCGTGGCCGACGTTCATGAATATGGCCTCGATGCGCCTCCGCGCCCAACGGTGTATGTGAATCTGTTCCAGCGTCCCCGGCCCTGGATCACCGTGACCATGCTCAGCGACGCCGACACGCAACTGGTCACGTCTGCTGCGCGAGGAATGTTGCAGGAACTGAATCCCGAGGTGCCGGCGAAGTTCAGGACGTTTTCACAGATTTATTCGGAGTCGCTGGGCTCGCGGCGCTTCAATCTGATCCTGATCGGATTCTTTGGAATCGTAGCGCTCTTGCTTGCAACCGCGGGAGTTTTCGGTGTGATGGCGTACTCCGTGAGCCGACGCACCCGCGAGATCGGAGTGCGCGTCGCGTTGGGCGCGCAATCACAAGACGTGCTGGCCATGATCCTCGGCCAGGGAATGCGCACGATCATGATCGGAATTGTCATTGGAGTCCTGGGATCGCTCGTTGTCATGCGAGCGTTGGCATCGTTGCTGTTCGGCGTGACCGCAACCGATCCACTGACATTTGCAGGAGTGATTCTGCTGCTGATCGCGACCGCATTGCTGGCGTGCTACATCCCGGCAAGACGGGCGACGAAAGTCGATCCGGTAGTAGCCCTACGCTACGAGTGAGCGTCAAGGCACCGTATAGGGCACCGTCAAGGCACCGTAGGGAGCACCGTGACCGTAGTCCACCCGTGGAAGAGCGGCCCTTCAGGGCCGCCGTCCGCCTGACAACGAGGGCGGGGCTTTAGCCCCCGTGAACCCTACCGTTTCCCCTCCCCTTTCGGCGGCACCACACTGCTCCGCTGCATATACCGCCGAAAGTAACTCGCTGCAGCCTGCATCCGCCCGACCGCACTGCTCGGAGGAATCGCCGGTGGCACTTCCGGCACGGTCATCTCCGGCTCGGCAACCTCTTCCACACCACTGTCAGGCTCGCTCGTCCCAGACGCCTTCCGCAGCAACCCCCAAGCCTCCCGATAGTGTTCATACTTCGCTTCGCCACCCACCGTACAAAGCGAGATTGACCTCAATCCCCATACTTCGCGCCCTGGAATGATGTACCAGACATCCTCGGGAATCACATATGCCGCCAGAAAATCGAATGACCCTTTGCGATACGGTTTATGACTGCTGCACGTCGAGCAAATATAACCTTCGCCGCTCTCCAGCTTTGCGATCGTGCACTTGACCTGGATCGCCAAAAACTTTCCCGGATGTCCCACCACACAGTCGAAACTCCGCGAGTCGCCCCAAGGCTTGCTCGCGGGCAATCCCTCTTCGCTCGCCCAGGTAATAAACATCGACTCGGCCCATTCCCCGCGCTTCTTCTTGTCCTTAATGATCTTCGGCTTCCGCCTCTTTACGCCAGCCAATGTCCAACCTCCTCCATCACAAATAACGCAGCGCAGAATGAAACGGGACCCCGTTCCAAACTCGCGCACATCTTTCAATTGGACTTTGCTCGAAATCCGAGAAGCAAGCAAATTCGGCAAGAAATGAAGAAGAATTCCCAAAACGGGAATACCCGACGCAACTTCCCCACACCGGGTGCCCCATTTCTCGCGCGTGGTGTGCGCGAGAAGTGGAGATTTCGATCGCAACGCATCTTCAACTTCGGGAAGCACAAGCGCTTTGTCATTCTGATCCGCGGCAGGCGCGCGCAGCGCGGAGAGGCGAGCGAGGAATCTGCTTCCAGGCAGCTCATCGATGCCGGGTCACTTTCCCCTTCCCGCACTTCGGTAATCTTTACAGTAGGAAATTAGTAACCATACTCAAAGAGTACATATGCCCGCCCCCAACGCACCTTGGCGCTTTCCGAGGGTGCATCTCACCGATGCCACCACGGCGATTTTGCGCGCGCCCGACGGACACCAGCAGCGCGGATTGCTCGAAATCGTTTCCCTCAGCGGCGGCCTCCTGAACATGTCGAGCACCCTCGAGCAGGGCGCCCGCTTTAAGCTGATGTTTATGACCCATACCGGACCGGTGCTGGGCGGCGTGGAGATGCTGCCTCCAGTCTCGTCCGAGCGCCAGCCCTTCCGCTTCGTGGAACTGGAGAAGAGCGATCAGTACCGGTTGCGGGATACCGTGCAGTCATTCACTCCAGTGGTCCAGGATGCCTGGATCGAAAAGTACCGCGCCGCGACCGCCAATCGCAGACCCGAAAAACGGCGGGGCTTCTTCCAATCCCTGGTGCGCTCGCTGATCCTGCTCTGACCCTTCGCATCTCCCTCGATTTCTCCTGGTAACTGCACCCTGTTTACACGTTAGTAATTTGATCATTACCCGGCCCAGAGTCACACTGACTTCGCCCACCACTTCGTAGTCCAAAGCGGTAGCTCGCCTCGAAACCCTTGCGGACAACAACTTCTCGAAGGAGAGGATGCAACAAGTACATCGCGCAATGGAGATGAGATGAATCAGTTAACCGGATCAGCCCTCCCCCCTCGAAGCACCCGGCGTTGGCCACGCTACCAGGTCGATCTCCCGGTGCGGATCATTGCAGTCAACGGAATTCTGACCACGCCCGTAATGGGTCGTGGCAGCGACATCAGCCGGGCAGGCATGGCTCTGAATGCCAAGCTGTCCCTTGAACCCGGCGACCTGATGCAGTTGCAGTTCCCGACGACCGAGCCCTCCCGCGTGAATGCCATTGTCCGGCACCGCAGCGGAGACCGCCTCGGCCTGGAATTCCTCAGCCAGTTGCCGCCCGATGATGAGACCAAACAGCAACTGCAAGTTCCGGCGAACCCCGTGCGGCGCATCGTCACGGCGCGCCCCAAGGCGCTGACCGTAGCCTGTACACCGAAGGCGCTCCACGAAGGATTGAAGAAGAAAAAAGAAGAGCTGCAGCAGTTGCAGAAAGAAATCGAGCTGCTCAGCGTCGCGATCCTGCTGCTGGCCGAAGACGAAACCGAGATCCAGAAAATGCCGGCGCCGCGTGGCTTACCAGAACACAAGCCATGGCCCTTGCCGTCGTAGCGGGAGAATCCACACGGGGAATTCTCACGCCATTCGAACTTGAATGACATCTGAGCGCGTCTTTTGCGCGGATCCACATCCGGTTGTCATCCTGTCTCTAACGACAGGCTAGTCAGTCAAGCAAATTGTGGCGACACTGCGGCGTCGACGCCGGAAGCAGCGCCATTTCGCTCTGGTGGAAAGGTTTTGATGTCCAGACCAAGCTCG